>Ga0306920_100016329_pt1 | contig 10221 bp, 10 predicted proteins | sample flu12Cox44000170_FD_204666 | JGI IMG/M metagenome (GOLD analysis project Ga0306920, IMG submission 204666) | Lab enrichment of tropical soil microbial communities from Luquillo Experimental Forest, Puerto Rico - flux4day.12C.oxic.44.000.170 (v2)... | ecosystem: Environmental > Terrestrial >...
GGTGACCACGCCATCGTTGTTAAGAGCGATGGTGTCGGGGGTGGTGAAAGGTAGCGTCGTTACGCCGTACCGTTCAGCGGAAGGCGAGAGCGGAGCAGTGTCGGTGAGGGCCAGAAATGCACCTGAGAGCTAACGTCAAACGAAAGCACATGCTGCGCCTTTTGTTGAGGGAGCCTCAATGTCTGAATTAATCCGGGGTCGGCGCGGCTCAGCCCGTACGGGTGCGCCCTGGGACCCAGCGAGAATACAGCAGCGTCCACAGCCTGAATAACACCGTGCGAGGGCCGGAGTGGGCGGCCAAGAGTCGCTTCGGCCGCGCCTGCGCCGCAACAGCCCGTGAGACTGCCGACATCGGCTTTGGCGCCCCGTTTGGTGGCAAGATGCAGCGGGGAACGGCGGTGCAGCCGGTGAGCGCGGGCCTGGTGTAAGCTGCCCACGGTCGGTCATTCGGGTTGATCAGAGTGTCTTTCTGAACCGGGGACGCGATACCCTGCACTTACGTAAGAGCGAGGACCGTGCCTGCGGGTCGCGTGGTCACGCGTCGTGACCTTGACCGGAGCTCCGAACACAATGCTGTCGATCCTGGTCTGCCACTCGTACTTTCTGCGCTTCGATTCGAAGCAAGTCGAGCGCGGCAAGCCGTATCCGCCACTCGCGACCCTGCAGTGTGCCGCGCTGCTGCGCCGCACTGGGCACCAAGTGTCGCTATTTGACGCCATGCTGGCGGATGATCTCGGGGAGTACGAGCGGACGCTGGATTTCGTGCAGCCGCAGGTGGTCTTGCTATATGAGGACAACTTCAATTTTCTGAGCAAGATGTGCCTCGCCAAGATGCGCCAGGCGGCGTGTCAGATGATCACCGCTGCTCGCGCCGCAGGATCGCGCGTCATCGCAGCCGGCTCCGATGTGAGCGATGCTCCCGAGCCCTATCTGCGCGCGGGCGCGGATATCACCCTGAAGGGCGAGGGGCTGCCCGCGTTGCTCGAGATCCTGCGACGGCTCGATCGCGCCCCGCACGCTGTCGACGCCGAGTTGGCAGAGGGGGTGGCCGGAACCGCCACGCTCCTCGCTGGCGGGGTGGCGGCGATCAACGGCGCAAAGCTGCTGCCCGAGGTTGAGCTGAGTGAGCGTGCCGCGTGGGATCTCATCGACATGGACCGTTATCGTGAGGTCTGGCTGAGCGCGCACGGCTATTTCAGTCTCAACCTGGCGGCCTCACGCGGTTGCTCGTTTCGCTGCGCCTGGTGCTCCAAGCCGATCTGGGGTAACCAGTACCTGCAGCGCAGTCCGACGGCAGTCGGACAGGAACTGGCATACCTCAAACGCACTTTCGCTCCAGATCACGTCTGGTTCGCCGACGACATCTTCGGGTTCCGCGTCGACTGGGTGCGGGAGTTTGCGGCCGTGACCGGCGAGCTCAGTGGGGCCGTGCCCTTCACCATTCAGACGCGTGCCGACCTGGTGAGTGAGCGCATGGTGCAGGCGCTTCGTGACGCAACATGCGTGGAGGCATGGCTGGGCGCCGAGAGTGGCAGCCAGCGCATCCTCGATGGCATGAACAAGGGCACGACGGTGGAAGAGATTCTCACGGCACGTGCACGACTGAAGGCGGGGGGAATCCGCGTGGGATTCTTCATACAGCTCGGCTACCTCGGCGAGGAAATGCCGGACATCCTGGCGACACGCGAACTGCTTACCGTCGCGCAGCCGGACGACGTCGGTGTCAGCGTCTCCTATCCGCTGCCGGGTACACGCTTCCATGAGCTCGTCAAGGCGCAGCTCGGACACAAGACTCACTGGCAGGACAGTGACGACCTGGCGATGATGTTTCAGGGCACTTACACCTCGGAGTTCTACCGCAGCGTTCGCGACCTGTTGCACGATCAGGTGTCTCTGCAGGCGCTCGAGGGTCGCTCGGCGGACAGCGGCGCACGTGAAGCGCGCCGCTCGCTCGAGCGACGCTGGCAGAACCTGCTGTCCCGCGAGCTTCAGTTCCGCTCGAGGCCGCGCACGGTCGCAGCGGTCGTGAGTTGAAAGCCCCGGCCACCTGTGAAAATCTCGATTGTCATCGCCGTCTACAACGAGGCGGCCACGGTCGGAGTGCTCCTCGAGCGCGTGTGGGCGCAACCACTTCCTGGTCTCACCCGTGAATTGCTCATAGTCGAAAGCAACTCAACCGACGGCTCGCGTGAAATCGTCGCGGAGTTCGCCGCGCGCCACGCTGGCTGCGGCCCGGACCAGATTCACCTGCTCTACGAAGAACGCCCGCACGGCAAGGGGCATGCGATTCGCAAAGGATTCGAGGCCGCGAGCGGAGACATCCTCCTCATTCAGGACGCTGACCTGGAATACGACGTTGCCGACTATCCGGACCTGTTGCGGCCGATCATCGAGGGGCGCGTGGCATTCGTGCTCGGCAGTCGTCATCTGCGACCGGCGAGCTGGAAGATCCGACAGTTCGCCAACCACGGATTGCTGGCAGGCTTCATGAATGCTGGCGGGCTGCTGTTCCGCACGCTGTTCAATCTGCTCTTCGGCGTCCGCCTGACCGATCCTACGACCATGTACAAAGTGTTTCGCTCAAGCTGCCTCGCGGGCCTTACCTTCCGTTGCAATGGCTTCGACTTCGATTTCGAGCTGCTCGGCAAGCTGATTCGTGCCGGCTACGTCCCGCTGGAAGTTCCGGTGTCCTACACGTCGCGGGGATTCGACGAAGGCAAGAAAATTCACGTACTGCGCGATCCGCCCTCCTGGATCCTGGCGATGCTCAGGTGCCGATTCCTGACGGGGGACCTCGGCCAGCGACCCGCCCACAAAGCTGCTCCGAGCCGCGGCTCCCGTAGCGGTGCCACGCCCGAGGGAGCTCCCGCGGGTCAGGAGTAGGCTGATAACACCTTGAGTGGCAGCTGCGTTCTGACGCAGTTGGTTGTTGCTTCGGCTAGAGCGTGAAGCCTGCACTCTCGGCGTCGTCGTGAAACATCTTCACGGTCTCCAGCGAGTAGTCGGCGAGGTCGTGACCGATCAGCGACAGCTTGGCGAGGATGTCGGTGGTGACGGTGATGGCATGGCAGCCGGCCGTTTCGGCCTGGAAAATGTTCAGCAGCTCGCGTGAACTGGCCCAGACGAGCCCGGCGCTCGGGATCACCTTCAGCATTTCGGCGGCCTGCGTTAGCAGCGGCAGTGGATCGATCCCGGTGTCGGCGATGCGGCCGGCGAACATCGAGACGTAACTCGGGATAGCCGGATTAAGTGCCGGCAAAACCTCGCGCAACTGCGCGAGTGTCATGACTGCCGTCACATTGACTTTGACACCCCGGGCGGCGAGCCGCTGGATCGATGCGACGGAGCTCGTGCGCCGGGTGGTAGTGATCGGTATCTTGACGTAGACGTTGTCTGACCAGGAAGCGATCTCGAGCGCCTGGCGCTCCATTTCCGGAAACTCGTCTGCCAGTACTTCGAAACACACTGGTTTATCGGCTATCACTGACAATATGTCGCGTGCGAAGGCGCGATAGTCGGTAACGCCCGAGCGGCGCATCAAGGTGGGATTGGTAGTAAAGCCCCTGATATAGGAGCGCGTGCGCAGCTCGAGCATTCGTGCCCGCTCGGCGCTGTCGGCGAAGATCTTTACCCGCAGCTGGCTCAAGGCGCTCATGCGTAATCCCCTGGCCCGATCACTGTCTCGACATTCGGTGAGTGGCCGCTCGCCTTTGGAACGTTCAGTGCGCCGGGAACGCTGCCTAGGCCGAAGCGCTGCCGCGGCGCAAACACTGCCTGGGCCGTCAGCGCTCGGTGGATTCCCATTTGGCCTCCGCCGGCCCGAGCCGCGGGTGGGAGACGAGCAGATGCCAGACCACCGCCTGCAGTGCTTCGCAATGCGGCGTCACGGCGCGCGGGTTCACCGTCGGGATGATGACGCACGCGTCCGCCAGGCGAGCCGTATGACCACCATCGCGACCAACGATGCCGATGATCCTTGCACCGCTTTTGCGAGCGTGGTCGACGGCCGCGACCAGGTTGCGGCTGATGTTCTTCTCGGCGTTGCCGCCACCTACCGAGAGCACGAATACCGCATCGCGTGCACCGAGGCGGCTCACCTTCAGCCACTCGACATAGGCGCTCTCCCAGCCCTCATCGTTGATGCGCGCTGTGAGCTCCGCCACGTTGTCGGTTGGCGTGTAGCACTCGATGCCGAGGAGCTTGCGAAAGTCGTTCACCGCGTGCGAGCAGTTGCCAGCGCTCCCGCCGACCCCGATGAAGAAGATGCGGCCGCCGTTCTCCTTGAGCTGCGCGAGCACATCGACCACCTTCTCGATGGCCGACACGTCGAGCCGCTGCAGGATGGCGACGGTCTCGTGCAGATGCTGCTGCGCATAGCTCATGCGTCACTCACCCGCCGTGCGAGGAATTCCTCGGTGTCCTTGAGGCCTTGTGGGGAGCCGATCTCGTGCAACCGCTCGGTCACTTCGAACGCCGCCAGATCGCCGCGCACCGCCAGGTCGTGGAGGATGTCCGCCAGGTCGATGGCCTCTCCATGTGCGTACGCCGCAAATACGGTGCGCGACAACACTGACACCCCGAAGTCGATATGCCGCATATCAGGTCGCGGCGCGCGCTTGTCGTAGTCGAGCAGCAGGCCGCGGCTGAACCGAACGTTACAGGGCTCCCGGCCGTCATCGTTGCGCGTTATGGCCATCAGCGCCGGCCGCTGCGCCTCGCGATACGCGGCCTGGATCCGTCGCAGCGAGCAGGACACATAAGAGTCGCCGTACACGACGAAGAACTCCTCGCCGAGGAGCGGCAATGCTTGCCGCAGTGCCCCGCCCGTGCCGAGCAGTGTGGCACCGTCGAAAGAGTAGCTGACGCTCAGTCCCGGCGCGAGGGCGGCATCGACCGCCGCGCGGATCCGCTCACCCAGGTGAGCGATGCACAGCACGACGCGCTTGACTCCCTGCTCGCGCAGCAGGTCGAGCTGATGAAAAATGAAAGGGCGGCCGGCGACGGTGAGCAAGGACTTCGGCAATTCATCCGTGAGCGGGCGCAAGCGGGTTGCGAGACCGCCGGCAAGAATGGCGACAGGGAGCAGGCTCAGCACAGCACCACCTTGGTGCCCTCGAAATCGAAGCGAAAGCGAACCTCCTCGAGGCCGGCCTCCGCCAGCGCCTGCCGCAGACGGCTGCGGTCGGCGGTATAGAACATCAGGAAGCCACCGCCGCCCGCGCCCACCAGCTTACCGCCGATCGCGCCATTCTTCAGCGCCAGCGAGTGCCAGGCGTCGATCTGCGGATTACTGATGCCGTCCGAGCGGCGCTTTTTGTGCTCCCACTGCTGGTTGAGCAGCTCGGCGAAGCGCTCGAGATTTCCCTCCTCGAGCGCCTCGCGGCTGCGCAACCCGAGGAGTTTCACCTCATCGAGGTTGCCCAGCATGTCGCGGTCGCCGGCTTGCGATCGTCGCTGCTGGTCGATGAGGATACTGCCGGCGGCACGATTGAAGCCGGTGAAGAACAGCAGCAGATTGTCCTCCAGCTCGTACAGCGTTCCGGCGGAGATCCGCAGAGGCTGCACGCTCACGCGATGATCCTTGTGAAAGGTGAGGCAAGCAATGCCGCCGTGCGCGGCGATGAACTGGTCCTGCTTGCCAATCGGCTCACCGAGGCGATCGATTTCGATGTGACAGGCGAGTTCGGCCAGCTCCTGCGAATGCGCGACCTTGCGCTGGTGAGCGTACAACGCCTTGAGCAGCGCGGTGGTGAAGCTTCCCGAGGACCCGAGCCCGGTTCCCGCGGGTATGTCGGCGAGCGTCGTGATCTCGATCTGCGGTGCGGAAAGATTCTGCAGCCGCAGCGCCTCGCGGATGATGGGATGCCGCACATCCCCTACCTGCTCGACGTGCTCGAGCGATGAGTACTTCAGGTAGATGCCGGGTCGGAACGGCCGCGTGACACTCACGTACACGTACTTGTCGATGGCCGCAGCCAGCAGGAATCCCTCGCGCTCGGTGTAATACGAGGGTAGGTCCGTGCCACCGCCGCCGAGGGTGATGCGGAGCGGGCTACGCGCGATGATCATAGCCGCAAGCCGTGTAGAGCCTGTCGACAACCGCGAGCGCGGCCAGCGCATCTGCCAGTCCGGCTGCCGGCTCGCGTTTCTGGCGCACGTCCTCGATGAACTCCGTCATCTCCGTCGCCCAGGAGTCATCCGCCATGGGATATTCCCAGATCGTGGTTTCTGGTGGCCCCATCTCGGGCAGCATCCGATGCCAGGTCAGTCTTTCCACGCCGTAGCTGCCACCGAGTCCATCGATCTGCAGCTTGCCCTCGCGGCCGATGAGCTCCCAACAGAAGGTGTTCCTCCACTCGGTGCAGCTGACATGCAAAAACGCGACCTGCTGGCTGGCAGTCTTTAGCAGCATGAAGCCATTATCCTCGACCGGCATATCCCAGAAATACGTGTGCACGAATCCGTCCACTTCGAGGAAATCGCCAAGAAACCAGCGCGCTAGGTCGATGAGGTGCACGCCCTGATCGATCAGCTCTCCGCCTCCCGAGCGCTGCGGCTGCGCCCGCCACTCGCTGGCATAGCCGGCACGCCCGCCGTGTCCATAGCGCGCGCGCAGGTACAGGAGCGGTCCGAGCGCACCCGAGTCGACCAGGCGCCGCGCCTGCCGGAAGGCGCGGTGATAGCGGTGATTGAAGCCGACATGGACACACACGCCGCGTTCTGTCGCGAGCCGCGGCAAGCCGGCCAACTCATCGGCGTGCCGCGCGGCAGGCTTCTCCACCAACACATGCTTGTGGGCCATCACGGCGCTGCGCACGATCTGCGCCTGCATGTCAGGCGGTGTGGCAACGATCACGGCATCGACGTCAGTGCGGGCGAGCGGCTCGCGCCAGTCCGAGCCCGAGGCACACTCCTCGCCGAGCGCCGCGAGCTCCGCAGCACGCGCGCGGTTGAGGTCGACGCAGTGAACCAGGTGTGCCCCGGCCAGATGGCGCGCGCGTTTACCGCCCATCACGCCGCAGCCGATGAGAGCGACATTCACTGGCCGCTCCCGAACTCGAGATGCCGATCACGCGGGACGATGCGGCGCAGCGTGTAGACATCCGTGCTGCTCAACTCCGCGAGGTGTTGCGGTAGGTGCTCCCAGGGATCCCACACGGCACTCAGCAGTTTCCCGGTGATGCCGTTGCTCAGGTCGGATCCGAGGAAAACCGCGAGCTCGGCACCCTTGCCGAGTGGCACAGCGCCCTCATGCTTCTGGCGCTGCCAGCGCTCGTACAACTCGCGCCCGACTTTCGCGGGTCCGGCGGCGAGGAACTGATCGAGCATGCGCGTGTTGAGCGGCCCCGGTGCCAGTGCGTTCACATCGATACGATAGGCACGCGTCTCCTCGGCGAGCGTCTCCACGAAGCGGACGACGGCGGCCTTGGATGCCGCGTAAGCGCTCTGCATCGGTAGCGGCTGCGTGGCGCCACCGCCCGATAGCTGCACGATCTTCCCGCGTCCTGCGCGCTTGAAATGCGGCAGGACCGCGCGACTCAGCAGCACGGCACCCAGCAGGTTGATCTGCAGCGTGCGCAGCCACTCGTCCCAGTCGACACTCTCGACCGCACCACAGGGACCCGCGACCCCTGCATTATTGACGAGGATGTCTAGGCGGCCGAAGCGCTCCAGGGCCGCATCGACGAGACGTGCGACATCATCGGGCCGGGAAATGTCGGCCGCGACGGTGACCAGTGCCTGGCCGGGCCTGACGAGCATTCTGAGCTCCGCCGCCGAAGTTTCGAGCAACCCAGCATCGCGTGCACAGATCACCAGGTTGGCCCCGGCCTCGAGGTAGCGGCGTGCAATCTCGCGACCGAGTCCCTGGCTGGCTCCGGTGAGCACGGCGCAGCGGTGCTCGAGGATATTGACCGCGGTACTCACCCGCGCTTCCCCGACAGGCCCACCGCAACATAGCGCAAGGGCACATTCGCAGCTGCCAGATCGGGCCGACAGCGGTTGGGGTCGAGCACCACCAGCCCATTGGCAGCTTCTGCCAGTTGCCCCGCGCCAATCTCGCGATACATCGGCCAGGCTACCGTGATGACGAGGGCGTCGGCGCCGCGCACAGCAGCGAGCGGGCTGTCGGATCTCTGTACGCGGCTGTCCCAGCGTGGCGGCAGGTTGCCGACCGCCGGGTCGTGCACGCGCAGCGTTGCGCCCTCGCGGAGTATCCAGTCGCAAAGCTCGACGGCCGCTGAGCCCCGCAGCGTATCGGTGCCTGCCTTGTAGGTGAGGCCCCAGACCGCGATGGTGGTGCGCGGAAGATCCGCGAACAGCCTGTGCAAGCTGTTCTGCACCCACAGCCGATGCGCGGCGTTGCTCGGCAGCACCGCCGACAGCAGCGGTGTGCGCAGCCCATGCTCGCGCGCGACCTCACCCAGGAAGCTGACATCGCGTGCCAGCGTCCCGCCCGCAAATGCCGTACCGGGCGCAAGGTATGCGCCGTTGCCGATGCGCCGATCGCTCTTGAGCCCGCGCTCGACTTGCTTGGCATCCGCACCCACCGCTTCACAGACCAACGCCAGCTCATTGGCGAAGGCCACCGAGACTGCCAGAAATGCATTCAGGGCATGTTTGGTCATTTCCGCGGACTCGAGCGACATCCACTCGATGGGCGCGGAGATCGCGCCGAGCAGCCCCTGCAGCAGGTGCCGGTCCGACTCGTGCATGACTCCCACCACGATCCGGTCCGGGCTCAAAAAATCGCGCACGCCACTACCGAGGCGCAGGTTTTCCGGGACATACGCATAGCCGCTGTCGCTGCCGCGCGCGAGGGCGGCACGCTGCTGAAGGCGGCGGGTCGAGCCGACTGGGAGCTGCGAGGACACCAGCACCAGAGTATTGGCCTCGAGGTGTGGGAGCACGCGCTCTAGTTGGCGCATGACGTGTTCCGGCTGTGGCTGGCCGTCTTCGCCGATGGGCGTATCGTATGCCACCCACAGGACCTGTGCGCCGGCGCTCGCATCACGCACCGAACTCGTGAAGCGCAGCCTACCCGAGGCGAGTCCCTGGTGCAGCAGCTCCTCCAGGTGGGGCTCCAGCAGGGGTGATGCACCGGTGTTCAGGCGCGCCACGAGCGGCTCGTCGAAGTCGAGACCGAGGACGCTGTGCCCGACACTTGCCATGCAGGCTGCAGTGACCGACCCGAGATGCCATAGGCCGAGGACGCAGATCTTCACGGACGCCCCTCAGCCACTTCGGGGTTTGCCCTCAGATACTCGAGCGTCGCCAGCACCGACTCGCGGATCGTGAGCCGCGGTTGCCAGCCGAGCGCGCGCATGCGGCTCGTCTCCAGGACGATGACGGGATTGTCACCCGGCCAGCCGCGATCACCGCCGCCGTATTCGATCTGCGGTCTGACGCCGAGTGCGCTGCATATCCAGCCCACGGAGTCGTTCACGTCGCAACAGTCCTCTGAGCCGACGTTGAAGATGTTGACCGGGTCGCGTGCGCGCTCCACCGCCATCAACATCGCATCGACGCAGTCGTGCACGTAGAGATACGACTTGCGCTGCCGTCCATCGCCGAGTACGCGCAGCCGGCTGCCGTCGCAGCGCAGCTGCCGGTAGAAATCCACCACATGCCCATGCGTGTACCGCTCGCCGAGGATCGATACCAGGCGGAAGATGTGGGACTGGAAGCCAAACCCGGCACAGTAGGCGGAAATCAATCCCTCCGCGGCTATCTTGGAAGCGCCGTAAAGCGAGGTCTGCACCGGGAAAGGCGCATCCTCAGGGGTCGGAACTCGCGGTGCTTCTCCGTAAACTGACCCAGAGGAGGTGAAGGCGATTCTCCTCACGCCATTGCGGCGCATTGCCTCCAACACATTGTGTGTGCCGATGATGTTCTGCTCGAGGTCCCGGCGCGGCTGCTGAGTGCCGAAGCGCACGTCGGCATTGCCGGCGAGGTGATAGACGAAGTCGACCTCGCGCATACTCGCAGCGAGCATGTCGGCATCGAGCACGTCGGCAGTCACCAAGCGGAAGCCGGGGTGGCGTCGTGCGTTGAGCAGAAAGCCCTGCCGGCCGCTCGAAAAATTGTCATATCCCGCCACCGCGTCGCCGCGCGCCAACAGCCGCTCGGTCAAAGTACTGCCGATGAAACCGGCGCAACCGGTGACGAGACAACGCAACTCGGCCTTCCTGTGCGCGTCTTGAATGACGCTGCAATTGACAA
>Ga0306920_100016330_pt1 | contig 10221 bp, 13 predicted proteins | sample flu12Cox44000170_FD_204666 | JGI IMG/M metagenome (GOLD analysis project Ga0306920, IMG submission 204666) | Lab enrichment of tropical soil microbial communities from Luquillo Experimental Forest, Puerto Rico - flux4day.12C.oxic.44.000.170 (v2)... | ecosystem: Environmental > Terrestrial >...
CCCGCTGGCCATCGCAGGCTCCTACGGGCAGACCTACTACCACTACAGCCTGCTGCGCACTATCGAAGACGGGTTCAACCTCGGCCAATACCTCGGCAACGCCAACGCCGTCACCCCCGTCACCAGCATCTGGCGCCCGCCCGGGGGCTGACAGCCCGGGCAGCCGCAGGGCTGGCCACATCCTTATGGCCCGCACACGCGTGTCCACTAGCGCCGCCCAGCTGGTCAATCCGCCCAGCCACACGCCGTATATCTATGCGGCCTCGTCCGGGGTGCGAACGTCCTCAATTGACGCTCCGCGGGCGTTCCCGAAACCGGGAAGCAGGTCCACGAACTGCCGGTCCAGCCGGTTCAGCGCGTGGGGGCGGACCTGGTCAGTCGCATAGCGCCCACCGAATGGGCTCGCTCACCGGCCAGATGATCGGCGGGCCGCCCACTCGTGGTCGAGAATGGACATCAGCACCTGGTCGTACCAGCGCCCGTCGTGGAGCACCGATTCGCGGTGGCGGCCCTCCTCGACGAACCCCGCCTTCTCGTAGGCGCGGATCCCCGCCGAGTTGAAGGGGGCTACGCCGAGCTGAAGGCGGTGCAGGCCCAGCTCGCGGAACGCGTAGTCGACAATGACGCGCATCGCGTCCGAGCCGTAGCCACGACCGATGTGCTCACGGCCGAGGGCGATCCCGAGCGTTGCGCACCGGTCCTTGGGGCTTGCGCGCCACAACCCGATGTGGCCGACCAGCATCGGCGGGTCCTCGAGCGTCTCGATCGCGAAGCCGAGGTGACCCTCATCGTTCGCGCTCCACTTCGCGATGCGCTCCTTCGCCGCAGCCTCTGACGACGGGGCCACCCAGTGCGACAGCGTGGCCAGGCGCCCGGGATCCATGTCCCACTTCGCGAGCGTAGGCAGGTCGTCATCACGTACGCCACGCAACCGCACCCGCTCGCCGGCCAGGATCGAGTCGCCGTAGCCGAAGGCGCTGGAAACATCGCTGAGTTCGGTCATGTGGCTGATACTGCCGCACGCCAGGTCTGCGACGTGATCCGGTCCCAGCCGCGAGGGCGCTGCGGCACGGCTGATGCGTCTCCCATCGATGTGACGCAAGGATCACGGGTGAGGACCTATGGCCGCCTCGGCAAGAACTCCACAGCGTGCCCGCCAGACGTCCGTTAACGGACAGGTGAGTGCCAAGCCTCAAGCGCGCCGTCAAGGGTAGTTATGCAAGCCTGCCGCTTGGCAGGCAGCCTTCAGGGCGATCAGGCAGCGGGCCATTGGCGGGCCAGTAACCGGGGTGTCATGGGGTTCATGACGGTCACTAGCGGTGCATCAGTTGCCCAGCTCAGCGTGGTCAGAGGCTCCGATCTGTCGGATTCCCAAGCTGATACTGCGGGTTCGATTCCCGTCACCCGCTCCACAGAAATCCCAGGTCAACGACCGGGACGGCTCAGGCAAGCCGTCGAGAACGGCTTCTGCGTCGTTCGCTGGCCTATGCCTACGATCGCTGGGCGTGCGGCGGCAAATCTGAGGCTGTTCGGGCTGGCCGACTGCGCGGAGACTGCGTAGCTGCTGGCGGGCGCGCGTCAGCGAGGCCAGCCCACAATGGTGCGTCGTCGCTGCCGCCGACGTTGTCGGCTAGGCGGGCAAGGAGGCTGGCGAGTTGCTCAACGTCGGCCTTCTTGAGGTCATGTCGCAGGCGTTGGTCGAACTGCATCGCCGCCTCGCGCAGGCGGAGGAACAAGGCGTCGCCAGCGGCGCTGGGCTCGATGATGTGGATCCGCCGATTTCCCGGGTCGCGTCGGCGGGTGAGCAGTCCGTCCTTTTCCATGGCGTTGAGGTGGTGGGTGAGGGTGGCTTCGCGAACCCCGACGGCCGAGGCCAGCCCGCGCTGGTTCGCCTGCGGGTTGATCTTGAGATTGAGGAGGATCAGCCACATTGGGAGCGAGCCACCGGCTGCTGCGAGCGCCTGATCGAAGGCGCGGCTCACCACCCGGGCGACCCGGGTGAGCTGAAGGCCGACTGGAGCTTCTGCTGGACGCACGGACGCAGTCTAGCACAGTCTAAGCCTTTGACATCTAAACGTTAGCTGCCTATGGTTGTGGGATGAGCGACACACACAGTCATGATGTGGGGCCTGGAGAGACAGCCATGTATCCGGACCTTGCCGGGAAGGTGGCGGTGGTCACCGGAGGATCGCGAGGAATCGGCGCCGCGACCGCCACCGCGCTGGCGGCCAACGGCGTGGCCGTTGTGGTTGTGGGTCGGGACGAAGCGGCCCTCGCTGGCGTGATTGCCGCGATCGGGGAGCAGGGTGGCCGCTCGATCAAGGTGGCCGCCGACTGCACTCGTGCCGACGAGCTGGAGGGAGTTCTCAGCGCGACGCGTGAGCACTTCGGGTCGGCCGACATCGTGGCACCCTTCGCTGGTGGAAACGGCATGCCGGTCCCGACAGAAGGGGAGAGCCCCGAGCACTGGCGGGAGATTCTCGACACGGATCTGACCTCCACGTTCCTTACCGTCCGTGCGTTCCTGCCGGACATGATCGAGCGCGAGCGCGGATCGATCGTGACGATTTCGTCGGCGGCGGGCCGTCAAGCCGCACGCTCGGCGGCTGCGTATGCCGCCGCCAAGGCCGGGGTCGTTGCGTTCACCCGACATCTGGCTGGGGAGTTCGCTGGCCGGGGAATTCGTGCCAACTGTATTGCTCCCTCGGCTATCGAGAACGATCGGATGCGTACCTGGATGACCGACGAGCAGCGGCAGGAGTTGGGGGCGAGCTTTCCGCTCCGCAGACTAGGTCAGCCCGCCGATGTGGCAGCCGCCGCGTTGTACCTGGCCTCGGACGCGTCGTCGTGGGTCACCGGAGTCACCATCGACGTGGCCGGCGGAAAGGTCATGATATGAGCGTTCCGGCAAGCTCCTCGGCTACGCGCCGTTTGCAGGGACTTCGGGCTAACTCCTTTGCGGCCACTGTGATGCTAGTGGTCGAGTTCGGGCTGGGCGTGTGGGTGAATCTCTACGCGTCCCTTCCGGCCGCCGACCAGGGCGCGAACATCACCACCGGGTTCGCGCGCGCGATCACCAACGGCCCATTCGGCCTGTCGATCCACGCCATCGTGGGTGCGCTGCTGATCATCTCAGCCACCACAGCAGTGGTCCGCGCCGCACTCATCAAGCGCCGCGTGCTGACCGCCGTGACCTCCATCGGCCTGTTGGCCGTGGTCTTTGCTGCACTCAGTGGGGCCCGGTTCATCGGCGACAGCGCAAGCGACACCTCGATGAGCATGACAATCGGTGCCGCAGTCGCCATGATCTGCTATGCGCTCGTTCTCTTCATTACGCCGTCAGAAGCTACGGCCGAGGTGGCGTGGTAGGACTGATTAGCGATGATGACGCGGCAGGCACGGCCTTCCGCGAAGATCAGCTGATTCGACACCCACATGATCTTGGAGCCGTGCCTGCCCGTCCTTCAGAAGCCCCAACGGGCATCAGCTCACCAACCAGACATGACGCCACCAGCCGAGGCCCACGTGAGCGGGCGCCATTGGAAACGCAGCGCCCGGGGTACATACTGGTGCCGCTGGCCTTCAGGGATTAGGAGGCTGCGATGAAAATGCGGTCACTTCGCTGGAATCTGGTTGCGTGGAACCCCTCGGCTGGCCCGGCCGATCCCTACGGTGCCCCCAGGCTCGCGCACCTCGCATGGACGGTCCGGGCCCGATGGCGGCCCATCGGCCTCGCCACCGGCGCGCTCCTTATGGGCACCGGGTTGATGCTACCCAGCACCGTGGCTTTCATCGCTGGAATGCTGGCCGTGGGGTCAGCGGCGCCGGACGGACGGCTGCAAAGCGCCACAGCCGCCCGGGTCCGCGCGTGGGTGTGGCTAGACCGGGCAGGCGAGGGCAGGTAACATCCACCTCCCGCTGCGCGATAACCCGTTCAGCAAACTCAGTGCGCCTGATCGGATCTTGCGTTGGACAACCATGGCCCTATGAGCCGCTGATCAGGTGGCCGGTCAGCAGTGCCCAGCCGAATCGACCGGGATGATCATCCAAGCGGTCATGACGGCGGCCCGCCGCCGAGAGGGAAAGTTCAGGGCGACCGCCAGCACCAGCACGCTCGCCGCCGCCAGGGCGCAATGCCCGACGACGCCGACCCACAGCCAGCGTCGATGATCACCCGGTCCGAACCTCCGGAGATTCGGAGTCCTGGGCTGAGCGTAGGCTCTGTCGCTGGCGGGTGCTGATGGAGTGCCTGGGCTTCACGGGCGTCGAGGGGACAGGGATGAGGGTCGCGCTGTTCGGGTCGGGGTGGGTGATGCCATTCCATGCGCGGGCGGTCCGGGAGCATCCGGCTGCTGAGCTTGTGGCCGCGGCCAGCTGGCGGGAGGGGTCGCTGGCCAAGATGGCGGCCGAGTTCGACATCCCCCGGATCACCACGCGATGGGAGGACCTGGCCGAAGACTCTGGCGTCGATGCGGTGGTGATCGGGACGCCGAACGCCTTGCATGCCCCTCAAGCGGTGGCTTGCTTGCAAGCGGGGAAACACGTGCTGGTGGAAAAGCCCATGGCGGCGACCCTCACGGATGCTGAGGCGGTGGCGGCGGCCGCAGGCCAGTCGGCCGCCATCTTGATGGTCGGGCACTGCTGGCGGTTCCATGAGGATGTGCGGCGGATGCGGGATCGGATCGACTCCGGGGAGTTCGGCGAGGTGGTCAAGACCCGAGGGTATGGCGTGCACGCCAACTGGGGCCCCTCAGGATGGTTTACCGACCCGGACCTGGCTGGTGGTGGGGCACTGCTCGATATGGGGGTCCATGCCATTGACACCGCCCGCTTCCTGCTCGGCGACCCCGAACCCCTGGACGTGTGCGCGGTCGTGGGGACCCGGTATGGGCAGGGCCGGTACGTCGTGGACGACGACGCGGTGCTGCTGATCCGCTGGTCGAACGGCACGAACTCGATCGTGGAATCCGGCTGGTGGCAGCCGCACCTTTCCGGCCTGGAGGCCGACACCGAGGTGTACGGGACGCGCGGATACGCCCGCATCTGGGACTTCACCGAGGAGCCTCCCGGCTACGAGCATTGTGCTCAGCCGATGTTTTCCGCCCAAATGCGTGAATTCGTCGATGCGGCCAGCGAAGGCCGGCAGCCCCGCCCAGGGCCCGGCGACGGCCTTGCCGTCATGCGGATCGTTAATGATGCCTACCGCTCAGCGGCCGCCCGTCGGGGCGAGAACTGACCGGGCTCCGGCTGCCTCGGGCCGGCTGGCGCAGAGCCGCCCCCGACCGGTCAAGAACAGGGGCGGCTAGCCGAGGCTGCATGCGGGATTTGGGCCATTGGCGGGCCATTAACCACGGTGTCACACGGTCGATCACGGTCACTGGCGGTGCATCGGCTGCCCAGGTCAGAGTGGTCAAAGGCTTCGATCTGTCGAATTCCCAAGCTAATGGTGCGGGTTCGATTCCCGTCACCCGCTCCAGCCGAGCATGAGGCGGTGACCTGGGTCACCGCCGGTTGGGCGGAGGCAATGTCCCTGGCGATCTCCCTTGCCTAGCCCTCGGTCTGGAGCACGGCCGGGACCTGGCTGACCTGGACCATCGCAATGAGGCGGGCTCAGGCCGCGAGCGCGCTGCTGATGCCGGCGGTATGCCGGTTGATCAGGGGATGCGTAAGGCCGCTGGCGCTTGACGTTCGGTGCTGCTGGGCAGCGCCAGGAGCACGATGTAGCACAGGACGGAGAGGGCGAAAAGCAGTGCCATCACGTAGGAGTTCGCGTCGTGGTTGTAGTTGAGGAAGCTGGAGCCGTTGAACCCCGCGGCGAGGATGAACAGCGCGCCCAGGACGGCGGCCCACACGTATCCCGCCCTGTGGCCACGGATGGCTAGGACGGCCAGCCACAGCGAGCCGAGCACCAGGAGCAGGCCGAGCCCGGCGTGGAAGGCCAGGACCAGGGGTGCGTGAGGGGAGGTCTCGGCCCAGACGACGCTGTGGTATGAGCCGGTGAAGAAGTTCGTCGCGCCGTGCCCGGGGTGGCTGAGCGGGATGTTAGCGAACAGGTTTACATACATGCCGAGGCTGAACTGGACGAGCAGGGCGATGAGCAGGCCGAACGCCCAGCCTCGCGCGGCCCGGTTCCTGCGGTCTCTCCTGGCGCTCTCCACGCGTGGAACCGGGGCCGCGTCATCTGTTGTAGCGGCTGGTTCCCTGCTGCTGGCGCTGGCGATTGCCCATCCGCGCCAGATAGTGCCGGTCAGGTTAGTCATGGCCGCCTCCTGAGATGGTGGCTGGCGTGTTCATGCGTGACTCTCCCCATTGTTGCCGGGGCCGGAGCACAGTTGCGGGCGGGGGCTTCGCTGATGCCAAGCCCGCTGGGGGAAGGTGGCGCGGCGATATTGGTGGTGCGCAGGCTAAGAATACTCAGGTTCTTCGAACGGAGCGTCCGCTTGTTGCATGGCTTATGGCCGGTGCAGCTCCCGGCGCATGGGAGGCGTCCTAGGAGACCAATCGCGCTACGGCGGTGGTGGCGATCGCGAGGAGGAAAACGACGACGGGGGACCGGCCGAACCGGAGCGCGATCGCGCCGGCCCCGATCCCGGCAAGCGTTGACCAATCGGCGGTGTAGCGTCCGTTGGCATCGAACAGATCGGTGACGACCAGAGCGGTGAGCATCGCGACGGGCAGCAGGCCTGCGGTCCGCTGGACCCGGGGGTGGTTGAGCACTGACTCGGGGAGTGAGACGCCGGCGAGCTTGAGCCCGTAGCAACCGAGCGAGGCGACCAGGACCGTGGCCCAGACGGTAATCATTGGTCCTCCGTTCCGTGGCCCCGCCGCGCCGGCAGGAGCCCGGCGAGGATCGCGACTGCCGCGGCGGCGATGATCGGGAGTCCGGCCGGGGCGAGCGGAATGAGCCCGAGCACCACCACGGCCGCCCCGAGCGCGACGGCGCGGGCCCGCTCGCGCGAGAGCTGTGGCCAGAGCAGGGCCAGGAAGATCGCCGGAGCGGCGGCGTCGAGCCCGAGCGCCGAGATGTCGATCCCGCTGCCGATCAGCGTTCCGGCGAGAGTACCCAGTGTCCACAGTGCGTAAAGCGTGATCCCGGTCGCCCAGAACGCATACCGGCCCGCGCGTGGGGCCGGCTGGGCAACGGCCATCGCGGTGCTCTCGTCGATAACGAAATGAGCTGCCCATAGGCGGCGCAAACCGCGCGGCCGGAGGATGCGGGTGACGGGTACGCCGTAGAACGCGTTGCGCAGCCCCAGCAGAAGTGCCGCCGACAGCCCGGCGAGGTGCGATCCGCCGGCGGCCAGGACACCCACAAGAGCGAACTGTGACGCTCCGGTGAACATGACCGCGCTCAGGGCTAGGGCCTGGGTGGCGCTGAGCCCTGACCGCGCCGCCAGGGCGCCGAACATGATGCCGAACGCGCCGGCGTACAGGCCGATCCCGGCCGCAGCACGGGTGATTGCCGCCGGCGCGGCAAAGGGTGCGGGCTCGATCGCTGCGGCGCAGGTGCGAGACGAGGATGTGGTGGCTGTGCTCATAAGCAAGACATTATGCGGAAACGTCAGCAACTCGATTGCTAATATGGTGTACCGGCCTATTATCGCGCAATAATATTGGCTATGGATGCGATCGATCGCCGGATCATTGCTGAACTGCGACGCGATGGGCGCTTGTCGAACGTCGAGCTCGCGGACCGGATCGGGCTCACACCAGCGCCGTGCCTGCGGCGCGTCAAGCGGCTGGAAAGCGACGGCGTGATCCTCGGCTACACCGCACGCATCAACCCCGAGGCGATCGGCCGGGGATTCGAGGTGCTCGTTAACGTCGATCTCACCCGTAAGGACCGGGTGACCTTCGAAGCCTTCGAGGCCGCCGTCGCCGCGCTCGACGAAGTCATCGAAGTACGCCGGATGTTCGGCCTGCCCGACTACCTGCTCCGGGTCACAACTGCCAGCCTGGAGAGCTACGAAACTTTCGTCTCCACCCAGCTCGGTGACATACCCGGCGTCGACAAGCTCGACTCCCACCTGACCATGAAACTGGTCAAGTCGCCAGAGCAAGGGATCGCCCCGCCAACCGCCCGACAGCACGCCTGACGCGAAGCCTGGCAGTATTGCATTCGGCTCGCATCCCGCGCGTGCTGCCCCGGCTGGTGCTGACACTTGCCTGCGCACGTCTGCAGGCAGACCGGGCACGTTGGTCTCTAGCGCAGAAGAGTTTGTGTTGCTAACCTGTTGTCCATGACGAGTGGAGCTGCGTTCTCTGGGGACGACCCGCGCCAGCTGCTGTCGGGCACGCGCGAACTCACTCACCAGGTCCGCAGGACGCAGCGTGCGACCTGGTTCCCGCTCCTTGTGCTCGCGGCGGTGACCTTCGGCGCCATTCCCTTCCGCTACTCACACCACCGTCTGGGGACCTGCGCCGCTACGGGACTTGCCAGGGTCTGCACCGCTTATCCCCCCGCGCTGCTGGTGTACTGGCCGGCCGCGCTCGTGCTGGCCTATGCGGTGATCGCCGCCTTCTACATCCGCCGGTCCCAGGCTCGCGGCGTCGGGACCCGCGTGCGGCCATACGTCGTCGCCGGGATTATCCTCGCTCTGGCGATGACCGGCTTGTTGCTGTGGACGCTATATCACCCGCTAGCCTTCACTCTTGATGGCCCCGGCCTGTTCTCCGCGCTGCACAGTTACCCCTTCGGGATCGGCCTTGGGCTGGTGGTTCTGTCGTGGGCCGAACGCAACGGGGCGCTGCTGGCCCTGGCGCTCGGCTACTTGGCGGTCGTGCTGGTGACCGCCACCGTCGGCTCGGCCAGCGGCCACGGGGCGCTGGGCTTCCCGGTGCAGCTCGTGATCGCCGGCGGCGTGCTGCTGCTCGGCGGCATCGGCTTTCTCCTGGCCCAGCGGCCGTGGCGCGCGGCATGACCAGCCATCCCGCGAACGGGCTCGACGACATCGTTCATCAGCGGGTCCGTCTGGGCATCCTCACCATCGCCCACGAGGCCCGCCGGGTGGAGTTCAGCTACCTGCGCGACACGCTCGGGCTGACCGCAGGCAACCTGTCCCAGCACCTTGGCGTGCTGGAAACCGCCGGGCTCATCGCCATAGAGAAGGGCTACGCCGGAAAACGCGCCCGCACCTGGGTCACTCTCACCAAGCGCGGCGAGGCCGCACTCGAGGACGAGATCGCTCAGCTCAAACTGTTGATCAGCCGCATCGAGCCGGCCGAGACGTCGCCCAGCTAGGGCCCCGTCAGGCGACGCGGGCTGCTGAGATGCATGGAAACGTCGCGTGTGGCTCCTCGGTTGACCTTCAAACCACCGTGCCGCTGAGCGCTAGCTCGCTTCCATCCTTTGCTTGAGCGCTGCCATGTTGCCTGGCATCTCCCTACGTGCCTCCCGGCGGATCACCAGCGGCACGAGGACCTTGCCGATGCCGTGACCGGCGAAGTCGACGCTGATCGTCAGCCGTGAGCGGGTGTCGGTGACTGGCTCGACTAGGACGTCGACGACCGCTCGGATCGGGCCGTCTATGCCCCGCACGCGCCAGGTCCTGGGCGGGTCGATGTTCACAAGCTCGGAGGTGACCGGGCGGTTGGCGCCGCCGATGCGCCGGGTCGTCACGCAGCGTGCGCCAACGACAGGCGTTCCGGTGACATCGGCCGTTCCGTCCATGTGCCCGTCCACCACGCCCTTCTGCCAGTCGCTGAACCGGGCTGGGTCGGTGGCGTAAGCGAATACCTCGGCAGCCGGGCGCTCGACTTCGGTGCTGGCCACGATGGCAGGCATGTCAGCGGCCTTCCTTCAGCAGGGCGGCATAGCGGTCGAGGTACAGCGGCCAGCCCTCCGGCCCATCGACACCGCCACTGACCGCATCCCATCCGGGACCATGCCGGTCGATGTGCCGGTGCTCCAGCTCCACCCGGGTGCGGGTCGGCGACTCGGCGTAGAACCGCACCTCGACCTCGCTGGTCTGAGCTGGATCGGTCTCGATAGTCCATTGCGGGCTGATATCCCAGCTGAATACGACCCGGTCCGGCGGATCGAAGGCCAGGATCCGCGCCCACCGGCACTCACTGCCATCCGCTGCCCTGTCAACGATGTTGCCGCCGACCCGGGGCTCGAACGCGGTCTCGGCTATCGGCGCCCCGAGCAGGTTGTGCTCTGGCGGCTTGAAGTCCCCGAACCGATCGGTGAACACCGTGAAAGCACGCTCGATCGGCGCG
>Ga0306920_100016333_pt1 | contig 10220 bp, 9 predicted proteins | sample flu12Cox44000170_FD_204666 | JGI IMG/M metagenome (GOLD analysis project Ga0306920, IMG submission 204666) | Lab enrichment of tropical soil microbial communities from Luquillo Experimental Forest, Puerto Rico - flux4day.12C.oxic.44.000.170 (v2)... | ecosystem: Environmental > Terrestrial >...
CTTGTCGCGCCTCTAACAGAGGTGTGTCGTAGCGCGTCGAAATCCGCCTTTCGCTCGAACTAACTGCTTCGAAATTAGTGACGGCATAAAAACAAATTCTGCTCTCGTCACAACGTGTTCGGGTTTCGACAACAAATTCGTCGAAGCGCCACTCTTCATGAATAATGCGGGCTAGGATCATGACTGCTATTGCGCACGAGCTCAGTGTTCGAGGCGCAATAGACGTCCGCGAAGCATTTATCGACGCGAGTTTCGCACCCGCGAAAAAAGGGGACGCAAAGTCGGAAAAACGAAACGTGGCAAGGGAACGAAGATCATGGCGGTGGCAGACCGTAATGGGCTGCCAGTTTCTGTTTGCGCGGAAAGTGCCACTCCTCACGAGGTGACGCTAGCTGTGTCCACTTTGCTACAGATGGTTGTTCCCGATGCGCCGCAGAACTTGGTTGGGGACAATGCCTATGACTCCGACCGCCTGGACGCAGAACTGAAGTTCTACGGGATTGAAGTCATTGCTCCGCATCGCCGCAACCGAGGGAATTCGACTCAGGATGGACGTCGGCTGAAGCGCTACCGGCGAAGGTGGAAGATTGAGAGGCTGTTCGCCTGGTTGCAGAACTTCCGACGCCTGGTCGTTAGATATGAACGTCACGCCGATAACTTTCTCGGGATGCTCCAGCTCGCATCGTCTCTGATCCTACTGAGGCATTTATGAGATGGGTTCTCAAGACTCTATTCGAAACGCTGCTCTGCGGCAGTTACGACATCGAGAGCGCACCAGCGCGGAACTTTATTGGAGGATTGCGGCTTGCCATTTGGCCGAGTTTCGGCTTCGGGCTCGCCGGGACGTGCCACGAAACGCGCGACACGGCAAGAATAGCATAGAGAAAAAGGCTGGGACCGCTGTGGCGCAAAACGGCGGCCAACTTCTGCTTGAACTGACTGATCACATTGGCCACGGTTACTTGTAACCGTAGGCCCCGCCTCTCGCTTGCGCCCGTGGCGTATCGAACGGTTGGTGGGGCCTTTTACTTCGCATCACACTCCGTCTAACTACGAGAATACTTCGCCGGGCATGCGGGAAAGCGTGCGTGTCGCCAGCGTGTTCTGCACTGTGCGCGGCGCACCTCTTTCGCTGGCGTTGATCTGCTTGCGCACGATCTTCAGCTTCAGTGCCCGCTCCATCGAACGCAATTCGCCGATTTCCGCCCCCGAGACCAGGGTTGACGCGCGCCCGGTCGAGCCCATGCGGCCGGTACGACCCACGCGATGGATGAAGTCCTCGGGAATCTGTGGCAGATCATAATTAATAACATGAGCAACGTTGTTGACGTGTAAGCCGCGCGAGGCCACGTCGGTAGCTACCAGCACATGAAACTTGCCCGCTTCGAATCCACTGAGGGCGGCCGTGCGCTGGGATTGCGTACGATCACCATGGATCATCGCCGCCGCAAATCCGTCAAGCACGAGGTGCTTGGCCAGGCGCTCGGTTCCGTGTTTGGTGCGGGCAAAGACCAACGTCTGGCCCTTTTCTGCATAGAGAAGCTGGCGCAGAACCTCCGATTTCTCCGCTTGCGACACTTCGAAAGCCTGCAGTTCGACGGTGTCCGCAGGCTTCGAGGTGGAACCAACAGCCACTCGCACGGGCTTGTTCATGTAATCGTTTACCAGGTTGGCGACCGAGGCTTCCAAAGTGGCCGAGAAGCACAGCGTCTGGCGCTCGCCCGGCAGCGCCGCTACGATGCGGCGAATGGCCGGCATGAAGCCCATGTCGAGCATGCGGTCAGCTTCATCCAAAACGAGTGTCTTCACCTTGCGTAGATCAACCAGCTTGCGGCGGAGATAGTCTTCGAGCCTCCCGGGGGTTGCGACGACGATGGCCGCCCCTTTACGGATTGCCTGGATCTGACGCTGCTCGCTCATGCCGCCGATGACCAGAGCGGCGGGAGCCGCTTTGAGCCCTCGCAGCTTCTCGTGCTGCTCATGAACCTGCATCGCCAACTCCCGCGTGGGAACCAAGACGAGGGCAGACACTTGGCGAGGCGACGTTTGCGCTGAAAGCCGTTCGATGACCGGGATCAGAAAGGCCAGCGTCTTGCCAGTACCGGTTTGCGCCGTGGCGAGCACATCTCTACCTTCTAGCGCAGGCGGTATGGCGGACGCCTGAACCGGCGTCGGGGTGGTGAAGTGTAATTGTGCCAGCTTCTGCTGGAGGCCAGCAGACAGGGGCATGTCTTTGAATTGTGTCAAACGATTTTCTTTCTTTGGAGAGGCATATCGCGAAGAAGTCCGTTCCCGGGCCCCGATGAATAACGCCATAGCATTCGTTGGGGTGATGGGCGAGCGAGTCGCGAAGTTACAACTGAAGCCGCTCTAGTTTAATTCGGCGCTGAAAATGAAACGGAAGCTGGAGAGGCGGGAACCAGATCAAACTAAGGATCGGATGTCGCTTGCAAGCGGCCGTAGCCTGTAGCGTCTACTTAGGATTGTATCACAGTGGCTCGCGAATGTCGCAAACACACCAACTGAAGATTTCGTGAATTACCTCCCGAAATCGTGGAAATCGAAACCTTGGGGGTGACCCTCTTCATCAACCGTAACCACCAGATTAGCGCTGGCCTGAGTTTCCGTAGGGCCTCTCTTGGAGTCGCCAAGCTGTTTCCGTTCTGCTTTACGCTGCGCCTTCTCAGCCCGCTTCTCCTGCCGTGTGCGCTCCTTCTGTCGCTTCGTAAAGGTTGTACGAGAGGTCCCTGCCATACGAATGCTTAAAGTCATAGATTCCGTTAATCCGGATACGGATTCAATATTGCCGTCCGGGTCTTAACGCCACACGGAGTCTTGCAAGCAGCGTCTGAACGATTCCGTTGGAGCACACAGATCCAACTGGTTCATGGCCGCATCACTAGGCAGAAGGAAAGCGGGATTGACAATGCGGGCCGTCGCTTTGAGCGGGCTTGGAAGCCCTACCAAGGCGATCGCTGCGGTGAGCGGCACTCTGAAGTGCGTTTGGTGCACTAAGGAGAGCTTGAAACAAAGGTCGGGAAAAGTTAGACGTTGAGACAAAGCGGCTGATGCCGGTGCTGCACGGATTCGGTTCAAATTCGCCATGGCACAGAGCTTTCGTTGGGGAAACCCCCATGCTAGTATCGGGCAGTCTTGGTTTCAGCAGTTCCAATCGAAGTCACTGCTGCAAATGAACAAGACACGCTTTCTCCATGCAGCACGACGCTGATGGGAGTTCCGTTTGGCTCTTAGCGATCTTACGAAACTGGTCGATGCCGAGAAGGAAAACGGCCATCGCACGTACAACGAAGTGAGGGACTTGATTCCGCAGGACGTCCAGTCCTCAGAGGACCTGGACGACTTGCTCACCACCATCGGCACGCGGGGCATTGAGGTGCTTGAGGGTCAGCCTCAGCTGCGTTCCTCAGCCCTCGAAGAAGACTTTGATGAGGAAGCGAAGATCGACAGGCTTGACCTGCCCCCCGGCGCTCTTGAAAAGACCGACGATCCGGTGCGCATCTACATGCGCGAGATGGGCACGGTGCCTCTGCTCACCCGCGAAGGAGAAGTGGACATTGCCAAGCGCATCGAGCGCGGACAACGAAGCGCGCTGAAGGCTCTTTCACGCTCGCCCCTTGTGATCCGACAGATCTTGCTTCTTGGCGAGGATTTGAAGCGCGGCATACGCTCGATCACCGAAGTTGTGGTCCTCGATGAGGAAGAGCTCACCGAGGAGAACCTGCAGAGTTGTGTCGCGGACATCACGGACCGCATCGACCAGCTGCAGAAGCATTACAGGAGGGCCAACCAGTTGGCCGGACGGCTTCCAACAATTGTGGCAAAACAGAAGCCGCATCAATGCCACCATTGCCGATTCAGCCTGGGGCGTGAGATGGTTCACATTTCGCTCATCGTCCGCAACCTGGGTCTCACCAATTGCGAGCGGCAACGCCTAATCGGTCGGGTGAATAGAACCGTGGACATCATGCGCTCGCTCGACTGCCAGGTAAACGAGTTGGGAAAGAAGATGGCGAACACGCGCAGTGAAAATCTGAAGAAAGATTACCGCAAGGCACAGCGGCAATATCGCGGCGACCTGGAAAGGCTGGAAAGCGATGCCGGCGTCAGCTTCCAGGAGTTGCAGCGCACCCAGCGCGAAATCATGCAGGGTGAGACGGACGCGGAACAGGCCAAACACGAGCTCATCGAGGCCAATTTGCGCCTCGTGGTTTCCATCGCCAAGAAGTATGCCAACCGCGGGCTACAGTTCCTCGACTTGATCCAGGAGGGCAATCTCGGCCTGATGAAAGCGGTAGAAAAGTTTGAGTACCGCCGCGGTTACAAGTTTTCAACCTACGCGACCTGGTGGGTTCGTCAGGCAATCAGCCGCGCTATTGCCGACCATGCGCGCACTATCCGCCTGCCGGTTCACATGGTCGAGATCGTCAACAAGCTGGCCCGCATCTCGCGTCAACTGGTGCAGGAACTGGGGCGCGAGCCCAGGTCGGAAGAGATTGCTAAGCGCATGGACATTCCAGTTGCCAAGGTTCGCAAGGTGCTCAGGATCAGGCAGTCTCCCGTATCGCTTGAAACGCCAATCGGTGAGGAGGGGGGTACCCACCTCGGCGAATTTATTGAGGACCGTGCGGCGATCTCGCCCGCGGAGGCCGTCATCAACGTGGATCTGAAGGACCAGACCGCGAACATGCTGCGCACCCTGACCCAGCGTGAGGAGAAAATCATCAAGATGCGCTACGGTCTCGAAGACGGTTTGGAGCACACGCTGGAGGAAGTGGGCCGGTGCTTCGCCGTGACCCGCGAGCGCATTCGCCAGATCGAAGCCAAGGCACTGCGCAAGCTGCGGCGCCCCTCGCGCTCTCTTAAGCTCAAGTTATTTTGGGTGGACGTTCACGAATGACGCCGGAATCAGCGCAACGCTACAGATCGGCTTGATCTGCCTCGCAGCGATTGGATCGGCCCAATCGGGCAGGTTGAGGGGTCACCAGCAATTCGACCAGAGTTGGTCTGGCTTTCGTTCACCCCAACACTAAAGTGAACCCCTCTCCTGAGACAATCTGCCGTTGCTACATCCGCAGTTGCTTCCCCGGCTAAGTGGACGATGCCGAGTGTCTCATTCTGGGGTTAAGTCCATTCACCGGTGAAACTGTTCTGAACAGGATTGCGACCGCGGAGTCCCATTAGACGAATCGCGTGTTGCTCGAGCGCCTTGTCCCCGGACGAAGTCGGCTGCCAACTGGGTACGGGAGTGGGCCGCCCCTGTTCGTCCAGAGCGACGAAAACGACCAAGCACTCGGTGGTCAGAACGCACTGTTCGCTCTTCAGACTCTTGGAGCGAACATGCACGGCCACGTGCATGCTCGTCCGGCCGTTATATAGGATTCGGGACTGCACCTCTACCAGGTCGCCTATTGCGATTGGATGATAAAAACGAACGCCTCCCGCGTAAACCGCGACACTGGGCTTCTTACTCCAGGTGACTGCGCTGACGTACGCGGCTTCATCGATCCATCGCATCACCGTACCTCCGTGGACCTTGCCTCCCCAATTCACATCGCTCGGAGCAGCAAGGAAGCGCAGCGTTGTGTTGGCTGCCCCGCCCCCCTCATGGTACGTCTGGAGCTCCATCTCCTTCTCAATTTGTTTGCGAACGTCGATGCGTTGCATAGCAAACATCTGCAATTCGCGCTCTTCGTCATTGCCTGGTTCCCAGCAGGGGACCGAGGTGGAACGGCCGTGGGAATCAACGGCGACAAAAACCATCATGCATTCTGTCGCTTGTACGAAGGTGCCTTGTCGAGGGTCGGCAGAAAAGGTCTTTACGAGAATATGCATGCTGGTTCGACCGGTATAGATGAGCCGAGCATGCGCTTCGACAAGGTCTCCGATTTGAATCGGCCGAGTAAAGCGGATATTGCCCACGTAAGCGGTCACGCAATAATGCCTGCACCAACCTACAGCGCAGGCATAACCGGCCTTATCGATCCACTCGAGAATTTTTCCTGCGTGAACTGTACCGCCGTAGGAGATATCCGTCGGAGTAGCGAGGAACCGCAGAGTGATTCTTGATGTTCCGGCGTCCATCGTCTCCTCAGCGGGGCACCAGCAGCAGAAGTGAAGCGCCGAACGCAAGCAGTGAGATGGTGAATGTGATCACCATGAAACCCATTACGCGACGCATGGGAATTCCAGCGATGGCGAGAATCGGCAACGCCCAAAAAGGCTGAAGCATGTTAGCGACCGACTCCCCCATGGCGACAGCCATGGTGGTGGCGGCATAAGAAGCGTGGAGATCGCGGGCAGCGGGAATCGCGAAAGGCCCTTGCACAGCCCAGTGACCTCCACCGCTGGGAACAAACAAGGTAATAATCAGCGAGGTCAGATAGGTATAAAAGGGCAAGGTATGTGCCGTTGAGAAGCGAATGAACGCCTTCGCCAGCACACCGGCCAACCCGGTTCCCGTCATGATCCCCATCAACCCCCCATATAGGGGATACTGCAGGATGAGCGAGCCAGTAATTCGAGCCGCACGTTGAACCGCAGCCACGTAAGCTGCAGGTGTCCAGTGCAGCAGCAAACCGGCCAGCAACAGTGTCATAATGACCGAATTGAGGTCCAGGGAAAAGCCGTTCCGCATCCAGTCCCGAACCAATGCGGCAGTGCCGAACGCCGCGAGCAGTACGTTCAGAATCCACGCGTGATCGAGCTTCGAACCGATGGTGTCCGTCTTCTCCGTTCCCTTGTGCAACTGATCTTCTGCACGAAGTTTCTCTGGATCGGCAAATTGTGCAACCGCGGCTGGGGGCCCCAGATAGCGGAAGACGAACGGCAGGACGATAAACAGGACAAAAATCGGCAGCAAGTTGAAGCGAGTGAATACCGTCTGTGACAATGGTGTGAGCTGACCTGTGGCCTTTTCGACGATGTTCAGCGCTGACCCGTGCGTGGCCTGCGAAAGGGCAATTGAGCCCGACAGTCCCTCGGTGGAGATGACAAAGCCTGTATAAGCCGCAGCGACGAGCCACCCAAAGTCGATGCGAACGCGCTTTGCTATCTCGCGGGCAAGAAGGGCGGACACAACCAGGCCGAGCCCCCAATTTAACCAGCAAGCCACCATTGCGACAAAGACAGTAAGCGTAATCGCTGAACGCGCATTGGTTGGAATCGACGCTAATTTAGAGAGACCCTTTGCCACCACCGGTGCACTTGCCAGCGAGTATCCTGTCACGAGCATCAGGACCATCTGAAAGGCGAACGTCAGGATCTGAAACACCCCTACGTACCAGGACGACAGGATATTGCTGGGCGCAGCATTTGGCGCCAGCGAATAAGCAAGCGCAGCCGCGAGGAACGTGAGGATTACGGCGAAGACGTAAGGGTCCGGGATTAGCCGTTCAAACACATACACAAAGAAAGCTGTACAGCGACTGAGAAGAGATGGCCTCTCGTAGTCGAGCGATATCGCCGCTTGAGCCATGTCTGAGCCTCCACTCTTTAGGTCTTCGGGTGTCATTCTCGGAACCTTCGAACCCTCGTGTCACTTAACATCAAAAGTAAGCACTTTGGCCATCGCCTTGGTGTCGCCAGGAGAGACTGCGAGCACCAACTGCTTCTTCTCCTGCACCAGGATGCCGGTCTTTGCTCCCGGCGCGGTCGGCACCTTCGCGACCGTCTTCAGATGATCGGGGTTTCTGGTGTCATAGACCGCCATGTAGCCATCTCCTCCAGGCGAGTACAGCCGGTTTGCAGCCGGATCGAATAGAATCTGATCGGAGCGGAGAGGAGACGGCACCGAATTCGTCATTGCTCCAGTGTCGGAATTCATTACGACGACCGTACCGGGTTTGCGACATCCCACGTACAGGCGATGATGAGGCTCGTCAAAGATAACCATCGCGTTCTGTTGTGCCGCGAGGACGGGCCAAATCGAAATAATCTTCATGGACTTGCGATCGATTACTGCCATTTTGTTCGTCTGGGTCAGATTGATGAAGAGGCGGTTGCCATTGCGTTCAAGCGCCATCGCTTCAACGTGAGAATCGTCCAGCACAATGGATCTCTTCTTTTCGCCCGTGTCGGGATCAACAGCCGCCAATTGCGAAGTCTTCATGTCCACGTCTTTACCGCCAGTGACGATATAAACCACGTTTTCGGAGGGATCATAGCCGATGGAGTCTGCTCCCGGTACAAGGGTGACGGTACCCTTGAGTTCGTAGGTAGAGGCATCGAGAAGCTTCGACATTCCCTTGCCGCTGTCGGTCACCAGAATCGTACTTGCGTTGGGTCTTACGAGAATGCTGTGAGGTGTTTCGAAACCCGAAATGGTGCGGAGATGCTTGCCGGAACTGAGGTCAAAAACTTCAAGGGTGCCGTGGTCCTCGGCTGCCAGCAGTAGCCGGCCGCGAGCTTCGTCGGCTGCGAAGTGGTCGAAGTCGCCCGTATAACCGGGAAGGTTCACGCTGCCCTTCAGCGTAAGAGGGGAGGAAGTCTGTCCGGCTGCACTTAATGCTGAAATGCTGTACAAAAAGGCGGCCATAATCAAAGCGAAGATCTTTTGTTTCGACATGCCTCGAATCTCCGTGTAGATGCCCGAAAAGTTTCATTCCCTGCGTGGTGTGGGCGTCCGTATCTTCCAAAGGTTCGTTCAATGCCATTACGAAGCTCTGAAACGGGAATTAAATTGCATTCATCAAGGCCCGGGATGGTTAAGAGAAGGCTTGCAAGCTGCCCCGGCACTTGAGATATGCTTGGGCCGGTTGATTCCGGGGTGGGACATGCGCATTCTGTTGGTTGAAGATGAATCGAAGGTCGCCGGGTTCGTAGAGCGTGGTCTCGTGGCTGAACGATATGCGGTGGATGTTTCAGGAAATGGAATGGAAGCATGGGAGTTGGCTGACACGTATCCTTACGACCTCATCATTCTCGATCTGATGCTGCCAGGTTTGGACGGGGCGGACGTTCTACGGCGAATCCGCAAGAAGAACACATGTGTGCCGGTACTGGTTCTGACGGCCCGTGATGCCGTCGACGAGAAGGTGAGAATTTTCGAATTAGGCGCTGACGATTACCTCACCAAACCCTTCGCATTTGCCGAGTTGCTTGTCCGAACCAAAGCGCTTCTCAGACGCGGACCGGTAAACAGGTCTAGCACATTGCAGGTTGGCGATCTGGAACTAGACCGTCTTACACAGCAGGTCAAACGCAAGGGACATCGTATCGAACTGACCTCGAAAGAATACCAGTTGCTTGAGTACCTGATGCAGAATCCCGGACGTGTCTTGTCGCGAAATATGATCATCGAGCATGTATGGGACCAGGCCTTCGACGGTTTCACCAACATCGTCGATGTCTATGTTCGGCATCTGCGTGGAAAAGTGGATGACGACTACGACTTCAAGATGATTCGAACTGTCAGGGGGACTGGGTACATGATTCGGGAGAGTAACTCGGGAGAGTGAAATCGTGATACTGCCGTCCTTACGAATGCGGGTGACGTCGTGGTATGTGGGACTTCTGACGATTTCATTGGTTGTGTTCGGAGCCGGCATCTACCTCGGCGTGCAACGCTATTTGGAGACCTCTCTAAAGCATTCGCTTACCAGCGAGGCCCAGAGTGTAGCTGAAACGTTTGTCAATGAATTTGAGAAGAAGAGTAACGCATGGCTGACCCAAGAACTGTCCGAGTCATATCCCCAGGCGCGTAATGTACCCATGGTCCGCCTCTCTCGCATCGGACCGGGAGACGGATATCAGGTTTTGTATCCTGCGCCCGAGGAAAATGACAGTGCCTCGGAAAAGATCTCTTCGCCACCCGCTGTCCATCTGCAAACTGCCGAATTTCACCGCGAAAGAAAGGGCACTCAGACTGATCTTGTTGTTTATAGCTTTCCGTACCAATCGTCCTCTGGAACGTGCTACCTGATCGAGACCGCCATTTCACATCGTCCTATTTCGAACCTTCTACGTGACCTGCTAGTGATGCTGTTATTCCTGACACCCATCGTGGTCGTGGTTGCCGGGATCGGTGGGTACTTGCTGATGTCGCAACCATTGAAACCAGTGGTGTCGCTCACGGCGAAGGCCGAACGCATAGGCGTGGGAGAGCTGGGAGAACGCCTGCCTGTCATTCCGACAGGCGATGAACTTGAGCGTTTGTCACATGCCTTGAACCGCATGATTGGTCGCCTGGAAGATGCTCTGGA
>Ga0306920_100016334_pt1 | contig 10220 bp, 9 predicted proteins | sample flu12Cox44000170_FD_204666 | JGI IMG/M metagenome (GOLD analysis project Ga0306920, IMG submission 204666) | Lab enrichment of tropical soil microbial communities from Luquillo Experimental Forest, Puerto Rico - flux4day.12C.oxic.44.000.170 (v2)... | ecosystem: Environmental > Terrestrial >...
GGGGTCGCCGCCGCAGACGCGCTTCGTTCCTGGGTCTTCTGGGGGCTTTCCATCGCGTTTTTCCTTGACGTGATCGCGATCAACGGAACTTTGACGCATATCGTCCCGCTGCTGACCGACCGCGGGGTTCCCCGTCAGCTCGCCACCGCGGCGCTATCTGGAACCGGGTTCGCGCTAATCTTCGGCCGGATGCTTTCCGGCTGGTGCCTAGACCGGTTCTGGGGTCCCTATGTGGCGATCGCTTTTTTTGTCATACCGATGATCGGCATCGCGATCCTGATAAGCGGCGCTGGCGGATTTGCGCCATTTCTCGGCGCAATAGCCTGCGGGCTCGGCATCGGCGCCGAGATCGACCTGATGGCGTTCTTCACCAGCCGCTATTTCGGGTTGCGCGATTACGCGAAGCTCTATGGCGCAATGTTTGGGATTTTTGCGCTCGGTGTCGGCATCGGGCCGGTATTGAGCGGCGCGAGCTTCGACCGGTTTCATTCCTACACGCCCGCCTTCGCCGGATTCGTGATCATGCTGGCCATTGCCTGTTTGGTCTTCCTTCGGATGGGGCCCTATCCGTTTCCGGCGTCGGCGCAGGCGCTGTCCGGCGCCCCGGAAAAGATACCGGCATAGCCGCTCCTATGCCGCGTCGCGCGTCGCCAGGATTTGACGTGACCGCGTCTAGCTGTGGGCGAGCTTACGTTCGGCTAATCGGGCAAAGAGACTGGCGCCAAGAGGCAGGATCGCATCGTTGAAATCGTAGCCGGGGTTATGAACCTGGCGGGCTCCCGCTTGGTCGCCGTTGCCGATGCGGATGTAGGCGCCGGGCGAGTGATTGAGCATATACGAGAAGTCCTCCGAGGCCATGACCAAGGCACTTTCCCGGTCGACATTGTCGCGGCCGACGAGTTCGCTCGCGGCATCGGCAATAAAGGTCGTCTCGGTCGGGTCGTTGATCAGCGGCAACGCCACGACGCGAAAATTAACCTCCGCGCTTGCTCCAAGACCGCCGGCCACACCGCTGGCGATGCGGCCCATGTTCCGCTGGATCAGCGCCAAGGTCTCGTTGTCGAAGGCGCGCACCGTGCCACCGATCAGCGCCTGCTCGGGTATGACGTTGTACGCGTCGCCAGCATGAAACCGCGTGACGCTGACGACCGCGGTATCAACCGGCTTCACATTGCGCGAAACGATCGTCTGTAACGCAGCAGTGATATGGGTGCCTACAATGACCGGGTCGATGCCCGCCTCGGGACGCGCCCCGTGCGCACCGCGACCGACAATAGCAATGTCAAAAAACGCACTGCCAGCCATCATCGGGCCCGCTCGGATCGCGAACTTGCCGACGGCGAGACCGGGTGCATTGTGCATGCCGAATATCGCATCGCACGGGAAATTGTCGAGCATTCCTTCGCGTACCATCGCCTCGGCACCGCCGAGACCCTCTTCTGCAGGCTGGAAGATAAAGTGGATCGTCCCATCGAAATCACGCGTCTCGGCGAGATAGCGGGCGGCGCCGAGCAGCATCGTGGTATGGCCATCATGACCGCAAGCATGCATGCGTCCATCATTTCGCGAGCGGTGCTCGAAGGTGTTCGCCTCCTGGATAGGCAACGCATCCATATCGGCTCGCAAGCCCACCGAGCGCGGCGAATTGCCAACCCGAAGCCGCCCGACGACACCCGTCTTGCCGATCTCGCGATGGACCTCGCAGCCGAACTCGTTAAGCTTCGCAGCGACCAGATCGGAAGTGCGCTGTTCTTCGAACCCAAGTTCCGGATGGGCGTGAATGTCGCGGCGCCAGCTTGTTAGATCGTCGTGAAATTGTGCGATGCGGTCGATAATTGGCATGGCGGGCTCTTCTCTCTTGCACCGCGAAGTCTTGCCGACTGCGATGGCGGATGCAACGGGATCGCAAATGTCGAGTCTCTCGATTACGGCCCATCCTCTACCTTGCGGTGCACCGGCGAGTTGTGACATCACTGCTCGCTTCCCGGAAATAGCCGATCCGCGCCTAGCCCTAGGATCGACCGGCCGACGGCAAAGGATCCGTGTTGGCGCGGCCCGCTATTTGCCCGTAACATCCCGGAAACTGTGTTAAGGCGGTCAGATGCGCAAGCCTGCGTCCGTGCGCAGTCTCGAACAGCTCGGTCGCGTCCGTCTGTCATCATCGTTCTTCATGCGCGATTTTCTGCACAGCGAGATTGCCGAGCTCTATGGCATCCCCAACATTCCCGACGATCCGGCATTAGCCATCGCGGCAGGTCAGCATCTTTGTGCGGAACTGCTGGAGCCTTTGCAAGCGACATTTGGCAGGTTGGCGATCCGCTCCGCCTATCAGTCTTTAGAGGTCAACGCTTTAGGGAACGCGCTCGGTCTGAGCTGCGCGTCGAACAAGCGCAACTATGCCCGTCACATTTGGGACCGGCGGGATGCGCGCGGCTGCATGGGGGCGCTTGCCACGGTGGTCATCCCTTGGTTCGCGGACCGCTATGCCGAGGGTGCCGACTGGCAGGCGATGGCCTGGTGGATCCATGACAATCTCCCGTACAGCGAGCTGCAGTTTTTTCCTAAGCTCGCCGCCTTCAATATCGGGTGGCACGAGCGTCCGAGGAGGCGGATCGACAGTTTTATCCCGCCGCGTGGATGTTTGACGCAACCCGGGATGGAAAACCACGCCGGGGCCCATTCCCAGGCCTATGTGTTCTTCCCATCCTATGCGAGCCGACTTCCCAATATTCCAGTGCACGGCTCGAGCTCTAGTATCCGGCGCCATCGATTCAATGCATAACTCAAAGAGACCGGCATTCCGCAGAGCCCGTGCAGCGATGAAGCAATCTCGACGATAATAGGAAAATTGGTGCCAGGTTTGCCTCGCTCTGCTCGCAGTGGAGATATGTAATTTTTGAGAAATTACTGTCCTCACCATACGCGCGACCGTGCTGTATTGCCGCTTTCTGAGGTAATTATTCGATCTGTAATCACCGGCAACCAACGCTTCGGCTCGGAATGGGCATCGTTCCGCGGGTTGGCGGCGATTCGGTCGGCGTTCGGCCCATCGGTACCCAACTCGACAATCATCCTGCTCGCATCGGTGCCCTATGCGAAGTGCGGTGCCATGCCCGATGACAAACCCGTCGGGCTCGGAGTGGTTGATACTGGGGCTTCTCGGATTGGATGAAGGCCAGCGCGCTGGCGTCGCCGACCGCTAAAAGAAAGTGAGAATAGGGTTTCGCCCCGTGCCGAAAAGCTCGCCCGATTTCGCTCCGAGTGCAGGTTTGGTCGATTGCACGCAGGGCAGGACGGCTTCGCGGGCGGCGGCCCACTGGCGGAATTCAGCGTCTTTGGCGACCGGCGTGGCGATGATTTTTGTTTGCGCCGACCTTTGAACAGAAGGGCGATCGAGCGATGCCAATATCATGCCCCAACGCCGCAATGGTCAGCCGAATAGAACAAGCGTCAGCAGACCGAGAATAGAACAAGCGTCAGCGGACCGATATGAAACCTTGGCGGGTGTTTTATCGTGTCCGTAATGCTTCGATGTGATGCCGCCCCTCGATTTTCCAGGTACGCCGGTACCCGGCGCGTTTCAGCGGACAATCAAAACAGCCAGCGCCGGGCTCTAGGCCAGGCAGCAGGCGGCCCGCCATCTCGCCGTCAAGCAGGTTATCGCTCAAGTGTCCTGCTGATTGAAGCCATTGCTCCTTTGCCCAGCGTGGTGATCGTTGTCGCCGCAAGTGTGTAAGTAATATCGCGATCGCCGCGCAAGGACGCTGATGCCGATTCTCGCGCATTTCTGTAATTTCGCCTTTTGTCTTCTCCGCCCGGATCTCCCTTGTCCATTAGCTGTTACGATAGGAGTTCCCACGGCGCAAAATCCTGCTGGCAGTGAAAGCAGCGAGCAACGGTGCGACGGCGAACGCTGCAAACAGACCAAAGGCAGCAATGCTAACATCGGCGCGTGTGGTAGCCTTGGGCAGGCCCGTGATATTCGCTACCATTCCGGCGAACGCCGCACCTAACGCCGCAGCACCGATCTGAAGCAGCGTTACGAAAGCGCCGGCCGCCTCACGCTCCGGTTCAGGCGAAAACGCTATGAGCAAAGATGCTAGATGCGGCCAAGCCATGCCGATTCCCGACCCAAACACCGACCAGCAAACAGCCGTGAGTGACAAATCCCTTCTCCACAGGCCCTCCGCTACCCCCAGCATGCCGACGAGACATATCAGCGGCGCAACTGCTATAAGGCGGCGACGGACTGCAGCTCCGACCCCCGCGGTAGAAAGAGAGGTAAATGTCCACGCAAGGCTTGATAGGGCGGCGATATAGCCACCGACGAGAGGAGACGCGCCGTAACCGACCCTGGAAATGTACGGAATAAAGGACGTAGTGCCGACACCCAATACGAGAAGCACCATGGTATAAGTAATAGGCGCTATCGGCGATCCGAGATTGAACCCTCCGCGCAGGAAAATTTGCCGGGTGGCGCGCCCGTCCAGCTGGATCGCGGTACAGAGGCAGGCGATTGCGCCACCGACCCCGACGCTCGAGACCAATAACCGACCAGGAACACTGCTGACAGAGAGGGCTAGTGCTGCCATTGTTACCAACAGCAACCGCGCTCCCAGGGCTGTCGGGAACCCACCTCCCCGCTCAACCGCCAAGGATCGTGCCGGCAATACAGTGTAGGCTAGCGTCGCGAGGAAAAAACCGATCGGAACTGAGGTCCAGAAGGCGGTTCGCCAGAGTCCGCCTCCGGCAAGTGCGCCGCCAAACAATGGACCGGTCAGCGCGGCGGGACCCCATACACTGGCGATTAGCGCGACCGCACCGGACCGAAGCGCGTCCGAAAAAATGACCGGGATCATTGCAAAGGCCATCCCAGACATCAGGCCGCCACCCAGGCCCTGGAACGCCCGCCCAATTATGAACATCGCCATATTCAACGCTGTGGCGCACGCCGAGCTGCCCGCCATAAATAATACCACTCCGAAGAGATAGGTCCGCCGTGGGTTCAGTTTTGCTATCAAGGGTAGAGCGGTTACCGCCCCTACGATCGAGCTAACCGCAAAAAACGTGGTGGCCCATGCATAGTAGGTGATGCCGCCGATTTCCGTAACCACTTCCGGTAGCACTGTCGACGTAATAAACATAAATAATGCGTGAAGCATTATTCCGCCTGCGAGTATCGTCGACCGTTTGGCGTTGATGCCCGTAACCAGCCTCAACCAAGTTGATTGCACGCAACTCACCCGACTAGTTGGAATTGTTCACATTTGGCGAAAGGACGAGGATGACTTTGTTCTGGGCATAGCAGCCTGTTTGTGATCGGAAATCTTCTCCGCCGCCATCTTGTTCGAGCCAACGGTTCTAATTCGGCAAGATTTTTAGCAAGCAGGTTCCCACGGGATGTGTGAGCTAGCTCACACATCGTGGAAAGCAAATGGCACCCACCACGTAGTGCATGACCCCGCGCCGTTCTGTACTGCGATGGAAACGGCATATAGCGGGGGCGCGGAAGTCCGCCTGCCGCGCCGGAAGGCCGATACCGATGCGCGTGGCTTCCGAAAGCAAGGCCGGCCTCTGAGAGGTAGACTTTGCCACGCTCGAAAGCCTCACGCTGGCTCTGAGAGTGCGGATGGGCAGTGTTCATGCTTCGTCATTTCGCCTCAGCTTCGGAAAAATGTTTCGAATTCGAAGCGGTTCACACTTGCTTGCTAACAGAGGATGCTAAGCATCCGGTAAGTCGATGGGAGCCGAACAGGTGATCTCGTCACATGTCGCGACCGGTACGATAGCCGGACTGCTCGCCGTCATGCCGGTTTATCTCTCACATTGGCGCTCCGGCCTCTCGACCTACCTACGCTATCCGGGTCTGCCGGACCCGCGTCGGCGGTACTTGCGGCGGGGTAGGTTCTGCAAACCGAGGGCCGCACCTGTCATGGCTCCGGTCGCGTCCGCAATGGCGATCGCGCCGCAAATGCCGTTCGATGAGCCGACCATCGCGGCGTAGAGTAACAGCCGACAAGCCGATACGCTCAGCAATGCAGGAGGCGAGGTGCTGGAAGGCGTAATGCTCCTGTGGTTTCTGTTGGCGGGAATCTCGCTGCTGTTCGTAGCGATCGACATCCGCGCTACACCCGAATCGCCGGTGCTGAAATGGGGGTTCGTGCTGCTGACCACCTATACCGGAGTTTTCGGCTCTTTCCTCTACGTGCTCGGTTGCCGCGAACCGCTCCCGAGGCGGCATGAACGTTACGTCGGAGCGCGCTGGCGGCAAACGCTGGGGTCGACGATGCACTGCGTGGCCGGCGATGGCGTGTGCATCCTCGCTGGCGCCGTATTGCAGGATCAGGATGCAGATGCCGGCGCGCGCGCCACGCGCCGCGCAGCACGCATCAAGCAGCCATGGAAGTCAAGTCGGTACCGCGACCACCATGCCAGTCATGGCTTTGCTATCGTTCGCCGCCCTGGCGGCTGGCTTGGCGATAGCTTATTTGGTCGGGCCGGGGTAAAGGGGAAGCAGATGAGCGCTGATACTGCGGCTGATGCCAAAAGCTTTGATGTCGCCTACCTGGTGCTAAGCGGCACTACGACGGCAGCGCGCTGTCCGGAGCTTCTTCGCGGGCTGGTCGGGCTCGGCTTTTCAACCGTGATCGCAATTCCGACGCCGAATGCTTCGCGCGTGGTGGCACCACGCGACCTCGCGGAAGTCGACCGGGTGCAAGTCGTCCAGTCGTACTTCGATCTCGCCATCCGCCCACGACCGCCGCGTCGGGTGGTGCTGTTCGCTCCATGTAGCTTCAACTCGCTCAATAAACTTGCACACGGCATCGCCGACAACCTTGCGCTGTCCGTGGTGGCCGAAGCGATCGGGCGGAGTACGCCGGTGATCGTCGGCCCATCATTGAACGCGCCGCTCCTCGGCCACCCCGAGGCGCGGGCATCGCTCAAGAGGCTGCCGACCTGGGGCGTGCTGATCGTACCGCCCGTCGACGATGGAGAAGGACCGCGTCTGGCCCCCTCGCCACTTCTGATCGATGCGGTTCGTCCATACGTTCGTCGAGGCTGAGCCCAGTGTCGCCGGAAGCGCCTATTGTCTGGCGGCCACGACGTTTGCGCCTTCGCCCGTCCACTGGCTAGCGCCGCCTCGACAGTGCCCATATCCGGGCCGGAATAAAGCGCCTCACCGGAAAAGATGGCGCCGCCATCCGGCCTCTCCCAACGCCGACTGCGCTTCGCGTGTTTTGGGCGTTCCGTGGGAATAGGCGCCGCGCCGCGAACGTGCAGTTGCCCCAGTCGATCGCTAGTGATGCGACGAGATCCCCCCTGACGCGGTCCGGAGATAGACCGAAAATCTCGGCGAGCGAGACAAGCCCCACCTCGACAAGCTCGCTCGCGGCGAGGCCTGCCACCGGGTCGGCCTTGGGGCCTGCGAACCAACTGTCAGCACCGGAGGTCCGGCCGGATGCTGGGTCCACCCGGTCGGCACAGTTGCGTTGGAGCACAGAGACGACAGGTTGAGGTTTCGCCCGCGGTGATCGGCCCACTACTTTGTGGTGAAGCGCGGCAGAATTTTGACGACATTGCCGAATCGGATGTCGGTATCCGCTGCCGCCTTCTCGCGTGCCGACGGAGGAAGCGTGATTTCGCTCAAGACGGGGAGCGGCATGGTAAGGATCACGGCATCGGCGCCAAAATTGCGCCTTCGTTACAATGCACCGCGATCCGTCTGCAACCACGTCGATCGCCGTCACGACACGACCGCGCCCAGATCGATCGTGGCATCGAGCCGACGGTATGGCGATACGAGATACTCGATCGCCGCGCCATAGCCCTCCGCGAAGCGTCTATGCTGACCCTGTCCCGGCCCACCCATTCCTCGCGCAGTGTGAGGGTGCTAGCGTAGTGCGGGTCGGCGGCGTCGTAGCCTCCGATCGTCCGCGTGACCGACCGCCGCAGCTCATTGTATCGCGGGCCGGCAAAGAGCGTCTCCAGGAACTCGGCGATGTGCAGGTCCGCTTTCAATCCCCACAGCGCTTGGTAAAACTGGCCCGCATGAGGAAGCGATGCCTCGTCCGGCAAGAGCGCGCCTGTGCGGGCACTGCACCGCGTTTCCGAGGTAGGCGCTAGCGATAGCTGCCTCGCGCATCAGGGACGTGTCAGGGGTGCGGCGCTATCGACGAACTCGGCGGCGCCCTCCGCCGGATATGCAAATTCCTGAGCAGGCAGCGGGTAGATTGGTCCGCTGCATCGATCTCCCGCCTCGAGGATGGTCACACTTTTGCCGGCGCGTGCGAGCTCGCGGGCAGTCATCAGCCCGGCGCGGCCCGCACCGACAATCAGAAAATGCGCGGGATGAGAGGAGGCATCGATCACCGTGTTCGCACTATATAGGCTCGCCTTGCTGGGACCCTGACTCTGCACGTCCAACCAAATGTGAAGCTTTCCGTTTCGGATGACAGTTGCCAGAGGCCGGCGGGTCATCGCAGGAGTCCGCCCACCGGCGGGCGCCGAGAGAAGGATGGCCGGAATGTGTCGCAACGGCAAACCCGACCCCGCGCTGCCTTTGGCAAGACGGCGGCTAGCAGCAGACCGCGCCGGATGCCGAATGGCGATGATCCCGATCCGTAACACGAGTCGCGAACCGCCTCAGGGAAGAGGTCGAAACGCCAGGATCGCGGCTTCGGATCCCAAGAGGCCGGCGCCGGCAGCGATGTACAATCGGTCTAGCTCGGGACGAAGAGCGAGGTCCGTGAGCCCGACGATGTCTCGACGCGCGCCAAGGGGGATACCCCGCCGCCGCACTTTGAAAGACGTCGACCCGCCCCGGCGCCGCAGCTGACATAGATCCGCGGCGCATCGTGTCGAAGAAGACATCGTCGGCGTCACCGCAGGTGTCGAGCTGCTGCGTTGTCGCGCCGGTCTTGGTGTTGATCAGGACCAACCTCGCCGGGCGGCGGAAAACTACGGCAAGAGCCGTGCCCGAACTGTCGACTGTGAGCGGGAAATTCGCCCGCAGACCCGGCGCCGTCCAGCTCTCCACCTGTCTTGCCGCTGTGAGGTCGACCACCGCGATCTCACCGGCATCGGGCACATTGACGAATACCCGCTGTAGATTGGATCAAGCTGAAATGATTCGGGATGTGTAGCGAGCTTGATGTCGCCGATTTTTGATCGCTTCTCGGGATCGATGGTCGCCAACCCACCGCTGCCGAGGCCGACAATGGCATTGCCGGTACGCGGATCGATGCGGACATTGTCGGCGTCGCTGCCTAGCGCGAGCTGCCGGCGGGTGCGAGATCTTCGCCACGGAAAAACTGCGTCAAACCATCGCCGGCGTTGGCAACGATCACAAGATTCGGTTTCTTCACGTAGCCCACACCCTGCGGGCTCGTGCGACCCGGCGACCTGTTTGATCCGATGCCTGCACGGGAGATCCACGACCTCGAGGGTGCCATTGCCGAGTGCCGCCACCAGCAGCCGCTTGCGGACGAGATCGACGGCCACATGATCGATCCGCCCGCTGACTCGCACCAAATCTTGCTACAGAGGACCGGGAACGCTAATCCAGCCTTGCCAGCCGACATATAGGCCGATGCTGATCATGACGATGCCGGAAAGGTAAGGAGCCCGCTGCACAAATGCTCCGAAACCCGGCCAGCGGGTCGAAAGTTGGCGCATCCCCACTGAGGCAATAATCCCCGCCGCGATCAGAGTAACCGCTAGTCCAATGCTGAAGCACAAGACTAGCGCGACACCGAGCCAGATCCGGCTTACCTGAAGGCACTGCGACTGCAGCCGAGCACGGGATCAACCCTCCCGAGAGCCCGAACAGGACGATATGACCGGTCGTCACTTGTCTAGAGGCAAACCGGCGCCGAATCTCATCTTCATGAGCCCTGCTCCAGAGCGTCTCTGAGTGCGTGATGCTGGCCATGGTGATGGTGGTGATGTGCGTGCTGACGTACAGCGGTGCGCGATCGCGATCGTTCGCGCCAGGCTCGACCCAGCATCCACGCTGCAACGACTACGATCAGGGCGGCCGATGCCAACTGCAAATAGGGTTCGGCAGCAGCGCCATTGTATTGGCTGCCGAAATTCATGCCGATGAGGGCCGCGACCCAGACTACCGCCGTATGCGAGACCGTCGCCGCCAACCCCAGGAGCACCGCTTGCACTATGGTGCCGCGCACGGCGATGATGAAGGCGGTCATCATGGTTTTGCT
>Ga0306920_100016335_pt1 | contig 10220 bp, 7 predicted proteins | sample flu12Cox44000170_FD_204666 | JGI IMG/M metagenome (GOLD analysis project Ga0306920, IMG submission 204666) | Lab enrichment of tropical soil microbial communities from Luquillo Experimental Forest, Puerto Rico - flux4day.12C.oxic.44.000.170 (v2)... | ecosystem: Environmental > Terrestrial >...
CCAAAATCTCAGCCGCCATGGCGGCCCTGCGCCGGGCCTCGTCCCGACGCCCGACACCCAACTTAAGCAATCATTACGCCGATGTAAAGAGAACGGAACGGTTTCGTTCTCTTGACGTCGCGCCAGTGCAGCGCTATAGGCGCAATATCAGAACGGAACGATATCGTTTCGATAAGGTCAAGAAACCAAGACCAAGAGGCCTGGCAATCACCGAGACGCAGGAGCTGCGCATCATGTTGAACGCCGATCTGGAAGACAGGGGAGCTCAGATGCTCCACGAAGTTGAGGGCTCGCAATCCGTCGAGGCCTTCTCCGGCCGGCCGAGCGGGAACCGAGCCTATGGCGGACCCGTAAGCGAGGCATCCGAGAGCTGGGCCCGGGCGAAAGAGGGGAGCCCGTCAGCCAGGCGGCCGCAATCGCCGCCTGAGCCGGAGACGAAGCCCGAGCCGGAAGTCAAGGAAGAGCAGGCTGATCCGCAAGCGGTCAAGGCGTCTCCGAAGGGCTTCCTGAGGCGCCGTCCGGTCATCTCCGCCATCGGCGCGCTCGCCCTCGCGGCGACAGTCGGGTGCGGCTATGTCTATTTCGACTACACCCAGCATTTCGAATCGACCGACGATGCCTTCATCGCGTCGCGGCAATTCGGCATCGCGCCCAAGGTTTCGGGCTACATCACGCAGCTGCTCGTCACCGACAATCAGCATGTCGAGGCCGGCGACGTGATCGCCCGCATCGACGATCGCGATTTCCGTGTTGCGCTCGAGCAGGCCGACGCCCAGGTCGCTGCCGCTGAGGCGAGCATCCGGTCGACCGATGCACAGATCGTGGTCCAGCAGGGGCAAATCGAGGCGGCAGCCGCCCAGGTCGAGCAGGCAAAGGCCGGGCTCGTCTTCGCGCAGCAGCAGGCGGCACGTTACCAGGATCTAGCCCGCATGGGCGCGGGCAGCGTGCAGAATTCCGAGCAATATGGCTCACAGCTCCTGCAGCAGCAGGCCGCCTTGAAGAGCGCCGAGGCGGCTCTCGCAGTCGCGCAGCGCCAGGTCGACGCTCTCAAGGCCCAGCTCGCAAGCGCCAGGGCCAATCTCGCTCAGGCCAACGCCCAGCGCGACCAGGCAAAGCTTAACCTGTCCTACACGATGGTGACCGCCGCGCAGGCCGGCCGCATCGTCAATTTGAGCGCGGGTGTAGGCGCATTCGCGCAGGCCGGCACCAGCCTGACGATGTTCGTTCCAGATGAGATCTGGGTCGCGGCGAATTTCAAGGAGACCCAGCTCGACGCGATGCGGCCAGGCGAGAAGGTGACGTTGGAGATCGATGCCTATCCGGAGCGCGCGATCGTCGGGCGTGTCGACAGCGTCCAGCCGGGGTCCGGAACCGCCTTCTCGCTGCTCCCAGCAGAAAACGCGACCGGCAATTACGTCAAGGTGGTTCAGCGCGTACCGGTGAAGATCGTGATCGACAATCCGCCCAAGGATGTCGCGCTCGGACCGGGCATGTCGGTCGTGCCGAGCGTGCGAATAGACCCCGCGCCTTCGCTCCATGAGCGGCTGGTTGCTCTCTTCGATCACCTGCGGGGGTAGCCATGAGCGCGCGGGCACAAGCGTTAGGCGGGCGGCCGGCGGCTTTGGTCGCCCCGATCGCTCAGGGCGGCACTCCGTGGCTGATTGCGATCGTCGTTGCGGTCGCCTCGTTCATGGAGGTCCTGGACACCACCATCGCCAATGTGGCGCTGCGCTACATCGCGGGCGGCCTCGGCATCAGCCAGGACGAGGCATCCTGGGTGGTGACCACCTATCTCGTCGCCAATGCGATCATCGTCACCGCCACGAGCTATCTGGTGCGGAGGATCGGCCGCAAGGCTTTCTTCCTCGGTTGCCTCGCAGTGTTCACCTTGAGCTCCATGCTCTGCGGCATCGCCTGGAATCTCCAGGTCTTGCTGATGTTCCGTCTCGTTCAGGGCTTTGCTGGCGGCGGCATGGTGCCCGTGGCGCAATCGATCCTCGCCGATAGCTTCCCGCCTGCAAAGCGCGGCCAGGCCTTCGCGCTCTTCGCGATCGCGGTGGTCGTCGCCCCGGTCGTCGGGCCGACGCTCGGGGGCTGGCTCTCCGACAATCTCTCCTGGCATTGGTGCTTCCTGATCAACGTACCCGTCGGCATCTTCGCGCTCGTGGCAGTCTCGGTGCTCGTGAAGGACACGCGGCAGAAGACATCCGATGGCGGCTTCGATCTCGTCGGCTTCCTCCTCGTCGCGACCGCTCTCGGGGCTCTCGAGATGGTGCTCGATCGAGGCCAGCAGGATGACTGGTTCGGATCGCACTTCATCGTGACCTTCGCGATCATTTCCGCTGTCGCCTTTCTCTTCCTGATCCCTTGGGAGGCGACGCGTAAAAATCCCACCGCGGATGTCCGCCTGGTCGCAACCCGCCAGTTCGGATCCGCATTTCTGGTGATGATGGCGACCGGCGCAATCCTCCTGGCAACGACCCAGTTCCTGCCCCAGCTCGTCCAGGAGGATTTCGGCTATACGGCGACCTGGGCCGGCCTCGTCCTTGCTCCGGGTGGTGTCGTGACCCTGCTCGCGAGCGTGGTGACTGGCCGCGTATCGGGCTTCGTTCAGCCCAAATATCTCATCGCCATCGGCGCCACGCTGGTTGCCTTCTCCATGTATCAGATGACGAATATCGAGCCCAATCTCGACTTCTGGTTCTTCGCGCATTCGCGCATGTTGCTCGGCGCAGGGCTGCCGATGATCTTCGTCTCGATCACGACCGCTTCCTATGACGGCATTCCGCCCGAGAAGATCGACCAGGCCTCGGCGCTCCTCAATGCGGCGCGCAATACGGGAAGCTCGATCGGGGTGGCGCTCGCCTCGAATGTGCTCGCGCATCGCGAGCAGTTTCATCAGAGCCGGCTCGTCGAGCAAGCCATCCCGTCCGGTGTCTCGTACCAGGAGACGCTGCACCAGGTGACCCAGTATTTCCTCGCCCAGGGCGGCTCATTGGCGCAGGCCCAGCGTCAGGCATTCGCCTGGATCGGCCAGCAGATGCAGGCGCAGGCATCGCTCCTCGCCTATGTCGACGTGTTCTGGGTGCTGATGGTGATCGCGGCCCTCACCGTCCCGCTCGCGCTCGCGCTGCGCAATATCAAGCTCGGCGGGCCGGCGCATATGGGCCATTAAGGCCTCGCAGGACACCCCAGCCCGGTCCGACGGATTCGGATCGGGCTCTCCCGGCCTTGAGGGCAACCAGAATGGCCGGGCCCGCACCGAACGTGAATCAAGAGCTCGATGGTTCCGTGCCGGATGGCTCAGAGAGAGGCCAATGCCGATTCGATCGGCGTGACTTGCGACATCTCACCCGATTGTCTCTCTCCGGCGACAACCAGGATAGTGACGAGCGCAAGGAGGATGCACACGGCAACGATTGCGAACGGAGGAGAAAGGCTCCTGTCCGGCTGCGCCCGCAGCCTCAGCTGTGTAGGCATTGAGGACCTCCTACCGAATGCGCCCCGAGGCGCGACTGCTCCACCACCGAACCCAATCAAAATTCATCTGCGGGCCGCGGAATCGTCGTGCAAGGCTCGCTCGGTGCTGTCGCACCAACGCGAGTTTCGCAACCGCCGATCAACCGCTGTGTCCACGACATGAGCCGCCATCCACCCGACGAGACGACGGAGCCACCCGTCGGGCCGCAGAAAGAGAGGAGTGGCATCTCTTGTGGGGGCGATTGGCCGGCCGGTCTCGGCAGAGTCTTCAGAAGAGCTGCTGACGACATTCAGGAACATGGGCCCCTCCATGCAGTTCGCTCGCCTCGATTCGGAGTCTCGCGACTCGATCGGCAAGTATTCGGCCATGTCGCCGTATTGCTCCTCGCACAGGGAGATGCGCATCAGGCGGGTCGCACGGATCTGATTTCAGCCTGCGACACTGTAATTCATGGACGCAGACAGCCTACGCTTGCTCGGCTGATGCGATATCCAGCTTGCGAAATCGCAGGACAAATCGCGCAAATATTCGCTGCCATGGCACTGCAAGTTCTGCCGACGCCACGGCAGTGTTCGACGCTGGCTTGGTTAGTGGCAGGACGGGGTAGTCGAAGGACGCGGCTCGTGGAGGGACTCGGCTCGTGGAAGGAATTGCGTCGCAGATCGTGGGCCGGAGATATGCCGCACGCCTTTTTTATACAATCCCGCAAAGCGGCCGGGATTGGCGAAGCCGAAGCGGTCACCGGTTCGGCGCAGAAAACGCAGTCAAAATAAAAATATAGAGCTCCGATCTGATTTGATCAGATCCGGAAATGCTCTAGGCGCACATCTCGAAGCCGCAGGCGGCAACGTCATCGTGCGGGTCGATCACACGTCTCGTGCCCGGCCTCTGGACCCCGGTCACAACGTTCTGCAACTCGTCGATCCGGAAATCGGCGAGGACCTTGATCTGTCGGGCCGCAACCAGCTCGACCACTCCTTCCATCTCGAGTCGCGAGATGGTGCGCGAGACGGTTTCCAGCGTGAGTCCCAGATAGTCGGCGATGTCGCGGCGCAGCATGGGAAGCCCCATGGCGCCACTTGGCCGCATCCGGGCGTCCATTTCGAGAAGAAAGTCGGCGACGCGCTCGAGCGCGGTCTTTCGGCCCAAAAGCAGCATGTGATCGACAGCGTGGTCGAGGTCACGCGCGGCAAGCTTCCACAGCTCGCGCGCGACCTCGATATACCGCAGCGCAAAATATTCGACTGCGCGGCGATCGAAGATCAGCGTCACGGTGTCGACGATGGCCTCTGCAGTCAGCCTATGCGAAGGGCCGGATTCGAAGCCGAAGACGTCGCCGGGCAGATGAAACGCGCCGATCTGCCGGCGGCCGTCGCTCAAGAGCTTGTGGCTGCGGACAGCGCCAGTGACGACCTTGTAGACGAAGTGAGCGTCCTCGGCCTCACCATAGATTTCCTGGTCGCGGACATATCTGAATGTCGCGCCCACGAGCTTGGGGCAACCGACAAAGAGAGAGCATTCCACGGTTGCGGGGACAGAGCTCGCCACGGCTGGTATCGTCTGCACGAGCATGGAACTCACCTTCTTGCTCTCGACGGCGTAGCGTTCTGAGACTAGCTGTTTCGTGCGCCTGCCGAAATCAGCGTAAATACCCAAAGAGCCTAGGGGGATTCCCTGATCTCGTCCTCGGGTTTTGGCAGTACTCCCAGGGGCTGGCGCTCACGCGCGAAGCAGGCTCGGCCGGCAGTCGAACAGTTCCGGCTGGCCATTACTATCGCCGAAAAGCCCCTAATTCCAGTGCTGAAAGGACCTGTGAGGCGACGTCGCGCGCCGCGCGGCGGCCCGTTCACCGCCAAATGCTTCCACAGCAGGTCCGCTTCGGCTCGGGGAAGGACACCAGAAAAATCGTCTCAGGTTTTTGATCCATCGCAAATTCCAAGTGTCGCAGACGCGGTTGGATGGGGTTTGGAAGAGTGGGAGACGCGCGATGAACCACAGCATGGTCGCGATCGCTGCGGCGTTGGTTGCGGTCTTTTTGCTCGAACCCCGATCAGCGTCCGCACAGGAAGGCTCCGGCCAGGCCGTGAGCACTGTTCTGGCGGAGCGCCAGGCGATCGCCAATACCCACGAATTCGTCGGGCGCATCGAAGCGCCTGCGAAGGTCGATATCCGTGCTCAGGTCAAGGGCATTCTCGAGGATGTGCACTTCAAGGACGGCACAGACACGGATGTCGGCACGCCGCTCTATCGCATCGACCAGGCGCTGTTTCAGGCCGCGGTCGAGCAAGCCCAAGGCGAGCTGGAGCGGGCCCAAGCCGCGCTCACCCTCGCGACGCTGCAGCGCCAGCGCGCCGAGGAGTTGCTTGCGCGCAATTCAGGCACGGTGGTCGCCCGCGATCAGGCAGTTGCCGTCGAGGATCAATCCAAGGCGGCCGTCACTGCGGCGCAAGCCAATCTCGATACCGCCAAGATCAATCTCGGCTACACCGACATCCAGGCGCCGATCAAAGGGCGGCTCGGGCGCACCAACGTCACGAAAGGCAATCTGGTCGGCCCAGATACCGGGGTGCTCGTCTCGCTCGTCAGCCAGGATCCGATGTACGTCACCTTTCCGGTGAGCCAGCGCGACTATCTTTCGGCCCAGAAATCAGGCCTCTCGGGCGATCTGAAGTCGGTCGAGATGCGCGTCAAATTCTCGGATGGTACTGATTACGACCAGGTGGGCCGGATCAACTTCGTCGATGTGAGCGTCGATCGCACGACGGACACGGTGATCCTGCGCGGTGACATGCCGAATCCGAAAGGCCTGCTGATCGACGGGCAGCTCGTGCGCGTCGCGCTGCAATCGGGCACGCCCCAGCAGCAAATCGTGGTGCCCCAAGCCGCGCTGATCGCGGATCAGCAGGGCCCCTATGTCTTCGTGGTCGAGAACGGCAAGGCAGCCATCCGCCGCATCACGCTCGCCGGCGAGAGCGGGGCGAACACCGTCGTGGCCTCCGGCCTCGAAGGTGGCGAGCAGGTGATCGTCGAAGGCACCCAGAGCCTGCGGCCCGGCACACCCGTGCGGGCGACGCCTTATACGAGCAGCGTGAGCGGAGGTTAGGCCGATGCTCTCGGCAGTCTTCGTTGATCGGCCACGCCTTGCGATCGTTATCGCGCTCGTGACGACGATCGCGGGCATCGTCTCCATGTTCGCCATTCCGGTCGCTCAATACCCCGATATCGTGCCGCCGCAGGTCTCGGTCACCACGAACTATCCGGGCGCTCCGGGCAGCGTCGTCGATGCGACCGTCGCGCAGCCGATCGAGGCGCAGGTGATCGGCGTCGACAAGATGATCTACATGAAGAGCGTGAGCGGGGATGATGGCAGCTACTCGCTCACCGCGTCCTTCGAGCTCGGGACCGACCCCGACATCAACACCGTCAACGTCAATAACCGCGTCCAGGTGGCGCTCGCGAAGCTGCCGTCGGATGTCCAGAAGCAGGGTGTGACGGTCAAGAAAAAATCATCGGCGCTGCTCGGCGTCATCGCCGTCTACTCGCCGAAACATACCCACGATCCTTTATTCATCTCGAATTATGTGACGATCAATCTCCTCGATGAGGTGAAGAGCACGGCGGGCGTGGGCGACGCCTCGCTCTGGGGTCCGCAGGACTATGCCATGCGGGCTTGGATTCGCACCGACCGGCTGACCGGCCTCGACCTGACGACCGGCGATCTGATCAAGGCGATCCAAGCGCAAAACGTGCAAGCCGCCGTCGGCCGCGTCGGCGCAAGGCCGATCTCCGACGACCAGCGGCTTCAATTGAACCTGCAGACCAAGGGCCGGCTGAGCTCTGTCGAGGATTATCGGAAGATCGTCTTGCGTACCAATCCCGATGGATCGGTGCTGCGGCTGGGTGATGTCGCAACCCTGGAGCTTGGGGCTGCCAATCTCGATCGCGAGACGCGCTTCAATGGCGGCCCGGCGGCCGCGATGGCGATCTATCAGGCGCCAGGCGCCAATGCGCTGAAGACCCTCGACGCCATCAAGCAGCGCATGACGGAGCTCGCCGCGGCGTTTCCCGAGGATCTGGAATGGAAAGTGACCTATGATCCGACCGTCTTCGTGTCGGACACGATCCACGAGGTGCAGAAGACGCTGATCGAGGCGTTCATCCTCGTGGTGCTCGTCGTCTATCTGTTCCTCGGCAGCGTGCGTGCGACCCTGATCCCGACTTTCGCCGTGCCGGTCAGCCTCATCGGAACCTTCATCGCGCTGAACGCCGTCGGCTATTCGGCAAACACCGTCTCGCTTCTCGCCATTGTGCTCTCGATCGGCATCGTGGTCGATGACGCGATCGTGGTCGTCGAGAATGTCGAGCGCGTGATGGAGGAGCATCCCGAGCTGTCGCCAGCGGAAGCGACCAAGAAGGCGATGGCGGAGATCACCGCGCCGATCATCGCGATCACGCTCGTGCTCCTGTCGGTGTTCGTGCCAGTCGCCTTCATCCCCGGAATCTCAGGAGAGCTCTTCCGTCAATTCGCGGTGACAGTCGCCGTCAGCATGTTCCTTTCCGCCATCAACGCATTGACCTTGTCTCCGGCCCTGTGCGGCGTCCTCCTCAAGCACGGGTCGCACGGGCCGAAGCGCGGCCCGATCGGCTATGTGATGCGGGGCATCGATCATGTCCGAGACGCCTATGGCGCAGCCGTCGCCCGCATCGTGCGCTTTTCGGTCCTCGGCATTATCGGGGTCGCGGTAGCAGGCGCCGTGAATTACGAGCTCGCCAGGCGCACGCCGACCGGGTTCCTTCCGGAGGATGATCAGGGCGCCTTCTTTGTCGTGGTCCAGCTTCCTGGAGGGGCGTCCGTCAGCCGCACCTCGAATGCCGTCGCCCAGGCCGAAAAGGTGCTTCGCGAGGAGGAGACCGTCGCCGACTTCACCTCGGTGATCGGCCTCAACTTCATCGACAACTACTCGCAGCCAAATGCGGCGTTCATCGTGGTGACCTTGAAACCATTCGAGGAACGCAAGGGAGCCGAGCTCGGCGCGCGGGCGGTCATTGCGCGCCTCGCGACGAAATTTCGTGAGCTCGGTGGCGGAAACATCGTGCCGATCGCACCTCCTCCGATCATCGGTCTTGGAACCGGCGGCGGCTTCGCCTATGTGCTGCAGGATCTGCGCGCCAGCGACCCGAAAGTGCTCGCTCAGGTGCTGCGCGGCCTCGTCGTCGCCGCGAACCAGGATCCGAGCCTGACGCGCGTCTTCAGCACCTTCTCCGCGACCAACCCCTCGATCTATCTCGATATCGACAGAGACAGGGTCCAGGTTCTGGGCTTGTCGCTGAGCGACGTCTTCCAGGCACTGCAGGCCTCGCTCGGCGGCTACTATGTCAACGACATGAATCTCTTCGGCCGCACCTGGCAGGTGCAGGTGCAGGCAGACGCCCAAGACCGCAACAGTGTCGACGACATCTACCGCATCAATGTGCGCAACAGTGACGGCAAGATGGTGCCGATGCGCTCGCTTCTCGAGGCGAGAGTCGTTGTTGGCCCGCCGGCCCTCATCCGCTACAACAACAAGCGCGCCGTCACGGTGCAGGGCAACCCGGCCCCTGGCGTGTCCTCGGGGCAGGCGCTTGCGGCAATGGAGAAGGTCGCGGCCGCGACCTTGCCGCCAGGCTATTCCGGCGCCTGGACCGATACTGCCTTCCAGGAGAAGCGCGCCGAGGGCAAGACGGCCATCATCCTCGCATTTGCGGTGTTGTTCGCCTTCCTGTTCCTCGTCGCGCTTTACGAGAGCTGGACAATACCCGTCCCGGTCCTGCTCTCGGTCTCGGTCGGCATGGCAGGCTCCTTCGCGGCAATCGTCATTGGCGGCCTGACCCTCGATCTCTACGGGCAGATCGGCATGATCGTGCTGATCGGTCTTGCGGCCAAGAACGGCATCCTGATCGTCGAGTTCGCCAAGGACCAGCGTGAAAGGGGCGTGCCCCTGCTCGAGGCAGCAACCGAAGGGTCACGCCTGCGCTTCCGGCCCGTCATGATGACGTCGCTCGCCTTCATCCTCGGCCTATATCCCCTGGTGGTCGCAACTGGTGCCTCGCAGATCGCGCGGCGAAACGTCGGATCGCCCGTCTTCGGCGGCATGATCCTCGCCTCCCTTGTCGGCATATTTGTCATCCCGCCGCTCTACGTCATGTTCCAGAGGCTGCGAGAGAAATTGCGGCCGGCCGCGCGTCCGAAGGCAGCGTCGGCGCCTCCGGGCTCGCCGGTGCCCGAAGCCAAGACCAAGGCCGCGCATCCGGCCGAAGCGGCCGCGGAGTAACCGTCCAGCATGCGAGGAGGCAGATGGTGAAGCCGATCATTCGCACAATGCGCTTGTGCTCGGGTGGCAGCCTGGCACTCGCAGGAGCGTCGGGCCTGGCCTTGGCGGCTCCGCCACAGCTATCCGGTCTCCAGGGCGCCTGGCTGCAGCAGAGCACCAATTGCAGCGAGATCTACACGTCATCCGGCAAGGGCTTCAGCTTTCGCGAGGGCACGAACGAATTCGCGCCAGCGTTCATTGTCTCGGGAAGCCGGCTCAAGACCCCGGTCAATTCCTGCCGGATCGAGAGGATCGTGCCGACCGGCAGCCGCTGGATGATGAAGCTTCATTGCACAGGCTCTGTGTCGACGATGGTCGCCAATGTGCAGTTCTCGCTCACCCCTGATGGAGCGCTGCTACGATATCTCAACGACCAGGACCCGAGCGGC
>Ga0306920_100016336_pt1 | contig 10220 bp, 10 predicted proteins | sample flu12Cox44000170_FD_204666 | JGI IMG/M metagenome (GOLD analysis project Ga0306920, IMG submission 204666) | Lab enrichment of tropical soil microbial communities from Luquillo Experimental Forest, Puerto Rico - flux4day.12C.oxic.44.000.170 (v2)... | ecosystem: Environmental > Terrestrial >...
TCCCTATGGCGGATTCCGGCCCCCAACCCGGGCGAGGCAACCGAACCGCAACCCAAATCCTTCACGGTTGCGACAGCCGCTCGTCAAAGTATCCCCATCAGTGCAGTACCCATGGTGGTGGCCGGTCTGGGGGGAACGGCCAAGTGGGAGTCCGTTGAGGGGGAGCGGAATCTTGCTCGGGGGAACACCAGGGGACATGGCGCAGCGACAGGTGCGCCGGCCTAGCGTCGGTCGGAGGAATCCGGGGGGAGCCGACGTCTAGGCCGGCGCACTTTTCGCGTCCCGGCCCTGTTCCGTCTCGGTTCGGATTCAGAGCCGCACCGAGCTACCAGGGATCGGTCACGTTTGAGGCCGCGACCTCGGCGTCGGGCACTGAAGCCCGTCCCCTGGAGAGCCGCCGAATCTGACACGGGGGGCGCTGCGCCGGGCGTCCGAAGCCCGAAGTTGGTAAATCGCGTGACAAATGAGCAATTCACCTGGTCTTTCGCGAGAAAGCCGATCGACCCAATTTCACTCCATTTGCCCGTTTGCCCAGTACAGTTGCGTGCTGATGCGAGACGGCCACATCTCTGTGCTGGTCATCGAGGACGAAGTCGACATCCGGCAGCTCCTTCGCACGCTCCTGGAGCGAGAGGGCTTCTCGGTCTCCGAGGCGTCCGAGGGCCGGGACGGGGTGCGCCAGTTCCACCAGAGCCACCCCGACATCGTGATCCTCGATGTCGGGCTCCCCGACCTCGACGGCTGGCAGGTCCTCGAGCGGATCCGCGACATGAGCGACGTTCCGGTGCTCATGCTCACGGCTTTGGGGACCGAAAGAGACAAGGTGCGAGGCCTCAACGCCGGTGCGGACGACTACCTGACCAAGCCGTTCAGCCGGGTGGAGCTGTTGGCCCGGCTGCAGGCCATCAGTCGCCGGCAGGTGTCGAGGAGCGACCCTGTCACGACCTTCGACGACGGCACCCTGCACGTCGACTTTGCCCATCAGGAAGTCACGATCGACGGCAACCCCATCGTGTTGACCCCGACCGAGTACCGCCTGCTCGCAACCCTGGCCCGCCACCAAGGCCAGGTCCTGTCCTCCGACCAGCTGATCGAGTTGGCCTGGGACGACCCGAGCGGTCTCGCGCCTTCTCGGGTCAAGTACGCCGTGTTGCGGCTCCGGCGGAAACTCGGCTGGGACGAAGGCGACGACACGCCAATCGAGACGGTGCGGGGCTTCGGCTACCGCTACCGGTCCAAGGCGCGGTGAACGAGCAGCTCCGAACCGGAAGCACGAACCAAGGGCGTCGCGAGGAGCCGGTGCCCGGAACGGCGCTGCCCATCGGCTTCTCGGGATCGATGCGCGTCCGGCTACCCGTGTTTGCGCTCGTGGGAGTCGGGACGGTGCTCATCGCCGTGATCCCGTTCCCTCACAATGCCCGCCGGGAGATATCGGTCGCGGGCGTCCTGTTTTTCGCACTCGTCGCGGCGGCGTTCCTGGTTCCGTGGGAGCGACTCCCCGACTGGGCGTGGCTCTGCATCCCGATCGGCTACATGGCCGTCATTGCGATCATCCGGGACGCGCAGGGTGGCTCCGATTCCGGCCTGGTCGTCGTCTACCTGCTGCCAATCGTGTGGCTGTCCCTCTACGGGAGGCGGCTGCACCTGTTGGTGGGTCTGTTCTGCCTCGACCTCGCGCTGCTCATACCGCTGCTGATCGTCGGGCCGCCGAACTACCCCTCTCTCGAGTGGCGCCAGGTGCTGGTCATGGCAACCGTCACGACTTTGGTCGCGTCGACCGTGTACACGATGGTCTCGCGCGACCGGACCGTGCTGGGCGACCTGGCGGACCAGTCCCGGATCTCCCGCCACAACGCCCGCGAGGCAGACTACGCACGGGACCGTCTCGAAACCCTGCTGCGGGCCGCCACCGGGAGCGCCATCATGGGCGTCGACCCGGCCGGCACCGTCACGTTCTTCTCTGCCGGCGCCGAGCAAATGCTCGGCTACCTGGCGGCCGAGGTGGTGGGCGTCCGCTCCATCGCCGACTTCATCGATCCCGCCCAGATCGACGAACGGCGCCAGACCATCGACGCCATGCGGACGACGCTCGAACCGGTCGATGCGGAGCAGGCGGCCGAGGTGCCGTGGACGGCCACGCGCAAGGACGGCCAGCAACGGCGCTGCGTCGTGCGCGTGAGGGCCCTCCCCGTGCCCACGCCGGAACTGACGCCGGAGCCGGAGAGCGACGAGTTCGCGCACACGAACGGTAACGAAGGCTTCGCCGACGTGTCCGACCACTCCGAGTCCGGCGGTTCGGCGTCGCCCTCCAACGGCGGCTACGTCGTCGTGGCGATCGACGTGACCGAACGGGAGGAGCTGGCGGCCGACCGCGAGCGGCTGTTCGCCATCCAGAAGGAAGTCACGCAGTCGCTCATCGAGCAGAACAACCGGCTGCGAGAGTTGACGCAGATGAAGGACGATGTCGTGGCCACGGTCTCGCACGAGTTGCGCACCCCGATCACGTCGATCCGAGGGTTCATCGAGTTGCTGCTCGACGCCTCGACCGACCTGACCGAGAGCCAGATGCGCATGCTGCAGACGATCGACCGCAATGCGGAGCAGCTCCAGCGCGTGGCCGAGGACCTCCTGGCGGACCCGGGCGCCGGTCGTGGACTGCGCGTCGCGTTTACCGAGCTCGACCTCAATCAGCTGGCCGGCGAAGCGGTGCATGCGATCCAGACGTCGGCGACGGTGGCGGGTATCGCCCTCAGTATGGAACCGGGTTACGAAGTGCCGATCTTCGGCGACCCGACTCGACTGCACCAGTTGCTCGGCAACCTGTTGTCGAACGCCATCAAGTTCTCGCCGCGCGGTGGCCGCGTGCACGTGATCGTCGACAGTATCGACGCCTACGCGCGGGTGCAGGTGCTCGACGAGGGCCCCGGGATCCCCGAGGGCGAGCGGGACCAGCTCTTCGAGCGCTTCTACCGCCTGGCGTCGTCGACGGAGATGGGAGTGCCGGGAACCGGCCTCGGGTTGGCAATCGCCAAGTCGGTGGCGGAGGCCCATGAGGGGTTCGTCGACATCGTGGACACGCCCGGGTGGTCGACGACCTTCCGGGTGTTCCTGCCGCTGCGCACGACTGTCGCCACCTCGCAGACGGCGTAGGCGTCGCGCCCGGCAGCGAGCCGGCTCCTACTTCAGCTGCAGGATGTGGTAGACGACGAAGGCGGGCCACACGATCGCTTTCATAAAAGCCAGGAGCACGAGCCAGAACGTCCCCGAGTGCGTGTGGATGTAATAGACGAGGGCCCCGATGAAGCCGAGGAACCAGATTCCCCCGGCCCCACCAGAAGCCACCTTCCTGTTGGTGTCGCTCGCCATGAGACCTCCTTCGTTCCGGTGTCTCTCAAGTCTCCCCGGTCCGTGCCGTGCCTCTCTCCCGTCGATGTCGGATTCCGACCACGTGACAATGGGGTCGATCGCTGCTCAGCGCAGGGAGAACGGCGGGTATCGATCGGTGACCAGAAGGAACGCATAGGCGTCGACTCGCAGAGCCCATCGGGCGACCCCGACCACGAAGTCGAACAGTTCCCGGGGGTATCGGCCGGTGAACAGGATCGCGAACCAGGCGAGGATCACGGACACGAAGGCGCCTATCCCGAGGAAGAACAACACGACGTAGTGGGGAATGGCGAGGAACCATTTCACGAGCGGGAGCCCACGGTTCAGGTCCTGCGCGACGTCGGGGTAGTCGAGGGCCAGCGCGACCGTCTGGTGCTCCGTCGTCGACGGGTACTTGTCGGTCAGCAGGACGACGTACGCGCCGATCCGGGTCGTGAAGCGTGTGAGTTCGAGGGCAAAGTCGAACCACCAGCGCGGATACTTCTGGCGGAAGAGGATCAAAAGCAACGTCGCCCCGAAGAGACCGCCGGTGATGCTGGCCGAGGTTGTCACCCACGTGCCGTGTACGTAGTAGTTCTTTGTGCCCGCACCGGTGAGGATGCTGCTCACGATGGCGATGGGTACGACCAGGATGAGGCGGAACGCAGTCGTCACGCGATTGAGTTGTTCGGGGTAGGCGATCTCGAGGCGCGCGGGGTACCACCCCGAAACCCCTGGCGTGAGGGGTGCGCCAGGGGGTGGAGGCGGCGGCGGTACGGCGGTGGACATCAGCGGATCTCCTCTCTCACTCATGCCTGGGTACAGCGCCCTCCGCCTACGGCGCCATCCTCAATCTCGCTCGCCTCCCCGCCGTGAACCAGAGCCGAAAGTCCCATCGGCACACCGCCGTGTCCCGCTCCGCGACCCATCCGAGCCGTCATGTGCACGACGTCACCGTCTCGCAGCCGGCCTAAGCGGTCGTCGCGAGCCCGCGCCGGGCCCGGGGTGTGAGGGCGGGGGGGCGGCCCCCAGCACCCCGGGACGTCCGGCGGTCCGGATGACTCTGCGCTCAGGCGGCCAAGAAGCCGCCCGACTGGTGGGACCACAACCTGCTGTAGACCCCCTGCTGGCCGAAACCGAGGAGCTCGGCGTGCGTGCCTTGCTCGACGATGCGGCCGTGGTCGAGGACCACGATGCGGTCGAGCCGGGCGATCGTCGCCAACCGGTGCGCCACCACGAGCGCCGTCGTTCCCTCCATGAGGTTCCACAGCGCCTCTTGGACCAGCGACTCCGACTCCGAGTCGAGGGCCGAAGTCGCCTCGTCGAGGACGAGGACCTTGGACCCCTTCGCCATCGCCTGGGCGATCGCCACCCGCTGACGCTGGCCGCCCGAGAGCTTGAGGCCCCGCTCCCCCACGACGGTCTGGTAGCCGAGCGGCAGGCGCTCGACGAACTCGTCGACGTACGCGGCGTGGCCGACCGCCTTCACCAGGTCCATGTCGACCCGTCCCTGGCCGCTCTCGTCCTGGCCGTAGCAGATGTTCTCGGCAATGGTCCGGTGGAGCATCTGGGGGTCCTGCGGGACATACGCGATGTGCCGGCGCAGCGAGTGCTGCGTCACCCGAGCGATGTCCTGCCCGTCGATCTCGATCGTGCCACCGTCGCGGTCCGCGAAGCGGAGCATGAGCTTGGTCAACGTCGTCTTCCCCGAGCCTGATGGGCCCACGAGCCCGACGTGCTCGCCCGGCCTGATACACAGGTCGAGGCCCTCGAACAGCGGCGCGCCGTCCCGGTAGGCGAAGTACAGGCCGCGGAACTCGACGCGTCCCCGCGACGCGACCAGGTCCGGCGCGTGCGGCACGTCCACGATGTCGGGCAGCGTGGCCGCGATCCCCGCGAACTTGGCGCAACGCCCGATGGCGCGGGAGATCAGCCGGATGAACTCGAAGGACTCTTCCAGGCTGGTCCCCACGAAGGTCGCGTAGAACAGGATCAGGTAGACGACACCCGCCGCCGCAACGTGGTGGAGGGCGAGCACGACGCCCACCGCCACCGCAGCCCAGTTGAAGAACGCCATAGCGGACTCCATCTGCAGCCGTGTGGACGTGAAGATGCGCCGCGCCCGGTAGTCCGCCGTCAGCGAGTCGCCGACCAACCTGTCCACATGGCCCTTCTCCCGGCCCTCGGCAGCCTGCGAGCGGACGGTTGTGAGGTTCATGATCGTGTCCGCGATGACGCCGGTGGCGCGTGAGTGCGCGTCCGAGAATTGCTTCTCGGCCGCGACGACCCGGGCCATGCGGCGCTGCAGCACGATCACGAACACCGTGACGAGGCCGACCATGACCAGAGCGACCGGCCAGGCCACGATCCCGAGCACGACGATGGCTCCGAGCGTGGTCACGCTGATACGCAGGATGCCCCAGACCATGGCCTCGATCAGGTCGACGAACGCCCAGGTCGAGGTCTCGAGCGTGGCGATGACCTCACCCGACGGGCGGTCGGTGTGCCAGCCGTGGCTCAGGTCGATGAGATGGTCGTACCCGTTGGTGATGGCGCGGCCGAACGAGCGCAGGGTCGCGCCCCAGTTGAGCCAGCCGCCGATCCGGCCGAACACCGTGGCGGCCACGAGGACCAGCGCGTAGGCGACGATCAGCGGCGCGAACGACGAGACTTCTGACCCATGTACGCCCAGATTGGCGATGCGCCCGAGCAGTGCGGCGAAGATGAGCGGAGCCGCGACGGCGTTGGCCAGCGTCCCGAGAACGATGGCCGCGGCCGAACCCGTGAACGAGGCGCGGTCGGGCCGCATCTGGCGCCAGCAGTAGGCCAGGGTGTCCTTGGTCGATGCATTTGGGAAGAGGGTGAGTTCACCCATGGGAGTCTCCAGTTGGGAACTTCGAGCGGCGAGTGAGTGGAACGGAGGGCGACCGGTGGTGCGCCGAAGGGATTCAGGCCCCTGAGGTGGGAGTTCGCGACCGGCGGTGGCGGACTGCGGCAGCGCCGAGTTCCGCCTGGGCGATCAGCCCCCCGAGAGTTGGCTGGCCGGCGTCAGTGGCCAGTAGGGCAGAGGTCGGGTCCATCCATGCGAACCTTCCCTCCGATCACCCCAAAACCGGGCAGCAGGTCCGCGGTGGCGCGCAGAATGAGCGACAGAGTCGTCAGCTTTCCTGCCATCGGGTCACCTCGCTTCCCGTCTTGCGGTGTAAGCGTGCAAGGTAACAAATCGGAGCTCGCCGCGCACGGAACTTGCAAAGAACTCGCGGCAGGAATGCTCGGGCAAACCGTCGATGCGGGTCGGTTCAGAAGAGCGGCGGTGTATTCGTTGCGTCGGGCGCCGAAGCCGGTCCGACGTGACCCAAATGCGCCCAGGCCCGCTTGGTCGCGACGCGGCCTCGCGCCGTCCGTTGGATCAGCCCACTCTGCAGCAGGTAGGGCTCATAGGCGTCCTCGATGGTGTCCGTCTCTTCGCCGACGCACTGCGCCAAGGTGGTCAGTCCCACCGGCTGCCCGCCGAAGCGGTCGCACAGCGTGATCAGGATGGAGCGGTCGACCTTGTCGAGGCCCAATTCGTCGACCCCGAACAACTCGAGGCCCTCGCTGGCGGTGGCACCGTCGATGTAGCCCTCGCCGCGCACCTCCGAGAAGTCCCGCACCCTTCGGAGCAGCCGGTTGGCCACCCGCGGCGTGCCCCGCGAACGCTCTGCGATCCGGATTGCCCCTTCCGAGTCGATCTCCACCTTCAAGATCCGAGCAGATCGCTCCACGATCGCCCGCAGATCACCGGGGGCATAGAGGTCGATCCGGCCCACGAAGCCGAAACGGTCCCGCAAGGGTCCGGACACGAGGCCCGTACGGGTCGTGGCGCCGACCAGGGTGAAGCGGGGCAGGTCGAGACGGATCGAGCGGGCGGTCGGGCCCTTGCCGATCAGGATGTCGAGCCGGCCGTCCTCCATCGCCGAATAGAGCATCTCCTCCACCGAGCGGTGCAGCCGGTGGATCTCGTCGATGAACAGCACGTCGCCGTCCTGGAGGTCGGTGAGCAGCGCGGCGAGGTCGCCCGCGCGCGTGAGCACCGGGCCGGCCGTGATGCGGAACCCGGCGCCCATCTCGGTTGCGACGATCCCGGCCAGGGACGTCTTGCCGAGACCTGGCGGGCCCGAGAAGAGCAGGTGGTCCACCGGTTGACGCCGCTGACGGGCCGCTTGCAGCACGATGCTCAGGTGCTCGACGAGCTCGGACTGGCCGACGAACTCGGCCAGCGTCCGAGGTCGCAGCCCGACCTCTTCCAGCTCCTCGTCTGACGAGGACGCCGCCGGGTCCACGACCCGCGCGCCCGCCGCCCGGCCGTCGTCTCCGAAGTCCCCCGTGCCGGCAGGCTCGACACCGGCCCGGCCCTCCTCGTCGGTTTCGACGGCCAGGACCTCTCGGCGTCCTTTCGGGCTCACCGCGACGCGAGCTCGCGCAGCGCCAGGCGCAGCATTTCTTCCACGCCGACATCGTCGCGTAGGCCGTCGAGGGCGCCGCGGATCTCGTCGGGTCCGTAGCCAAGCTCGCTCAGGGCAGCGCGCGCTTCGGCTCTCGACGTCCGGCTGGCCCGCGCCAGCGGATCGCCGCCCGCGAGGACCGCTGAGGCGGCATCCAAAGAGAGGTCGGGCAGGTCGAGACGGCTCTTCAGCTCGATCAGCAACCGCGCCGCCGTCTTTCGTCCCACCCCCGGAACCGTGCACAGCGTGTCCAGGTCGTCTTCGAGCACCGCTGTCGACAGCGCCGCCGGGGAGAGCATCGCCATGATCGCCAGCGCCAGTGCGGGCCCCACGCCGTGGGACCCGAGCAGCACCTCGAAGCAGCGGCGCTCGTCGTCGTGCACAAAGCCGTACAGGACGATGGCGTCCTCACGGACGTGGGTGTGCACGAAGAGGGTCGCCTCCTGCTCGGCGCCGCCCGCCACCAGCGTCGCTGCCGCCGAAGGCGTGACCGTGACCCGGTAGCCCACGCCGGCCACGTCGACGATCACCTCGCACTCACCGGTCCGCAGCACCACCGGTCCTCGAAGCAGTCCGATCATCGCAGGCTCCTGACATTGCTGAACTCGTCATTCGCCGATCCCCCGATCGCACGACCGCGGCGCCCCGACCCGCTCGGGTGGTCCAGCGCCGCGTCGACGGCACGGCGCAGCGGCACGGTCGTCAGATGGCAGACCGCCAGGGCCAACGCATCGGCGACGTCGGGCGGACCCTCGACCGCGGGCAGAGCGAGGACCCGGGCTACCATCCGCTGGATCTGTTCCTTCGTCGCCGCGCCGTACCCGACCAACGCCTGCTTCACCTCGTTCGCGGTGTACTGCGCCACCTCGCAGCCGGCAGCGACAGCGGCGACCAACGCCAAACCGCTCGCCTGACCGACCGACATCGCCGTCTTTGCGTTCACCTGGAAGAACACCCGCTCCACGGCCACGACGTCGGGCCGAAGCTCCACGATCAGGCCCCGCAACTCCCGATCCAAGACCCACAACCGGTGCGGCAACTCGTCGTGGGGGTCGGTTTCCAACACGCCGGCCGCCCGGGCCTGCAAGGACGCGTCAGCGGCGCGGGTCACCAGGCCGTAGCCACAGCGCGATAACCCCGGGTCGATGCCCAAGACGAACATTTGTTCGTAGGCTACCGCCCCGACCCAGGCCCGGCGCGGATCCCGAGCAGGGGCGGGGCCCGACCCCGGCGGGCGGGCTACCCCTCGAAGCCGGCCAGGACCTCGTCCGAAATGTCCGCGTTCGAGTGGACGGCCTGGACGTCGTCGTGGTCGTCGATCGCCTCGAGCAACCGCAACACCTTCTTGGCGTCGGCCTCGTCCGGCACCGGGACCATCGAGGTCGGCTCCAGGCTCAGGTCGACCGACTCGGGCGCAATCCCTGCGTCGTCCAACGCCGCCCGCACCGACTCCAGATCCCCGGGCGCCATCGTGACCACCCACGCGGCGCCGTTCGACGAGAGGTCCTCGGCACCGCCCTCCATGGCGATCTCCATGACCTTGTCCTCGTCGTTGCTCAAAGGCACCGTCACGATGCCCTTGCGCTCGAACTGCCACGACACTGCCCCCGGCTCGGCCATGTTGCCGCCGTTGCGGGAGAACAGATTACGCATCTCGGCCCCGGTGCGATTGCGGTTGTCGCTCAGCGCCTCCACCATGATGGCCACCCCGCCGGGGCCGTAGCCCTCGTAGTTGATGGACTCGTAGCGCACGCCCTCGAGGTCGCCCGACCCTCGCTTGATCGCCTTCTCGATGGTGTCGAGCGGCACCGACGCAGCCCGCGCCTTCTGGAAGGCGGTCCGCAGCGTGGCGTTTGCGTCGAGGTCCCCGCCCCCCTCTCGCGCCGCCACCTCGATCGCCCGGATGCACTTGGCGAAGACCTTGGCCCGGGCCTTGTCCTGGGCGCCCTTGCGGTATTTGGTGGTCGCCCACTTCGAGTGACCCGACATGTCTGTGTTCCTCGCTCCTTCGCCCGCCCGGGCAGATGGGACCTCTGATTGTATCCGGGGGCAGGCCCGCAGGGCCCTGGTCGGCCGACTCGCCGTGCCGCCGGACACCTTCCCAGAGGCCTGCGCCGGGAGGTGCGCAAGACGCGTAGCCCTCCGGGTCGGCGCCCCTGTGCATCGTCGCCATCAGGAGCGAGATGACGATCACGACCATGCCGTTGGCCGTCGGCACCGGGTGGATGTCCTGGCGCAGCGGCCCTCCGCCTGCTCATGGCGGATCAACTCTTATTCTGACCCGCATGCCGACTGGTCCCGTCCCCCGCGTCGACCCGCACGCTCGCCGGTCATGACGCCGAAGCTGCCTTCCGAGTCTTCCGGCGACCG
>Ga0306920_100016339_pt1 | contig 10218 bp, 6 predicted proteins | sample flu12Cox44000170_FD_204666 | JGI IMG/M metagenome (GOLD analysis project Ga0306920, IMG submission 204666) | Lab enrichment of tropical soil microbial communities from Luquillo Experimental Forest, Puerto Rico - flux4day.12C.oxic.44.000.170 (v2)... | ecosystem: Environmental > Terrestrial >...
GCCAGGGGGGTGGCAGTTAACGGCAGCTAAAGGCACTTAAAGGCAGCTAAAGGCACCAAAATTAGACTTCAAATTTCTCTGCCAACCAAAACCAGCCTACTCGAACAAGGCCATCTCACCTTCGAAGAAAGCAAAAATGAGCAGACTCTCGAAAAACTGTTCTGGGAATGGACACAGCGGCCTGATGCGCAACGACGTCGTTCGCCTCTCGACCGCCACTTTTCGGCCAGTGAATCAAGGTTGAATCAAAGTTGAATCAAGGTGAATCAAAGTTAATCAAAGTTAATCAAAGTCAAAATTCCACTTTGGCCACATACTTGACCTTTCCACTCATGATTCGCATAAAGTGCGGTCAAGTTCAGTTAGGCCTGGGGCTGAATCGTTTCTAATAAATTCACCTTGGTACCTTCCATCAGCGTTTATTAGCGTTCATCAGCGTTCCTCTTCTTTCCGACAGAAATCTTTGCCCCATTCGCCTTTAGTCGTTATCATCGCCAAAGCCCTTGAGCCTGCGTTTTGAAATGTTGACCGCGCGGATTGCGAAACTGTTGCAGCTAACCATCTGCCTGATTTCCGCAACCGCTTTGAGCGCGGAACCCGCGTCACTTACCGCCGATAAAGTTTCCCATATCGTCTTCATCATCGGTGAGAACGAGTATCACACCTGGGAAACGTTGCCGGAGTTTGCACGGCAGGAATTGCAGCCGCGCGGGCTGGACTGCGTGTTTGTCATGGCCAGTCCGAAGGAGCACGACAACGTTTTCACCAATTTTACGTTGATCAAGGATGCGGACCTGCTGTTTGTCAGCGTGCGCCGCCGGACACCGCCCAAGGAAATGATGGCCCTCATCCGCGCCCACCTTAAGGCTGGTAAACCGCTGATCGGCATTCGCACGGCCAGTCATGCGTTCGGAGCCGACCCGCCGGATGCGCAGCATGAAGGCTGGCGGACGTTCGACCGCGATATTCTTGGGTGCACTTACCAGGACCATTACAACAACACGGGGCCGAATGCGCCCGTCACACTGCTAAAAGTTCTCAAGTCGGCCCTCCCACATCCTGTGCTCACAGGCATTCCACTGCAGGAACTGCGGGCCTCTTCGCATCTGTACAAAAGCCGCGACCTGGCCGCAACCGTGACCCCTCTCATGACCGGGCACGTTGAAGGGCGCGCGGAATCGGAACCTGTTGCCTGGGTCAATACTGATCAGGACCGGCGGGTGTTCTATACTTCGTTAGGTAGCCCGGATGACTTCAACCAATCGTTCTTTAGACGACTTTTGCTCAATGCTGTGCTCTGGACACTTAACCGTCCGGTTCCAAACGACGTAATCCAATCTTCCTCCGCCCAGCCAGGAACAACTCCTGCACCCGACACGTCCAGGCCTGCCTCACCCCCCGGCTTGGTTTTTCGCCAGGACCATCCGCTGTCTCCCGCAGACTCTCTGTCTCGCTTCAAAATCGCGGATGACCTGCAGATCGACCAGGTTCTGGCCGAACCGCTCGTGCGCCAGCCGGTTTTCCTTAATTTCGATGAACGTGGCCGCATGTGGGTGGTTGAGTATCTTCAGTACCCTTTTCCAGCCGGGTTAAAAATGCTTAGTCACGACAGTTTTTGGCGCGCGGTTTACGACAAAGTGCCGCCACCCCCGCCACATCAGTTTGTCGGTGCCGACAAGATCATGATCTATGAGGATCCGGACGGCACCGGCCGCTTCACCAAAAGCAAAGTCTTCGTCGAAGGTCTGAACATCGCCACCGCCGTCTGCAAAGGCCGCGGCGGCGTTTGGGTGTTGAACCCTCCCTACCTGCTTTTCTACCCGGACAAGAATAACGACGACATTCCGGACGGCGACGCCGAGGTCGTGTTGTCGGGGTTCGGGCTGGAGGACACGCATTCCGTCGTCAACAGTTTGCGTTGGGGACCGGACGGCTGGCTCTATGGGTGCCAGGGTAGCACAGTCACCGCCAAGGTAATGCGCCCCGGATTGGATAAGGATCCCATCGCCTACACCATGGGCCAACAAATCTGGCGGTACCATCCCGAAACGAAACGGTTTGAAGTGTTCTCCGAAGGCGGCGGAAACGCGTTTGGCTGCGAGATCGACGAAAAAGGACGCATATTTTCAGGTCATAACGGCGGCGATACTCGCGGCTTCCATTACATGCAGGGCGCCTACCTGCAAAAAGGTTTTGATAAACACGGGCCCTTATCCAATCCGTATGCGTTCGGCTATTTCCCGCCCATGCCTCACCCGGCTGTGGACCGGTTCACTCACAATTTCATCATCTACGATGGCGGTGCGCTACCGGCGCAGTATGACGGTAAATTATTCGGCATCGAACCGTTGCAGGGGCGCGTTGTGGAAAGCCAGGTCGACCCGGACGGCTCCTCGTTCAAAACCAGGGACCTCGGTTACCCTGTCACCACCACCGATCAATGGTTCCGACCCGTCGACATCAAAGTCGGCCCCGATGGCGCGATCTATCTCGCGGATTGGTATGACGCCCAGGTCAACCACTATCGAAATCACGAAGGCCAAATCGACAAAAGCAATGGCCGCATCTATCGGCTGAAAGCCAAAGGAGCAAAACCACTGGCTTCGTTCGATCTCGACAAGCTCTCCACTGACCAACTGATCGGATTCCTCGCAAATCCCAACAAATGGTTCCGCCAGGAAGCATTGCGCCTGATTGGTGATCGCAAAGACAGCAGCATGGTGCCGTTGCTCAACGACATGGTTCGAACCAACCTGGGTCAATTGGCCTTGGAAAGTCTTTGGGCACTCAACCTGAGTGGCGGCCTTAATGACCAGAGTGCGCTCGCCAATCTCGATCACAAGGACCCTTTTGTTCGGCTTTGGACCGCCCGCCTTTTGTGCGACGCCAGCTGGGTTTCGTCTGCAATTGATAACAAGCTTTCAGAACTTGCCGCCACCGAGCCCAACGTCGAAGTGCGCGCTCAACTCGCTTGCAGCGCCAAACGGCTGCCCGCAAAGCAAGCCGTGCCCATCGTTCGAAACTTGCTTGCCCGTAACGAAGACACAACAGAAAAGAGGTTGCCGTTGCTGATCTGGTGGGCCATCGAAGCTCATTGTCAGAGCAACCGTGAAGCAGTCCTCGACCTGTTTAGCGATGCCGCCGTCTGGCGCTTGCCCCTCGTGCAGGATCACATTCTCGAACGTGTCATGCGTCGCTTCGCCATGGCCGGTACCCGGCAGGATTTTGCTACCTGTGCCAAACTGCTGCGCTTGTCACCCGGCCCGGAACAGACCGCCAGGTTGATAGCCGGTTTCGAGACCGCCTTCAAGGGGCGGTCACTTGCCGAGTTGCCTGATGATTTGGCTGAAGCACTTGCACAGAGTGGAAAGGAATCGGCCATCCTTGCTTTGCGACGCGGTGAACCAGCAGCCATTGATCAGGCGCTCCAGACTGTGGCTGACCCTCACGCCTCCCTGGATAAGAGGCTGAGATATGTTGAAGTTCTGGGCGAACTGCATCAGCCCCAAAGCGAGCCCGTATTGCTTGCCCTCTTGACCCAGACCAACGAAAGCTCACTCCAACGAGCGTCTTTGACTTCGCTGCAGCAGTTTCAGCAGCCTGATATCGCCAATGCGGTTTTGACTCAATTCACCGCTTTTGACGAACCAACACGCACCGCCGCTCTCGGTCTCCTGGCCAGCCGGCCCGGCTGGTCGTTGCAGCTGCTCGAAGCGGTGGGTGCAGGAAAAATCCCGGCTGCTGCCATTTCGCCCGATGCCATCCAGAAGATAAAAACTTATCCCGACAAGCGCATTGCCGATCTCCTGAGGAAGCATTGCGTCCAGGAACGCGTGCCCACCACCGCCGAGATGCAGCAGCAAATCCTGAAATGCGAAGCCACCGTGACCAGCGGCAACGGAAATCCGTACGAAGGCCGAAAACTTTTCAACATAAGCTGCGGTCTTTGTCACAAGCTGTTCGGGCAGGGGGCACAAATCGGTCCCGACCTCACCCCCTACAAACGCGACGACCTGCCCACTATGCTTGTCAGCATCGTGAACCCCAGCGCCGAAATCCGTGAAGGTTACGAGACCTACCTCGTAAACACCAAGGACGGCCGCACCCTCTCAGGTTTCCTGGCTGATAAGGACAATCGCGTGGTAGTCCTGCGCGGCCTCGACGGCGTGAACCAGGTCCTGCCGCAGGATCAGATCAAAGAAATGAAGTCCACTGGCACCTCCCTGATGCCCCAAGGTTTGCTCAGTTCCCTAACCGATCAGCAACTGCGCGACTTGTTCGCCTACCTGCAAAGCGCGCAACCTCTGGTAGGCGATCCGCCGCAGAGATGAGGCGGGACGTCAAAACGTTAAAAGCGTTAAAAAAAAGTTAAAACGTTAAAATGGGCGCCGATAAGATATCAGAGTTCGACACAAAAAATCGGTTCTTTGCATTGCTATATCGGAAAATCATTCAATTTAGGCAAAATTTCTTGTGCATGTGCAAAATGCCATCGTTTTCGTTTTGGTTGCGGCTTTGCCGCGCTGGGCATTTTGTGCCTTATCTCGGCTATAAATTTCGGGTTTCGGATTTCGGCTGTTGGCCCTCCGCCAGGAGTTCGGGCTTCGGCCTTCGGCCTTCGGATTTAGTAACAGTGTTGCTCTTCGTGGTGTTGAACTACTCTGTCGCCGCCCAGACAAGTGACTTCCCGACACAAATCCGTCCCGTTCTTGACGAATACTGCGCCAAGTGCCACGGCCCCACTCGCGCCAAGGGCGGCATCAACCTGGCCGGCTTCACCAACACCGTCTCTGTTTATCGCGAGCCTAAGGTGTGGGAAAAGGTGCTCGCAAAAGTGCAGGCAAAGGAAATGCCGCCCGAAGATAAACCTCAGCCCGCCCAGGACCAACGCGACAACCTTGTCCGCTGGGCGGAGAAAACTCTCGACGATCTCGAGCGAGGCCGATTCGCCGCCGACCCTGGCCGCGTGCGAATCCATCGCCTCAGCCGCACCGAATACAACTGCACCATTCGCGACCTGTTCGGCGTGGATACACATCCCGCCGACACTTTCCCTACTGAAGGTGGCGGCGGCGGAGGCTTCGATAACAATGCCGACACGCTTTTCGTTCCACCGATTCTTATGGAACGGTATCTCGCCGCCGCAACAACTGTTGTGGCTCAGGCGCCGAAAGAAAAGGTCTTCTTCATCAAAAAAGGCTGGCTCACTTTTGAGCGGTCTTATGCGAGGCAAATCATTCAACACTTCGCTATGCGCGGATTTCGGCGACCCGTTGACTCGCAAGACATCGACCGGCTGATGAAGGTCTATGATCGTGCCTCGCAAAAAGGCCAGGCCTTCGAAACCGCGACAAGAACGGCGCTGAGCGCCATCCTGGTTTCGCCCAACTTCCTGTTTCGTGTCGAACTGGATCAAGCGACCAATCAACCATATCGCATCAACGATTATGAATTGGCGACGCGCATGTCTTATTTCTTATGGGCATCGATGCCCGACGAGGAATTGTTTCGCCTCGCCGGGGAAGGACGGTTGCATGAACCGGCTATTGTTCAGGAACAAGTCAGCCGCATGGTCCGGGATCCGAAATCAAAAGTGTTTGCCGAGAGCTTTGCCAGCCAATGGTTGCGCGTGCGCGAGTTGAAGACGGCGGCTCAGCCTGATCCGCATCGGTTCCCAGACTACACGCCCGCTCTGCGGGAAGCGATGTACGGAGAAACTATCAAGTTCTTCGATTCCGTGGTGCGAGACGACGAAAGTCTGCTCACGTTGATTTCGGCCGATTACACCTTCTTGAACTCAGACCTGGCCGCCATCTACGGCATCCAAGGGGTGAACGGGCAAGACCTTCGACGCGTAAAATTATCCGACGACCATCGCGGCGGCGTTCTCGGCATGGGTGCCATCCTCACCCTAACGTCCTACCCGCAGCGAACCAGCCCGGTGCTCAGAGGCAAATGGGTCCTGGAGGAGATTCTCGGTACCCCGCCACCTCCGCCTCCGCCTTTGGTGAAAAGCCTTCCCCAGGACGATTCTCCGGTAGACGGTCTGACTTTGCGCCAACAGCTCGAGAAACATCGCCAAAAAGCCGAATGCTCGGCGTGCCACGTGCGGATGGACCCGCTGGGTTTTGGCTTGGAGAACTTTGACCCCATTGGCCGCTGGCGAACGCGTATCGGCTCTCAGGCAGTCGATGCCTCTGGCATGCTGCCGGGAGGCGAGCATTTCGAAGGTCCTGCCGAACTCCGAAAGGTCCTGCTCAGCCGCAAAGACGAATTTGTTCGCAATGTAACCCAAAAAATGCTAGCTTACGCGCTCGGCCGCGGTTTGGAATACTATGACGGACCCGCTGTGAAAAGCATTTGTAAGGCTGTCGCGGAAAATGATTATCGCAGCTCCGTGTTAATTAGTGAAATCGTCAAAAGTTTTCCTTTCCAGTACCGGCGCAATGCGCCGATCGAGCAATCTGCGAAAAACTGATCCATGAAGAATTGGCAAATCTCGCGGCGCACCATGCTCAAAGGCGTAGGTGCGATGCTGGGCCTTCCCTGGCTGGAAGCCATGAAACCACTTGGCTCATTCGCGTCAACCAGTCCCCGTGCATATCCAGTGCGACTCGCCGTGTTGTACATGCCTAATGGCGTGAACCCGCACGCCTGGACACCCACGGGTGCAGGCTCAGATTTTGAGCTGTCTCCAATCCTCCAACCGCTGCGTAATGTTAAAGACAAAATCCTGGTCTTGACGCAGTTGATGAATGCCGCGACCGACACCGGCGACGGTCATTACGTTAAAACGGCGGCTTTCCTGACGGGCACCACTATCACGCGGACGACCGGCAGCGACTTGCGGTGCGGAGCGATTTCGATGGACCAGGTGGCGGCTCAACACATTGGAAATCTCACACCTCTGCCCTCTCTTGAATTGGGAATCGAACCCGTCACCACCGGTGTCGACACCAACGTTGGCTACACGCGCCTGTACGGCGCACATATTTCGTGGAATACGCCCACTACCCCCGTCGCCAAAGAAATCAACCCGCAGCTCGCATTTGATCGTTTGTTTCGCACCTCCACTGAAACCGAAGGGGCCGGTGCTCCTGACGCGAGCGTCGTCGACCTCGTTATGGAAGACGCCCGGCGCCTAAAATCCAAAGTGGGAATTGCGGATCAGGCCAAGGTGGATGAGTACCTTGAAGCGGTGCGTGCTGTGGAGCGCAGGATCGAGTTTGACGCCAAACGCAAGAACGCCGAATACAGCGTCGACCCGCTCGTGCGCCGCGAGATCGATAAGTTGGGCGCCCGGATCAAAGACTATTACTCCGACCCGGCGCAAGCCAGCGAGCGTTCCGGTGACCATAGTGAACACGTTCGTTTGATGCTGGACATCATGGTCCTGGCGTTTTGGAGCGACTCGACCCGCATTTCAACCTTCATGTTCGGTAATGCTGTCAGCAACAAAAGCTTTTCTTTTCTTGAAGGAGTTAAGGGCGCGCACCACGAGACGTCGCATCACGAGAACAAGCCGGACAAGCTTGAGCAGTATAAACTGATCAACACCTGGCATCTCGCCCAGACGGCTTATATGCTGGAAAAGATGGATTCGATTCGCGAAGGCGAACGGAGTTTGCTCGATAACTCCATGGTGCTGTTTGGCGCCGGCATGCGTGACGGCAACGCGCATGATCCGCACAATTTGCCTCTGGTTCTTGCCGGTCGCGCCGGCGGCACCATCGCCTCCGGTCGGCATCTCGCTTACCCGAAGAACACTCCTCTCTGCAACCTGTATCAATCGATGCTCAAACGCCTCGGCGCCCCGGTCGACCGCTTCACCGATAGCACCGGCGAATTGCCCGGCCTGAACGACCCCACTTTCAAAGGGACAGCGTAACCCGAGCGCGCATCAATCGTCCTCGTCCTCCTCCTCGTTCCTTGAGCCGCGTTAAAGAACTTGTCACGCTAGACTAACCGTGAATCTTGCCCGTTGTTTTACTTGGTACGCTTTGTCCTTGAAGGACTAGCAAGTCAATGTATGATTCTTCCATGAAGAGTGATACTTATCCTCTGGCCATGCCAAGCGACCTGTTGGCTGAGGTCCGGAAAACCGCTAAAGCCACGGGGTTGTCGATGGCAGATGCCATGCGCCAGAGTATGAGACTAGGCTTACCTAAGCTGCGGGAGCAGCTCTCCACGACCCCATTGAAGCCATTTACTGCTACGGAAATCAAGGCAGCCTTTAAAAGGGACAAAGAATGGGAAGCCTTTGAATCGGCGATGACAAATCTACCGGCCTCGCCTCCGGAAGAATGAATGCCTGGGAAATCTGGAGCTATCAGCCGACAGGGTGGCCGGAAGCTCATCCAGCAGTCATTGTCTCTCACCCCGCGCGAGTCGCCAATAAACCAGATGTGACAGTGGTTATGTGCGCTTCCAAGCCGGCAGCGCGTCCTGCTGAGCCTCACGAGGTGGTTCTAGACGAAGCCGATGGGTTGAGCTGGCCAACATTGTGCAAGTGTGACCTCCTTTACGCGGTTAAGAAGTCTGCCCTGTCCCATTTTCGTGGAGTCGTGACAAATGAGAGGAAACAGGAAATCATCAAGACAATCAACCGCTCTAATGGGTGGGTCTAGGCCCCGTCCTGGCCCCCCAAAATCTTCTTGTGCCCGGCCCCCTGAAGCGCTAGGAAACTGCCATGTCTAAACAAGATACCTTGTCTCAAAACACCCCCCTTACTCGTCGTAGATTTCTCTATTACTCCGCACTTGCCACCGCGGGTGCCGCGACTTTTCCTGCCATTGGCAAACCTCGTCCGCACATCCCCGGCAAGGGCGAAAAACTGCGCATCGCCTGCGTTGGCGCCGGAGGCAAAGGAACCAGCGACATCCATCATTGCAGCAGTGAAGAAATCGTAGCGATTTGCGACGTGGATGAATCCCAGGCCGTAAAATCACGAAAAGAGCATCCAAACGCCAAGTTCTATCAGGATTGGCGCGACATGCTGGAGAAGGAAGATAAGAACATTGACGCCGTTACTGTCTCCATTCCGGACCATCTCCACGCGATGGTGGCCTCGGCCGCCATCAAGCTGGGCAAACACGTTTACTGCCAAAAGCCACTTACACAGACCGTTTACGAAGCCCGCTACTTGCGCAAACTGGCGAAGGATTACAAAGTCGTGACCCAGATGGGCAACCAGGGCAGTTCCGAAGACGGACTGCGCCGTGCCGTAGAGGTTGTCCAAGCGGGAGTAATCGGGCCGGTCAAACAAATCCACGTCTGGACCAACCGGCCGATTTGGCCGCAAGGCATTACTCGCCCGCCAGGTGAAGATCCAATCCCCGCGGATTTCAAATGGGATCTCTGGTTGGGGCCGGCACCGCTACGTCCATTCAAAAAGGACGTGTACCATCCCTTCAAATGGCGTGGCTGGTTTGACTTCGGCACCGGCGCTCTGGGTGATATGGCCTGCCATACCTCCAACATGCCTTTCCGCGCCGCAAAACTGGGCTATCCGCGACTGGTCGAACTCCTCGACCATTCCGAGCTCAATCCCGATACTTATCCCAAGACAGCCAAAATTCGATTCGTGTTCCCGCCCCGCGAGGGCCTTCCTGAAACCGAGTTCTTTTGGTACGACGGCAATCCGCAGGACAAGTCCGTGACGCCGTTGCGACCTAACGAAGACATAACCAAGGATATTCGTGAGATGATGGACAAGGTGCCCGATTCGGGCTGCCTGTTAATCGGTGAAAAGGGTCAGTTGTTTTCACCCGACGATTACGGTGCGAGATTCTTCGTTAAACTGAATGACGAAAAAGAACTCAAGAACGGCAAGGAGCATGAGGCGCTCAAATCCATCCCGGAAACATTGCCGCGCAACCATCTGGCCAAGGACGCTGATGCCAAGCAGCACCTGGAATGGATTGAAGCCTGCAAAGGCAGCCTGCGGCCTTATTCCGAGTTTGAAATCGCGGCCTATCTTACCGAGATTATTCTCCTTGGTTGCATCGCGCTGCGCGTCGGCAAGAAACTCGAATGGGATGGCCCAAAGATGCGCGCTACCAACGCGCCCGAAGCCGCCCACTTCGTCAAGCGCACCTACCGCAAAGGGTTTGGCCTGGCTTGATTTAATAGCCGTTAATTCATCTAATATCGCAAAGCCGGCCGCCTAATAAGCTGCCGGCTTTCCTTATGATCTCATTTGAAATCTCAGATCTCAAA
>Ga0306920_100016340_pt1 | contig 10217 bp, 6 predicted proteins | sample flu12Cox44000170_FD_204666 | JGI IMG/M metagenome (GOLD analysis project Ga0306920, IMG submission 204666) | Lab enrichment of tropical soil microbial communities from Luquillo Experimental Forest, Puerto Rico - flux4day.12C.oxic.44.000.170 (v2)... | ecosystem: Environmental > Terrestrial >...
CTCACCCTTAATCAACGCCCCATCCAACTTCGCGACTCGAGTCGCGGCAATGACCTTCGCGGCAGCGTCTCGAATATGCCTGCGCAGCCCATGGTTGCTCGATCGGATTTTCGGGGGAACGCACAATGTGATCTATCGTTTCCCGAAAACTGAGCCTCTTGCTGCACTTACGATTGACGACTCTCCATTCGCCTGTTCTACGCCCGCAATTCTGGACGTCCTGGAGAGAGTTGGGGCAAAGGCCACGTTCTTCGTCATTGGATCATACGTCCAGGGAAACGAGGCCCTTCTGGAACGTATAGTCCGTATGGGACACGAGATTGGAAACCACATGCTGAGAGATTTTCCCAGCCACCGACTTTCACTTGGTTGCTTCCAGGACGAGTTTCTGCAAACCGATGCGATTCTGCATAAATTTGCGAGTTGTCTTCGCTGGTTCAGACCAGGGTCTGGCCGATTTACGCCGTCAATGCTTGAAATGATCCGGGGGTTCGGGTATGAGGCAGTCTTGGGCGACGTTTATCCCTTTGACCCACACGTTCCACTTGTAAAGTTCACATCGGAAGTAATCATTCGCGCCACGCTTCCGGGATCCATCATTATCTTGCACGACGGGCTGAACCGGGGACTGAGAACTGCCACCGTCCTTAATCGCGCAATTCCATCATTGAAAGGTGCAGGCTATCGCTTTGTCACGTTGTCAAACCTCGTTTCTGACTGAGAGACGCCTCCAAGACCAATCTTGCAGCTCGGAGTATTCGCTGTAACCTTGCAGGTACCAGCGGCGGCGTGTTCACCGACCTCAACCCGTCGGCAGTTTTGCTGCGAAGTGAGAAGGATTTTATCCTGCGTGTTCATCAACAAATTGATATGCATAGCGCATGAAATCTTGGCCGATTGTGCTATATTCCGGTTTCCGTAAAGTGTGTATTAAGCTTGCCATTGAGGGCATTTCTATGCGTCTGGGCGACATGATCGACGACCACTGCTCACGTTGCAAGAGGACCACAGACCACGCCATTGTGGCGATGACAGGCGACGATGTCGTGAAGGTGGTTTGCCGCACGTGCAATTCGGAACACAAGTACCGCCACAACAAGACCGGCAAAAAGGAAATGACAGCAGAGCAGGCGTTTCAAAAGGCGCTGGCTAGTGTGACGGGGCAGATTGGCGAGCCATCAACTAAAAAGAAGAAATAAGAGTAGTGGAATCCGCAGCGGCTTGGCCGAGCCCCCCGCGATTCGTTCTGGTTGGAGGGTGACCATCTGGCGAAGCTCGAGGAAGGCGTCGACGCGTGGAACCATTGGCGGGCAGCCAACCTTACGGTTGAGCCGGACCTGTACCGACGTATCTGGACGGGGCAAACCTGAACGGCGTGGACTTGAGCGGGGCGAACTGGACAGAAGCAGTCCTGCTCAACTTGACCATGAGCGACGCGAATCTGCTCAACACTACCCTGTGCAAACGGTGTTGAAACAGGCGAAACTGAGCAGGACGGCCCCATGGAAGGCGAACCTACGGCGCGCAAACCTGAGCAGGGCTGACTCTTGCCATGCGGGTCTGCGCGGGGCGGACCTGAGAGGCTTCTGCAGACACCTTATTATTCTTTACTCCTTCTGACGCTGCACCGATTCGTGTTATCTAAGCTGAAGCTGATGGAGAAATGTCAGAACACCGATCCGTTCGAGCACATCCTCGACTCTGCAAGAATCGGCCAGTAGACCCAAGCCATGGCAAAATGATGGACCTAGCCGTCGAGGAGCTTCGTCGAGGCGGGCCTCAGATTGACGACGGCTCGGCAACGGTGACCCTCTCCGTAGGCCACATGCCGACATCACTTCGCGTCGTAACAGAATCAACAAGGGAACTGACATGATTCGAGACGTCAAGCAAGTATGGAGTAGAAGCTCCGACAGCGAGATTTCCAGAACCTCAGCTACTCTAGTTGTGGCACTGCTTCTGGCGTTGATGGCAGCGCTGGCGGGTGGGGCAGCACAGCGCGAATCGGTCACTATCGACGAGGTTGCGCACATCGGCGCAGGGGTGAGCTATCTTCAGAAGCTCGACCTGCGCATGAATGCCGAGCATCCGCCCCTGCCCAAGGTGCTGGCTGCTCTTCCGTTGGTTTTTCGCGGAGTCCATGCCGACTACGCTCACCCCTCGTGGAGCTTCAGCGAAAAGTTTTTTCCAGCGTATCTGGGGCAGTGGGTATTCGGGGAATGGCTACTGGAAAAGTGGAATGAGCCGAAGGCAGTTCTAATGTGGGCGCGGCTGCCCATGTTGCTGCTGACGTTGGCATTGGGTTGGGTCGTCTACGCCCTTGGACGTCGACTGGGCGGTACGCCGGGCGGGTTGCTCTGCCTCAGCGTGTATGTCAGTACACCTGCATTTCTAGCCTTCGGACCGCTGGTACACACCGACTTGGCGGTAACTCTGTTTTCCCTGCTTGCTCTGTGGACGTTTGCGGAGGTGTGGCATGAGCCGAGCCGCAAGAATGCTCTGCTTCTTGGCCTGAGCCTCGCCGGAGCGTTGCTGTCGAAATTCACCGCAGGGATACTGTTCGTTGCCTTCGCCGGATCTGCCCTGAGCCTTCGCTGGCGCGCCGTGCCCGAAATGCCGGAGAACAAAGCTGAGGTCCGCAAGTGGCGCCGCGTGCGATGGCGGAGAACGCTGAAAGGCGTTCTCTGGGCAGCCCTATTCGTATACCTCTTTTACTTCGTGTTCTCCTGGAATCAGCCCACGGGTGCGCTCTACCGCATCGGTTCTGCTCCCGCGGCTCTCTTCCTCCGCCGGATGCTGATGCCTCCTTTCCTGTACCTGCGCGGGGTATTCTGGGTGCTTATCACAAGTAAACGACCGACATTTCTCCTCGGGCGAGCCTATCCCCACGGCGTCTGGTTCTATTTTCCAGTGGTCTTCGTTCTGAAATCCCCACTGGCATTTCTGGGCTTATCGGTGCTTTCGTTAGCCGCTGCGCTAAGCCGCCAGTGGCTTGGTCGTGGGGACGTTCGAGTGCTTCCGACAGATGTACGTCTGCATTGGCGGGTCCTTTGGGTGAGCTTGCTTGTGTTTACTGGCGTGTGTATGCTGAGCCCACTCGATATCAGCATCCGGCATTTCAGTGTGCCTTTGATTTTGCTGATCCTGCTGCTCGCGCCGCTTTCACGAATGCTGGCCGAACTGCTAGGGAGGTCCCGTGCGGGAACTGTTGTGGCGCCCGGGCTAGTTGTAGCGCTTGCCGGCAGTTGTCTGTTCACCGCCGTGCGTGCCTATCCGTATTACGTGCCATACATCAACGCCCTCAGTCTGGGGCGCCCCGCATACACGCTGGTAAATGACTCCAACCTGGATTGGAACCAGTCCCTTCCCGAGGTGAGGCGCTTCGCAGAGCAGCGTGGGATGAGCAGAATCGACCTCGACGAGTACGGGTTTTCCGATCCCTCCGTCTGGGTGCCGCAAGCGCAACTCTGGAACTGCCAAAAACCGGCCAGTGAGGATGGAGGAAAATGGGTCACCCTCTCCGCAAGTCTGATTCTCGATGGGCACGATTGTGCATGGCTATTGCGGTTCCCTCACCAACCTCTGGCCGGGGGGAGCATGTACGCGGTGCATTTGCCTCCACAGTTGGCGCCGGCCGGTACTGCGGGTGGACCGCCCCCACCATCCGCATATCGAGAAATTGGCGGCGCACCTTTTGATCTGCGCGGCCTGTTCACCTATGCCAACCAGCATCCTGACAAACTCCCAGAAATCATGGAGTGGATACAAGCAGCATTCCGCAGCTACAACAAGCCGCAAGCCTCTCCTCCGCCGCCTCCCTGGGAACGCTAGTCGCCTCGTGCCTTCCTTTAAATTCTTTTGTCAGACGACAAAGCTGCGTCTCAAAACGGGTAACTCGCGCAGCGAATAAACTGGAAGCGCTGGTATGCTCTGTCCTCCCGGTCCCAAGCCGCACTTCCTAATCGGCAACATCCCGCTCGCAGGTCCCAACCCGCTCGACACGTTCACGAGTTGGGCTGCCGAGTATGGCGATATCTTTTACTACCGCGCCGCATGGCTCCACGTTTATTTCCTGAACCGGCCCGACCTGATCGAGTACGTGCTGGTGCGAAATCCGCAAAACTTTCTTAAGGATCGCGTCGTGCAGAACAGCCGCTGGTTGCTGGGCACCGGTTTGCTCACCGCTGAAGGAGACGCCTGGAAACGGCAGCGTCGGCTTATCCAACCTGCTTTCTCGCGTGATCGCATTGCCGATTACGCCCGCTGCATGACCGACTCCGCCGAACAAATGCTCGCGTCATGGAAGACAGGCACGGTGGTGGATATCCATCAGGAAATGATGAGCCTGACTCTCCGCGTTGTCGTGCGAGCACTTTTCGGGCTGGAGACAATCGAGACCGGCAAGATTTCGCGGTCTCTCAACACCATCATGCTAAACAGCATCGGTGGGAGACTGCTGCTGCCTCCCTTTTTCCGCTTTTTACCCCTTCACGGAATGCGAGATGTGCGTCGTGCCGTGGGTGATATGAATGCCGCCGTGTACGAGATCATCCGGCAACGCCGGAGCGGCGATAAGCAGGCTTCCGGCGACCTGCTTTCTCTTCTGATGAACGCTCGCGATGAGGATGGCAGCAGGATGACGGACCAGCAATTGCGCGACGAAGTGATGACCTTCCTGCTGGCGGGCCATGAGACGACTGCACTGACGCTTTCCTGGGCATTGTATTTATTGCCTCAAAGTGCCGGAGCAGAAGAAAAACTTCACGAAGAAGTGGACCGCGTGCTGGCAGACAGGTTACCCAGCATTTCCGATCTTCCGTCGCTGACATTCGTCGACAGCGTCATAAAGGAAACGATGCGGCTGTATCCCCCAGCCTGGATCGTGGCTCGTACTGCGATTGCCGACTTTGAACTGGAGGGATATCGAATACCTGCGGGGGCCAACATCGTCATGAGTCAATGGATAATGCATCGAAACCCAAGATTTTTCTCCGAGCCTGAGGAGTTTGACCCAGGTCGGTGGGGTAGCAGCGCATGTCAGAATCTACCCCGCTTCGCCTATTTTCCTTTTGGTGGCGGACCCAGGCAGTGCATCGGGGCATCGTTCGCAACCACCGAGGCCGTCCTGATACTCGCCACCATAGCGCGCAGATATCAGCTGGTGTCGGTGGAAAAAACGCCGGTACTGCCAGTTCCGAGTCTCACGCTACGCCCGAAGGATCCCATCCCCATGCGTATAGAGGCGAGGTCCTAGTCATCCACGAGCTGTCGCTGCGATTCCCGCTCATTTGCGAGCGGAGAACGATGAGGTGGATCGGAGAGCACAGGAACCCGATTCGACATCCTATCCTTACTGCCACTTGGTTTATTCCGGCTACACTGGAGTGTGAAAAAACTCATCTTCGTCCCCATCGCACTTGTTGCCTTGCCCCTCGTGTTCTTCGTCGCACGATCTTCAACCCCTGTAGTGGATCTTCCGTCTTCAGTCACTTCCCTTGGCCACGCCACTCCCATCGCCGCTCACGTACGCGATCCGCGTGGCATTCGCAGGCTGCAAACGTTCGTCGAGCAGAATGGTGCTCGGTACCAAGTCTTCGAGATGGCGCAGCCATCGAAGTTGACTGACAGCACCTGGAACTTCACGGCTGGCACAAAAACCACCCCGCAACTGCAGGCGGGAAACGCGAAATTGATCGTCGAAGCGACTTCGAACGACCTGCTTCGAAAGACGGGTCGCGCTGAACGCGATGTGACGGTGGTTACGCAACCGCCCTCCATGAGCGTCGATTCCGAGCAGCACTACCTGTATTTGGGCATGGCTGACCTGGCGACGTTCAGTGTTTCAGGCGGCTGGACAGAAGCGGGAATACGTGTCGGCGATCAGCGGTTTCGCGCATGGCCGATGCCGGGCGGCAAACCTGGTCTATTTTCACTGTATGCGTTCGCCTGGAACATGCCGACTGACACCCTGCCAGTGGTCTATGCTGCCAACGCTGCAGGAAACGATGTAACTAGCCCATTGGTCGTCGTGTTCCCGAAGAAGGAACAACCGAAGTACACGGTACACGACTTGCAGGTGAGCGACGCCTTCATGCAGAAGGTGATCAACGAACTTGACCCGCACGGCACTGGCGATCCGGTCGCACGCTTCGTGAAGATCAACAGCGAAATGCGCCGCGCCAACAACAAGACTCTCTCAGATCTTCAGTACAAGACCGCCGACAAGTTCCTGTGGTCTAAGCCCTTCATCCGGCAGCCTCATTCGCAAGCCGAGGCGAACTTTGCCGACTTGCGGAATTACATCTATCACGGCCAGAAGATCGATCAGCAGGTTCACTTGGGATACGACCTGGCGGTTACGCAGCATGTCGCGGTGGAAGCTTCGAACGACGGTACCGTGGTTTATGCGGCACCGTTGGGGATTTACGGCAACTGTATTCTCGTGGACCATGGTTACGGACTTCAGACCATCTACGGCCACCTCAGCAGGATTGATGTCCACGAAGGTGACACGGTAAAACAAGGCCAGGTAATGGGCCTGAGCGGGCAGACCGGCATGGCTGGGGGCGACCACATCCATTTCGCGATGCAGCTTGACGGCGTACAAATCGATCCCAAGGAATGGTGGGACGCACACTGGATCAAAGATCACATCGCGAGACGTGTGGACCTTCCCGGGTTCAACATGTCGAGCAGAGCGAATCCATGGCCTACTCACGGATCCATGGCGAAAAAGGCCTCTGGCGCTGTCAAGAGCTCCCGTGATTTACTCGCTTCGCGGACTGCTGGAGGGTAATAGCCTTAAGGATTATTTCATATGAGACCTCGGCGCATTCGCATTGTCATCACACTCTTGTTGTTGGTGTTCGTCGTCTGGGCGATTCCGACGGCCGCCAATTTCGTCATTGAGTACAACTGGTGGAAGGAAGTTGGACAAATCCCGACCTGGTTCGGCATTCTGTGGTACCGCACCATCCCCATAGCTCTGGGTACGCTCGTGGCCTTCCTGTCGTTGTACCTGGCTCATGCCCGCGGACTGCACTTCGCCGGCATTCGTCCCCGCGATGTGGGCCTGTACTCCGGTCTGATTGCGGTCGGGCTAGCTTTGGTAGCGCTAGTGTTCGCGTCCGTCTCGATTGACTATTGGACAGTCATGCGGTTTTTTGGATCGCGAGGGCTTGGCGCTTCGCCTGATGCCTGGAAGGATCCGGTTTTCTCCCATGCCTTGCCGTTTTACTTATTCGACCTGCCCTTCTACTCAGACCTGCTCGGCTTTGTATTCGCATTGGCCATTCTTTCCGCCTTGGTTTTCTGGGCGACAGCTCGTGGATGGCAGTTGATCGACAACTTTCGATTTAGTCATCTGCGAGGCGAGCTGCGGACGAACACGATTGACCTTGGCCGCCTGCTGCTGCCGGGCGCCGCACGCGCCGGATTCGTTCGCGTAATCGCTGTGATTTTGCTGCTCGGATTTGCGGCCTGGGTTTTTCTGGGCAACTACGAGCTTCTGTATGCGTCTCACCCCTTCATGACGGGCGCCGATTATGTTGATGAAAGAATAACGCTGCCTCTACGCTGGCTCCTGGTCGTCGCCTCCTTGGCGGCAGTGCCGCTGGTCTGGAAGGCGAAATTCAGAAAGGCGATCTTCCTTGTCGTCGGATTTTTCATACTGCAATTGGCCATCCCGGCCATCGTTCATGCCGTCTATGTCCGGCCCAATGAGATCTCCATTGAGCGGCCCTATATCGAGCGTCACATCAATGCGACCATTGCTGCGTTTGGCCTGAATCGGAACGCGAGCGAACGCCCGTTTATAGTGTCTGGCCAGGCGGTAGTTGACCCGGTGCAAGACGCGACCCTGCTGCAGAATGTTCGTCTCTGGGACATGCAGGCCTTTAACGCGACGATCACACAGATTCAGGCGCTGCGCCCGTACTACGCCTTCCCCGAAACCGACGTTGACCGCTACTTCATCAATGGCCGAATTAAACAGGTGCTCTTGTCCCCACGCGAACTCGACGTCACCCAGTTACCGGCCGAGGCGAGTCAAAGCTGGATCAATCCGCATTTCATCTACACGCACGGTATTGGCGCAGTCGTAGCGGAGGTCAACAAAATCACCTCCGATGGACTCCCCGTCCTGCTCATTGAGAATGCTCCTCCTGAGATCAAATCACCCGGCTTCCAACTGACGCGTCCGGAGATTTACTACGGCGAAAAAACGCAAGATCCGGTCTTTGTTCACACGGCCCGCGAAGAGTTCAACTATCCTTCGGGCGACCAGAATAAGTACACGACGTATCAGGGTACCGGCGGCTTCCCTGTCGGTTCTCCGCTGCCTAAAGCTGCCGCCGCAATCTCACAGGGCGAGGCCAGCATTATTTTCACCGGATATCTCACCGGACAAAGCCGCATGATGATCTATCGCAACGTCCAAACCAGATTGAAACATCTGGCCGATTTCCTGCTCTGGGACCCGGACCCCTATCTCGTCATCACCGATGATGGCAGACTGGTTTGGATAGTGGATGGCTATACCACTTCCCTCTCTCATCCCTATGCGCAAGCATTTCCTGTGGCCGGACTGGACGACGGCGCAAACTACATTCGCAACTCGGTAAAAGCCACAGTCGATGCCTACACGGGAAAAATGGCATTGTTCGTATTCGACCCGAGCGACCCTATTATCCAGGCATATGAGAGATTGTTCCCAAAGTTGTTCCGGCCTGCATCAGATATGCCCGCTGACCTGCGCCGTCATGCCCGCTATCCCGAGGCCATATTTCGCACGCAAGCTGAGGCGTACCGCACTTTCCACATGCGCGATCCCCAGGTTTTCTATAACAAGGAAGATCTTTGGGAGATTGCGCGCAACGTTTATGGCCAATCCGGACAACCCGAGCCCGTAAAGCCTACCTACGTCGTAGCTACCTTGCCTGGAGAGAAAGAGCCTGAGTTTCTGCTCATCCTGCCTTTTACTCCTCGAGGCAAAGACAACTTAATCGGCTGGATGGCCGCCCGCTGTGACGGCGACCAGCTAGGGAGCCTGATTTTCTACCAGTTGCCAAAGCAGCAACTCATGTACGGTCCCATGCAGATCGAATCGCGCATTGATCAGGATCAGAATATCTCCAAGGACCTCACACTGTGGAACCAGCAAGGCTCGCGCGTGTTGCGTGGAAATATCATTGCTCTTCCCGTGACAGGTGGATTTCTTTACGTCGAGTCGATTTACATTCAAGCCACGGAAGCCCGCATGCCGCAACTCAAGAAGGTGGTTCTGGCTATGCGCGATCGGCTGATCTACCGCGACACCTTTGACGAGGCACTGGCTGAGCTGATGGGAGAGCAGCTGCCGGTTCGAGCGACAGCCACAACGGTTGCCACTACTCCGACTCCCCCTCAAGGTCCGGGCGGTAACATCCCCGCCCTGGCGGAGCGTCTTCGCCGTCTTCGAGATGAAGCTGAACAACTAGCCCGGGAGTTGGAAGCATTGGAAAAAGAGGCAGTTAAGAAATAGGCAGGCTCAAATCGCAAAGTACGAAGGACAAAATCTCATCCGCAGCTTAGGTTATCTCGCGCCCGTTGGGAAAAGGATTACGCGATGAGTTCTTGAGCGAGAGAAGAAGGTCGCGTACCCGCGAACGGCGCTCTGATAATAGGTTAGAAGTCGTTCGAGTTTGTTTTGGGCCGAGTCGTACCATTCGGGCGGAATCTGATCGATGACGGCGGTGTTCAAGGATGAAACGGCGGAGGTCTTTCTCTTGGATGAGATAGCTGTCCCCGTTTTGCTGCGCTGTGCGGGCTGTCCCTCTGAGCTTGGCCTTCAAATGCCCGCTCTTGATCCAGCGCGTAACGGCATGGGGATCGATCCCCAGCGCCGTTGCCAGACTGTAGGCGGAATAGAAGCACCCGTCGTATTTGAACGTCATTCGTTTCAGCTTGAGATGGACAGCGGTTACGGTACGGGTGTACCCTGCGGCTTTTCGTTTGAGGCGGATTCGCTCATCGCTCATCCACGCATACCGGCAGGAATCACGAACTCTCGTTCGCTCCAGGGCAGTTCCTTGGTCCGCGTAAACCCCAACTCCCGAGCACGCTTCTTCGGCGCCCAGTGCGGAATGCCGACTTTTTTTAGCCAAGACCTGAATGCCCGGTCGCGTCTTCGCGTCTCGATGGATCAGATAACCTCTCGGACGAGTTGATCGGGCGCTGGA
>Ga0306920_100016344_pt1 | contig 10217 bp, 9 predicted proteins | sample flu12Cox44000170_FD_204666 | JGI IMG/M metagenome (GOLD analysis project Ga0306920, IMG submission 204666) | Lab enrichment of tropical soil microbial communities from Luquillo Experimental Forest, Puerto Rico - flux4day.12C.oxic.44.000.170 (v2)... | ecosystem: Environmental > Terrestrial >...
CGGCCTGCATCGGATTGAGCGGTTGATGCGGCTGCAGGCTCTCAAAGCCCGTCCGCGACGGCGGCGCCTACCGCCCGATCTGGGTGAGCGGCAGGCGACCGCCGTCGCTGCGAACGTGCTCGAGCGCACCTTCGACGCGTCTGCTCCCAACCGCAAATGGATTGCTGACTTCACGTATGTATGGACAGCGGAGGGTTGGCTCTATGTGGCTGCTGTTATCGATCTCTTCTCCCGGCGCGTTGTCGGCTGGTCGATGAGCGCTGCGATGACGGCACAACTCGTCACCGATGCCCTGGTGATGGCGATCTGGCGACGGGGTAAATCGGATGCGCTGCTGCATCATTCCGATAACTGCGAAGCGTATATCGCTCACACGATTTAAAATCAAATATTCAAGTTTGTAAAACGCGCTGCGTAAAACGCTGCGCCTCGTTTGGGGGGCGGGGGCAAAAAAAATCAAAGAAACGACATGGACATCCGAACGGTGACTATCGAACTGTTGAGAGCGGGACCGCGCCACAACCAGTTGGTCTCGCCGTTGACACAGTACCTCGGCATCTGCGGCAACGCCGCGGCGGGCAGAGTGTCGCTGCCCTACGAGCATGGCGACCTCGAGCTGCGACTGCAGGAGCTGCGGTATCGCGTCGCGAACCAAGATGACCCGGCGCGTCGAAGCAAGCTTCTCGATCGAACAGGCCGGGAAATTGCGCATGGGAGACCGCCTCGTCGTCCTCGAAAAGGCGACGCTCGCCCAGATCTCCAGAGAGGTCGCCGCTGCGGCGGCCAAGGGCCCGCCGTTCACGCACGTTCATATCCTTGCGCACGGCGCGGCGCTCGACGACACGGACCGGTACTCGCCGGTCGGCATCGAGCTGCACGACGAGGATGTCATCTCCGGTCGCCAGCTCGCTACGGCATTGGTTGCGGTGGCGGATGGCGGCGTAACGCGGCCCGTGGTGGTCACCCTAGCGACCTGCGACAGCGGGAAGGTCTCCGACGTGCGGACGACGGACGCCAGCGTCGCCCACGATCTCCACGACCAGGGCATTCCGCTGGTCGTCGCTTCGCAGTTCCCGCTCAGCGTGGATGGATCTGTGCCGTTCGTCGAGCGGTTCTACCGGGGCCAGCTCCGGGGTGAACATCCGCTCGTTTCACTGTACGCGGTCCGGTTACAGCTGCACAGCTGCATGGGTCCGAACACGCACGACTGGGCGAGCCTGGTTGCGTACGAGGCTTTTCCTTCGAACCTCACCGACCAGCTTGAGGAGCTTCGTTACTGGCAGGCCCGCCGAGCGCAGGAGGGCGCGCTGCGGCGCGTCGAGGCGCTGGTCGCGCAGGGCGACGGCGGAACGCCGTTGCGGGTCATGCCCAACGCGCGGGATCGGTACGAAGCCGGCCTCCAGGACGTCGAAGCCATGTCCGCACGGTTGCCGACGCAAGGGCCCTTCGCACTCGAATGCGCCGGGCTGCGGGCGGCAGGCCACAAAAGAATTGCCCAGGCGATTTTCCAGATGGCGGTGGCGGGGGGCGCCCCAGACGGGCAATCCGACATGCTGCTGGCAGAGTGCCTCAACCACCTCGACAGCGCGCGCGCCGCGTATTGGTCCGCGGCGAAATCCTTCCTGGGTCCCTCTTCGGAACCGCTCCGACGGAAGGCTAATCTGCACTGGCTGCTCGGTCAGGTCCTATCGCTGGACCTGGTGCTCGGCCGCCCTTTAGACACAGGCTTGCTCACCGCGGCGCGTCTTGCCGCCGAGATCGATCTCGAGAGCCCGCGACGAAGACCGCGCCTGGGCCTGTGTCAGCCTGTCAGAGTTCGCGCTGCTGCACCTCGCCGATCCGAAGATGGTGACTGCCGAACGAGCCCGGCACGAAGAAGAGTCGATCGTCAATGCGAGCCGCTTCGTTGAGATGCTGGGTCGTGGATCCGAGCATGCTATGACCACGTCCGGGCAGTTCGAACGGTATGCCGAGTGGTGGGGCAATCCCGATCTTCAATGGGCACTTGCCAAGCTGGGCGTGCCCGAGCGTCCGTACTGGCATGGAGAGCACGGGATCGTGCCGACCGCGAAGCGGATTGTCGCGCTGCTGCGCGGGGCCCATCGACTCGCCTCCCAGACCGATGGCCAGCGGAAGAGTGCTGTTGCTACTGGATCGCCACCGGCATCTGCGCCTCCCGCGGAGACGCGTCTGGCGACGCCGGCCCCGAACGCCAGACATTCGACGTCGATTTTTGCCGTCGAGATGCTGCCGGCCGACAACGGCGACTGCCTCTGGATCGAGTACGGGGACCCGTCCAGGCCGCGACGCATCCTCATCGACTGCGGCGCCGTGTCTGCGGCCCGAACGGTCGCGTCCCGGATCGAGTCGCTCGGCGCGCCAAGCGAGCGCGTGTTTGAGCTCTTCGTGCTGACGCACATCGATGCGGACCACATCAACGGCGTCCTGCCGCTATTCGGCAACCCGAACCTGAACGTGCGCTTCGAGGATATCTGGTTCAATGGCTGGCACCAGGTGGGACGCTTCCTGGGGATCAAGCAGGGTGAGGACTTCTCCAAGCTGCTCGAGGATCCTGCCCGCTCGCTGCCCTGGAACAGGGCAGTCACGTCAAAAGGCGAGAAACATCCGGCGCCGATTGCTTTGTCCTCGGACAAACCTCCGCCGATGTTCGAGCTGCCAGGCGGACTGCGCCTAACCCTGCTGTCTCCAAGCGCGGACCAGCTTAAGCGCCTTGGACGCGAGTGGCGGCAGGTCCTGCTCGAGCTCGAGCCTGGCAAGGCGATGCTCGGCCGCAGGCGGCCTCCGCCGCCGGTGACTGATTTCGCCAAGTTCGATCTCGAGGCGCTTGCCCGCAAGTCCGTGACGAAAGATACGAGCGTAGCCAACGGCAGCAGCATTGCGCTGCTCGCCGAGTTTGACGAGCACGCGATCCTACTGACCGGAGACGCTCATGCGGACATGCTCGTCAAATCAATCGAGCAGCTTCAGCGCGAGCGCGGGCGGCCTGGCCAGAAGCTGAAGCTCGAAGCGCTTAAGCTTTCGCATCACGGGAGCGCGAACGCGACGACCATCCCGCTGCTCGAGCTGCTCGATTGCCCGCGCTATCTCGTGTCGAGCAACGGCAATATTTTCAGTCATCCCGACCGCGAGGCCATTGCGCGGGTCATCCTGCACGGCGGCCATCAGCCTACGCTTTATTTCAATTATCGAAGCCCGCTGAATGAGCTGTGGGACGAGCGGGTGCTGCGTGACCGGTACGGCTACAAAGCCGAGTATCCAAGCGAGGGAAAGGCGGGCCTGCTCGTGCGGCTGTGAGCCGCGGGGAGCCTTTCAGGGCACGGGTGTCGTCGGCAATTTTCTCTCGAGCATCGCGCTTTGCAGGAGGATGCGCCGTTCCGCTGCCGATCGCGCGGCTCGATGTGATAGAGTCTCGGCCGGTGGGCGCTCCACCACCATTACTGCCGAGTAACAATGCGCGTGGATAATGTTTTTAATACACACAAGCGGTGCAGAGCCTTTGCGCCGCATTCGTGGACAGACTACAGTTTAGCATGGTCGGCTTTTCGATCCCGCTGCCGTTCGACGAGATTGATCTCGGACCGGTCGCGTCGATGGCGCCCGAAGCGCTCCTTACCGACCCGACGCCGCTCGCGGATCTGCCGACCGGCGTGCGTGCCGCGGCCGCCCTCAAGTACTCACGCGCGGGAAATAGCCAGACATACGACCATATCGGCTTGCGGTTAACCGCCGCAAACCAGGCGCGTGGACCAGTCGCGCTGCAGACCCTCGACGGCGTGCGGCTTGAGCGATCGCGTGAGCGCAAGGTGGAGGTCAGCGATCCAATCGCTGCGATTCTCGAAGAAGAACAGAAGCTGCGGCATCGGCTGTTCGATCTGCCCGATGACACGGGCCGATTCAGCTACCGGGTCGAGGGTCGACTGCTGCAACTGCAGAAGGTGGCAGAAAGAGACACAGAAACGTGGACGTTTCCGCTGACGGCGCCGTTGCCGTTGCTGCAAAAGCAGGCGGTGCCGAGCGACGCGCCGCGGCTGTTCACGCAGCAGTACCGCATTGACGTCCCCGGATTGTTCTGGCTGCCGCTGTCCACGCTCATTGCGTGCGGACGGTTCCGCCGATACCAGGATTGGCGCACCGACGTCCGGCCGGACACGCGGCCGGGGCACTTCTACGGCTTCGTGTCCCATCGGTGGCTTTCGCCCGCGCAGCCGGATCCCGAAGGCGCGCAAGCTGCATTTCTTGCGTGGCAGATGTTCGCGCACCTGTGCGATGCAGTGCGCATCGCGCGCTATCGCGGCCTCGACCAACCGCGCCTTCGTAGCCTCTCGCTCGGATTTACGGTCGGCATCAGTGGCAGCGATCTCTCCGAATCGCTGCTCGTCAACGTGCTTCGGCCGTCGCTCGACGAGCCTTTGCTCGCGACAGCGTGGACCGAAGCGCGTGGTCTGCAGTCGCTGACCGAAGACAAAGGGGTCGCCGCAGCGACAGCCGACGTGGGACTCGCACGACTTCAATCGGTCATCGCGGACTGCCCGACGCTCGCGCGCCTGGTAGATCGCATACACATCTGGTACGACTACGCATGCATCAGGCGCCTCGCACGCCCGATGACGACGCGCTTTTCCGACAGGGACTGCAGAGCCTTCCCAATCCAGCTTCTCGGGCACACCATCGTGCTGCTCGACGAAACGGAGGATTACTTATCGCGGGGATGGTGCACGCTCGAGGCGCTTGTCGCCGACGCCAAGGCGGTTTCAATGGAACTGCTCATTGGATCGGCGCGAAAAACGGCTCGCGATGGGAAGGCAGAACACTACTTTGTGACGCTCCTCGGGGATCGCCCGCACATCGTCTGGCGCGCGGTGCTTGATACCGAAGTGTTCCGCGTGCAGACGGAAGCCGACTGTATGGAGCGGCTCGGCCTGAAATTCACCGATCCCCGCGATCTCCCGTTCATCTACCAGCAGCTCCGCAACCTTGCGGCACCGAGAAAGATTCACGTGGACAACAGTGAACTGGTCACGGGTGCCTATCCCGTCGCGCAGGCCGCCGACGGATCCCTTCTTGTGCCGATGAAGAACATACGTATGATCCAGGAGGACGCAGAGGAAGGCGACGCGGCGCGATCCCTTGACTGGACAGATGCGATGCGCATTGCCACGGCGTGGACTTCGGTCGATGCCGTCGTGCGGGAGCCCTATCGCCAGCTACCGCGCCACACCGGCAAGCGCAGCTGTCACGTCGCCGTCATCGCGGCCTGCGAAGGCGAAGCGGTGCTGTGGTCGAACTGGACCATCGGCCACCGCAATGCGCTTGAGACGCTCCTGGACGTCGACCTCCGATCGATTTCTTGGATGGCAACGGACATCGCGCCTGTCGGCCACTTCATTTGTGGCACGTTGCAGCCGGTGGTCGTGTTGGCGGATGCGTGGGTGGTCATCGCGACGCAGGCGCGGCAGACGAGCAGCTTAACCGCGGCACTGTCTGCCGCCGCCGCGGCGGCCGGCGTGCCTGTGTGGTCGCTCGCGCTCGACGCCCACAGCGAGAACGTGAAACTCCTTGGCGCTCAGACATCGTCCACGCGGCGCATTCCTGCAGCGGATCTGCACCTTGCGCCTCGCACAGGAGGCGTTTTCCGATCTGCGCTGATCGAGCGACTATTCGGCGAGTCACAAGAATTGGCCGACCATTGAGGCGCCCATGAAATCAACCGAGCTTCAACAGTCGCTGTTTACCGCGATCCTGCAAGGCAATGACCTAGCCCTCAAGGATATCTGCAACAAGCACGCGGATGCGATCCTCGAGTACTTCCCTAGCTGGACGCAAGTGCCGCCCGCCGTGGCTGCCAATCCTCAGGCCGTACAGGCGTGGGTACACTGCCTGCAGACGCTCGCCACGCTGTTCGAGTCCGTAGGCATTCCGGACTTGATGAAACACTTGACCGGCGACTTGGTGAATATCTGCGTTCGCTGGCAGAAGACGATCGCGCGCGCGAAGGGCCTCGCGCAGCACGGCCAGTATGCGGCAAGCACTGAGCTGCTAGAAGGCCTCGCCCGCGAGCTTGATCACGCGCAGGGCAACATCGTGGACGACTACCGTCCAAAGGTGTATGGCCTGCTCGGCATGAACGCCTTTCACCTCGGCCACGATGACGATGCCCAACGCCTGACGAATCGCGCGCTCGAAGACTGCCGCCGCGCCGGCGATGCGTCAGGCGTGCGCGTCTACACCGAAAATCTGCGCGTGCTGGCGGCGGCGGCGGCCACGCGATCCACCGATGAGCGCGACGTGCGCATGCTTCGTATCCGCGCAGCAATCGCACGCGCCCAGGACCTGAGTGACGATGCGCGTTTCGATCAGAGCAACGATGCGCTGGACACGGCAATTGCAGATATCGACGCCGCTGGCGACGGACCCGGCAGCGAGTATGCGGGGAAGGCGTACGGGTTGCTCGGGTTGAATTGGCTGCGGCTCGGCGACGCAGCGCATGCGCGCGCGCTTACCACAAAGGCGCTGGAATATTGCCGTTCGCGGAACGACGCTGACGGAGTCCGGACATACGCGTCCAACCTGGCGCACCTCGATAGGCTCGAAAAGCTCACAGGTTGATGTATTAGAGATGGCCACTTCCGTGGACGGCCCGTTCCATGATTTAAAATCAAATATTCAAGTTAGCGTGAAATGTTTGAATCCGATTGGGGGTGCCGGGGGAGCAAAAAAAGCGTCTCCGCTTTTGCGGGTAATTATCCTCGGGGATGTATATGCGACGTTTAGGACGATTTAAAATCAAACATTCAAGTTTGTAAAACGCTGTAAATGCTTGTCAAATCCGATTCGCGTGAAATGGATACAAAAGCAGGTCTGTTTCGCGAATATCGCGCGTGTTGATAGGGGGCGGGGGGGAAAAAAATCAAACAAGATTTTTTGGGATTACCACGTAAAGCCCGGTCGAACGAACCTCGCCCCAATCAAGCACTTGGTTTCGGATGCCTTCGCCATAACGGCAGTAGAGATGTCGACCGCCGCTAGGCGTGCTAGCACACAGGGTCGTCAGGTTGAAAAGTTCGGTCACCTCCGCAGGCGAGTCGATGTCGATCACGACAACGCCGCTCGGTGTTCCGCACGCGATTGCGACATTGGCCTGCGGCCACGTGTGCCACCATCGTTCGATCGTCGCGAGATCGCGGGTTGCAGCATGGACACCACCACGGACCAATGGCACTTTGTCTCGGCACGGCAACACCGACCAACCCCGGCCGGCATATTGCAAGGCTGCTTGTAGCGCGGTCATGTGCGACCTCCGTCCCGATGCAGTGGTGGCGTCCTTGAGGCCGTGGGCCGTGGCCGGTACTTTTGAACGAGGCCAGCACGGGAGCACGGCCAATCCCTTGCCTGCGAGCGCGAGCGCGGTCGCCCGCATGGGACCGCCACTGTGGTCACGCTTCTGCTGCGCCAGGGCCTCAGCTGCAGTTCTAACCCTGGCCATCGACGCTGCCGCGGGTGACCGGTCAAACGTCGTGACGATGACAAGTCGAGAGAGATGCTCGAACGCGCGCGCGAGTTCCTTCACGAAGTTCACGCGCGTGTGCCTCCGGACGACGGCGCGGTCGTCCTGGTGAGCATCAAGCGCAGCCTCGAATAGCGGCCGCACGCTATTGTCCCAGATCTCTGCGGCGCGTCGCTCAAAGGGCGACGGCGCTTGCGCGGTACGGCGCTTGTGGTAGGAAGGCGGCTCCTTCGTTTCGCTACTTACCCCGCGCCCGCCGTCACCAGCGGCGGGCGCTCTCCTGTCAGACACTCGGCTTGACCCCCCTCGGACCTTTTTTTCGTCGTTGGCTTGATCGTCGCGTTCAGGCGCGTGCCTTCGCCTTGACGTCCGGCGCGCTCGCAATGATCTCGTCGATACGGTCGTTGTCTTTGACCGTCGCGCCGTCCACCTTTTTGAGAACGCCGCCGTACTTCTTGTGCAGCTTGTAATAAAACCCACGGCTGAACGGGCCGTTGCGCTCGCCGTCCCTCGGCAGACGGTCGAACCGAGGTCGCCGTGTGGCTGGTTGTTCGGACATTTCGTGTACTCCGCGTCAGCGGCGTACACTCGTATGTCGTGCTGTTCGTCAGCTACAGAGAAAAAGCGGCTCAGGCCCTGCGCCTGAACCGTGTTATTTGTCTCTTAGCCTTGCTCTCGGTCCAGCCGAAGCGCGCCATGAGGTCTTTGCGCGTTAGCTCGCCCCGCTCGTAGGCCGCGAGCGCCTCCAGCTCCGCGGCGGCGGTTGGTTGCGCCGCTTGGCGGCGGTCCTCGTTCGCCTGCTGGTCCGTGCCCGCAAACCTGTCGCCGTCGACGAAAAACGACGGCTTGATCTCCTGCGTGTAGTGCGAACCCCAGAACCACAGCGCCGGTCGGTTGCCGCTCACGACGGCCGCACCAACGGCACGACGCCGTCGTCGGCCTTGAAGCCGAACTTCGGCGCGGCGGCGCGGATGGCATCGGCGACGTAGCTTTGCGCCAAATGGCCGTAGTGCAGCTCGACCATGCGCGTGTCGCGGTGGCCGAGGTTGCGCCCGACGACGACCAGCGGCGCGCCGGCCATGACGACCAACGAGGCATAGGTGTGGCGCAGCACGTGGAAGCTGACGCGCGGCGTGATCTTGGCGCGCTCGCACGCTAGCTCCATCGGCCGGTCTTGGTCTGACTTGTGCCAAGGGTGTCCGCGGCATGTGAGCAAGAGCGCGTTGCCAGGCTGACCAGCGCACCAGCGGCGAAAGAGCGCCGCGCCCTCGTCGTTGAGCACGACGTGGCGCGCCTTGCCGCTCTTGCTCTGCTGCACGGCCACGGTGCCGCTGTTGGGGTTGAAGTCCCGCGCGCGCAGCCGCGCCAGCTCGCCGTACCTGCAGCCGGTGGCGAGCGCGGCCTGCACCAGGCGGCGGAAGTCACCGTCGCATGCGTTCACCAGTCGGCGGCACTCGTCGACCGTCAGGTAGCGCACCCGCGCGGCGTCGGCATTCTGAAACGCCCGCACCCGGCGCCAAGCCGCGTCCGACGCCGCGCGGCCCTCGCGATAGGCGTGGTTGAGTGCCGCGCGCAAGATCGTCAGCGTGCGGTTCGCGGTCGACCGCCGCCGCCGCTGCGCCTCGCCGTCGTCGCCTTTCTGAGTGTTTCGGCCGGGCGACTTCGCCAGGCCCGCATGCCAGGCGCGGATTTGCTCGGCGGTCAGCGCCTCGACCGCGACCGCGCCGAGCGTCGGCGTGATCAGCGCGTTGACGCGCAGCTCGGCGTCGCGCGTGCTCTTGCCGCGGTCGGCGAGGTCATCGAGATACCGCTGGCATGCCGTGGCCACCGTGAGCGCGCCAGCCTTCGGCCGCGGCTTGCGCGCCAGCACCGCTCGCTGCGCCTGCGCAAACGTGAGCACCTTCTCCCCGTCCGCCGGCGAGTAGTCGTCGGCCACGGCGTCGAGCGCCTCGACGGAGTATCGCTGCGCGCCGACGTAGCGCCGCAGGCACCAAGTGCCGGACCCGGACTGGCCGGCCAGGCGCCGGTAGCCGAGGTGCAGTCCCGGCTCGATCTGCCGCCAATACGGCTTGCCGCGCACCTTGAGCCGCAGCCTCTGCTCGCGCGTGTCCAATTTGCTGTCGCGTAGGCTTCGTGGCATGGCGGCAACCCTAACTCGTGACGGCGACAGCGGCCGTCACGCTAGGCGCCCTTCTTTGGCGTCCAAGATGATGCTCAACAGGGCCACGCCGATTTTGATCGACGTCGGCCCTCGCCTCCTCCTCCTCGGTAGGAAACGGCCCTCGCAGCAGTTGATGGTCCTCCATGGACCGGCCTTCTGCCAGAGGCCAGTTCGCTCTGAAGACCACCGCTTGCGCGTTCATCAAGGTCATCGCCTGGCCCCCTCAGTTCACCGCCGCCGTCCTCGCCGAGCGGCGACCGCCTCCTCGCCATGGCGGCAACCTCCCGTATCGAATATCTGTCCAATATACCTGCGTGCACAGCCAAAAACAAGCGCGCACTGAAATGCATGAATGCCAGCCATTTCCGAAGGATGCGTGCACAGCCGTACACGCGAGAACCTTGCTAGGCCGCCGTCCCAAGGCGGTGGAGGCGGAGCCGGAAGGCAGCGCAGCGGACCCGCCGTCCACCCGATAATCTCGTTCCCGCGAAGTTGCCGAGCGCACACGCGTTGGCCAATGCGAGGCGCCGC
>Ga0306920_100016347_pt1 | contig 10217 bp, 7 predicted proteins | sample flu12Cox44000170_FD_204666 | JGI IMG/M metagenome (GOLD analysis project Ga0306920, IMG submission 204666) | Lab enrichment of tropical soil microbial communities from Luquillo Experimental Forest, Puerto Rico - flux4day.12C.oxic.44.000.170 (v2)... | ecosystem: Environmental > Terrestrial >...
CAGCCCCGATGCGGAAGACTAAAGCCGAACGAATCGCGGATCGGCTCACCCAACTCCGAGCTGCCAACAAAATATCCGCGCTGGTTCGCTTCGTCGGACCAGCGGCCCTTGGGATTCCAGTGCCAGTAATCGACGGTCTCCGGCGTGTGCAGCCGATAGCTGATCGGCCCCCAGCCCGCCGAAAGGCACTCTTTCACCATCTCAGGCGTGTAGATCTTATTGATGGACTCCCGCGACTGAATGTCCATCGACGTCGCCAGCGCCTGATCGGGATCGAACGAGTTGACGACGTGTGTAGGCGCAGCGTGGACGCGGAGAACCGTGGAAGCGGCTGCGGGCGATGCGGCATTTTGACTCGACAGCGACACCGCGCTCGCTAGATGGGAAACCATCGTCGTCGCGGCCGCGCCGAGCGTAGCCTCCAGGAAAGTACGTCTTGTGGTTGTCATCGATGCCTCGTTGCCTTCGTGCCGAATCCGATGCGGGAGCGCCGTACAGTCTACTTTTCTGCAAACCGACTCGCAAACCGCCTTCGCCCAGAAAACCAACTGGTGAAAATGCTCTCCTCCGTCCCCGCTTTTCGTTTCGTAATGTCCTTTCTCCCGCCACCTTGCCTTTGGTAATGAACCTCTGCTGAGTCGCTCGTTGGCCCTTTGGAACTTTGCAGGTCGGCCAGATGGACGCACAATGAACATCGAAAGTGGAGCCTTCCCCCAACATGGACAAAGCTTTCGCCACGACCCTCGCGCCCTCCCCAATCACCCGAAAAGCCGCGGCCCGCGCCGCATTGGTGGGCTTTAATGATTCCACGCAGTCTCTGCTCACCGAGTGCTTTCGCCAGTTCGGAATCGACACTGTAACCGTTGGATTCGAATCGGCCGAGCGGCTGAGCACCGAGAAGTTTGAAGCCTGTGTGCTTCCGCTCGACGCAGGGCCGAATTCCGAGTTCGTAATGGAATCCGCTCGAAGCTCGCGATCCAATAGCCGTTGCGTCATCTACGGCGTTGGCGGCAGTGCCCACGACGCCATGCGCTTTTCCAAGTACGGCATCAATGCAATGTTCCACGAACCGCTCGAACGCCCCGCCATGCTGAAACTGGTGCGCGCCACGAGGCTTCTGGTTCTGCATGAGTTCCGCCGCTACGTCCGCATTCCGGTGATGACCGAGGTTTCCATCGTTGGCGACGGACGACGCGCGAGCGGAACAAGTATCGAAATCAGTTCTGGCGGCATGTCGGTCAAGAGCCACGAAGATTTCTCGGTCGGCGCGAACGTGGAGGTTTCTTTCGCGCTGATGACACTGCCTCGGGTGATTGTCCGAGGCGTAGTCAGCTGGAATAAGCCGAAATCGTTAGGCGTACGTTTCGATGCGACCGACGAGCGCCGGTTGAAGATCAAGACCTGGATCGATTCCTACTGCGAGAACTAAGACCAGTGGCCAGTGATCAGGAGTCAGTGACCAGTAATCAGTTCTAGATTCCTGACCTCTGACCTCTGACCCCTGACCTCTGGCCCCTGACCCCTCGCTGCTACTTCAAGGCCATTACAATAGCTTCGTGCCCGAAGCCGCCAGCGAAACCAAGATTTCTACACAGCCCGAGTCCGGGCCGCGCCGCTGGACCCTCCGCCAACGCATCGTCCTGAGCCTGATCGTCGCCGCAGGCACTGCCGTTATTCGTCTCATCGGATCGACCCTGCGCTTGGCCATTTCCTTTGAAGATGGCGCGCAAGCAACGCTCGAGCAGCGCCCGCTGGTCGCCTCGTTCTGGCACTCCTGCATCATCCCTGCAACATATATCTGCCGCGGCCTCGGCGTGCGGGTGATGAGCAGCTACAGCTACGACGGCGAATACATGGGTCGCATCATCCAGAAATTCGGATACGTTCCCGTGAAGGGCTCGAGCAGCCGCAACCCGGTGCGCGCGTTCCTCGGTCTGCGCCGCGCCCTCGAAGACGGATGGACAGTCGCCTTCACCCTCGACGGCCCCCGCGGCCCGCGCCACAAAGTGAAACCCGGTCCTGTTGGCCTCGCGCGCTCAAGTGGATCGCCGATGACAGCATTTCACGTCGGTATCGACAAAGGATGGACTCTGAACAGTTGGGATCGAATGGTGATCCCGAAGCCGTTCTCGCGCGTGCTGATCCGCTTCGGAAAGCTGATTCCGGTGCCAAAGAATGCGAGCGACCAAGACCTGGCGCGCTACAGCGAAGAATTGCAGGCGACACTGGATCGGGTGTGTAAGTTCGCGGACGCGAACGCGTGTAAGGCGGGGACGAGTGAGTTTCCGTTTTGCAGACAGAAATAGTTAATTGCGGATTTCAGATCGCCTGCATTCTGAAATCTGAAACCCGGTCTACTCCAACGTCGATCCCAACTGCGAGTACTTGTACTTCTTCCCATCCCAGAAGAGCACCGACGACGTGCTCTCGCCTTCGCCGACTTCCTCCATGTAAATGCCAAGAACGGTCTTCTTCTTCAGCGCGAGGCGCTTCACTGTAACGGTCTTGAATGGCAGGTTGATCATCAGGAACTTGGCGGTGGGCTTGTCGGAGCGCCATCCATCTTTCTCAGCTCCGTGAATGATGAGCAGGCTCACGCCGCGGCGATCTGGCGCGTCAGAAGCGAATGTCGACGTGACTTTCACGTCGCCATAGCCGAGGAACGTGTCGTACGGGTCAGAGACGGTGAAGCTGTATTCGTCCTTGTCCGCCATCGGATTCTTGCAGCGCGCGGCCACGACGAGATCGTCATTCCCATCTCCATCGAGATCGGCAACGAACTGCTCCGGTCCGGCAAGCAGCGAGCAATTTTCGCCAAACTGCTTGTGGATGAATTCATCGGTCACCGCCGGCGACGGATGTGTTGCGTGCGCGGGCGGCGGAGGTGGCTGCTTCTTCTGAGCGAACGCGGATGTGATCAGAAGCGCAAGGACTGGGAGAAGTACTCTACGGGACGACATGGTCCTACTCTAGTCCGGATTCAAGCGCCATGGTAGAGACTCAGTGGTGACGGAGGTAATCGTTGCGCCGGCGTCTCGCCGGCTGTCGCGAGGGCGTCCCGCCCCCGCATCGGAAAGTAAAACGGATGCGGTTGCGATTTGTTCAACTCGGCGGATGAGACGCCAACAGGACAGCAGCCGTGACGCCAGCGAGCGCTACTTCCGAAAATGCTCCCAGCCCTTGGGGTTCAGTTCGAAAGAAATCCCCTTCGGGTTATTGACGACGACCCCACCGCCTTGCTTGATCTCGCCAATCTGCGTCACGGCTACACCGGCAATTTTCTGAGGGACGCGTTTGCCCGGCGGCGACGTAAACAGCAGTTCATAGTCCTCGCCGCCGTGAAACGAGAAGTCGAGATCGACCTCACGGGCGGGCTTACCGACTCGAGCCCGCGGAATGAGTGCGGCACTGATCTCGGCCCCGACTCGGCTCTCCTCGCAGAGATGAGCCAGATCCGTCGATAGACCGTCGCTCGTATCGATCATGGCTGAAGCCAGACCCTTTTCCCGTAGAGCGCGGCCGACCTCAATTCGCGGCTCCGGATAAAAGTGGCGGAGATAGTCCCGCGAGTTCAGCTTCCTCTTGGGCTGAGCCCTCAATTGTGCGACCGCTTCAGCCGATCCGCCGAGACCACCGGTAATGAAAATCCGGTCTCCCGGTCGCGCGCCAGAACGAAGGACAGCCTTTCCTTTGGGTACAACGCCCAGCACAATGATGTCCGCCAGAATCCCATTCGGAGATTCCGCCGTATCGCCTCCGGACAAACGCGCGCCATATTTCTCGGCCAGGCTCACCATGCTCCGAGCGAATCGGTTGACCCACGCCTGCGCTACATCTATTGGCAGGGCTAAGGATAGGAACACCGCAACCGGTTCGCCTCCCATCGCGGCGATATCGCTCAGCCCACGCGCCAGACAACGATGGCCCACCGACTCCGGCGAATGCCAGTCGCGCCGAAAGTGAATGCCCTCCAACGTGAAATCGGTGGTGATGAGAGTGTCGCGTCCGCCAAGGCGAAGCACCGCACAGTCGTCCCCGATTCCCGCGACGATGCCACGATTTCCGCCGCGCCGGGAAGCCGCAGCCATACGGCGGACCTCGGCAATCAGTGATTTTTCGGGCAGCGGCACGGTTTTACTATAACGCCGGGCTGAGCTTCAGGCGCCAGCCTCACGGCGTCAGACCCTTAGGCGCCAGGAAACCTATGAGGCCCTGACGCCGTTGCCTGATGCCTAGTGCCTGACGCCTGAGATCCATCCGTAACCTGTCCCCTGTGACCCCCGGTAGGCCGGTCTTCGGTAACCGGCCCTGCCCTTGTGCGTCGTTGACAGGGGGAACCCAGTTTGTTACCGTTAACCAGTCATTCACAAAAACCTTAGGCCAGAGCTATAAGTTCTGCCAGCTGTAGTTGTTGCAGAGGCCGTTGAAAACTCAGTTTTCTGGCTGCTGTTCTTGGTAGGTCAGGGCGCGAGAGAGTTTCCATTTCCAAGATGGGAAATGCAGCCCTGAAATAGTCAGGTGGTCCGAACGGGCGTTTCCGAACTTTGAGACACTTTGCCTGAAATTCCGGACCTGATGCTTCAAAACCTAGAGGATCCGATTTGCAGAAACGGTTCTACATCCTTTTCGTGGCCCGGGGGGACGACGGGCAGCTCCGCAAGATCTCCATCCCAGTCCATTATCTCTACGTTTTTGTTGTCGGTGCCGCGATCGGATTCCTCAGCCTGACCGGAATTGCCAGCTCCTACGCCCGGATGCTGCTAAAAGTTTCGCAGTTCAACCAGCTTCGAACCGAAAAAGATCAGCTCAAGGACAACTACTCGAAACTGGAGCAGGTTGCGAAAGAGCGCGATATGCAGGTCGCGTCTCTCGGCTCGATCGCCGGCGAAGTATCCGCCCTGTACGGCTTGAAGTCGCAGCAGACCCTGGTTAGCGCCTCTTCTGAGCAGATTCAGGACGTGGACGTCAGTTCCTCGCTGGATCAGTTGCACGCCTTGCGCACCTCTGCTCTAACCGGCGCAACCATGGTTGGTCTCACGATGGGCCTGACCCGAAACGTCACAACGGCCGACTGGATCAAGGCGAATTCCGCCCCGAGCCTTTGGCCAGTCCAAGGCCTGGTCACTGGAAGTTTTGGAGAGCGCATCGATCCGTTCAACGGTGAGGGCGCATTCCATAGCGGAGTCGATATCGGCAGCAGCTATGGAGCCCCGATCGTCGCTCCCGCTGATGGCATGGTCACCCTTACCGATACGATGGGCGGCTATGGCAAGACCATCATGATCGATCACGGCAACGGCATCAGCACTCGCTACGGTCACCTCTCCGGATTTGCCGTTACGGCCGGACAGAGAGTGCAGCGCGGTGATGTGATCGGTTACGTCGGAGAAAGCGGACGCTCCACAGGTCCCCACCTTCACTACGAAGTCCGCATCAACGATACCCCGGTTAATCCCTACAAGTACCTCCGCATGACGGTAGCCCACAGCGGCGGCTTCGCAGCCGGAAGCTAGAAAACCAGCTGTCAGCCTTCAGCTCTCAGTAAACCCCTCCGACCTCCAGTGTTTGTCCTTCCGAACCCGAGATTCTGTAGGTTGATCATCCGCCATTAGAGGGTTTTACTTATTTAGAGCCGAGGAATAAGGCTAGAAATCCCCCAAATGCTGAAGCCTGAAGCCGGAAGCCTGCCTTTTACGGTAGCTGCAGTTCCAGCGCATAAATCTCATGCGAGCTGACATCCCTCACCGCCAGCACGCTGCCGTCCGGAGCGATCCCCGACCATGTGCCCCAGACACCGGCGAAGCGGTGAAGGCCTGCCCACGATAGGAATCGTGTCGAGCGGCTCTCCCCAAGATTAAGATGATGCAGCGACGGCTCGGTTCCGTAGAAGCGCTCGATAAAGATCGACCGGCTATCGCGAGCCCAAACCGGATATCCGACCGTACCGTCTTCGGCCCTCAGCCATTGCGACCACTGGCCTGTCTTGAAGTCATAGCGCATCAGGCTCTTCGAATCCGATGTCAGCGCCGCCAAGTACTTCCCGTCCGGACTCCACCGCGGGCTGAAGAGTCCGGGAGAATCGGGAATGCGAGTCGTCTGATGAGTTGACAGGTCGAGGACCTGAATGTCCAATTCAGTCGTCCCCACGCCATAGGACGGACGGCCAAATGCGATCTGCTTTCCGTCCGGTGACCATGTAGCATCCGATTCCTGCCGATCCTGCGGCAGAAGTTCCTGGCTCGTTCCTCCTTCCGGAGAGATCAGGAAGATCTTCCACGGCTTGCCCGCATCGCTCCCTACAAACGCGATCTGCTTCCCATCTGGCGACCAGCGCGGAAGTTCGGCGTATAGAGGCCAGTATGTCAGTTGGGTCCGTTGCGAGCCATCCACTCGTGCCCGCCAAAGTGTGAGTTCCGGATAACTCACATAGACGATCCACTGCCCATCAGGCGAAAAGTCAGCTTCCCCGGCGGATACCCCCGACAGGTACGCCAGAAACTGATGCGATGCGGGATCGTAGCGCACCAACTCACCCTGCAGCAGTTCGCCGTTTACGTAAATGTGCTTGCTGTCAGGGCTCGAGACCGGGGATTTGTACCACATAGGCCCGGTGGTCAATTGAACCGGGTCGGGCCGGTTTTGAAACCAGGAGCGTCCTTCGGGTAGTGCCCAAAGATCGAGCGTGCCGCTGGCTGCTTGAGATTCAAAAATGTAATAGCGGCCGTCAGCGGTCCAGTCCCCGCAGCATTGCATGGCTTCCGTTTTCCATCCCGGCAGCAGCAGATGCAGCTCAGAACCGTCCGCTTTCATCTCCCACAACGATGAAATGTTGTTTCCGGGCACCGTCAGCGTGATGCGAAGACGCTGCGAATCCGGCGAGAAGCGCAGATACGTCACCATATCGTCGAAGGTCCGAAGCTTGCGTGCATGACTGCCGTCTGCTTCCGCGGAATACACTTCGCGTTCCTTCACGAATACGAGCGTGCGGCCATCGGGAGACCATCTCGCCTCGGTTCCCTCAATGTCAGCCAGACGGCGTAACGACCCTGTAGGAAGCGGTAATGCCCAGAAGGGGGCAGGTGCCCCAGGGGTGAATCCTGATACCAGCAGCGCCGAGTGATCCGGGTTTACGCCGAAGACATTGGAATTCTGGAACGGCGTCTGGATCGCGGAAGTGTCTCCACTCGAAGCAGCGACCTGTGCCAGCACGACGTGTCCGTCCGACATTTCGGGAAAATAGAGACGGGCGCCGTCCGTGACGATCTGCCCTTTGAAGTTCCCGTCCCGCGTGATCTGTTTCGACCCTACAACTTTCGGCGACGCGTGGGGCGACAAAAACCACACAACCGCGATGACAAAAAGAACAGCCGCAGCACCAATAGACAGAGTCACAGTCCGGGGAGTTCTTTTCTTCGCGACCGTCTCCACCCGCGTAGCGCTATTCCCCGAGGTGAGAATCTTGTCCGAATCGGTATCGCGTTTCAGGCGCTTCAGGTCGGCGCGGAGTTCCGACGCGCTCTGATACCGCACATCAGGATCCTTCTCCAGCGCGGTGTTGATGATCCTTTCGCACTCCATCGGCAGCACAGGATTCAATCGCGCTGGCGGCGCCGGAGCCTTGTGCAGGATGGAGTCGAAGATCGCCGCGGACGTATTGCCGATGAAAGGCAGGGTCCCAGTCGCCATCTCGTAGAGAACAACGCCGAACGAGAACAAGTCCGTCCGCGGATCGATTTCTTTGCCGAGCGCCTGCTCAGGCGACATATAGGCGACTGTGCCCAGCGCCGTCCCAGGACTGGTGAGATCGCTGCTGCTGACTGTCGTCATAGCCCCAGGCGATTCAGGAACTCGCAACTTTGCCAACCCGAAATCCAGCAGTTTGGCATGTCCCCGTTCAGTCACAAAGATGTTGGCGGGTTTGATATCACGGTGAATGATGCCGCGGGCGTGGGCGGCATCAAGTGCATCGGCGATCTCGAGCGCGAGTTCGAGAACACGGTCGAACTCGAGCGGGCCGCGCCGCAACAGTTCGCGAAGCGAATTCCCCTCCAGACACTCCATGGCGATGAACAGATTCCCCTGCTGCTCGCCGACTTCATAAATTGTGCAGATGTTTGGATGATTTAACGCCGACGCCGCGCGCGCCTCTCGGTGGAAGCGCTCATACGCGTGCGCATCCCTCGCCAGATCGTCGGAGAGAAACTTCAGGGCAACATACCGGCCAAGTTCGAGATCCTCGGCCTTATAGACCACACTCATGCCGCCGCTTCCCAATCGCTCCAGAAGGCGATAGTGGGAAACTGACTGTCCGGCAACAGCATGCAGCGTAGACACGGGCGCTAAACCCCCAAGCATGCTACAGACACCCGTTCAGCTTGTAAGTGCTTGTGGTCACAGGGGTTCGTGAGCCCATTACGACGGTAATGACTTCCTTCATCTAGCTGAGGAAGAGCACGCCCCCTCGGCGCTACCATAGACCAAACTCTCCTGGGTGTGGACCGACTCGGTGCGGCCTGAGGACAAGTGCATGGAAAGTCCAGAAATAAAACGGTTTGGCCGTTACGAGATCGTGGAGGAGTTGGGGCGCGGAGCCATGGGGGTGGTTTACAAGGCGCGCGATCCTCAGATCGACCGCCTCGTCGCACTTAAGACAGTCTCGTTGTGGGGCCAGGAACCCGATGAGGAAAAGGAGTTCCGCCTCCGGTTCATGAATGAAGCCCAGGCGGCTGGACGTCTTCACCACGCCGGCATCGTGCAGGTATTCGACGTCGGAGAGAGTCCCGAAAACCGCGACCCCTACATTGTTCTGGAGTACGTTTCCGGCGAGCCACTGAACAAGGTTCTCGCGCGCGAAAAGAAATTTGAACCCGTCAAGGCACTCCGTGTCGCGGAAGAAATCGCCGAAGCGCTCGACTATGCACACGGACAAGGCGTGATTCACCGGGATATCAAGCCGGCCAATATCCTGATTACTCAGGACGGTCACGCGAAGATTGCCGACTTCGGTATCGCCAAACTAAATCTTGCGCACTTCACATTGCCCGGCAAGGTTCTAGGCACGCCCGCTTACATGGCCCCGGAACAGTTAAGCGGCGAGGGAGTCGATGGGCGCTCCGATCTGTTTTCTCTTGGTGTCATTCTCTACGCGCTCGTGACCGGGCACTCTCCCTTTCAGGGCAACAGCGCGACAACGGTGTGCTTCAAGGTGGCCAATCGCGAGCCGATGCCAGCCAGCGCGCTCGACATGACCCTGCCTCCTCAACTGGATGCGGTCATTTCGCGAGCAATGGCAAAGGACCCGAGGGAGCGCTACCAGCGTGGGGCGGATCTTGCCGAGGATCTGCGCATCCTGCGCCATGCCTACAAGCCAGCCACCACAACCTCCCGCAAGGCGATGACCGCCTTCGGGACGCGTGTTGGCGGCACACGAAATACGACGGCTGTGCATCCCGTGACCGGACTGGCAGCGGCCGCAGCTTCAGTGCGGAGCCTCATTGCCAAGGCGCGGATTCGCGACCTGATCCTTGCCGCCGCAACTCTGGCGATGTTGGCCATCCTTGCGATCCAGATGAAGCTGTTCGAAAGCGCCAAGAATCAGTCGCACACCGCGGCACCCACTGCGACGACAGCCAGCACGACTGCGGCGAATTTCGATTCTGGAGTCCCGGTGCAGCAAGTGCAGGAGCCCGAAAAGCCGGCAACCCCAACGTCTACGTCACCAAAGAAGAAATCGCCCTTAAAAACGCCCGCCGCGAAAACGCCGCACACTTCGGCGACCCGGGAGATTGTGGTTCCCTTCGCAACGCTGGATCTCGCCGTGCAGCATCAGTTCAAAGACGCAACTCTTTACGTTTGGGTGGACGACAAACCCGCGCTTACCCTGCCTTTGCACGGCGCTACGCAGAAAAAACTGGTCGTATTTAACGGCGTTCGCGGCGTGATGTCGCAGACCATTAAAGTTCCAGCTGGAAAGCACATGCTCCGTTTTCGCGCACTCGCTGCGGATCAGACTGTCGATCTGTCGAAGACTCTTTCCGGAGAATTTGTCGGAGGCGACACGAAGTCGCTGCAGATCTCGTTCGACAAGCACAACGACAACATGCGGCTCAACTGGCAGTAGACAAGTACGCAGCGTCTTAGCGAAACATCCCGCTTATTGCCGTAATCCCATCCAATTTTCTGAGACGACGAGGGAATTCCCAGGATTCTGGGGATCA
>Ga0306920_100016348_pt1 | contig 10217 bp, 13 predicted proteins | sample flu12Cox44000170_FD_204666 | JGI IMG/M metagenome (GOLD analysis project Ga0306920, IMG submission 204666) | Lab enrichment of tropical soil microbial communities from Luquillo Experimental Forest, Puerto Rico - flux4day.12C.oxic.44.000.170 (v2)... | ecosystem: Environmental > Terrestrial >...
CGCAGGGAGTTTGCTACCTAGGGCGGAGTGAGAACCACCCAAAGGCCCAAAAAGCTCCCTCTGAACCGTTCAGAGTCCACAGAGGACCACTTGGAACGGATTCACGAATTGATCGAGCAAAAAGGCTATGCAAGGGTGGCAGACCTGGCCGCGGTTTTGCACCTGAGCACTTCCGCAGTTTCGAACATGGTCCGGCGACTTGCCCGAAGAGGGTTCGTAAACTACGAACGGTACCGTGGATTCACCCTGACAGCAACCGGTCGTCAGGTCGCGCAGCACGTCAAAGCGCGCCATCGACTGCTAACAGAATTCTTTCAATTGCTCGGGTTGGATTCTGAAACGATCAATCGGGAGGTCGAAGACATCGAGCATCACCTTCGACCCGAGACATTAAAAATTGTTTCTCAATTGGTCGAGTTTTGGAGAGCGGAGCCCAGCCACCTCCAGGCCTTCAGGCGATTTTCCGAACAGAAGGGCGAACGGGCTTGAAATTCGGGCGTTAGGGTATGGCGCGCTGCGCCTTGCGCGCCGCGTACGCGCGGCGCAAACGCAGGCACGGGTTTGGCTTCTCGCCCGCACTCCATCACGCCCGCTGAACATGGGCGGAGACATCGCAACGCGATGTCCCACCGATTCACTTCGCCCTCAACAGAAGCACGGGCACGCTCACGCTGTGTTGGACGCGGCTGGCGGTAGTTCCCAGAAAAATATCCGCAAGAAAGCGATGGCCGTGCGTGCTCATGGCAACCAAATCGCAACCCTTCTGTTCGACCCATTTGACGATCTGAGTGACTGGATCCCCGTACGCCAACTCTGCTTCCGCTGGCACTCCGCTGGTTTGGAATTCGGTCCTGACCTGTTTGAGGTATGCGGTGTCTTGTGTGATTTCAGGGCTGACTGCGTCGGACCCGTACGTTCGAGCTGCCCAGCCATCAGCCACATGAAGCAAAACCACCCGGCCCTGCGCCAGTTTGGCCAACTCCTTGACGTGCTCGATAATAGCCCGATCTGAGGGCGTGCCGTCCAAAGTGACTAAAATAGTCTTGTACATTGTACATTACCTGCCAAGAATGACATGCCACGCGGATTTGAGCGACTCCGGCAGTCCCCAAACATCCATCGTCGTAATGAGGATAGCACTACCCCATCCCGCCATAGTAAGGAACCAGCCGTTCTTCCATGCGCCCATCCGCTTGCGGCTGGAAGTAAAATGCAGCAAGGGGAACATCGCAAATGGCAACTGCAGTGCCAGCACCACCTGGCTGAGCGTCAATAGGTCATTCACACTGCTGTCGCCGCGCACTCCAATAATGAGCACGGCGGGAATGATCGCCAGGCTCCGGGTGATCAACCGTCGCAGCCACGGCTTCAAACGCCAATGCATAAATCCCTCCATGACCACCTGCCCTGCCAGCGTGCCTGTGATCGTGCTGCTCTGCCCCGCCGCCAGCAGAGCCACTACGAATAATGTGCTCGCCAAGCCAGCCCCAAGCAAAGGCGCCAATGTGAGATACGCAATCCGAATCCAATCGCTGTCTGGACTGAAGTGCACTGTCTCGCCGCCCGCCACAACCACACTGGTCTTTCCGTAGAAAACCAGGGCCGCGAGCACCAGGATCGCGGTATTGACGAAGAACGCGATGGTCAAAGCGACCGTTGAATCGATCCCATTGAAACGAATCGCGCTGCGAATCGAAGCATCGTCCTTCTGCAACCGCCGGCTCTGCACCAGAGCTGAGTGCAAGTAAAGGTTATGCGGCATCACCGTCGCTCCGATAATGCCGATGGCCACGTAAACCATTCCCGGTTGAGCAAATCCCGGGCTAACCAACGCTCGCCCAAGTTCGATGAGATTGGGCTGTGTCTGCGGCAGCACGAACAACTCGATGAAATAACAAGCAGCTATTGTCATCACCAGCACCAGAACTACCGCTTCGATCGTCCGCATGCCTAACCCCTGCAGTCCGAGCAACAACAGCACATCCAGCCCAGTGATGATAACAGCCCAGAGCAAGGGAATATGAAAGAGGAGATTCAAAGCAACGGCGCTGCCAAGCACCTCAGCTAAATCGCATGCGCCTATTGCCAACTCACAGAACAACCAGTTCGGCCATCGAGTCCAGGCGGGATACCAATCGCGACAGCACTGGGCGAGATCCTTTCCGGCCACCACTCCGAGGCGCGCCGAAATCACCTGCATGAAAATCGCCATCATGCTGGCCAGCCCGACAACCCATAAAAGTCCAAACTTGAACTGCGCCCCGGCGGCCAGATCCGTTCCCCAGTTGCCAGGATCCATGTAACCAACACTGACGAGGATGGCGGGTCCCACGAACGCCCGCCATTGGCGCCAGAACCCAGCCTGCGCCGGAGGCACCTGCACCGTACCGTGTATTTCCTCCAGCGACGGTTGACCAGGATCATGCGGTTGCGCATGCAAGTCGCGAGATCCGCTCGCGACCGATACAGGACCTGTCTGTGGCAGTTTAGAGGCCGGGTTCATTCACGTACCAGGCCGGGTTGGTCATTGTTTCCGCTACTGACCATCATCAGCTGTTTATACTTCAAACAGGCATACTCGGTCAAATAGAATGTTTTATGCTGAATACTCATCCTCCTGCTGCCCCGGCAGAAACGGATAGTGCTCCGTAATGATACCGTCTTGCGCGATTACCCGCTCCTGCGCGATGCTTGGGTGGCTTGAACACGTCTCTCGAGCAGCAGTGCCGTTACCCTTTCGAGGAGTTTATGGACCATGTCCGAGCCATGAAAACGGTCCGCGATTGGGAATACACCCAGCGCTTCGGGCACTTGGGGGCAGCTCAAAACAGCAGGGCCAATGGAGCTCGAGTCGTCGAATACTTCGCGGATTCGTATCAAGACCAAAAGGAAGCCGTTCGAAAGGCGGAGCTGTTTCTTTGCATTTACGATTACATAGGCCGCAACGCCTCGTTTTTTTGCAAGAAGGGCCTGGTAGAGGAACTCGCTACCAGTCTGCTTTCAGTGGACCCAGCACTGCTTCGAGCTGTGCATTTCGTCTTTACCCTTCCGCAGAAACCCCAGCAAGTTAATCACAAAAGGGTATTGAATCTGGCCCGGGCCTTCAAAGAACTCGAACCCGCTTTCTAACTAACGATACGTCCGGACCGCGGGCATTCTTGCCCGCAGCAATCTCCGTATTCTCAACTTGGTGCCCGATTCAGTCTCGGCACGCGACTATTTCGTCCATTAACTGCGGGATGGAAAGCCCGCGGTCCGTTTGCTACGGACTTACGGCAAAGCAAACGCCACAACCGCGTCGCTTTGCGCCTCCTCCTCCACCTTGGAGTGACCTCCAGCTGCAATCACCAAATACTGTTTTCCGCCCGGGCGCGTGCAGTAGGTCATGGGAGTTGCCGCCCCGCTCGCTGGAAGACGCGCATGCCACAATTCCCGCCCTGTGTCAGTATCGAAAGCACGAATAAACGAATCAATCGTGCCCGCAATAAAGGTAAGCCCGCTGGCCGTAACAATAGGGCCTCCCAGGCTCACGGATCCCGCAGGCACTGGCGAATGGGTAGAGTCCAAAGCCTCCATCGAACCCAATGGCACCTGCCATTGAATAGCCCCTCGGGCCAAATCGACCGCTGTCAACATCCCCCACGGCGGCGGGGTGCAGGGCATGTTTGAAGGAGCTTGCAGAAAATTTCGAAACATGCCGTAAGGTGCTCCTGTTTGCTCAGTGTACTCGCCCTTTTCAACCCGTTGTTTGGGGTCTTCGAACTCGGCGCGAGGCAGAAGCCTCACCTTGGCCGCGAGGTTGTTAACGTTGACCACCAGCAGGCTGCGGCTCGGATCATAGGCATAACCGCTCCAATTCATTCCGCCGACATTGCCAGGAATTATCAGCGAACCCTTGAGGCTTGGCGGAGTGAAGATTCCATCATTCCGCAGCTCACCAAGCCGCTTCAGGCAGTCGTCCCGCTCAGTAGAATTGACTGCCCAGGCGACATTCGTTGCCAGCGCGTGGGGAACCAGGGGCGGCGGAGCCAGTGGGAAAGGTTGCGTGGGTGAAGTTGCCTCCCCAGGCACGTCGGTTTGCGGCACGGGCCGTTCTTCGACCGGGAACACGGGCTTTCCGGTATCGCGATTGAGCACATACAACATTCCGGTCTTGTTGCCTTGAATCACCACAGAAACCCTCTGGCCGTCGTGCACGAGGTCAGCCAAAAGAGGCGGCGACGCGCAATCGTAGTCCCACAAATCGTGATGAACGAGCTGGAACCCCCAGGCCATCTCGCCGGTCGCGGAGTGCAAGGCCACAACCGAGTTAGCCCAGCGGTTGTCACCGGGACGCAATCCACCATAATAATCCGGGCTGGCACTGCCGGTGGGCACGAAGACCAGCTTGCGTTGCAGGTCCACTGCCATGATCGACCACGCGTTGCCCGCGCCGCTTTTCCAGCCCTTGGTATTTGGCGGCAAAGGTTCCCAACTCCAACGCAGCGCGCCCGTGCGCGCATCAAATGCGCGGACCACACCGCTGGGCATGTCGACCCGTGAATTGTCGTCAATAGCCGATCCCACGACGACCAGATCGTCAATGACAGCAGGGGGAGAGGTCATATGATATTGACCGCGAACGTAACGAGGCACCTCTCGCAAACTGACCTGACCGTTAACACCGAAGTCCCTGCAAGGAACTCCCGTCTTGGCGTCGAAAGCGACAAGACGCGCGTCGAGAGTGGCTTCATAAATGCGACGACGTTCCGACGCGGGTGAGGAGGATTGTGCGTCCGTCACGCCAGGGGCGGGCCACGTGGCGACGCCTCGATTGATCAAACCGTCGCCATAATTCCAGTTAGGCTCTGTTTTCGGATCGTACGCCCAGATCTGGTTTCCCGTTTCTGGATCCAGCGCAATCACCCGATTGAATGGAGTCGTTAAATAAAGTATGCCATCCACCAGGATTGGCGTGGTTTCAAATCCGCTTCGTTTGCGGCGTCCTTTGCCGTCGGAAACATCGCCGGTATGGAATGTCCAGGCCACCCGGAGGCTTGCAACATTGGCGTGATTTATTTGTGTGAGCGGCGAATACCGCATCCCTCCTGCGTCATGGCCATAATAAGCCCAGCCATCCACCGATCCGGAATCGGCCGAGAGGCCGACCTCAGCCGCTGCCCCCAGCAAAGAAACCACGCCTAACACGCGTATTATAGGGTGAATCATGGAACCAAATTGCCTTTGTCCTCCCTTACGCGCAAGAGAGCCATTTGGGATTTACGATTTACGATTGGCGATTGGCGAGGCGCTTCCAGGCCGAAACTCTCATTGAAACCTGACCCGAACATTGGATTTCATTGCGCTCAGCGTCCTCAATCGCAAATCGCAAATCGCAAATCGTGAATTCCCCGGTCCGTAATTTATCCCCTCTTAATCAGTAGTGCTTGGAATTGAGAGGACCTCGAGCTGCCGATACGGTCAGGGATATTGAAAACAGAAGCTGGTTCGGTCGCCCTTGAAGAAAAGTTTTTCGGTCAGTTGGAGGAGTTTTGCAGGCTCGTGCAGCAGGAATTTCTGACGAGATTTAACGAAATTAAGAACATTTCCAACTCGGCCCCAGCGGCGCTCGGATTCGCTGAGATGCTGATTCTTTGTCCGACAAAGGAAGCCGCAAAGGTTTGCATACGTCGGGAACTCCCAGCCGCCCTGAGCTTCGTACTGGCGATACAAGGTCTGCAACGTCACCTTCAGGCGCAGTCGTATGCGCTCCCAAGCCAGTCGCCGGAATACCAGACCTATTATTACTTGCTTGCCAGCACTCTTCAGGAATACCTGGAATGGCTGCGCTCACAGCCCGCCTGACGTCACTTTACTTGTAACAATTTTCTCATCCACCGCGTATGAGAAGCCAGTATGAAAAGTTCAAACTGGTTATTGGTTACAGTGGCCGCCACATTGACTTGTGGCGGATTAGCGTTTTCTAATTGCACCAATGAGACCTCGGTGCGCTCAGCCTCTGCCAAAGTTACCGCCATCGAGGCCGACCTCGCTGTTGAACGGCTGAAGCTTTTCGAACGAATTCGGCCCGTGTTATCCAATGAACAGTTGCAAAAACTCAAGGACCTGCGGGCCTGGATGGATGATTCAGTGGAGCGCGCCATTGACAGGATCGGCCAACGACTCAGTTCGGAGTAGCCCGGTTCAAGGTCATGGTCCAGACTTTGTCCGTCGCCCTGCTCCCGTGCCCGACTCGTAAGAGTGATCCCAGCATCGAGCAGGGTCTGCAGAGCGCCTTAGGGAATCGAAAGCATGGCTGGTCGAACGGATGCGCGACGAAGACGCTGATCTCATAGCGGCAATTCGAAACGGAGCGGCCGATGATTTCGCTCAAATCATCCGCCGCCATCAATCGCACGTGTTTGCAATTCTTTATCGTTACGAACGGGACCATCAAAAATTGGAAGACCTCGCACCAGAGACAGTCCTCAAAGCCTGGCGGGGCTTAGCCAGCTTTGATGGCCGCGCTCCTTTTCAACACTGGTTATCCCGCATCGCCACTCATGTGGCGCTGGACCATTTGCGCAAGGAGAAGCGACGGCGAGCAGAAGTGGGACTGTACGACGCCGAAGGCGTCATCGCTGGCAACGCGGTATAGAAGTCTTCGCTGGTTGAAGTACCCAAATCATTTTTTGACGCCAACGGCGTCGCTCATACCAGCCCAGGCCAACGGCCTGGGGAAAAGATTCAGAAGTGCGATCGGAAGCGCTGAAGGCGCGTTTTATATTGAGAACGGATGAACAGGCGATCTGAAACCTATGATGCAGGCGGTTTAGCCCACAGTCGACTGACCACCCGACCCAGAACTGTTGCTCTAGGCCTCGGGCCGGTATGTCGCTTTATTCTTTCACATCACTCAGAGATGATTATGATGGCAAGGCAATGCTCTTAGCCCACACCGACGTTTCGCAGGCATCTGGCAATGTGATAAAGTCTGGCAACTATCTGCGCCCAATCGTCCTTCGAGGTTTCACGCTCATCGAATTGTTGGTCGTCATTGCCATTATAGGCATCCTCGCCAGCCTGCTGTTGCCGACGCTTTCGCGTTCGAAATCAAAGGCCGTTGGCATCCGCTGCTGCTCGAACCTGCGGCAGATGGGCGTGGCCTTTTTGATGTACGCCGACGATAACGGTCAGCGCTTGCCGGATCTGTACACCAAGTGGTGGACCGGCAACGGGGTGGCTCCGGGCGGCCAATGGTGGTGGGAAACTCTTTCTGCCAGCCGTTATGTCGTACCCCAGGCTATCTCAAATAACGTTTGGCGCTGCCCCGCTGTACACGATAAGGACATCAGCATCGTGTTTGGCGCCCGTTGGGAAGGATACGGCCCCGTAGAGAGCACTGTCATTCGTTACGGGTTCAACATGAGCGCTTCAGCCCCCCTCCATAGCCGCAAACTTCAGGAAATCCGGCGTCCGGTGCAGATCTGGATGATGGGCGACACCGGTGTCCCGTACAACCCTAACAATGTACCATTCAGCGGTTACTCGACGGAGATTGTGACTTTCCCGCCCGACCCAACCACGCACGACTGGAAAAACTATACGCCTCCAAAACAACCCGGTTGCCGTCATGACCTGCGCGCTAACATCGTCATGGTTGATGGTCATTATGAGTCCTGGGCTTACCGTGATCTAAAACAGAACAAGAACGACGTCTTCGCGTATAATGACTTGTTTTTGCAGTAACGCTACCTTCGGCGATGCTCAAAGTCACGCTCCCGCGGCGCCCGAAAAAAGCTGAATTCAGAAGTAACTGAATTAAGATGGCGTAGTGACTGAGGCAGAAATCAAAAGTGTCACGGCCGGGACGGTACCGGCAAGTGGCACGCAGGTCACGGCTCATCGCCGACAGATGCAGCGCCAGTCGCCCTTATATCAATATGCACTGGCACTCGCGGCTGTAGCCGGAGTAACGCTCGCAGCGTTCTTGTTCACGCCCTTGGTAGGTGCGCACGCGACGGCTCTCGTATTTCTCCTGGCGGTGGTGCTTTTGGCGCTGATTGTGGAACGAGGGCCAATTTTGCTGGCGGCCGCTTTGAGCGCCCTTAGCTGGGAGTACTTTTTCCTGCCGCCGGTATTCGACTTCCGTCTCCAGCACTTCGAAGATGCGATGTTGGTTGGCATGTACTTCGTTGTGGCCTTGGTTTTGGGTCAGCTCACTGCGCGAATCCGGGCTCAACAAGAGCTGGAGCGGTCACGCGAAGAGCATGCCACGGGTCTCTATCTGTTGACTCGAGAGCTGAGTCAAGCAGCCAATTCCGAACAACTTATTGAGAAGATCGTCCAACAACTGGAGCAAGCTTTCAACGCGCGCGCAGCATTCATTGTTTCTACCCAGGATAACCGGTTTCAATCTCGGTGGACGGTCGATTTCCCTCTGCTCGGGGCAGATCATGAAGCGCTGCTCTGGGTAGCGCGGACGGGCCTACCAGCCGGACGATTCAGCGAACATGTTAACGAGGCTGTGGGCCTGTACTACCCGATTGCCAGTTCAGAACGACCACGACCCATTCTAGGCCTGCGATTGCGCCAAACTCATAGTTTCTCTGCTCGACAACGAAACCTTCTCGAGGCGTTTTCACAACAAATCGCTCTGGCGCTGGACAGGAACCGATTAAACCAAGTCGCGGAAAAAGCGAGGGTTCTGGCCGAATCGGAGCGTATGAGCAAAACGTTGTTGGATTCGATGTCGCATGAAATGCGCACGCCCATCGCTGCGATTCGAAGCGCGGCCGGAAACCTGGCGGCGGTCGCCGAGCCATCTTTCTCCCCCTTCCAACAACAAATGATCGCAGAAATCGAGGAGGCCACCGAACGATTGAATCGATTGGTGGGAAATGTGCTGGAAGCAAGCCGGCTGGAATCGGGCAACGTTCGCCCGCGCCTGAATGACTGCGACGTGGCGGAACTCGTGCATGTCGCTGTAGCGGAAACCGAAAAACAATTGTCACACCACAAGCTCTCGGTGGCGCTGCCCCGCAGCTTGCCGCTGGTGCGAATGGACTTTGTTTTGATGCAACAGGTTTTGACTAACCTTCTCTCCAACGCCGCCCTGCATACTCCGCCCGGCACCACCATTGAACTTTGCGCAAAGGCTGAAACAGACACCCTCATCCTGAGCGTCGCCGATTCTGGCCCGGGCATCCCGCCCGAGTCGTTGGCGCGTGTGTTTGATAAATTTCATCGCGCACGCAATGCTCCGACAGGTGGAACTGGACTGGGACTTTCGCTGGTCAAGGGTTTCGCGGAAGCCCATGGAGGCAGTGTTGCCGCCGCAAACCGTCCCGGCGGCGGAGCAATTTTTACAGTGCGCTTGCCTCTGCAGACAAATCATTCTCTTGCGGCAGCTGAAGCATGAGCGAAAGCGCCAATAACAAACCCGTTGTTCTGGTGATAGAAGACGAGGCACAGATCCGCCGTCTTTTGCGCGTCTGTTTGGAGCGAAACGACTATCAGGTAGTCGAAGCCTCTACAGGGGAAGCTGGCATTGATGGCGCCATCCAGCATCAACCGGATCTTATAATGCTGGACCTCGGTTTGCCGGATCTCGACGGGCTGTCGGTGCTCAAACGTATCAGAGAGTGGAGCAAAGTCCCAATTCTAATCCTATCAGTGCGCGGTCGTGAGGAAGACAAGATTAATGCGCTCGACAGCGGGGCAAACGATTACATTACCAAACCATTCAGCACCGGTGAGCTTTTGGCGCGCCTTCGAGTCGTAAGGCGCTACGGCTTACCACGGGCCGATGTCGAAACGTTTACTTCAGGCAACCTCACTGTTGATTTGGCAACCCGGACCGTCAAAATGAAAGGCCGTATCGTGAGGTTGACCGCAACGGAATACTCCCTCCTGGCTCTCTTCGTTCAGCATGCCGGGAAAGTACTGACCCACGGTCAAATCCTGCGTGAAATTTGGAACTCTCAAGAGGTTGATAAAACCGGCCCACTGCGGGTCTACATGGGTTATCTCCGAGAAAAACTGGAGACCGATCCTGCCAAACCGCAGTTATTGGTTACTGAACCGGGCGTTGGTTACCGGCTGGTCTTACACGATTGATTAGGGGACAAGTCCTAATTTAAATTTGTCACTTCCGCGGCAGCGGAAGTGACCACTTATAACTCTCCGCGAAGCGGCTCGATTGGCTGGTCGGCGACTGGGGTAACGCCGACAGGAGC
>Ga0306920_100016350_pt1 | contig 10216 bp, 10 predicted proteins | sample flu12Cox44000170_FD_204666 | JGI IMG/M metagenome (GOLD analysis project Ga0306920, IMG submission 204666) | Lab enrichment of tropical soil microbial communities from Luquillo Experimental Forest, Puerto Rico - flux4day.12C.oxic.44.000.170 (v2)... | ecosystem: Environmental > Terrestrial >...
CTGAACGCCCCGGCGCCGATTGTTCGAGGGCGACGGGCTTGACTTGATGGCGGCCCGCGGGGCCGTCGAGACCCAACCGCCGGACCATTTCCCCAACGTCCGACTCCCACCGGTTGTGACTGAGTTCAAATCCGTTGCGGTACGCCAAATCCCTGATCTCTGCAGGTAAGTCCTCGGGCGCCGGCATCTGCGCGCCCTGCACCAGGACGGGCGTAACAGCTATATCTCGCCCGAGCGCCGCTTCGATCTCCAGGCGCACGTAATCGGCGGGATTTTCCAGGCGGGTTCGTCCGCCTTCATCTTTGGCATCGGCCCAGTTTCTGCCGATCAGCACCAGCATAAGGTCGCAGGAGGCTGTCGTTTCCTGCAGTACACTGCGGAAGTCGCGGCCCAGAGCGATGCTGTCCACATCCATGAAGACGGAATTTTCGCCCAGTCGCGCTGCGAGATCATTGAATAAGGCCCTCGCCTCTCCAGCCGTGTTCTCCCTTCGGTAGCTGATGAAGACTGTACTCATGGTACGGGGTTTGCGTATTGCAGCGATTGCAGGTTGCCGATATCATATAATTTGGTTAATTCTACTCTTTGGAAAGACAACCACAAGAGGGCAGCATGCACAAGTTGCTTCCGCTCCTTGCGCTGATCGTGACGGGATTGATTTCGGTTGATCAGCCGGGGGTGGCCGAGTCGCGGTTCGCAGGTTCTCTACCGAGTCCCTTGGCAACCGATATGGCCGCTCCCGACGCCACCGTCGTGCTCGTCGGCGGTATGGGCGGTGGGACCGGCGGCGGTATGGGTGGCATGACCGGCGGCGGTATGGGCGGCATGACCGGCGGCGGCATGGGTGGCATGACCGGCGGCGGCATGGGCGGCATGACCGGCGGCGGTATGGGCGGGATGACCGGCCGCGGCATGGGCGGCGGCATCGGTGGCACGAACGGCTACAGCAATGTGCCCGGCGGTGGCGGCGACCCGTATGGCAGAAGCGAGACAACCGGAGACGGGGCGCAGTCCCCCCAGTATTATCATTGCATCACGCAGCACGGCCAATGCTCGGTGAGCGCTGCTGCGGGTGCGCTGCGGTCCGGCGCGTCATGCACGTGTTTGTTTGGCGGGAAAGGGAAGATCAAATAGTTGGCGGCGGTTGCCGGTTACGACCCGGGGACCGTGCCCCTCGGCAAGCTCGCGCAATAGCGCGCGATCTCGCCCGGTGTCGTGAGCCACAGCGCATCGCGATGATCCATGATGTGGCGGACCGCGTCGCGGAAAGGACGCAACCGGAATGGCTGGCCGATGATGTACGGATGCAGTGCAACGGCGAAGACCAGCGGGTATTTGCGCGACTGCTCGAGCATCTCGTCGAACTGATCGATGATCATCTCGGCGAATTGGCGCCCGCTGTGACGGCGGTTGACGAGTGCCGGTAGGTCGTTGAGCTCTGTCGGATAGGGTACCGACAGGATCGGCCCTGCACGCGTGCGCATCCAGATCGGCTGATCGTCCATCGGCCAATCCATCACGTAGCAATATCCCGCCTCCTTCAGGAGGTCGGGTGTCGTTCCGCTCTCTGCGAGACCCGGGCCGAGCCAGCCTTCCGGCCGCCGGCCAGAGAGCCTTGCGACGACCTCGGTGCACTCGGCGATCAGCCGTGCCTCGTCCTCCTCCCACAGCACGTCCTGGTGCTCGGCATTGGTCCGGCCGTGCCCGACAAATTCATCGCCCCGCCCCCTGATGCGCTCGACGATCTCGGGACAGGCCTCTAAGACGGCCGAGTTGACGTTGTGCGCTCCGGGGAGCGCGAACTCGTCGAGCAGGTCGAGATAGTGCCAAAGGCCAACCCGGTTGCCGTAGTCGCGCCAGGCGTAGTTGCGATGACTCTGCGGAGCGGGCGCGCCCGACGGCTCGACGCCGAGCCCCCTGCCAAAGGCGAAAAATTCGATGTTGCTGCAAAAGGTGACAGCAAGCCGGGTGCCTTCGGGCCATTCGTATCGCGGCCGCTTGTGGATCGGCACGTAGTCGTAGCGGCCGTGCGTTGGGAGCTTCACGGGCTTAGCGCCCTTTGAAGACCGGCTTGCGCTTTTCCATAAACGCGGTGCGGCCCTCGGTGTAATCCGCGCTGGCAAAGCACTCGTCGACGACGCGCTTGCACAGCGCCAGATCGCGCTCGCTCGCGTCCTTCATCGCCTCGCGCACGATGACCTTGACCGAGCGCACGGTCAGCGGAGCATTCCCGGCGATCATCTCGCAGTAGTCCTTGACATAGCTTTCGAGCTTCTCGGCTGGCACGAGCTGATTGATCAGCCCCATGCGCAACGCCTCCTCGGCGCTGAACTGGCGGGCGGTGTAGAAGATCTCGCGGGCACCGGCGGGTCCGACCAGATCGATCAATTTCTTGATGCCGTCATAGGCATAGCCGAGCCCGAGCTTGGCGGCCGGTATGCCAAAGCGCGAGCCCTCTGCGGCTATCCGCAGATCGCAGGCCAGCGCGGTGCCGACACCACCACCAATGCAGTATCCTTGGATCATCGCGATCGTCGGCTTCGGGGTATCCTGGATTCGCCGGCGAGCTCCTTCGGAGATCTTGCTGTAGGCGGCGGCCGCTTCCTCCGAGGCGCGCTTTTCCTTGAATTCGGAGATGTCGGCGCCCGACACAAAAGCCCGGCCGCCGGCGCCGCTGACGACGATCACCCGGACCGTGTCGTCCTGCTCGAAATCGTCGATGATCCGGGTCACGGCTTCCCACATTTCGAGCGACACGGCGTTGTGGCGCGCCGGGTTGTTGAAGATCAGGCGGCCGATTGCGCCGTCCTTCTCGGCGATCATCTTGCTGGTCGCCAGCGGCTGGTCGAGCATGTTTCCCGCTCCTTAGAGTCCTGCTGTAACGTCATTGCGAGCGAAGCGAAGCAATCCCGTCGAGATTGCTTCGTCGCCTTCGGCTCCTCGCAATGACACCTTACACCACGGCGCGGGCGCGCAGATCGGCGATCGCCGCGTCGCCGTAGCCGAGCCCGCGCAACACCTCCTCGGTATGCTGGCCGAGGTCGGGGGTCGGGCGCAATTTCTCGGGCTCCGGAGTCCGCGTCATGTTGATCGCCTGGCCGACGGCCTTGAGCAGGCCGAGCTTCGGATGGTCGATCGGGCGCGCCATTTGCAGATGCTGGACCTGCGGGTCGGCGAAGGTCTGGTCGATCGTGTAGATCGGCCCGCACGGCACGCCGACCTCGTTCATCAGCTCGACCCAATAGGCGGCTGGCCGCTTCTTGGTGATCTCGCCGATACGTTCGTTAAGCGCCTTGCGGTTTTTCGAGCGCGCCGGGCCGTTCGCATAATCGGGGTCGTCGAGCAACGCCATCGCGTCGGCCGCCTGGCAAAAGCGGCGGAACATATGGTCGCCGGAAGCCGCGATGTTGATCTGGCCGTCCGAGGTCGGAAACACGCCGGTGGGGATGCCGGTCGGATGGTCGTTGCCCGCCTGTTTGGCGACTTCCCCGGCCATCAGCCAGCGCGAGCCCTGGAAATCGAGCATAAAGATCTGCGCTTCGAGCAAGGAGGTATGGACCCATTGGCCCTCGCCGCTGACCTCGCGCTCGAGCAGGGCCATCAGGATGCCCTGGGCGAGCAGCAGTCCGGCGCAGAGATCGTCGATCGGGATGCCGACCCGCACCGGCCCCTGGCCCGGCAGACCGGTGATCGACATCAGCCCGCCCATGCCCTGCGCGATCTGGTCGACCCCGGGGCGCTTGGCGTAGGGCCCGCTCTGGCCAAAACCAGAGATGCTGCCATAAACGATGTGCGGATTGACCTTCTTGACCGACTCGTAATCGACGCCGAGCCGGTATTTTACTTCCGAGCGGAAATTCTCGACGACGACGTCGGCCTTTTCCGCCAATTTGAAAAAGATCGCCTTGCCCTCCTCGCTCTTCAAATTGAGCGTCAGGCCGCGCTTGTTGCGGTGCAAATTCTGGAAGTCGAAGCCCTCGCGCCGCGAGCCGGTGACATCGCTTCTCGCCTCGCCCGGCGGCTCGATCTTGATCACGTTGGCGCCCCAATCGGCAAGCTGGCGCACCGCCGTCGGCCCGGCGCGGGCATGACAGAGATCGAGAACGGTAAAGCGAGCGAGAGGTAGCGATCCGATGCTCACGATTGGGATTCCTTTTTGACGCTGTATTATGTGGGGTAACTTTCGTCTTTCGGTCACCACCGCGTCAAGAATGGCGCCCTGTTGGCGCCAGAATAATTCGTTAAAGCCGGTTCGATCGGGTTCGGGGGCGCAAATGCTGGATCTCGTGGGTGTATGGCGGCTTTTGGCCAGCTGTGTGGTCCTTACGGATACTGGTGAGCGAACCGACCTCCTGGGTCACGAGCCCTACGCCTATGCGATCTTCGAGCCCGGCGGCCGGATGATGGTAATGGGGCAGGCCAAAAATCGGCCCCCCGGGACATCGACCGCGGCAATGGCCGAGTTGTTCCAATCGATTGTCGCCTACAGCGGAAGATGGACAATCGACAGCGAGAAATTTGCGACCGAAGTTGACATAGCCGCCGATCCAGGTTGGGTAGGGACGACTCAGGTTCGCTACTACACCTTCGACGGACAAACCTTGTCTCTCCGAACGGCTCCCTTGGAGCTTCCTACGCATCTTGGCCGAAAGGCCGTTGTGTACGCGGACTGGGAAAAGGAACGAAGCTAGCCACCTTCCGGAGGCGCCGTCTAGTCGATGCCGATCGCGCGGCGAAAGCGGGTCTTCAGCAACAGGCCGTCGCGCGGCGGCAATACCCGCGGCGGCTCGTCGGCGCAGATCGCGACGCGCGCAAACAAGGCGGTTGCCGCGTTGTGAATTTGGGCGGCGAAGTCGCGCAGCCCGAGCTCGTCGACGATGTCGAAGGCCTCCTTGAAGCCGCAGGCGCGGGCGGCCGCGACCAGCTCGACACGCTCCGCGGTATGGCTCTGCTGCATGCCGGTCTCGCCGTAATGGCCGTTGTCGAACACGGTGACAGCGAGGTTCGGCGGGCGCTGCACCCCGATCGTCGCGAGCGAGCCCAGCCCCATCAGCATCTCGCCGTCGCCGGTGACGACGAGGATCCGGCGGTCGGGCTGGGCGAGAGCCAGCCCGAGCCCGACCATTGCCGCGCCACCCATGGCACCCCAGAGATAGAAGTTGCGGTCATCGTCGCCGGCCGCGGCGGCATCCCAAGTCGTCGAGCCGAGCCCGGTGACGAGCAGCAGCTCGCCGCGGTTTTCGAGCAACGCGCGCATCGCGGCGCGCCGGTCGAGGCGCCGATGGAGATTGGGCTCGTTGGCGATCATTTCACCCACCGCTTGGCGCCGATCAGCCGTTGCGACAGCAAGACCGCTGCAGCGAAATCCGCCTTGAAGGCCATGTCGAGCGCCGCGGCGACGGTCTCGGCGGCATCCTCGGGATGCTCGACGCGGTAGACGAGGACGTCGCACAATTCGAGTGCGGCTCGGGTGTTCGACCCCATCGGCACCTGCCATGGGTTGAACTCGGCCCATTCGCCGCGCATCGCCACCAGCATCAAGAGCGGAAAGCGGCAGGTCTTGGTCAGCGACAGCATATTGATGCAATTGCCGACACCGCTCGACTGCATTAGCAACGCCGCACGGTGACCGCCGAGCCAAGCGCCGGCGGCCAGCGCCACCCCTTCCTCCTCGGTCGTCAGCGGCACCGCGCGTATCTCCGTATCGTCGCGGCACAGCTCGATCAGCCGAGCATGCCCGGCGTCCGGCACGTAACCGACCTGGCGGATTTCCGCAGCCTTCAGCGCTGCAAAAATGTCGTCGCGCCAATCGGGCACGTCCGCCTTCACAGCCTCGCTCACGTTTGATCCCCCTCCGCCGCCCGGTTGACGGCGAGCCTAACACGATCCCGACCTTGATTGAATTTGAACACCTGGATCGAGACCCGGCTCGATCGCATCGAACGGCGGTTCGATCTCGTTCCTGCGCCGATCGCTTAACGCGGCGCTTCGTGAGGCCGCGGGCCGAGATAGCGCGCCCGCGGGCGGATCAGAATACCGCTCTCGTATTGCTCGATCGCATGGGCGATCCAGCCGACTGTGCGGCCGACGACAAAGAGCCCGAGAGCGGCACTTCGCGGCAATCCCAACCCGAGCCCCGTCGCCGCCAGCGCGAAATCGACATTCGGGCGTCGCCCGACCAGGCGCAAGCCGATTTCGCCAGCCGCGACCGCCAGCGCGTGAACTTCGGGTGCAGTTTGCGCGAGCGCCGCCAGAATGGCGACCGCGCGCGGGTCGCCCTCAGGGTAAAGCGGCTGACCGAACCCCGGCAGCCTCTCGCCGCGGGCCAGTCGGCCGGTCATTACCGCCATCGGATCGTCGCCTTCCAGAAGCTCGCGCAGCAAGCCTTCGGCGCGCGCGGTCTCGCCGCCGTGGCGGTCGCCCGATAATGCGCTCAATGCTGCCGCGACTACGGCATAGGGTGTCGCTCCGGTCGAGGCGACACATCGCGCGACAAAGGTCGATGCATTGAACTCGTGATCGGCGAGCAGGACGAGGCAGCGACGGATCAGATCGATTCCCGCCTCGCCCAGCCGCCATGCGCCGCCGAGCCGAAGGTGGATCGGGTCGGGCGAAGGTAAGGTGGGCACGACGCAGTTGGCGAGCTCGCGCAGGATTCGCCAACCAGTGCGGGCCACCCGCGCCCGCGTCAGATCGAGCGCTGACAGATCCGCGTCGCCGAGTTCGACCAGCCGGATTTGGCAGAGCTCAATCAACCCGGAGATCGACGGCGTATTCCCCGATCGGCCCGATCCACTCCGGTCGGCAACCTCGGAGCCGGCCTTGTCCAGCCACAGCAGGCTCGCGATGTCCTCGAGCGTCGCCCGGTCGGCGAGGCGAACGGCGTCCTGCCCCCGATAGTAGAAGCGGCCGCTCTCGATCAAGCAAATCGACGAGCCGATCGGCGACATCAGCGCTTCGGGGTCCGGATTGGGCGGCGTCCGCACCCCGGAGCGAGTATCGAGCAGCGCCTCGACCTCTTCGCTGCGATAGCGCCGCTCACGCGTACCCGGGACCATGACCGAGCGCAGCCGGCCGCGGCTAACATAGGCGTAGAGCGTGTCGAGCTTGATGCCGAGCCGGTCGGCGGTTTCGCGCGCGGTCAGGAACATAACTTGATTACATAATCAAGATTGACATCAAGTCTATATACCTATCTTGTAACGCATCTATCGTGCGGAGGGTCCCATGAGCGGAATGGCAAATCTCGAGTCGATGGAAATCGGCATTAGCGGCGCCAATATGCGGCCGGAGCTGCCGCTCCTGCGCCCGACCATCGGCCCGCCGGCGGTCGATGTTCGCGATCTCTACAAGAGGGCCGGGTGCTTCACCTACGACCCCGGTCTGGGTGAAACCGGAATTTGCCGCTCCACCATCACGTATGTCGACGGCGACAACGGCGTTCTGCTCTATCGCGGTTATCCGATCGACGCGCTCGTCGAAAGCTGCGGCTACCTCGAAATCTGTTGGCTGCTCCTCAACGGCGACCTGCCGACGGCAGCGCAGCTCGACCGTTTCACCCACGACATCACCCATCACACGATGGTCAACGAGCAACTGCACGCGATTTATCGCGGGTTTCGCCGCGACGCCCATCCGATGGCGGTCATGTGCGGCGTCGTCGGAGCATTGGCAGCGTTCTACCACGACGGGCTCGACATTTTCGATCCGCACCACCGAATGATCGCCGCGCACCGGCTCGTCGCCAAGATGCCGACGATCGCCGCAATGGCCTACAAATACTCGCTCGGTCAGCCCTTTATCTATCCGCGCAACGATCTCGGCTACACCGAAAACTTTCTCAACATGTTTTTCTCCGTCCCCTGCGAGGCTTACCGCGTGCCCGAGGCGGCGGCTCGCGCGCTCGAGGCGGTGCTGATCATGCACGCCGACCATGAGCAGAACGCCTCGACCTCGGCGATGCGCTTTGTCGGCTCGACGCAGGCGAACCCCTATGCCTGCACCGCGGCGGCGATCGCCGCTCTGTGGGGACCGCTGCACGGCGGCGCCAACCAAGGTGTATTGCAGACCTTGGCCGAGATCGGCTCGGTCGACCGCATCCCCGAGATCTTGCGGCGCGCCAAAGACAAGAACAACCCGTTTCGCCTAGCGGGTTTTGGGCACCGCATCTACAAGAGCTACGACCCGCGCGCCAAGCTGCTGCGCAGCCGCTGCTACGAAGTGCTCGATGCGCTGGGACAGCGCGACGATCCGCTCCTCGAACTGGCGATGGAGCTGGAGCGGGTCGTCCTCGCCGACGATTACTTCATCGAGCGCAAGCTCTATCCCAATGTCGACTTCTACTCCGGCATCATCTTCCGGGCATTGGGGCTGCCACCGGCGATGTTCACGCCGGTCTTCGCGGTGGCGCGCACCGTCGGCTGGGTGGCGCAATGGAACGAGATGATTGCCGATCCGGAGACACGACTCTTCCGTCCGCGCCAACTCTATACCGGGCCCGCCGAACGGCCGCTCGTGCCGATGACCTCGCGCAAGGCACATCAGCCGCTCGTCGGCTGACGAGGTTCCGTGAGCAACGGATTTAATACCCTGATCGCCGACTTTGCGTCCCTGTTCGGCGGATTTATTTCCCTGCTCGCTCGCGTAGGGAATCTCTTCGCTAAGGGATCTATATATCAATGGCTTAGAGGTCGATGATTGGCCGCCCAATGGGCCGGGAACGGCTTTTTCGCAGTCTTATCCCATAGACCAGGGAATTCGAACCTGGCCTAGTGGGCAAAACTCGAGACGGAGCTGATCGATGAAGAAACGGATCGATATTGCCGGGCTGACCACTGTGGCCGGCACGCTCTACCCGTCGCCCTTCGACTTGCCCTGCCGCGCGCGGGAGCGCACGAAGCTCGGCGACGCCGCCGGCCTGACCCAATTCGGCGTGAACCTGTGCCGGCTGCCGCCGGGGGCGTGGTCGAGCCAGCGGCATTGGCACACCGGGGGCGACGAATTCGTCTATGTCGTTTCCGGCGAGGTCGTCCTCGTCACCGAGGGCGGCGAGGAGGTGCTGCGCGCCGGGGACAGCGCCGGCTTCCCGGCGGGCGACACCAACGCCCATTGCTTCCAGAACCGCTCGGACCGCGAGGCGGAGATCCTCGAGGTCGGGACCCGCGTTCCCGGCGACACCGCCTATTACCCGGACATCGACATGGTCGCCCCAGCGGACGGCAAGCCCGCTGCCTACGCGCACCGCGACGGCACCCCCTACCCGGACATCAGGCGCCGCGGGCCTTGATGCGATCGCGCTGTCCAATGTTAAAGTGGCGCTCTTCGACCACCGGGATCGGAGAGTGTGATGCCGGAGCTTCACCCGCAAATCCAGCGCGTCCTCCAGGTCATGGCCGAGGCCAACCTCAAGCCGATCGAAGCGCTGACGCCGGCCGAGGCGCGGGCGCAGATGGAGGCGACGGCACAGGCGCGCAAGGCAGAGCCGCTTCCCGTCGCCCGGGTCGAGGAGCGATCGGTCCCCGGACCGGCGGGCGACATCCGTTTGCGGCTTTATTGGCCCAATGCCGCAGCGCCGCTGCCGGCGATCGTCTATTACCATGGCGGCGGGCACGTCATCGGTAGTCTCGACACCCATGATCTGGTCGCCCGCAATCTGTGCGCCGGGGTCGGGGCGCTGGTCGCGTCGGTCGATTACCGCATGGGGCCGGAACACAAATTTCCAGCGGCGGTGGATGATTCGTTCACCGCATTGAGATGGGTTCACGCGCATGCCGCGGAGCTCGGCGCCGACCCGGGCCGCATCGGCGTGCACGGCGACAGCGCCGGCGCCAATCTCGCGGCGGTCGTTGCGCTAATGGCCCGCGACGCCGGGAGCCCGAGATTGCGCCTGCAATCGCTCGTCTACCCGGTGGCCGACTATGGCCTGGCCGGCGGCAGCTATAAGAAATACGCGCAGGGCTACGGCCTGCTGACCAGAGAATCGATGGTTTGGTTCCGCAATCACTATCTGCGCAGACCGAATGAAGCCGAAGATTGGCGGGCCTCGCCGATCAACGCCGCGAGCTTTTCCGGCGTGGCGCCGGCGATCGTGATCACTGCGGAGTGTGATGTCCTGCATGACGACGGCGAGCGCTACGCCGAGGCGTTGCGCGCCGCCGGTGTGGCGGTCGATTACCAGGAATATGCCGGGATGATCCACGGCTTCTTTGGCATGATG
>Ga0306920_100016351_pt1 | contig 10216 bp, 10 predicted proteins | sample flu12Cox44000170_FD_204666 | JGI IMG/M metagenome (GOLD analysis project Ga0306920, IMG submission 204666) | Lab enrichment of tropical soil microbial communities from Luquillo Experimental Forest, Puerto Rico - flux4day.12C.oxic.44.000.170 (v2)... | ecosystem: Environmental > Terrestrial >...
ATCTGGTTTACGTCATGGGTGACAGTGTTGGCACTACTGCCAATGGACTGGCAAGCGCCCTGGCGATCTTCCGGGTCGATGCGGCAGCAAACACGGATTCGCGGATGTCCGACGACAACGGCGCAACGGGCAACACTGCCAACGGATCGTGGGTCCATTCGGACGGGCGCGTCTTTGCCTTCGATGCAAACGGGCGGCTGCTGACGGGCACCGACGGTGGACTCTACGTCCGCACCAATCCTCAGAGTTCGACCGGCATCTGGCAGGGGCTGCAGGGCAACTTCTCCGTCATGGAGCTTTACAAGATCGCCTATGATTCAAACAGCGAGCGTCTCGTCGTCGCGATGCAAGATAACTCCTTGGCTTATCAGTCAGCACCCGGGAGCTCGCGGTTTAATGTTGTCGGCGGCGGAGGCGATGGCCTCAACGCCGTCGTCAACGACGTCACTTTGGGGACCGATAGCGCGATCTACGTCTCGTCACAGGAACTATTAGGTCTCCGACGCCTGATCGTCGACCATACCGGTACGATCATAAGCCCCCTCCCAGCGGGATTCGATTTCGTAGCTCAGGGCGTCCCGGTCTTCTTCAATGTGCCGGTGGCAGGCGCCTCTTTCAGCAGTCCCTTCGTCCTCAACAACATCGACAAGACGCGCATCGCGCTCGCGGGTTCGGCCGTCTATGTGACGCAGGACACGCTGGCGGGAGCCAATGGTCCCGGGGCAACGAGCGTCGTCCTCTCGCTTACCGAGCTCGGCAACACGAATCGCGTAATCACCGCGATCGACTACGGCACGCGCAACAACCCCAATGCGTTGCTTGCTGGCGGCGGCACGCACGGCAACCTAACAGGCGAGCTGTTCCTCAGCACGAGCGCGGCTGCGGGTTCGCTGGCGCCGTTGCCGGCCTATTCAGGCCTTGCCCCAACCTCGGTCAAGTTCGACCTGCGGTCCGACCAGCGCTTCTTCGTGGCCGATAGCGTAGACCTTTTTGGCAGTCTCAACCGAGGGGCGAACTTCCAGACGCTGACGGCCAACCTCCCGGCGAAATTCATTCGCCCGACCTCGCTTGCCTTCCTCGATACCAACGGCGTCGACGCGCTTTTCGTCGGCGGACTTAACAATGCCGATAATGCCGGCAATCCGCTGGTAGTCGCCGACAGCAATGCCAGCGGCGATCTTTCCGGCTGGCGTCGTTTCGGCTCGGGCTTGCCAAATACCACGATCTTTGCGCTCTCCTATAATGAGAAGTCCGATACGCTCGCGATCGGCACAGTAGGGCGCGGCGCCTATCTGCTCTACGACGTCACCAGCAATTTCGCGAGCGCGACCGTCCTGCAATTCGGCCTGGCGGGCAATGATTCCAACCCGGATCCAGCGCTCCTTTTCGGCAATCGTCCGCTGATAAAATACGGCAACGGCACACTCACCATCAACGGGCCCTCCACCTACACCGGCACGACGACGGTGCTTTCCGGAACGATGGCCGCAGGCGTCCCCAACGCGTTTGCGCCAACTTCCGCCTTTACAGTACTCCCGGTCGCGACGCTCGACCTCCGGAGCTTTAACCAGATTATCGGCTCATTGGCCGGCACCGGCACGGTAACAAGCAATGGGATGGGAGCAGCCACGCTGACCACCGGCAACGATAATACCAATACCATTTTCAGCGGAACGATCGCTAATGGCTCCGGTGTGCTCGCGCTCACCAAGATCGGTCTGGGTACCTTTACATTAAGCGGCCCCAATACTTACGGCGGCGGCACCAACTTCAACGGAGGTATTTTGGCGATTAACAACGACACCAATCTGGGGTCCGGACCGCTGAGCTTTAATGGCGGCGCACTCGAAGCGGTGGCGACCGTCGGAGGGATCACTTCGAGCAAGACCATCACCCTCAATGCCGGGGGTGGCACATTTCTAGCCGATGCCGGGACCGGCTCGACCTTGAGCGGGGTGATCAGTGGCGCCGGTGCCTGGACCAAGACCGGACCGGGTACCTTGACATTAAGCGCCATGAATACCTACAGCGGCGGGACTCTGATCCAGGCAGGAACTCTGGTCGCGGGTACGGTAGACGCCGCTCAAGCCATCTCCTTTGCGCTGGGTAAAGGAAATGTCTTTCTGCAGGGAGGAACCCTGCGCACACCAAGTTTGGATCCGCTGGTAATCAATGTCGGTGGCAATTATGTGCAGGGTCCCGCCGGGACCCTGGCGCTGGGAGTAGCCGGCCTTAACGGCAAAGACTATGATCGGATACAGGCTGGAGGGAACGCCAGCTTGAATGGAACCCTGGCAATGAGTTCGCTGAATAATTTCCGGCCTTTCAGTGGGAATGCATTTGAAGTGCTTCGCACCAACGGAAGACGGAGCGGGCAATTTGCGGGGTCGGACGATTCGTTGAATAACAATCCCAACCTGGCGCGCGTAGATCTCTATGCGCCAAATGGAGTGGCTCTTGTCTATGTGTCAGGGCTCGCGAGGTCACCAATTATAGTTTCTACCCCTATTCTGCTTCCGCCGGTTGATCCAGACGCCCCTTTGTCCTTGCCCCTGATCCCGCTTCTGGATCCGACTGCCGAACAGTTGACGTCGCTTTACGAGATCAGTTTTTCGGGATCGAACATCCAAAGGCTAAACCTGGACGAGCGTCTTGCGGAAATTCAGAGAGGCTCCACAGGTTTTTCCTCGAATGTCAGCTTTTATAGCGCGCCGGTGCTGTATGAAGATAAAGTGGGCGCGAGCAACGGGAAAGCCGTGGCCGAGACTCCGCCGGTGTTGCAGCCAACTCCGCAGAACCGCTGGGGAGTATGGGTGAACGGCTGGGGTGATTTCGTTAGCGTCAGCGACGACAGCTTCGCCAAAGGCTACGACTTCACCACCGGTGGAGTGACAGTCGGCATCGACTACCGGATCACCGATCACCTGGCTCTCGGGCTTTTTGGCAGTTACGCCCATACCTGGACCGATCTGCGGCCGGGAGACGTTGACGTCAATACGGGGCGAGGCGGTCTTTACGCTACCTACTTCGATCGGTGTTTTTATCTCAATGGCGCGGTCTTTGGAGGATACAACAGCTACGACACCAGTCGCCAGGCATTACTCGGAATGGCAAACGGCAGCAGTGACGGAGCCGAATTCAGCACCTTCGGCGAAGCCGGTTATGACTTTCACTTTGGCAATTTGACGGTCGGCCCGCTCGCTGCGCTCCAGTACACCTATGTCAACCTCAATGGCTTTACCGAACAAGGCTCGCTGGTCCCCTTGCAAATCCATTCTGATTCCCAGGATTCCTTAAGAACGGACTTAGGCCTGCGGGCCTCTTACGGCTGGCAGGTTGGCAATGTGTCATTGATTCCGTCCGTCACAGCCGCCTGGGAACATGAATACAAATACTCCGCTCTTCCGATCACTGTCAGCGCTCCGGTTTTTGGCGGGCTAACCGAGACTTTGTCTGGCCCGAGTGAAGGGCACGATAGTGCCATTATCAATGCGGGCGTCGGGATTCAATGGACCCCACGGATCTCGACCTATGTCGCTTACCAGGGCCAATTGGGCCGCGATCGTTACGACTCGAATGGGGTCAGCGGCGGCGTGAGTTTCAGCTTTTAATCTAAACTCCGAAACTTAGCAGTACGCTGAATTGTTACCGGTAAACTTCCTTGTGAGTGGCGTCCTCATCAATGTTAAGATACGTTCCCAACAGGGTGCCTTATTCCAAAATGTTGGTTTTTCAGCGGAATCTCTCTTTGAGGTTCGAACCGTAGACGGAGCCCGTTAGGTGAGTGTGTATCTCTTCATGCGCGAAGGGCGGCAAGGAATAGGATTAAGAATCCAGAATCTAGGAGTCTAAAGATGAGTGCGAGCTGGTACGACCGTCATATCCTGCCCTATTTGCTCGATTTCTTGTGCAGCCTTGAGCCGGTGCGCCAGAAGCGCGAGAAAATCGTGCCGCGGGCGGAAGGGCGTGTCCTGGAGATCGGGATTGGGACCGGTCTAAATATGCGTCACTACGACAAAGCCAAGGTGGGGAAGATCTTAAACATTGGGGATAAGAGACCCTAAAGCAAAAACGAAACTGCTAAAGCTTTGTAGACGGCAGCCGATTTTAATGTTTCCACGAAAAATGGATGGCTGCCTTCGACACTGAAGGCGGGACTTGAGCAGGAACAGGTATGACCACTAAGCAGTACATCGGATTACTGGCGCTAAGTTGCGTTATAGCTTCGCCATTTGTCGCCAATCAATGGATGAGATTTGCTAAGGCTCAACACGAGTATCAGGAGCAACTAGAGGCCGAACGCCAAGAAGCAGCCGCTCAAGCGGAGCGTGCAAGAAACGGCCAAATACAGGCAGCTTTGGACACCATAAAAAATTCTCCTGTGCATGAGCAATGGGAAACCTTTGCTCTTTCAGTTAACAGTCTCAAAAAACAAAGAGACTATGCACTTGCCGTCAATTCCGCCGCCAAGACCTGGGAGCTAGAATGTGGTTACCATTAGACCAGAACGGCTCTCAGCTCCTGCGGAATAAGACCTTGGTCTGCAACAGGTTAACCTCTTTCATACCGCCTATAGGATTGGAACCGACTGATCCAAGCGGCCAAAGCTAATCTCGTCAATGAAGACGGCACGCACAAGAAGCTTCCAGGGATCAAGGCTATTGCGAACAAGGCTGGTTTCCTCAGTGATTACCTGGGCTTTTATTCGTTGTTGTCCGAAGCAATTCATTCCGGTGCAGCCGAACTTGACGACTATGTTGAGTTCAACTGATATTCCGCGTCGGTCATGTACATTACGCGAAGCGACACGGTTCCCTTGAGGGCGTTATTGTCTTCCATTTTTCTTTACTTTGTGTTGTTTGTTAGTGTGTTAGGTTGAAATTCTGCTAGCCGTGATTCGAGTTCGGCGACTCCGTGTGAGTTCTGCTCGTAAATGAGCCAACCGTTCACCGACGATGACGCATTCCGGGTCGTTGGCCGCGACTAACTCGCGGTATTTCACTTCGTCGCTCGCAATCCGCCCTAGCAAGCCACACTTTCGGGCCGAGCTTAATGCACGTCAGCTCGCGAGCGCGAATCAGAACGTGAACCCATGCTCGGGTTACTCCGATCACTTTCGCCGCCTCTGTGATCGGTATGAAATCATTTATGTCTATTGTCATTGGTATAGTCATTGGTTTAAAAAAAATGGCGATTTTACTCGCCGGTTACTTGGTTTCTTCTTGTCAACCGGCACACGTCTGGCAATCGGCCCTTTCCGGACCCGCCCTTTGATTTATGGTTTGCGGTTACCGCTGGCGCTTGGCGTAACGCTCACGCCGCTCTTGGCTGGCGTAGAAGCGATCGATAGCGATCATGTCTGCGAGTGAAATGCTCCGGCCTAACTCGGTGACGTTGTTATACCCGTTGCCGGAACGGCGGACGAGACGAAGCGCCTTCAGCCGTGACAGGCTAAAGCTGACCTCCAGTTTCAACTTCGCCATGTCCTCTCGCCCGAATGCGCGTGCGATATCGGAGACGATTTCGTTTTGATGAACTTCGCCTTCGTGACGGCGTAGGATGTCAAGGATGGCGAACGCTGCGGTATGTCGATTGAATTTAAGGCTTGTCATTTTGTAGGGATTTTTGGGTTTTTCCCACACTCTTAGCCGAGGTTGCGGTACGTGCTACACATCCTTTGTCTACAGCTAACCGTTACGTATACCTAGCCACTTGTCGCCGTCGCCAGGCATAAGCTGGATTTAAAGTGTGGACTGGAACTTACGTGGCCGATATGATGGAGGTCTTTGGCTACCCCAATATCCAACAGTACCCGACCGCTAAAATGAAAATCCTCATCGTTTACTACTCCCTCTACGGACACGTTTTTAAGCTGGCACAGGCTGTCAAAGAAGGCGCTGAATCGGTTAAAGGAGCCGAACTGCTCTTCCGCCGCGTGGAAGAATTCGACATCGTGCTCAAGAAAACCTCTAACGACAATTATCTGAACCAAGTGCGCGAGCAACAAAAGGACATCCCGGTTTGCACACTCGATGATCTACGCGCAGCCGATGGAGTGATATTTGGTTCACCGACCCGGTACGGCAATATGACTGCCCAAATGAAGCAGCTTATCGATTCGACCGCAAGCCTCTGGCTCAAAGGTGAGATGGAGGGTAAACCGGCAGGGGTGTTTACTTCCACTGCTTCCACTCACGGTGGTCAGGAAACCACGCTCCTTACAATGATGGTTCCGCTGTTGCACCTCGGCATGTTGATTGTCGGAGTGCCCTACTCAGTAAAAGGGATGCTCCACACGGAAGCACGCGGAGGCACACCGTATGGCGCTACGACAATTGCAGGAGGACAAGGCGAGTTGCAGCCAACGCCTGAGGACCTCGACATTGCTCGGGCGCTGGGCCGCCGAGTGGCAGAAATCACGGCAAAAGTACGTAGCTGAACTATTCATCTCCAACCTTGTAGCGCATCGCGATAACTGGGCCGACCACGAGTCATCGCTGGAAAACCTCACAAGAGCATCCGATCAGCTCGGCGCGTGCCTCCTGCCGACGCCCTTGCTGACCCCAGGCGCGAGAACCGCGCCTTGCGCCGTCTCCAGTGCTTTTGAGAGCCGGGTCGGTTCTGGCTCTGTCGTGTTCTTTCTTGGTCATGGTATCTAGACTCGGCCATCTCAAAGCGCACGCTCACCAACGCTTGGCGAATCCTTGCCGCACTCGTTGGCCCGTGATTTCAATTTGATTTCAGAATCGATACTGTCCTCGCGAATCAAGCGCCCTTTGGAGGCGTTATTCATGGTTCGAATCCATGCGCGGTAGATTTCGCGTGCGGACGGGAGGGACGGCCTCCGTGCCGTCCCAAATTAGATCCAGCTGCAAGCCTCTTTGGTCGGTAGCGCTTCAGAAGACCGCGACCGGGAACTGGCATTTATCGTTCGAGAGCTCATTTGTTGATTGTGCTGAAAAAAGCCGTGCATTGATGAGCATGGAGGGGACTCGCTGGCGACTCCCTAGCGCGGGCGGGGACGCCCGCGCCACAATGAGGGACGGGCGTCCTCGCCCGTCAGATTGCTGAAAGCGGCTTGGAAATTGTCCAAACTCCAGGGGAGTCGCTGGCGACTCCCTGGCCGTTGCCAGCAACGCCCCTGCGATTCGGTAGCGAGGCTACATATTTCAGCAGAATCACTGGTAAGCAGCGTGCTTAGCGGAGCTGGTTTTATCTTTCAAGCACCTGGGGTTGCCCGATAAACTGAATCGGAGCACAGGGTACGCAAGTGATTGATGACCAGAGTCCGCTGCGAGGCGACGTAAATCGATTTCAAACCACTCGATGGAGCGTGGTGCTGATTTCGGCACAAAGCGCGCTGTCTTAAACGAGGAGGGAAAGCGGAGTTTGTCCATATCGACCTTGAAAAAGCCGAGGATCGCTACGGGCTTGAATCGGTCGATGAGCTGACACCCGAGAAGATCTTCGAAGCGCGCTGGGCCATGGCCTTGCTCGGGGAGGCAATGAATCGGCTAAGCGGCGAATACATTGCCCAGGGCAAAGCAACCATCTTCCAAGCGCTCGCAAAAGAGACGATTACGCTACCAGTTGCCGGAGAGCTTGTAGAGCTAAACTTATCTTATTGCTTATTCCTCCGTGTCCACCGTGCGAGAATTTCCCTATTCATTTTGCAGGATAAAGCGATCATTTGAGAGTGGATTTAGAAATTCCAAGAATCATCGCACGGAGGCCACGGTGGTCACGGTGGAAACAAATTGAATTGGTCCTCAAGGCGAGCTCGCGAGCGCTTTGGCTCGCGCGATTTTCAGGTTAACCGAACGCGCGGCTTCATACAGCGGCGTCCCTTTGATTGCTGAGTCTCTCAGTCATTATCGTCGGTAATCAGGGTTCCGCCTAAGATGGGCACCTGACAAAATAGTGTCGTGTTAAATCGTAATTTGGTCGAATATCCCGCCGAAATACCGGTGGGGCAATGCGCGACAAAATTATTCTCCAAATAGCCCTCGCTGGTTACAATCCCAAACTGGGACTTCACAACCCGGTTTCGAATGACCTGATCAGAATAACCGCTATCCTCAATGCCTGCATCACCGCCGTTGATGTAGTTGTTGCTGATCAGGCAATACGATGGCTGATCGCATTTCCGCTGAGAGGAAAATAAGGAAGGTCTTTGTTCAGAATGTAGTTGCCCGGTTGTGTGATCGTGTACCTTCTTCGTTCCGAAGCCAGTGCCTCTTAAATGGTTCGACGAAGACGTGCTCGAGCTAGAAACACGGCGATTGTCAAACGGGACGGCCGGTTGGATCGGTTGGGGTCGAAGAGGTTCCGGGCGTAAACGCCCGTGTGTGTTTAGCGTAAAAAAACACTCTGCAATAAGGCAACCAGGAGCTCACTTCTGAGGGGCACGCCGAAGGCGTGGTAGACCTCAGAAGCCCAGGGTGGAGCGAAGCGCAACCCTGGGTCTTGAATTTTAATATGCGACCCGCTCAGAGCGGCAAAGGGTAGCGAGCGCGTGTCCTCGACTGTTGGGATAAGCCCCGGTGTCGGTCTGTTACGGTTCCTCATAATCTGGCGCCCCTTTAGGGCGATTCCCTTCTTTGGAATGCTCTACCCGGGGTTAAAACGCCCGGGCTGAGACCTCTTGCCCCTTCGGGGCGCAGGGCGCTAAACACGTGCAACGCCCGGGAACGCTCCCGCGAAGAATTCCTCGCCGGGCTTCTTCAACTTCTTTGTGATCTTCGTGTGCTTCTGTGCAGATTTTATTCGTTATTTGCTGCAGAGAGCGGGCTTTTCGATTTCCATTATTCGCAATCAATTTCCTGAATGATAGCTTTCGGTTTTACACAGAAGACCACGTGGTCGGAATGTTAAGCAGACGCAAAACGAAGGCGTCATGAGAAGGGTACTGACATTGGCAATTTTGCTCTGGCTAGAGGATGCCGCTTCCCGAAGGTAGCCTAACTGCTTGGACAGCTGCTTGCCGGGGCGAATGCTTTCGCGGCTAACTAACTCCGATCCCGCGGCCGCGGGATCGGCACACTGTGCGCATTTCTCGCAGGGGACGCGAGAAATGCGGGATAGGTTGGGGGAAAAGCGAGTCCAGCCTTAGGTTTTTCCGGAAATCGTCGCGGCTTTTCGAGCTCTTAGGCCGTGATAACGCTTGGAACCGCCATGGTCAGCACCTGCAAAGCCAGATTAACGAGGACAACGAACACCTCGACCAAAAAACTTCCCTAGACGACCGCTACAATGATATCGTGCGACTCGCCCGCAACCACCAACGCCACCCTACTTGCAGCCTAATGACCGATTTTTGTTGGGCACCGCAGAATAGGGAAAGCGACACTATTGAATTATGAAAACGCAACCGATCTCGTTTCTTTCGGGTCTCATCGTAGCAATTGCGGTTCCCGTTATCCTCAATGCGGCCAGCCTGCCCTGGAATCCGAGTAAAATCGCAAAAGACAATGGGATCGTCGTCCTGGCCGAAAAAGCCGCCAAGCCCGCCCCGAAGGCCCGGATGGACCTTGACAGCAACGGTGTAATTTTGAAGGGATACGACCCAGTTGCCTACTTTACCCGTCACCAGGCCGTCAAAGGCGACCCGGCAATTCAGACCAGGTTCCGGGGCGCGATCTTCTATTTCGTTTCCGTGGCCGACAAAGTCGCGTTTAGCGAGAATCCTTCCAGATATGTTCCGCAATATGGAGGTTTCTGCGCTTATCACCTGAGCAACGGCCAAATGAAGGAGGGCGATCCAGCGGCCTTTTTCATCTATAAAGGCAAGCTCTATGTCTGTTCCGACGCCGATAGTGCGAAAGAATTTCGCAGCAACATCGACGAGAATATACGAAAAGCCGACGACTACTGGCTTCCGCGCGGCAGGGCCCAGGGACAACCCTACAACAGGTACGGCCCTCCATGATTGCCTATCTCCTGTTGTTTCCCTTATGAGGCGCAGACGTTGATCCCGTTTGTCAGCAACGGCCCGCTTATTTCGTGGATGTACCCAGTTTTCGGTACCCAAGCCGCCAGCTGGTTTTTAAGGGTTCCCGAATGGTCGTTTGGCGCCTCTTGTTTTATTGACGCCCAACATGCCGTCTTGCTACGATCCCCGCAGAAAAGATTTAACCAAAAGCGGTATATATTCTCCCAACAACCGCCAAGCGACGTTACTATATGAAGAATATCGCTAAACTATTGTGTTCGTGGT
>Ga0306920_100016352_pt1 | contig 10216 bp, 10 predicted proteins | sample flu12Cox44000170_FD_204666 | JGI IMG/M metagenome (GOLD analysis project Ga0306920, IMG submission 204666) | Lab enrichment of tropical soil microbial communities from Luquillo Experimental Forest, Puerto Rico - flux4day.12C.oxic.44.000.170 (v2)... | ecosystem: Environmental > Terrestrial >...
CCGATGCTGCTGGCGGCGTCTGTGAGGGACGTGCTCGCCGACCACGCCATCGGAACCGACGCCCAGCTCGCCTGGCAGGCTCGGCTCCTCAAGGTCGAGCAGGCCATGGCGAGGGGCGATTTCGCCACGGCCGAGTTGCTCTGGCGCGAGGCCTACGCGGCCGCTCTGAAGAGCCGCCATTGGGAAGGTGTCGTCGCGGCCGGTGACACCTATCGCGTCATGGGAGCGCAGGCCGGCTTCCGGGCGACCTCGGTCGCGAAGGCCCGGCAGGCGTATCTCGCGGCGTTGTCCAGGGCGCGGAACGAAGGGTCGGTCGCCGGCGTGTTGATCACGGCCGAGCGCTTCGCGGAGCTCGGCGACCGCGAGGTCGTCGAGCAGTGCATCCGCGTGGCTCGCCGGGTCGCTGCCCAGTCGCGCGACCCCTACGCGGAGGAGCACCTCCGCGCCTTCACCGAGCGTTGGGCCGCGAGCGTCCAGAGCTTGACCCCGTAGCGCCATGGTCACTGTGATCCAAAACGGACGACGAGAGGGAGGTGTCGTGATGGTACGATCGATGTTCGGCAAGGTGGAGACGCTCGGTCCCTGGACGGCCCACATCCAAGCCATGGATCAGGCGCTCCAGAGCAACGACCCCGGTGAGTCGGTGCGCGCGTGGCGACAGGCGTACTCGTCCGCCCTCAGCCATCCCGGCTGGCTCGGGCTCCTCACCGTCGCCAACGCCTCGCTCCGCCTCGGCGTCTTTCCGGGGCTCGCGCGCGACGCCGCGGCCCGCGCGCGCGAGACGTACTGGATCGCGTTCTTCCGCGCCCGGCAGCAACGCTCGCTCAATGGAGTCCTGCACGCGGCCGAAGCCTTCGGGATGCTCGGCGATCGCTCGACCGTCGAGCAGTGCATGCGCGTCGCCGAGGGACTCGCGTCGCGCGCCGGGGACGCCGACGAGCTGGAGCGCGTTCGCGTGATCGCGTCGCGGCTGGCCGATCAGGCGCCGATCGAGGAGCGGAGCGAGGTCTAGCGGCGGGGACTACGACCGGCCGGCTGCGAGAGTGGGTCTTCCTTCTTCTGCTCGGCCTTCGGAGGCGTGACGGCGACCCAGCCTCGCGCCTTCATGCAGTCGTCGTCGAGCTTGCCCTTGATCGTGCACTCCTTCAGGTCGCGCTGGAACTCGGCCGTCGTGTACGTCTGATCGAGCTTCATCCACTCGCGCGTATCGCTGCCGCACGCGCACGACGCGAGCGCGACCAACACCACGACGGCCCGGAGACTCCTGCGCATACCGTCGCATTGTATCGCACGCACCCCCGCGCTTCTCACCGCAGGGACGCCAGCGAGGCCCCGGTCGGCGCCGATGCCCCGGCGAAGAGCACGTATCCGATTCCCGTGCGGCCGAGCCACACGCGGCGAAGCTCGTCGAGTCGATAGCGCCGCGCGACCTCGGCGGCGCGGGGCGCGGCCGGGTCGTTGACGAAGACATCGCCGCCGGCGTGGCCGGTCAGCACGAGCAGATGTCCCGATGTTTCTGCGATCGCCGCGCCGGTCAGCTCTCCGGCGCCGTAGCGGACCGAGGCGATCACCGGCATGCCGCGCGCGAGACACCAGGCCGCGGCGGACCAATCGGGGAACCGCAGGAGATAGCCGCCGATGCCACGGCGGCTCGCCGCGTGAATCGCGGCGGGCCACACGCCGTAGAGATCGAGCTCGGGCTGGAGCATCTCGCGCGCGAGATCGGCCACCGCCGCGCGCCGGCCGTGGTACGCCAGCACCATCGCGACGCACGTCGGCGAGCACACGCGATGCCTGATCGCGGCCTCCTCTTCCAGCTGGCTGAGCGCCGGCACCGCCAGGCGCGCGCCGCCGAACGCGGGGGCCGCGTCGGATCCAGGGCTCCACGCCGAGAGTGAGACACACCAGCGCGCCGCCAGCGACGAGTGCCCGGGCTCGACCCCGGCGCGCAGCGCGAGGCGGATGCGCTCGGCCGGCGGGTTCGCGATGAACTCGTCGATCTCGCAGACGAGCGTTTCGGATCGCGCGAGCCCGTCGCCGAATCGCGCGGGCCCGATGGTGGCGCCGGCGATCCAGGGCGACCACGCGCCCGCCGCGAACGCGGAGAGCTCGAAGCGAAAGCCCCGGGGGCTCTCACCGAGGGCGCTCAGCGCCGGCACCAGCCGGTGCGCGGGCACACGCGGTTGCCACTCGGGAAAGGTCAGGAGCAGGTGGCCGTCCTCGGCCACGACGGCGGGAGCGGGCTCGACACCGCGATCGCACGCCGGCGGTACGACCCGCGCAAGCACGTCGGAGGGCCAGCCGGAGGCGACGCGGAACAGGTCAGTGGGCACGCGGACATGCCTCTTCTCGAACCGCCGGAGCGCGTCGGGGGCGTGGGCGGGGCGTGCCCGCCCACGGCCTCCCCTTTTCGCATTGCGCAGTCCGGGCTGCGCGTCCCGACTTGCGCCGGGAGTGAATTACTGTAGCTCTCGGGCGCCGCGCGGAACCGCTAGCAGGCTCCGTGGGGCGCGGCCATCAGGTCCGGTGGTGTGTTCTCCATCGAACACCTCCTGGATTCGCGTGGGCCCACGACGGTGCGCGACACCCGATCGCGTCACCGTACTTCCTCTCTACTCCCGCGACCGGGACACGTCAAGTACGCACGCATCCGGCCTCCGCGCGGAGGTCGTCATGTAAGAACTATCTAGCAATCTTGGGTGTGGCTGGTCAAACTTCCACGGCACGCTCGGGAAATTTTCTCGCCGCACGTGCCCGCCGACGTGCACGACATCGACGTGATCTGCGTCGACGAGCACGGCGAGGTGTCAATGCCCTCGGCGCCAAGGGCCTGGGCGAGATAGCGGGATGGGCGCGCGCTACCGTCCCCGCAGCCGGGGATCGAGGACGTCGCGTAAGGCGTCGCCCAGCATGTTGAACCCGAACACGGCGAGCGAGATCGCGACTCCCGGCCAGATCGCCATCCACGGCGCGCGGAACATGTAGGTCCGTCCGGATCCCGACAGCATCCCGCCCCAGGCGGGATAGGGCGGCGGCACGCCGAACCCGAGGAACGAGAGCGCCGATTCGGCCAGGATGGCGGTGCCGAGACCGATCGTGGCCAGGATGATGATCGTGGCGGCCACGTTGGGCAGGATGTGGCGCACGATGATCCGCACGTGCCCGCAGCCCACCCCGCGCGCGGCCTCGACGTAGGTGCCCTGCGCGATCGCAATCGTCGCGCCGCGAATCACGCGCGAGTTGACGGCGGCGATGATGATCGCGAGCGAGAGCACGACGTTGAAGAGCCCCGGGCCCAGGACCGCCATCACCGACAGCACGATGACCAGATACGGAAACGAGAGCCACGCGTCGACGATCCGCTGGACGACCAGATCGTAGGCGCCACCGAAATACCCGCTCGAGACGCCGATGGTGGTCGCCAGCAGGACGGCCAGGCCGACGGTGGCGAAGCCGACGGTGATCGACACGCGGGCCCCGTAGACGATGCGGCTCCACATGTCGCGCGAGAGGTTGTCGGTGCCGAGCCAGTGGGCCGCCTCGGGCGCTCGCATGCGGGCGCCCCGAATCGTCTCGTCGTAGCCGTACGGCGCGATCCGCTCGGCGAACACCGCCATCACGAGCAGCGCGACCACGATGACGCCACCGATCGCGCCGAGGGGCTTGCGCCGCACGAAGCGACCGAGCGCGCGCAGCGTGTCGATGCTGCCCACCCGGATGCGGGCTCTTGTATCGGCCGCCTTCGCCGGTGCGACCCGCTGGGGAATCTCGACCCGCGTACTCATGCCGTCAGCCTTGCCCCATGCCGCTAGTACCGGATCCGAGGGTCGAGGACGGCATAGAGCGCGTCGACCGTGAGGTTGATCAGGACGATCGCCGAGATGACGACGAGGTTGACGCCCTGGATCACCGGATAGTCGCGCTGGTTGATCGCGTCGAACAGAAAGCGGCTCATGCCGGGCAGGCCGAACACCGTCTCGATGATCACGGTGCCGCCGATGACTTGCGGGAGTTGGGTGCCGAGCAGGGTCACGACCGGGATGATGGCGTTGCGGAGGCCGTGCTTCATCACGACTACGCCCTCGGCGAGCCCCTTCGCCCACGCCGTGCGCACGTAGTCCTGCCGGAGGACTTCCAGCAGCATGCCGCGCGTGAGGCGCATCAGCGCCGCGCCGGTCGCGATCCCGAGGATCATCGCCGGGATCACGAGCTGGGTGACGTGGCCGACCGGATCCTGCGAGAACTCGACGAAGCCCGTCACGGGCCGCCAGCCCCACCAGATGGCGGGCAATACGATCAGGAGCGTGGCGAGCCAGAACGGCGGGACGGACAGCCCGAGGATCGCGGCACTCCGCGCGACGTAGTCCTGGATGGTGTCCTGCCGGGCGGCCGAGATGAGGCCCACGGGTATTGCGATCAGGAGGGCGAAGGACAGGCCGAGCAGAGCGAGCTCGAACGTCACCGGGAGCCGCTGGCCGATCTCCTCCAACACCGGCCTCTTCGTCCACAGCGATTCGCCGAGGTCGCCGCGTACGGCGCGACCCAGCCACTCCACGTACTGGACCGGCAGCGGCCGGTCCAGGCCGAGCTTCGCCCTGAGCTCGTCCAGATCCTTGGCGTACGCCTTCTCGGCCAGCATCAGCATGACCACGTCGCCCGGGATGAGCCGCGGAAGCGTGAAGACGATCAGCGACGCGATCAAGAGCGACGGGATCGCGACCAGCAACCGCTTGAAGAGGTAGCGTCTCAACACGGGCGGTCGAGTCCGCGGCTAGCGCTCGAGCCACGCGGCCATGAGCCGCCCGCCGTAGTCATAGCCCATGTTCGGCCCGTAGTTCTTGAGCGCGCCCTCCCAGACGGCGATCCAAATGGGCGATGGCATCTGCACGTAGTACTGCTGCTTGGCCAGGTGGCGCTGGATGTCGTAGATGATCTCGCGGCGCTTGGACACGTCGAGCGTCCGCCGCTGGCGAACGAGCATGTCGTCGACCACGGGATCGGTGATGTGGCTCTGGTTCTTCAGCTCGTCCTTGTAGTACTGGCCGAACAGAAAGTTGTCCGGCTCGAGGAAGCCGGTCTGAGGTCCGTACGTCATCGAGTCGAATTTGCCGTAGAAGCAGGTCGCGATGTAGGCGCCGTATTCCTTCTGGTCGATCTTGACGTCGATGCCGACGGCCTTGAGGTCCTTCTGCACGAGCTGCAGCGAGTCGACCAAAACGGTCGAGCCGTACGTCGTGAAGCACGTCGTGCCGGGGAAGCCGTTGGGATAGCCGGCGGCTGCCAGGAGCTTCTTGGCCTCGGCCGGATCGTGCTTGTAGTACTTGGCACCCTCGCCGAGCTTCTCGAACGGAACCGACCACTCCTTCAGCGCGGCCGGCACCGCCGGATTCATCGCGCCGATGCCCTCGAACACCGACTCGATGATGGCCTTGCGGTCGATCGCCATCGACATGGCCTGCCGGACCCTGGGGTCGCTGAACGGCTTCTGGTCGGTGCGCATCGAGATGTGGTTCATCACCGGCGACGGGAACTCGAGCGTCTGGAGCTTCGGCCGCTTCTGCTTGAGCGTGTCCTTGATCTGGACCCAGTCGACCCGGTCGATCGTACCCGGGAATTGCCAGCCGAGATCGTACTTGCCGCTGAGGAACGACGCCATGCGCGAGGCGTTGTCCTCGTCCACCGTCGCCTCGATCCGGTCGATGTACGGCAAGCCGTGGACGAAGTAATTCGGATTGCGCACGTAGGTGAGCCCGACGTTCGGGCGATACGAGTCCAGTACCCAGGGGCCGGTGCCGATGACAGTCTCCGGCTTCTTGAGATCGCCATACTTCTCGACGACCTCCTTCGCGACGATGGCGACCGCGTGCGGGTTCGAGAGCATGTCGAGGAGCCAGACGAACGGCTCCTTCAGGGTGAACTTCACCGTGTACTTGTCGGGCGCCTCGACCTTGTCGACCGCCTTGAGCATGTACGCGTTGGCGTTGCCCTTCACGGTCAGGAAGTGGTTCACGCTGAACACGACGTCGTCGGCCGTCAGCTCGCGCCCGTTCACCGGCGGCTTGTTGTGCCACTTGACGCCACGGCGGAGCTTGAACACGCACGTCGTCTCGTTCGGCTGGGTCCACGACTCGGCCAGGTCGCCCTCGATCGGGAACGTGCCAGGTGCGACGCTCGGCCCAGCCTTGTGCTTCAGCAGCCGGCTGTGGGTGAAGCTGAGGGAGATGTGCGTCTTGAAGGAGATCGTCTGGAACGGGTCGAAGTGCGGCGGGTCGTAGGTGCGGATGGCCAGGGTGCCGCCGCGCTTGGGCGTCTGGGCGCGCGCGACGACCGGAGCCATCGACGCGCCGACCAGGCCGGCGCCGCCGAGCTTGAGGAGATGCCGTCGGCTGAGATTCATGGATTCCTCCGCGACCTCACGCGTGGGCGGCGATGACCCCGAGCGCCTGGTCGAATATGTCCAGCGTTTCGGCGACGTCTTGATCGGTATGGGCGAGCGACACGTAGATCTTGTTCACAGCCTTGACGAGCTTGCGGCGGACCAGCTCCTGGTTGAAGCGCTCGATCCGGTCGCGATCCGCCGTCAAGGTCGCGCGATAGTCGACGACCGGGCGGTCGGTGAAGAAGATGTCGAACACGGGCGGCTCGCCGCTGACCTGCGCCGGCATGCCGTGCTTGCGCGCGGCGGCGGTGAGCCCTTCGCGCAGGCGCGTGCCGGTCTTGAAGAGCCGCTCGTACGCGCCGGGCTTCCTGAGCTCGGCCAGGGTCGCGAGGCCGGCCGCGCACGCGATCGCGTTGCCGTTGAAGGTTCCCGCCTGCCAGACATAATCCGGCGTGCCCTCGAGCGCCGCGTCGAAGTGGCGCATGATCTCCTTGGGCCCGGCGATGCAGGCGAGCGGAAAGCCGCCGGCCACGACCTTGCCGTACGCGGCCAGGTCGGGCACGACGCCGTAGTATTCCTGCGCGCCGCCGTAGGCGAACCGGAAGCCGGTCACGATCTCGTCGAAGATCAGCGGCACGCCGTGGCGCTTCGTCGCTGCGCGCAATCCGGCCAGAAATCCCGGCGCGGGCACGATCGTCCGCTGGTAGGGCTCGATCAGCACCGCGGCCAGCTCGTCGTGATGGGCGGCGATCAGCGCCTCGGCCGTCGCCAGATCGTTGTAGGGCGCGATCAGCACCTCGGCCTCGATCGTGTGCGGGACGCCGGCCGAGTCCATCATCGGCGCCGGGAACGCCTTCGGTGAGCGCGGCACCACGCTCATCAGCGCGTAGTCGTGCGTGCCGTGAAAGCCGCCCTCGAACTTCATGATCTTGTCGCGCTTGCGGAAGGCGCGCGCGACACGAAGCGCGAAGAACGTCGCCTCCGAGCCGCTGGACGTGTAGCGCACCTGCTCGGCGCACGGCACGGCTCGCACGATCTCCTCGGCGAGCTGGATCGCCGGCTCGTTCAGCAGGAAGTGCGACGTGCCTCGCGCCATCTGGCGCTCGACCGCCTCGACCACGGCCGGGTGCGCGTGGCCGAGCAGCATCGGGCCGGAGCCGAGCAGGTAGTCGAGGTATCGCTGTCCGCGCATGTCGTACAGATACGCGCCCCGCCCTTCCTTGACGACGAATTCGAGGCCGGGGCCGCTCCGGTGACTGCCGAGGATGCCTCCGGGAAGGACCTGATCGGCGCGGCGCAGAAGGTCTTCTTGGTCGCTCATCGGTGAGCCTCCGTCAGAACTGTCCGGTGATCATACGCGAGAACCCTCACCGGTCAAGAGCACTCCGGCCCCGGCAAAGGCCCCCCGCTTCAAGAGCGCCAGCGCGCGGTTGGCGTCCTCGAGGGCGAACGTCGTCGTCTCGGTCCTGATCGGAATCCGCGCGGCCTCCGCGAGCAGCTCCTCGCCGTCGGCGCGCGTGTTGGCGGTGACGCTCCGAAGCTTTCGCTCGTAGAAGAGATGGCGCTCGTAGTCGAGCGGCGGCACCGCCGTCATGTAGATGCCGGCCAGCGCCAGGGTGCCGCCGCGATCCAGATTCTCGAGCGCGACCGGGACGAGCTCGCCGGCCGGCGCGAAGAGGATCGCGCCGTGCATCTTCGCAGGCATCGGCTCGCGCGTGCCGCCGACCCAGGTGGCGCCCAGGCGGCGCGCAAGGGCCCGATGCGATTCCTCGCGCGTGCAGACGAAGACGTCGCACCCGCGCGCCCGCGCCACCTGCAAGGTCACGTGAGCCGACGCCCCGAACCCGTAGATGCCGAGCCGTCCCCCCGCCTGCACCTCGGCGAGCTTGAGCGCCCGGTAGCCGATGATGCCGGCGCAGAGGAGCGGAGCCGCGTCGGCGTCGCCGAAGACGGACGGGATCGCGTAGGCGAACGCCTCGGACACGACCGCGTAGTCGGCGAACCCGCCGTCGGCGTGATAGCCGGTGAATTCGGCGCGCTCGCAGAGGTTCTCGCGGCCGCCGCGACAGGCCTCGCAGGCGCCGCACGTCCGGCGGAGCCACGCGATCCCCACGCGGTCGCCGGGCTGGAATCGCTGCGCGCCGGTACCCGCACGCTCGACTCGACCGACGACCTGGTGTCCGGGCACGACGCGCGGCCGCACCGGCGGCAGCTCGCCCTCGACGACGTGCAGGTCGGTGCGGCACACGCCGCACGCGCTCACGCGGACCAGGATCTCGCCGGCGCCCGGCGTCGGCGCGAGACGGGTTTCCAGACGCAGCGGAGCGGTTTCGACCGGTGCGGGAGCGGAGAGCGCGAGCGCCCGCATGCTAGCGTCGTCGCCGGCGCCGCGAGGCCCGGTGCGATACGGCCGCGTTCACTCCCCGCCCGCCCTCGCCACGAGCTTCTTCGCGCGCGCGAGGTGCGGGGCGTCCACCATCTGGCCCTTGAACGTGAACGCATAGACGCCGCGCCGGGCGTGCTCCTCGAACAGCGCGACGAGCTGGCGCGCCTCGTCGACCGATTCCTTCGGCGGCGTGAACACCTCGTTGATCACGGGAATCTGGTTGGGATGGATCGAGATCTTGCCGGTGAAGCCCATCGCCACCCCGTCCTCGCACTCGCGCTTGAGGCCGCCGAGATCGGCGATGTCCGTGAAGACCGTGTCGATCGCCTCGACTCCACAGGCCGCGGCGACGACCGAGCACATGACGCGCGCGTAGCGCGGGATGTCCATGTATTGCCCCTGCGCGTCGCGCACGCGGCCGAGCCCCATCGCGGCGCCCAGGTCCTCCACGCCCCAGGAGATCGCGACGGTGCGCGGCGTGGCCGCGGCGATCTCGCGGATGTTCAGGAGCCCTTCCGGCGTCTCCGTCGCGATCAGCACCAGGCGGGTGGCGCCGTTGTCGATCCCGTGGTGCTGCTCGAGACGGTCGAGGATCCGGACGATCACGCGGATGTCGGCCGCGCTGTTCGGCTTGGGGACCACGTAGCCGTCGGGGCGCGACGCGATCGTCTCTTCCAGATCCGTCTGGCCGAGCCCGGTCGCGATCGGGTTCATCCGCACCCAGCGCTCGCGGCCGCCGAAGTCGCGCGTGAGCCAATCCCGGACCACGCCGCGCGTCGCCGCCTTGCGATCCGGGGCCACCGCGTCCTCCAGGTCGATGATCACCCCGTCGGCCGGAATGGTCAGGGCCTTGGCGAGCATGCGCTCGTTGCCGCCCGGCACGAAGTGGAGCGACCGGCGCCGCCGCGCCACGTCAGGCGCCCTTCTTGCGCATCATCGCGTTGCGCCGCGCGACCATCACGACCTCCCCGTGCTGGTTGAGCGCCCGGTGCACGAAGGTCACGATGCCCCACTGCGGCCGCGAGCGCGACTCGCGCTTGTCGACCACTTCGGTCTCGGCATAGATCGTGTCGCCGTGGAAGACCGGCTTCGGGAACTCGACCTTCTCGAACCCGAGATTGCCGACGGTCGTGCCGAGCGTGGTCTCGCCGACCGAGAGCCCGACGGCGACGCCGAGCGTGAACAGGCTGTTGACCAGCGGCTTGCCGAACTCGGCCTTGGCCGCCGCGTGAAAGTCGACGTGGAGCGACTGGGGGTTCATCGTGAGGCAGGAGAACCACACGTTGTCCGCCTCGGTCACCGTGCGTCCGGGCTGGTGCCGGAACGTCTGTCCGATCTCGAGCTCGTCGAAGTACTTTCCTGCCACGTCGGACCTCCGGATGTCGTTCGGGTTCGGCGCTTGACAGCGGTCGTGCCAGATTCTATCAATGTTGCGCCATGGAGAACTCCTA
>Ga0306920_100016353_pt1 | contig 10216 bp, 6 predicted proteins | sample flu12Cox44000170_FD_204666 | JGI IMG/M metagenome (GOLD analysis project Ga0306920, IMG submission 204666) | Lab enrichment of tropical soil microbial communities from Luquillo Experimental Forest, Puerto Rico - flux4day.12C.oxic.44.000.170 (v2)... | ecosystem: Environmental > Terrestrial >...
CTGCCACCACGTAACCCTCACCGAATTGCGATCGGGATCCGACACCTGCGCCTGCAACCTGACGGAACTGCCTGCCTTTGCGGAGAGTTCCATTGGTCCTGCGATTGAGACCTTCGGTTCGTGATTAGCACCCTCGTACTTGGGAGTAACCGACCATCTCAACCGCGCGGCGAAATCGTTCTGCGCGGCTGCGAAGAAGCGCGCGTTTACCATTGCCGTTCGAGGCGGTATGTTGCGATGAAAGCTGAACCCGCTTGTGCTTGCAGCAGGCTTCTTTTGTCCGCCTGCGGAGCTACCCGGGGCGCTTGGATTCTTTACGCCGGCGGGTGCTATGCCCGGGGCAACGCCGGGAGCATCCGGACCAACTGGCTGTGTATCACCCCATGCGATAGCCTGCGCATTCTCTCGCTGGATGCCTCCCCAGCCTCCCCAGTGTCCATCCGTGGAGGCACGAAGGCCATTGTTCAAAAGGTTCAGAAAGGTGGGGGTGTCCCCTTCGCTGATGAATGAGTCTTTCTCCTGAGGAGGAGTGAACGGGGCGTAGCCCATTTCCCGAAGCTGGTCGACGCTGTAGCCGGTTAGACCGAAGTAGTCTGTTGGGTCGCCTTCGACCATCCGCTTGCCGTCTCCCCAGACTCTGTACAACGCGCCTAGCGGCCCTGCGTTCAGGATGTTCTGTCTTGTCCAGGCACCGCTGATGTAGACCTGGTCCACCGCGGCAAGGTCGTTCCGGATGAAGTATCCGTATTCGATCATCGCCAACTGCCAGTTGGAGACGGTAGGCCAATTCGGCTTGATGTACTTTGCATAGGTCCCGTCCTGGTCTCCCCAAGGAATGATGATGAGCCTATGCGAGACCTTATTCTTGATGTCTATCCAGTGCGGGCTTGTGTGGTGTTGGTCGTAGATTGATTTTAGCGCGCGTGCGATCGTGCTCTGACCAGCTTGCGCAGTTACGTAGAGCGGTCTTGGGTCATCATCCAGGAGCAAGTCTTTTATCAGGTTGGAGCCATCTGTATCCTTCGAGTAATCTCCCTCAAAGTCGACGTTACCCCATTTGATCTTGGATCGCAGGATTGTTGGATCGGGATATGCAGAGTTGTGAACTTTTAGATTCGAGTAGACGTTGGCATAAGCCTCAACGATTTGATCGATAAATTTCTCTTTGTTGGCTGCTGGCCACCTCCAGGACGTGCATCCCGCAAGGCACATTCCCAGCCTGGAATATTCGCTTCCAGGCCAGTACTGTGTCGAACCTTTTCCGTCGCCTCTCCAGTGAACACCAGAAGACGCGTATACCAGTCCTTCAACATCGAAGTCAGTCGAGTAGAGCACCGCGCGGATCAAGGTGTTCTTGTCGTCGAGTTCCGGATCTGCGGTAATGACGACTCTGGGCCTGTCCGGTGGACGAGCCTGAGCTTGGATGAGTCCTGCATGGCAGTTTACGGCCATGAAAAGCACGAAAATTGAGGTCGAGATAAATCGCATCGTTGTTCTTCGCCAGCCCATTCTATACGCGAGGTCCTCACAGCCAGTCTTATCATTACTGCATAACGTGCAGTAATGAAACGGTCGGCCCCCACGAGGATGCTAACATCGCTGCGATGCCAGACAGTAAGTTGATCTGGAAAGAATTGTCAAGGCCTTGATGAAGGCTGCGTTTAGATGCATGCAAGAAAGGAGCATATTTATAGGGCCCGTGTTAGGCTTGGGCGTTCAGAGATGCGCTGAGCATTCCATGCTAGTCTCGCCCTTTAAGCGAATTCCGAAAGTGGTCCGAAATCGTACGACGACACTTTATCTTTCCAGGCAATCCGGCCATCAAAGCGGGTGCGGCTTCGATCCGCTCGAGCCCGTCTACCTAAAGGAGCGAGAAATGAGCGAAGGCCCTCAGTGCGAATGTATCAATCTTCGATTCAAATTGGTCCACCTGAAAGCCGTATCCTTCCTGGTTCTGGCAGTAACTCTTCCTTTGGCGTGCCCTCCATCCGCCGACGCAGCACCAGCTGGTGGATATCAGCTTCAAAAGAAGATCGCTCTCGGCGGAGAGGGTGGTTGGGACTACTTCGATGTTGATCCGGGATCCGGCCATGTCTTCATTCCCCGCGGTTCCCACATTCTCGTGGTCGATTCCGAGGGCAATAGGGTAACGGACATCCCCGGCGTGAAGGGTGCACACGCGATTGCGTTCGCCCCTGACCTCAAAAAGGCTTTCCTCAGTACAGAAGGCTCCATCTCTATTCTTGACATGGGTTTGATGGAGATCACGGGTGAGGTCAGCCTTTCCGGAAAAGATCCCGACGCTATACTCTATGACCCATTAGTGAAACGAGTATTCACATTCAACGGTGGTGGAACGCAGGATGCAACCGCCGTCGATGCGCTGACCGGCAAGGTGCTGGGAAGCATCCCGCTGGGGGGAAAACCTGAATTTGCACAGGCTGATGGCGAAGGGCATATCTACGTCAATATTGAGGACAAGAGCAAAATCGCTGCCATTGACTCGAAAACCCTGAAGGTTCTGGATACCTGGCCCATTGCGCCATGCCAGGACCCCTCAGGGCTCGCCATCGACGTTGCTCATGGTCGCTTGTTCGCGGGTTGCCACAACCGGTTAATGGCAGTCGTGGACTACAAATCCGGCAAAGTGCTTGGCACGGTACCGATCGGAGGCGGCGTGGATGCAAACCGCTTTGATCCGCAAACCGGTCTTGCCTTCGCCTCGTGCGGAGAGGGCGTCATTATCGCAGCTCACGAGGAATCGCCCGGCAAGTTCGCTGTTGCGCAAACGATTCACACCGAACGCGGAGCGCGGACCATGACCCTTGATCTGAAGAACCACATCGTTTACACGGTGACCGCACAATTCGGGCCGCCGCCGGCGGCGACTAAGGAACACCCTCACCCTTATCCGACGATCGTTTCCAACACGTTTACCCTGCTCATCTACAGGCAATAGGCTGCTGGAGCGGCGAGTCATGCTGGAAATGGAGTTCATTGCTGACTCTTTGTCTCGACGCGCTTGGCGGCCAACCCGACACGGACAAGATAAACTCATTTCGGCAGATCTATGAAAAATACCGGACCAATTGCAATGACGTGTATTTGTGCTGGCGCTGCTTTGGCGCTTGCGTTCGGTGTCGCGAGCCTGCGAGCGCAGGGACCGGGCGGTGTCCAAACTGCTCAGGCCCTATTTGGTGCGCTCGATACCGATAAGGATGGAACGCTGACACGGCTCGAACTCGAGTCTGGCTTTAACTCCTGGTTTACATCGTGGGACAGCGCACATAGCGGGGTCCTCAGCCAGCCTCAGATTTTGGCCGGGATCAGCAAGTTGCTGCCAACGCCGCCCGCTGTCAAGCCCGGGCAGGCTAACACATTCAACCCGGCGGGTAATTCGACGCCGATTCCCGCGTCGCAAGCTGCAGTGGCCGCTTTGATGGCGGCATTGCCGACTGTCCCCGCTACCAAGCCGGCGCGTCCGCGCAGGGTACTGGTGATGGCACATACGGGCGCTGGAGGGTTTGTGCACGCCTCAATCCCACTGGCCGCGAAGGCGGTGGAAGCACTGGGAAATCAGGGTGGATTGTGGACCACCACCGTCAGTTACGATGCTGCGGACATCAACACCGATAATCTCAAGAAATACGACGCCATTTTCCTGGATAGCACAACTGCGTGTTTTCTTGACGATCCAGATCCCGCGGTTACGGCCGCGCGGCGAGCGGCATTCCTGAATTTCGTGAGAAGCGGAAAAGGGGTCGCCGCAATACACGCGGCTACAGACTCGTATCACACTGATTGCCTGGCGAGTGAGGCCACTGCAAAGAACGGCGGTCCCGGACTGAATTTAGGAGCTTTGGTTTTAACATCCCGGCTCGTTACTGCGGCCGACAAGGATAATGACGGAAACGTCAGCCAGCAAGAGTGGTCCGCAGTCGCCGACGATTGGTTTCGTAAGTTGGATACAGGCAATGCAGGGAAAGTGACTCGCGCTGATTTTGTCGAACGCTTCAATGCTTTGTTACCGCCGCTGGATATGCGCCGTCTGGGCCTGGAATCGAAGCCCGTGCTGCAATGGCCGGAGTTCAACACATTGATTGGCGGCTACTTCAAATTTCACTGGTCCGATCCGCAACAAATCTATGTCAAGATCGATGATCCGAACAGTCCGTTAACGGCGATGTTCCATGGCAAGGAGTTCGAGATCCATGACGAAACTTATACGTTTGAGCAGGAGTCGTTTTCGCGTAGGAACGTGCATGTACTGACAAGCATCGACTACGACAAGATGAGCGCTGAAGATAAAGCAAAGGAAGCCCATCCGCGCACCGATGGGGATTATGCATTGAGTTACATTCGCCGCGAGGGCAACGGGCGAGTCTTCTATGAAGGCCATGGACACAGCGATCGCGTGTATGCGATGACGCCGATGCTGGAACACTTACGCGCCGGGATTCAATACGCGCTGGGCGACCTGAAAGCGGACGACAGTCCCTCAGCGAAATAAGTTGGAGTCGTGGGAATTGGCCAAAAACGCCCTTAACTGAGGCTTTACTCCCTCACACAGTACTCCCTGTACGCGCCACAGTGCCGCATCGCGTGTCTTAGAACCGGAGGCACGAAATTTGAATCCCATGGTTCTAAGGTCTTTCAAGAAAGCGCACCTTGGCCCGCTGATCTGCCTCTGTTTCCTCGTTGTTCCCGGTCAGGTTGACACGCTCGTGGTGTGTCCTCTCATGTAACGACTGTTCCGGGTGCCCAATCGCTGCGGAACAGTTCTCAGTCAGCGCCAAATTTCTGAAAATCGAATCGGGCCCCGTAGGTTGCCGGTTCATGTTCGAGTTCAGATCATGGCGATTCCACCTGGGACGCAGTCGTAAGCTGAGACCGGATAACCTTTAAGGAGGGCGCATGCAGAGGAGGGAGTTTGTGAGATCAGGGCTGGCTGCGGCGGGAGCGGCTACGGGCGCGGTGGCGTTAGGGGCCGAAACAGAGCCCGGTGCAGGAGCCCATCAGGAGTACTATCAGCTGCGAGCATATACGCTGCGAACGGGGCCGCAGCTTGAGCTGACCCAGGGCTATTTCGAGCGGGCCCTGATTCCGGCTCTGAACCGGCTCGGCATGTCGCCTGTAGGAAGCTTCAAGCTCGATATTGGGCCAGAGACGCCGACCTATTATGTGCTGATTCCCTCGACCTCAGTCGAGACATTGCTCTCCCTCGACACGCTGCTTGGAAAGGATCCGGAGTACGTGAAGGGGGCATCCGGGTTTCGGGACGCCCCCGCATCAGCGCCTGCCTTTGTACGCACGGAACGATCCATCCTCTCGGCCTTCTCGGGCTGGCCAAAGCTGACCGCGCCGAAGCTAGAAAAGCGCATTTTCCAGCTGCGTACGTACGAGAGCCCGAGCCAGGTGGCGCATACGCGCAAGATCCAGATGTTCAACGAAGCGGAGATCGGGCTATTTACCAAGGCCGGGCTGAATCCGGTCTTCTTTGCGGATACGGTGATCGGCACACGCATGCCGAACCTGACTTATATGCTGACCTTCCCTGACTTGCCGACTCTGACAGCTCATTGGTCAGCTTTCGCGGGCGATCCGGTGTGGAAGGAGCTCTCCCACAAGCCTGGCAATACCGATGCCGAGATCGTGAGCAACATTACGAACCTGTATCTGAGCCCGCTGACCTGCTCACAGATTTGAATTTGACGGTTGCGGAACCCCTGGGAGGCCGCATTATCAGCCACAGTCGGCTGGGATTCGAAATACCTTGACCTTCTACAGCTCAGGCTGTATATGTAGAAGCGAAAGGTATGAAGAAGGCTGAAAGCAAGTTCGATCTTCCGCAGGGCACCCTCGACCTCCTCATCATGAGGGTCGTCGCCCTTGGCCCCATTCACGGCTATGCCATCGGGCAGAGGATTCAGCAGATGTCGCGCGAGGCCCTGCAGGTCCAGCAGGGATCACTGTATCCGGCACTCCATCGCCTTGAATACAAAAAGCTGCTCACTGCGAACTGGCAGCCGTCCGAAACCGGCCGCGAAGCCAAATTCTATGAGCTCACCGCCAAAGGCCGGGCTCATCTCAAGGCAGAAACCGACAACTGGAACCGCCTCACCGACGTGGTCGGCCTCATTCTCAAGGGAACGCTGGAGGGACTCTCATGAGCTGCCTCAGGAGGCTATTTACACGCACGCGCATGGAAATCGATCTCGATAAAGAGTTGCGATTCCACTTCGAATCGCAAGTTGCCGACAAAGTGCGGTCCGGCGTTTCGGAGAATGAGGCACGCCGGCTTACGCGTCTCGAGTTCGGCGGAATCGAGCAGATCAAAGAAGATTGCCGCGAGAGGCGAGGCACGATGTGGGTCGAATCCCTCGTTCAGGACTTCCGGTATGGCCTGCGACAGCTCCGCAAATCACCAGGGTTCACCTTGATCACCATCGTCTCGCTGGCTCTGGGCATCGGCGCCAACACCGCCATCTTCACGCTGCTTAACGCCATCCTGTTACGCCCACTGCCGGTGCAGAGTCCCGGGGAATTGCTCTTATTCGGCGACGGTCAGGCACAGGGCAGCACCAACTCTGTCCCTGACGGCAGTTGGAAGTTGTTCTCCTATTCCTTCTTTCACGACTTTCGCCAGAAAGATGCCTCGTTTTCTGGAATTGCCGCGGTCGACAGCAACGATTTTCGAACCAAGGCATCGATTGCCGACGGGGCGTATGAGACGACCCATGTCACTCTTGTCTCCGGAAGCTACTTTTCCGTTCTCGGCGTGCCGGCGGTTTTCGGCCGGACGATCGGCGAATCTGACGACAGCCTTGAGGCGGCAGCCGGTCCGGTTGCCGTCGCTAGCTATACTTGGTTCCAACGCCATTTCAATGGCGATCCATCGGCTCTGGGGAAGGCCATCCGAATCCAGTCGCACGATTACACGCTGGTCGGGGTTGCGCGTCCCGGCTTCTACGGAACTACCGTCGGCCAATCTACCGATCTCTGGATTCCAATCTCGATGCAGGCGTTCGCGCGTCCCGGCTGGAAAGGTCTCGATGTCAAGATGTTTCAGTCGCTCTATCTCGTTGGACGGCTCAAGCCCGGCGTGAACTCAGCGCAGGCTAGTGCCGAAACCAACCTGCTGTTCAAGCAGATCATGCGAAGCTACCTCGGGCCGCAACCCTCGCAAAAGCACCTCGACGATCTTGCCCACGCGAGGGTCGAGCTCACCCCGGGTGCCAGGGGAGTCTCTTTCCTGCGTTACGCCTTCTCGCTGCCACTCAAGATTCTTATGGCTATTGTCGCGCTGGTGCTGCTGATTGCCTGCGCCAATATTGCGAACATGCTTCTGGCGCGTGGCGTGGCGCGCACGCGCGAAGTGGCTACACGCATGGCGCTGGGCGCGTCACGCAGTCGGATTGTATTTCAACTCCTCACCGAGTCGGCACTTCTGGCTTTGGTAGGAGCCTCCGCCGGAGTTGCGCTTGCATGGAAGGCGAGCACGATCCTCCTGAACATGGCCAGGCCCGGCCCAGATCCAGTGCCTTTGAACCTTACGCCTGACCTGCGCGTGCTCGCATTCACCCTGGGCGTTACCGTGCTCACGGCAGTTCTCTTCGGCACGCTGCCGGCGTTCCGGTCAGCCAGGCTTGAGTTCACGTCGGCTCTCAAAGACGGACGCGGCAGCTCCTCGGGTTCCACGCGCGGCGCTCTCGCCCGCGCTCTCATTGTCGGTCAGATTGCGCTCTCCGTAGTGCTCCTTGTCGTGGCCGGTCTGTTCGTTCGCAGCCTTATTCACCTGTATGACGTGGACACTGGGTTCGACAAGCACAACGTGCTGCTCTTCACGCTCGACTCCAGTACTGCCAATCTCCCCCACGGACCCGACGAGATCCGTTCCGCTGTTCTTGAGGATCAAATCGAAAAGCGCGTGCAGACCATTCCTGGCGTCCAGTCCGAAGGCTTCGCTTTCTTTACTTTTGACCAAGGCGGCTGGACCGACCTCGCCCTCTTTCAGGGCATCCCGCGAACGCCCGCCAACGGCGAGAATGTCTCCTACAACATTGTCGGCAATGGATTCTTCTCTGCAATGGGCGTTCCTCTCATCGAAGGCCGCACCTTTAATGCGCAGGATACGCGCAACTCGCCCATGGTTGCCGTGATCAACCAGACCATGGCGCGCCGCTTCTTCCCCAATAGCTCGCCCATCGGCCACCACTTCGGGGTCGGAGAAACACCCGATCATCCCGGCGAGTTTGAGGTCATCGGCGTGGTCAAGGACGCCAAGTACTTCGAGCTCGGCGAAGGCACTCAGATGGCCGCCTACATTGCCTGTGCCCAGAAATCCGGCTTCTTCGGCAACTTCGTGGTGCGCTATGCTCCGGGCGCAAACCGGCAAGAGATCGTCTCCCGAGTCCGTCATTCCATCGCCGAGATCAACGCCAACATCCTTGTTAATAGCGTGAACAGCCTCGAAGAGCAGGTCGACCGCTCCATAGCAACGCAATCGCTGATTGCCCGGCTCTCTAGCTTCTTCGGAATCGTGGCTGTCTTCCTCGCCTGCATCGGCATTTACGGCCTGCTTTCGTACTCGGTGGCGCGGCGCACAAGCGAATTGGGAATCCGCCTTGCCCTCGGGGCACAATCGCACTCGTTGCTCTGGTTGATCCTGCGGGAATGCCTGGTTCTGCTGATTCTTGGCCTTGTGGTCGGCCTCCCAGTTACCCTCAGTTCCACGCGCATCCTCAAGAGCTTGCTATACCAGCTGAGCCCGCTCGATCCGACGGTCATCGCTATTGCCGTTGTCGCCGTGTCCTCAATGACAGTCGCTGCAGCATGGCTGCCCGCACGCCGAGCCACCAGAATCAATCCAACGCAAGCACTTCGCGCTGAATAATGAGCAGCCGCATAAATTCCAACTTGACAAATACTGAAATCGAGGCTCAATCCAGGGATCTACCGCGACGGTGCAAATCTCGATTTGCGCACCATCGCCAACTCGCGTTTCCAGACCGCGCAAGTCTGGAAATGCGGTAAGGCCGGTTGGCAACAGTTAGCAGTTCAGGCTGCAGAGTGGCTGGGCTCCAGTCCGACATTTCATATGCGAAGGGTCGTTATCGGCTCGGCGGCGGCCCGATTACCCCGTAGCACTCCTATTTAGACCAGGGCGGAACCACGCCGTTGGTGCGCGCGTACGCGATTGACTGCCCCAGATGCTCGTGTTGGTCTTCAAGAATCAGCATCAGCGCTCCCTGCTTCGTCATGTCTCTTCCGAACAGTTTCACCGGCGCCTGCAGGTCGTTGTCGGAAAGTTCCGTAATCGCTTTTTGCAGATTGACGTACGAAGCCTTCAGAGCTTCCTGCAATTTCTCCGGATCGGTGACGGGTTCGGGCTGTGCCCCCGTATTCGGTGTGCCCGAAAGCACGCCGGCGAGCATGCCGTCTTCCTTAACGATCAGGTTGAACACGTCGCCGACGGAGCGAACGCCCTGGCCGGGCTTCCAGTCGTACTTGCACGACATAACGCGCGCGAGTCCGGTGAATTTGTCCGAAAGCGTTCCCGCATCTTTCGCATATGCAGCCTGCAATCCTGCCGATTGCGCCTGCGCCAACGGCATCATGAGAGCGACCGCAAGCGCGATCGCTGCGTACTGACTGAGAATCTTCTTCATCGGTAACTCCTTCACGTCAATTTGAACGACTCGTGCCGCTCGTAAGGCGGAATACAGGTTGCAACGTCGCGATTCTTAACGCCACTGCGCCATGCGGTTCACTATTCATACCGAAGCGCGACGAGCGGATCGAGCCGCATGGCCCGCCTCGCGGGAATATAGCAGGCCGCCAGCGCCACAGCCGTGAGCAGCAAGGTGACCCCCGCAAACGTCAGAGGATCGGTCGGTCTGACGCCGAAGAGCAGTCCTGCCATCAGGTGTGACACGATCAGCGCGCTAACCAGTCCCACTGCGGCGCCGCCCACCGCAAGCCATAGGCCCTGGCGCAAGACCATCGTCAAAATCGCCTTTCTACTTGCCCCGAGCGCAAGGCGAATGCCGATGTCCTGCGTCCGCTCATTGACTAAAAAGGAGATCGTTCCATAGATTCCCAGACCCGCGAGCAGCAGGGCAGTTGCGGCAAACAACGCCACCATTTCCAAGGAGAACCGCCGCACAGAAAGCGAAGAGGAGAGAACGTCGTCCAAGGTCTCCGCGCGGAAGATGGG
>Ga0306920_100016355_pt1 | contig 10215 bp, 11 predicted proteins | sample flu12Cox44000170_FD_204666 | JGI IMG/M metagenome (GOLD analysis project Ga0306920, IMG submission 204666) | Lab enrichment of tropical soil microbial communities from Luquillo Experimental Forest, Puerto Rico - flux4day.12C.oxic.44.000.170 (v2)... | ecosystem: Environmental > Terrestrial >...
GCCGACAGTGGACGCCGGCGGCACGCCTGCCCCGAAGCTGCGTGAGCTGCGCGTCGCCGGGGTTTTCGAGGTTGGCCTCCAGGACCACGACGCCACGCTGATCTTCGGCAACCTCGCCGACGTGCGGGGGCTCGGGCCTGTGGGCACGGTGAGCGAGGGGCTGCGTGTGCAGTTGCAGGACGTGCTCGCCGCTCCCGCCGTGGCGGAACGGCTGCGGGCGCGGCTACCGCCGACGCTCGAGGTGAGCGACTGGACGCGCGACAACGCCAACTACTTTCGCGCCATCCGCATCGAGAAGACCATGATGTCGCTGATCCTGCTGCTGATCGTCGCGGTAGCCGCCTTCAACATCGTGGCGATGCTGGTGATGGTCGTGACCGACAAGCGCACCGACATCGCCATCATGCGCACTTTCGGCGCCGCGCCACCCCGCGTGATGGGTATCTTCATCACCCAGGGGCTGGTGATCGGCTGGTTGGGGGTCGCACTCGGCTCGGCGCTCGGGCTGCTGCTGGCGTTCCATGTCGACACCATCGTGCCCTTCCTCGAGCGCACCTTCCGCTTCCAGATCATGGACGCGGACGTGTACTACATCACCGCGATTCCCTCCGAGGTTCATTGGGGCAATATAGCGGCCATCGCGGTGGCGGCGCTGCTGCTGACCGCCCTCGCGACGATCTACCCGGCGATCCGCGCGGCGCGGACCGCACCCGCCGAGGCGTTGCGGTACGAGTAGCCGATGAGCGCCTACGAGTGGCTCATCGGTACGCGCTACCTGCGCTCGACGCACCGGCGCGGCTTCGTCTCGTTCGTCGCACTCATGTCGGTGTGCGGCCTCATGCTCGGGGTCGCCACGCTGATCGTGGTGCTCTCCGTGATGAACGGCTTCGAGCGCGAGCTGCGCAACCGCATCCTCGCCGTGACATCCCACGCCACGATCGCGGGCCTCAATGGCACGCTGCCCGACTGGCGCGCGCTGCAAGCCGCGGTGCGCCGCCAGAGCGAGGTGCAGGCCGCGGTCCCCTACATCGAAAGCCAGGCGATGTTTGCCCACGGCACCGCCATGGCCGGGGCCAACGTGCGCGGCGTGCTGCCGGAGGAGGAGCGCACGGCCACCGGTCTGGCGCAACACCTGGTGTCGGGCCACCTCGATGACCTGACTGCAGGCAGTTACGCCATCATTCTCGGCAGTGCGCTCGCGCACGAGCTGCACACCGGCGTTGGCGACACCGTGGTGCTGATCGCGCCGGAGGGGACCGCGACACCCACCGGCGTCGTGCCCCGCATGCGCCGTTTCCGTGTGGTGGGGCTGTTCAACAGCGGCATGTACGAGTTCGACCGCGGCCTGGCGCTCGTGCACCTGGAGGATGCGGCGCGGCTGTTCCGTAGGAGCGGAGAAGTCACGGGGTTGCGCCTGGCGTTCGCCGATCCGTTGCGCGCACCGATTCTGGTGCGCGAGGTGGCACGGCGCGTTTCACAGCAGCTCGGCGCCCCGGGCTTCTACGTCACGGACTGGACCCAGAACCACGCCAACTTCTTCCGCTCCATCGAGATCACGAAGTCGATGTTGTTCTTCATCCTGCTGATCCTGGTCGCCGTGGCGGCCTTCAACATCGTGGCAACGCTCGTCATGATCGTGAAGGAGAAGCAGACGGATATTGCCATCCTGCGTACCCTCGGCGCGGCGCCGCGCAACGTGCTGCTCACCTTTGCAGTGCAGGGCGTGCTGATCGGCCTCGCCGGCACCCTCGCCGGGGCGGCGCTCGGCACGCTGCTCTCGGATAATCTCGAAACACTCGTCGCGGGGCTCGAGCGGTTGCTCGGGACGCAGTTCCTGGACGCGCGGGTTTACTACATGAGCGACCTGCCGGCGTACGTCGAGCTCGTCGATGTGCTGAGAGTGTGTACGGTGGCGTTGGTGCTGTGCGTGCTCGCCACCATCTACCCCGCGTGGCGCGCGGCGCGCACCGCACCCGCCGAGGCGCTGCGCCATGAATGATCCGGTGCTCGAGGCCCGTGAGGTGCACAAGAGCTTCCGCCAAGGGCCGGTGGTGCTCGAAGTGCTGTGTGGCGTAGCGCTCGCGGTAGCACCCGCCGAACGTGTGGCAATCGTGGGTGCTTCGGGCTCGGGCAAGACGACGCTGCTGCAGATTCTCGGCGGCCTCGATCCGCCGAGCTCCGGGGTGGTGCGGGTGGCGGGACGCGACATCCATTCGCTCAGCGAGAGCGAGCGCGGCGTGCTGCGCAACCGCACGCTCGGCTTCGTCTACCAGTTTCATCATCTGCTGCCCGAATTCTCGGCGCTCGAGAACGTCGCCATGCCGCTGCTCGTGCGCCGCACCCAGGTCGCCGAGGCCAGAAGCACCGCCCGTGTCCTGCTCGAGCGTGTCGGTCTCGGCGAGCGCCTCGAACACCGGCCCCACCAGCTCTCGGGCGGTGAGCGCCAGCGGGCGGCCGTGGCACGCGCGCTGGTGACGGAGCCGCGCGTGGTGCTCGCCGATGAACCGACGGGCAACCTCGATGGCGCCAATGCGGAGAGCGTTTTTGCGCTGATGCTCGAGCTCAATCGCGAGCGCGGCACGAGCCTCGTGGTGGTGACGCACGATGTGAGACTCGCAAGCCGCATGGAGCGCCTCTACGAGCTCGTAGACGGCACACTCACTGCGCGTGTCTGAAACACGCGCAGACGCACCCGGGAAAGAAAGCACCTCGCGGCGACGCCCATCAATCCTTCAGCCGGCAGGCTGGGCGGCGTGCCTCGCGTGGCGCGTCCGGTAGCGGCTCCTCACGTTCCAGCGCCACAGCAGCTCGAGAGCGAGCCACCCGAGCACACCCGAAACCACCGCGCAGGCGATGCACCCGATCACGAAGGGCTGCCAGACCGGCGCCAGACCGTGGGTAAACCACTCCCAGGTAGGGTGGAACTTGAAGTGACGGACGGGCGAGTGCAGCAAGGCCGTCCCCGCCCGATAGGCGAGGTAGTAGACCGGCACGGCAGTGAAGGGATTGACGAAGAAGGTCGTCCCGCAGATGACCGGGATGTTCAACCGCCAGATCATGGCGATGGTGCATGCCGTGACCAGGTGTACCGGGAGCGGAATGAAGCCTATCGCCAGCCCCGCGCCGAAGGCGTAGGTCACGCCCCGCCGGTGCAGGCACCAGAGCTGGGGGTCGGAGATGCGCTCGCCGAACAGCCGCATGAACCAGCGGTCCTGCAGCGAATGGGGGGGTGGGACGATCCTTTTGAGCAGCGCGCGCGGCATGGAGGCCGGAAATGTACCAGAACGGTCCCGGGCGCGATGTGCGGGAAGCCCGGGACGCAGTTCCTTGAGAGCGCCCATCGCTTCTGTATGATGCCGGCTTTGCACTTGCGGCTCGTGTGAGGAATCTTCGCGGATGTGGGAAATAGTGCGGGCGGGCGGCCCGCTGATGTGGCCGATCATTCTATGCTCGATTACCGCGGCCGCAATCATTCTGGAGCGGCTGTGGACCTTGCAGGACAAGCGGGTGCTGCCGCGGGAGTTGCCGCAGAAAGTCTGGCAGCTCATCGAGTCGAACCAGGTCAATGACAGGGTAATCGCGGCGCTCGAGCAGAACTCACCGCTCGGACGGCTGCTCGCCACCGGGCTCGCGAACCGGCATCGCCCGCGCGAGATGCTGATGGAGCGCCTCGAGGACACCGGCCGGCACGTGGTGCACGAGCTGGAACGCTTTCTCAACACGCTGGGCACGATCGCCGGGGTCTCGCCGCTCCTCGGTCTGCTCGGGACCGTGACCGGTATCATCCGCGCATTCAACGCCATCGAGGCGGGCGGCATGGGCGATCCGCGCGCGCTCTCGGGCGGCATCGCCGAGGCGCTGATCGCAACCGCCGCGGGACTGTGCGTGGCAATCCCGGCGCTGATCTCCTACCGCTACCTCCGCGGACGCGTCGACGGCATCGTGGTGGAGATGGAAAAGCACGCCATTCGCATGGCGGATGCGCTCGAGTCGGCGCGCTCGCGCGAGCGCACCGCACCGGCGGCCGTGCACGTGGCGTGAGCCTGCGGCGCGATCCGCGATGAATCTCAAGCCCCGCCGCCACGAAGAGCCGGAGATCAACGTCGTCTCGCTCATCGACGTGGTGCTGCTGCTGGTGGTGTTCTTCATTCTGTCGAGCAAGTTCACCGACGAAGGACGGCTGCGCGTACACCTGCCGCAGGCGAGCGCCGTGCCGACGCAGAAGGTGAGCGGCGAGCCGCTGGTGGTGAGCGTCACCCAGCAGGGGAGCTACCTGGTAAATCAGCGCGAACTGATCAACTCGAGCCCCGAGACGCTGCGCGCCGCGCTCTTGAAGGAAGCCGGCAGCAACCGTGGCATGCGGGTGACGCTGCGCGCCGATGCGCGCGCCACGCATCAGTCCGTCATCACCGCCATGGACGTGCTCGGGCGCCTGGGCTTCGCCGAGGTTAATATTGCGACGGTCAAGGAAGAGCCGGCGGGCAAGCCTTGAACGACACGAGTCGAGCGCCGAGCGGGACTGGGAGCATGCGGCCCCTGGCCGCCGCGGGTGCGCGCGCGACCTACCGCCGGCTGCTCGGCTACCTCGCCCCGCACCGCGGCCGCTTCATCCTCGGGATGCTCGGCGGCGCCCTGTTCGCCGCGACCATGACGAGCTTTGCGTGGTTCGCCAAGAAATTCGGCGACGGCACGCTGGTGCATCAGGACCCGCGCACGATCGTCTGGATTCCCGTGGCTCTGGTAGGGCTGTTCCTGCTGCGTGGCATCGGCGAATTCATCCAGACGTACAACATGGGTTACGTCGGTCGGCAGATCGTCAGCCGGTTGCGCCGCGACGTATTCCGCCACATTCTGGAGCTGCCGGTCGGCTACTTCGACCGCAGCTCCGCTGCGGCGCTGCTCTCGCGTCTCACCTACAACAGTGAGCTGATCGGCCAGGCGACCACCGACTCGATCAACCTGGCGGTGCGCACGACGCTCACCATCGTCGGCTCGCTCGCCTTCATGTTGTGGTTCAACTGGCGCCTCACGCTCATCGCGCTGATTCTTACCCCGCTGATCGGCTGGCTGGTGTCGGTCATCAACTTCAAGTTCCGCCGCTACAGCCGCCGCATCCAGGATTCCATGGGTGATGTCGCGCGCGTTGCCAAGGAGGGTTTCGAGTCCCCACGGCTCATCAAGGTATACAACGCGGAAGCGCATCTCGCCCGCCAGTTCGATGCGGTCGACGCTCACAACCTGCGCTCGAACATGAAGCTGATCCTGACACGCGGCATCTCCAACCCCGTGGTGCAGCAGGTGACCGCCATCGGCGCCGCGATCGTGTTGTGGATAGCGATCGCCGATGCAATTCACGGGCGCATGAGCATGGGCGACATGCTGGGCTTCATCGCCGCGCTGGTCGGCATCGCGCAGCCGCTGCGCGACCTGGTCGGGGTCGCAGGCCCGCTGCAGCAGGGAATCGCCGCTGGACAGAGCCTGTTCGAAGTGCTCGACGAGCCGCCCGAGCCTCAGGGCGGCACATTCCGCGCCGCGCGCGTCCGCGGTGCGGTGCAGTTCGAGCACGTGTCGTTCAGCTACCCGACCGGGGAGGGCATGGCCGCTGAACCCGCAAGGCGGCCGGCCGCGCTCACCGATGTCTCGCTGGAGGTGGCGCCCGGGGAAAGCCTGGCGATCGTCGGCCGCTCGGGCAGCGGCAAGTCGACACTCGTCAACCTGTTGCCGCGCTTCTACGACGTCGGCGCCGGCAGCGTGCGCATCGACGGGTGCAACGTGCGCGACTACGAGCTCAAGAACCTGCGCGAGCAGATCGCCGTGGTGAGCCAGGAAGTGGTGCTGTTCAACGACACGATCCGCAATAACATCGCCTTCGGGCGCGAGGTGTCCGATGACGACATCCTGCGTGCCGCCGAAGCGGCGCATTGCCTCGAATTCATCCGCGCTCAGCCCGCCGGGCTCGACGCGCTGGTGGGAGATCGCGGCATGCTGCTCTCGGGCGGGCAGCGTCAGCGTATCGCCATCGCGCGCGCACTGCTCAAGGACGCGCCGATCCTGATCCTGGATGAGGCCACTTCCGCGCTCGACACCGAGTCCGAGCGGCAGATCCAGGCCGCATTCGCGCACCTTTTGCTCCACCGCACGACCTTCATCATCGCCCACCGACTCTCCACGGTCGAGCAGGCCAATCGCATCGTGGTGCTCGACGCCGGCAGGATCGCCGAGTGCGGCACGCACGCGCAGCTGCTGGCCCACGATGGCCTGTACGCACAACTGCACCGTCTGCAGTTCTCGGACTGACGGGCCGGCGGCCGATGGAGCGAGCGCTCACGGAGCTGTGGTATCGCGAGCACGCGGGCCCCTCGCTTCTGCAGCCGCTCGCCTGGCTGTACGGAGGGTTGATGGCGCTGCGCCGGCGTGCCTACGCCACCGGGTGGGCAACGAGTGCCGGTGCCGGCCGGCCGGTGGTGGTGGTCGGCAACCTCACCGTAGGGGGCACCGGCAAGACGCCGCTCACTATCTGGCTGGCGCGCGCATTGCGAGCCAACGGTCTGCGCGTCGGGATCGTCGCGCGCGGTTATGGCAGCCGGACCGGCCGCGGGCCGCGTCGCGTCGCGCTCGACTCGCTCTGGCAGGAGGTCGGTGACGAGCCTCTCATCCTGGCGCGACGCAGCGCCTGCGCAACGGTGGTCGGCATCGATCGGCTCGCCGCGGCACGTCTGCTCGCCGCCGATGGCGTGGACGTCATCCTGGCCGACGATGGCCTGCAGCACCTGCGGCTCGCGCGCGATTGCGAGATCGTGGTGATCGATGGTGCGCGCGGTATCGGCAACGGCCGTCTGCTGCCGGCCGGTCCGCTGCGCGAGCCGGCAGCACGGTTGCGCCAGGTGGATGCGGTGGTGGTGAATGGCGTCATGACGCGCGGCTCGCTCGCACCGCTGCTGCCTGGGGTCGTGCTCGGCATGCAACTCGAAGCTACCGAGGTCGTGAGCCTGGATGAGCGCTCACGACAACCGCTCGCGTCCTTCACCGGACAGCGCGTCCACGCCGTGGCCGGCATCGGCAACCCGCAGCGTTTCTTCGCTGAGCTGCGCGCGCACGACCTCGAGGTGATCGAGCATGCCTTTCCGGATCACCATCCCGTGACCGCGGCACAAGTGGCGTTCGCCGACGCTCTCCCGGTGCTCATGACCGAGAAGGATGCCGTAAAATTCCGCTCATCCGCCAACCCACGACTTTGGTACGTACCGGTCACCGCGCAGCTCACGGCGCACGACGCGCAGGAGCTGCTCACACGCGTCCTCGCCAAGGTCCGTGGCACAGCGACCGCCGGAGGTCATCTCTGATGGATGCGCGACTGCTGGAGATACTCGCCTGCCCCGTGTGCAAGGGACCGCTGCAGTTCCGACGGGAAGCGCAGGTGCTGGTCTGCCGCCTGGACCGGCTCGCCTACCCCATCCGCGACTCGGTGCCGGTGATGCTCGAGGAGGAGGCGCGCCAGCTCGCAGCCGACGATCCGCTGCTCGAGCGCTGAGCGGCACGGCCGGCGCGAGGTCCACAGTTGTTCCGGGTCGTCATTCCAGCACGTTTCGCTTCGACGCGGCTTCCCGGCAAGGCACTGCTGCCGATCGGCTGCAAACCGATGCTGCAGTGGGTCTACGAGCGCGCCTCATCTGCCGGTGCGCGCGAGGTGTTCATTGCCACCGACGATGAGCGGATCGCGAGCGCCGCGCGAGCGTTCGGGGCAGAGGTCATCATGACGGCACGCACGCACGCCTCCGGGACCGATCGCATCGCCGAGGTCGCGCGCTCACGCAACTGGGGAGCGCAGGAGATCGTGGTGAACGTACAGGGCGATGAGCCACTCATCCCCGCGGTCGCGATCGCACAGGTTGCACGGCTTCTGCCGGCACACCCGGCGGGGGACATCGCCACACTCGCCACCGCGCTCGAGTCACTCGAGGAGCTGCTCGATCCCAACGTCGTCAAGGTAGTGACGGATACCGACGGCATGGCGCTGTATTTCAGCCGTGCGCCCATTCCCTGGAACAGCGACAGCGCACCGGCGGGGCTCGCGAGCCAGAGCAATTTTGCCGGTGCGCGCCGTCATCGCGGTATCTATGCCTACCGTGTCGCCGCACTCCTGCGTCTCGCGCAGCTGCCATGCGGGATGCTCGAGCAGCGCGAGAAGCTCGAGCAGCTGCGTGCGCTCGAACACGGCTTGCGGATTTATGTCGAGGAGGCGCTCGAGCGCCCGGGGCCGGACGTGAACACCCTCGCAGATCTCGAGCGAGTCAGGGCGCAGATCGCCTCGCCCGGACATAACGGTTAAACTGAACCCCCCGTTCAGGGAGCCCGTGCGGCTCACAATTGCTCACAGTGACCTCACGCGCACGTCGTGCGGCGCCCTGCCTGCAGCCGGAACTTGTTCCGCGGCGGGAGCGTCAAAATTCCAGGAAGCTCTGTGAGTTGCACCTGTCAACGCCGGGGTTGCAAAGCGCGTTTTTTGACGAGTAGGGTTTCCGGTCTGGAGCTGTCGCGATGAAGATTCGAATCGAGAGGACCATTCGCAGCACCATCCTGACGATGGCGATCGCGGGCGGTGCCGTGTTGGTTGGTTGTGCCACGACTCCGCCGCCCGAGCAGCGTCCCGCGCCGCCGCCCCCGCCCCCGCGAGGAGTGGTCTATCAGCAGCCGGCTCCGCCGCCGGTCAATGCCAATGTCTATGCGTATCCAACGCGAGGTCAGACGCCGGAACAGCAGGATCGTGATCATTACGAATGCAGCATCTGGGCGACGCAGCAGACGGGTTTCGACCCGAGCGCTCCGGGCGTGCCGCCGCAGCAGCAGGTGCACGTCGTGAGCGGGCCGCCGCCAGGATCGGGAACGGCCGCCGGTGCCGTGACTGGTGCCATCCTGGGTGCGGTCATCGGCGGTCCGTACCACGGACCGGGGCCCGCGCTGGCGGGTGCGATCGTCGGCGGTGCCATCGGCACCGCGGCGGAGCAGAACGCTCGGCAGTCAGAGACGTACACCGTGACCGATCAGCGCGCACTCGCGCAGATCCAGCAGAAGGCTGGCAACTACCGGCGTGCACTCGGCGCCTGTCTCGATGCACGCGGCTACAGCGTCAAGTGAGTTTATGAGCATGCGGAGCACGAGCCAGGCGCTCAGCGCCGTCGCGGGTGTGCTGTGGTTGTTGATGGCGGCTGGTGCGGGAGCGCAGCAGCCCGAGCACGGCCACGGCAGCCACGCGGGGCGCGAGGCGCCATACTCGGCACACTACGACACCCAATACAGTCATAACCATTACTACACGACGCGCGGTGTCCAGGTCGCCACGGTCCCGGGCAGGCCCTTTGTCGTCGCCCATGGAGGTGTGCACTATTACTATTCCGGCGGGGTCTGGTACGCACCGCGCGGTCCATACTTCGTGGTCGTCGGCCCGCCAGTCGGAGTGTTCGTGCCGGTGCTGCCGCCCTTCTACACGACGGTGTGGGTCGGCGGTGTCCCGTACTACTACGCCAACGACACCTACTACGTTTATAACGGCCCACAGGGTTACGAGGTGGTGGACCCACCCGCTGATCCAGGCACAGCAATCACCGGCCCACAGGGGCCCGCCTATCCCGGCGCGCCGCCGCCGTCGGCGAACGGGCCGCCACCCGAAGGCGAGGACCTCTTCATCTACCCGCAACAGGGCCAGTCGCTGGATCAGCAGGCGAATGACCGGTACGAATGTCACAAGTGGGCATCGTCGCAGACCGGCTTCGACCCGACGCAGGCTGGCGGTGGCGTGGCCCCGGACCAGACCGTGGCGAAGGGCGAAGACTACAAGCGCGCCATGCGGGCCTGCCTCGAGGGTCGGGGCTATAGCGTAAGATAGGATCCGTGCGAATCCTGTTCGTCTGTCTGGGAAACTCCGGGTCCTATCCCGCAGTTTCCATAGACTCCACAAGAATCTGATTTCTATCAATTGCTGCGACTGCACATTTCCCGCGGTTTCCCAGGGGCCGCGGAAGTGACTGCGCGGGTATATATGCAGCTCGCGTCAGATGTCCTCCGGCGCCTTTCCGACCTCAATGCGCAGAACATCCTGCCGCCGCCGCAGTCATGAGTCAGGGCAGAAACTTCAGCTCCCGCTCGATCGCCTGGAAGCGCGGCTCCTTGCGGAGGGGATCAATGCGGGGATCGGTCTTCAGGCACACCAAGCCCGGA
>Ga0306920_100016356_pt1 | contig 10215 bp, 10 predicted proteins | sample flu12Cox44000170_FD_204666 | JGI IMG/M metagenome (GOLD analysis project Ga0306920, IMG submission 204666) | Lab enrichment of tropical soil microbial communities from Luquillo Experimental Forest, Puerto Rico - flux4day.12C.oxic.44.000.170 (v2)... | ecosystem: Environmental > Terrestrial >...
AGGGAAGCCCCATATTGTCGTCATCTAACGCCAAGAAAGGCTCCTTTTCGTATCTTAGGCGATCGTTAACTAATTAATCTTTATTAAAGTTGCAGCTGCACAGAAATCGCGTAAAATCCTGTTTGGGTTTTGTCGAAATCGCGGGGATGCGCGGACAATTTCGACGCATATTCGTATGGGGATTATGCGGTCTCCGGGGAGTGCAACCATCGGTGAGCGATAATTTCTCGCTGCACGAAAACTATCGTGACGAGGAGCCGACCGAGGGTGGCAGCGATCGGGTGTTCGGCTGCACGGTCGGCAGCATATTGATAGCGATCGGTACGATAAAAGCGCTCGTGGCCGGAGCGGTCCCTCCGGTCGCATGCCTGATCCTTGCGGCGGGTGCTCTCCTGTTGTTGCTCGGAATTGTTGCGCCCTCACGCTTGTCGGTTCTTAACAGGCTCTGGCTGAAAGTGGGCACCGCGATCGCGAAGGTCGTCAATCCCATCGTCTTGGCACTTCTCTTCTTTCTTGTGATCACCCCCATGGCAATTGTTATGCGGATGGTGGGCAAACGACCATTGCGGCTCGCCCCCGATCGGGCCGCATCCAGCTATTGGATCTACCGTGAGCCGCCGGAAGGCGAGGCGCCCAGCATGAGGCGACAGTTCTGAGGGAAATTCAGATGAGGAGCTTTATAGGCGAGTTCTGGTCCTTCTTGCGCGTTCGTAAGAAATTTTGGCTCGCCCCAATTTTGATAACCACGGCATTGTTCGGTGGGCTGCTGATAGCAACCCAGGGTTCGGTGATCGCGCCCTTCATCTACACGTTGTTTTGAAGAGACAGGGGTGCCGGATGCGCATTCTCGGGATCTCTGCCTTTTATCATGACAGCGCCGCGGCTCTGGTCGAGGATGGTCATATTATTGCTGCGGCGCAGGAAGAGCGCTTTACCCGCAAAAAACAGGATGCGCGCTACCCGGAGAATGCCATTCGTTATTGTCTCGACGACGGCGGACTGACGCTCGACGAGCTCGATTACGTCGTCTTCTACGAGAAGCCGTTTCTCAAATTCGAACGATTGCTCGAAACTTATCTTGCTTTTGCACCGCGGGGGTTCGGCTCGTTCCGCATGGCGTTGCCGCTATGGCTCAAGGAAAAATTATTCCAAAAGGACTTGCTTGGCAGGCGTCTCAAAGCGCGCGCATCCGACTTCGACTGGCAGCACAAGCTACTGTTCGCTGAGCACCACCGGAGCCATGCGGCCAGCGCTTTCTATCCGTCGCCCTTCGAGGATGCACTGATCCTCACAATGGACGGTGTTGGGGAATGGGCCACCACGAGTGTTGGGATCGGCCGAGATCACCACATCGACATGCTGAAAGAAATCCACTTTCCTCACTCGCTTGGCTTGCTTTACGCGGCGTTCACTTACTACACCGGTTTCAAGGTGAATTCTGGCGAGTACAAGGTTATGGGGCTGGCGCCTTACGGCGAGCCTCGGTACGCCAACACTGTACTAGAACATTTGGTCGACCTCAAACCGGATGGGTCGTTTCACCTCAACCAGGAATATTTCGATTATTGCGTCGGGCTGCGGATGACTAACGAAAGTTTTGATCGTCTGTTCGGCGGGCCCCCTCGTGCTCCGGACGCGTTGCTGGAGCAGCGTCACATGGATCTCGCTGCCTCGATCCAAGCGGTGACCGATGAAGTAGTCGTCAGGATCGTTCGGAGCCTGGTTGCGGAAACCGGTTTGCGCAATCTGTGCTTGGCTGGCGGCGTCGCGCTCAATTGTGTGGCCAACGGCAAGGTTTTGCGCGACGGGGCGATCGATGCTCTTTGGGTTCAGCCGGCGGCCGGGGATGCCGGCGGCGCGCTCGGTGCCGCGCTGGCGGCCTATCACGAATTCCTCGATCAGCCGCGACGGGTTGGAAACGTCCTTGACGGGATGCAGGGCGCCTATCTCGGCCCTGGCTTTACGACTGCAGAGATCGCGGAGCGGCTGCGCAGTGCCGGGGCGGTCTTCAAAATCGTAGAGGACGAGGCGGTAATAGGACACACTGTCGATGCGCTGACCGAAGAAAAGGCCGTGGGCTGGTTTCAGGGCCGGATGGAGTTCGGCCCCCGCGCTTTGGGTGCCAGGTCAATTCTTGGTGACCCGCGCTCGCCGCAGATGCAGCGGCAGCTGAACCTTAAGGTCAAGTTTCGTGAGAGCTTCCGCCCCTTCGCGCCCTCCGTTCTGCGCGAGGACGTTGCGGACTGGTTCGAGCTCGATGGTGACAGCCCTTATATGCTCGTCGTTGCCGACGTCCTCGAGGATCGGCGTCACCCGGTGTCGGACGAAGACAAAAAGCTTTTTGGGATCGACAGGCTCAACACGATCCGCTCGGAAATCCCGGCGGTTACCCATGTCGACATGTCGGCGCGCATCCAGACCGTTCACAAGGAGACAAACCCGCGGTACCACGCGCTGCTATCGGCTTTCAAGGCGCGTACCGGCTGCCCCGTTCTGGTGAACACCAGCTTCAATGTCCGTAGCGAGCCGATTGTCTGTACCCCGGAGGACGCCTTCCGCTGCTTTATGGGGACTGATATCGAACTCCTGGTTGCCGGCAATTGCGTTGCGCGTAAAGAAGATCAAGACCCTGCACTTCGCGTAGACTATAAGAACACGTTCGAGCCCGACTAACAAAAAGCATATGATCGCATCCTGCTTCGCGCGGCGAGGCCGACGCGTCAGGCTAGCAACGGCTTCGGGTCAGCAGAAATTGCATTACAAGGTTCGGAGAGAGCTGCGACCGGGGGTATAAGCCTTTGGGATTCGCGGATGGGTCGATAAAACAAAAGCTGGTCAACGCGGCCCTGCTCGCAGCGAGCATCATTCTCTCTCTTCTCGCCCTAGAGTTTGGCCTTCGGGTCTATACGGGGCACTGGGGATATGAAAACCTGCGCTATCCATCCAATGCGACGTATATTTTTCACACACCAGTTGTTTTTGATGCCGAACTCGGATGGGTCCCAAGGGGGGACGCGCAGACCAACGACAAGCTAGCAGGGCCAGCCAGAACGACGGTCACCATTCTCAAGGACGGAATCAGGTCCAACGGTAATGGAGATGTTCGAGATGCCAGCTGGCCCATTCTCGCAGTTGGCGATTCTTTCACTTTCGGCGACGAAGTATCCGATTGGGAAACTTGGCCAGCGCAGCTGGAAGAACTCTCTGGGATCAGGGTAATCAATGCCGGGGTTTCAGCTTACGGCGTAGACCAGGCCTTTCTACGAGCCAGACGTCTCCTCAGCCGATATCGCTTCAGCACGGTAATATTCAGCTTCATTCCGGATGATATTCGCCGCTCCCAAATGTCCGTAGCCTGGGGCTGGTCGAAGCCCTATTTCGATTTAAAGCGTGGCCAACTGACGCTGGAAAACTTTCCGATACCTCCCCCGAGGAAAAGCGATCTGCTCATTGCACTGGAGCACAGTCAGGTCGTGCATTCCGTCATGAAGCGGTTGGCTCCGGACTGGTGGCTGGGCCGGTCGGTACAAGCTCTCGACGAAGAAAAAGGAGTGGCGGTCGTCTGTGCTCTGTTTCATGAGATTGAAGCACTGACGAAGTCCCTCGGTTCCCAACTGATCATCTTGGTCGAATACCACGACCATGAAATCTCCTTTCCGTCGACGGTGGTCGAGGGCAAAGTGAGCCGGACCTTGAGTTGTTTATCAGACCCGGCTACGCGCGTATTAGACTTCAAGCCCCTATTATCGGAATTAAAAGCCAAGGACGTGTCGAGATATAGTGGGTTGTACATACCGGTGCCGCAGGGTTGGGCTCACATGACAGCCGCAGGGAATCGATTTGTGGCGCTCGAAATCTCGAAATTCTTGACCCAACGATGAGGCAGGTTGACCAGCGTCTCCTTTCGCCGGCACGCGAAAATAGCATCAGATCACCATCAGCATGGACGGCAAGGGGGGCTGCATGGATGAGAGCTCCTCTATCAAGCCAGCTGGAGCACCCTGGACCCCCGCTTTTGTGCTTTCGCGGTGGTGACGATGACCCATCGCAGCGACAAGGTTCATTTTTAGGCAGGCCCTAAGGCTGCGGCCCCTTACGACAAGGCGGCAGTGGCCAACTCTGCCGCTCCACGTAACAAGCTGGCGCAGCATTGCATCTTCGGAGCCGATAGAGGCATGCTGCGCCAGCTGCAGGAAGGCCGGCATGAACGATCCCGTGGATGTGCTGATCATCGGCGCTGGTGCCTCGGGTGCTGCGGTGGCGTGGAGCCTCGCCGAGACGAAGATGCACATCCTCTGCCTCGAGCAAGGTGGCTGGATGAACCCCGCGACGTTCCCGAGCACCGGCCGCGACTGGGAGGCGCGGGCTTTTGGCGACTATTCACCTAGCCCCAATATCCGTGCGCGGCCCGAGGACTACCCGATCAACGACGACAACTCGCCGATCAAGGTCGTCAACTTCAACGGCGTGGGCGGCAGCACGATCATGTACACGGCGCATTTCCCGCGCCTGCACCCCTCCGACTTTCGCGTCAAGCGCCTCGATGGTGTCGCCGAGGACTGGCCGATCGATTACGACACGCTGGTGCCCTTCTTCGAGGAGAACGACCGGATCATGGGGGTCTCCGGGCTGGCCGGTGATCCGGGTGTGCCGCCGCGCAACCCACCGATGCCGCCGCTGCCGCCCGGCCGTTCCGGTGCGATGCTGGGCAAGGCGATGAACCGGCTCGGCTGGCATTGGTGGCCGTCCGACACGACGGTAGCGACCGTCGATTACGAGGGACGCGCGCGCTGCATCAATCTCGGCCATTGCACACCGGCCTGCGCGCAGGGGGCGAAGGCCAGCACCGACATCACCTATTGGCCGGCGGCACAGCGCGCCGGTGTCGAGTTGCGTACGCATTGCCGGGTGCGCGAGATCACGACCGACGAGCATGGTATGGCCGCGGGCGTCGCGTATTACGATGCCGATGGTGTCGAGCATTTCCAGGCGGCTCATGTCGTCGTGCTCGCCTGCAATGGCGTCGGGACGCCGCGGCTGCTCTTGAATTCGGCCTCCGGGCGGTTCCCGAACGGGCTCGCCAATTCGAGCGGGCTGGTCGGCAAGAACCTGATGTTTCACCCCTATGCCCAGGTCTATGGGTATGTAGCTAAGGCGACGGACAGCAATCGGGCGCCGCCGACCTGCCTCTGGAGCAAGGAGTTCTACGAAACCGACCGGTCGCGCGGGTTTGTGCGCGGCTACACATTTCAGTTCGGTCGCGGCGTCGGGCCAGTAGCCGAGGCCGTCGCCAGCGAAGCCAAGGGCCTCTTGCCCTGGGGTGCCGGCCACCACGCCGCCTTCCGCCGCCTCAACGGCCATCGCCTGAGCGTGTCGGCGATCTGCGAGGACCTGCCCGAGGAGCACAACCGCGTGACCATCGACCCGGCGCTGACGGACAGCCACGGCATTCCGGCACCGCGGATCGACTACCGGATCGGCGAGAATACGGCTCGGATGATGGAGCACGGCATCGCTCGCGCCAAAGAAATCCTCGCCGCGGCGGAGGCCACCGACATCTGCGTCAACAGCCCGATCCTCTATGGCGGCTGGCACCTGCTGGGGACCGCGCGCATGGGCGAGGACCCCGAGCGCTCGGTCGTCAACGGATGGGGGCGGTCGCACGATGTCAAAAACCTGTTCATCGTCGACGGCAGTCTGTTCGTCACCTCCGGTGGTGTGAACCCAACATCCACAATCCAGGCGCTGGCGCTCTACATCGCCGACCAAATCAAGCAGCGCCTAGCCAATCTATTCGATTGAGGCGAATGATGTCCGCTGACAGCCCCCTCACCCCGGCGCATCGCGATGATTTGCGTGCCATTGCTGGGTTGATGATCCCGGCCAGCGCAGAGTTCGATGTGCCCGGCGCCGATGACCCGGCGATCCAGGCCGACATCCTGGCGACCCTCGGCCGCGACGCGCGCCTGGTGCGAGAGGCGCTGGACGCGCTGGCGCAGCTCGCCGGGCAACCGCTCGCCGGTCTCGACCCGACACGGCGCGAGGCGGTGGCGGCGGAACTGCGTGCCAAGGGCGGGGCTGCGCTGGCGACCCTGACCCGTGTCATCCTGCAATGTTATTACCGCGACGATCGCGTCGTGCGCTCGCTCGGATTGGAGCCGCGGCCGCCCTATCCGAAAGGCCATATGCTGGAGGAGGGCGACTGGTCGCTGCTCGATCCGGTACGGGCGCGACCGCCGATGTGGCGCCGCGTTTAGCTGCTCTGGTTTGCCGAAGGATCAGGCGCGCACGATGCGCTGCGGCCGGTAGCTGTGCGCCGGCTCGGCGGCACGGTCGAGGTCGCGCGGGATGCGCCGCACCATCGCCTCGAATGCCGGCCACACCGCGATGAATTGCTGCATCAGCTCCTCGGGAAGGTCGAGCCCGGCGCGGCGCGTCATCGCGCGGATCTCCTCCGGAGTCGAGGGCGGCAGGCGGCTGAGATCGGTACGCATGGGTTTCCTCCTCCCGGTTCAGTGAAGATCGGGATGCCGGCGGTGCCAATCGGTCACAAGCTGGTAGGCGTGCGCAATGCGCAGCCCGGTCGGCTCGCGCATTGGTGCAGCGGCGATCTGCAATGACAACGGCAATCCTTCGCCGCGGCTGAACCCGCATGGGATCGCGAGCGCCGGCAGCCCGCCGACACTGAACGGCATTGTGATGCTGGGCGAGCTGACAAGCCGGTCCGGCTGGTTCGGGTCGGCAGGGTCGGCGACATTGAGCGCGCCGGCGGTCAGCAACGCGTCATATCGCTTCAGCGCCAGCGCCTGCTCGCGGGCCAGCACAGTGCGCCAGCGCAGGGCCTGCATATAGTCCTCGGCGCGGATCAAGGCACCGGGCAATACGCGGTTGCGCAGAATGCGGCCAAAATCCTGTGGTCGCGTCTTCAGGTCCTTCTCGTGGATCGCATAAAGTTCGGCGATCGAGATCGTCGTTTTGCAGTCGGTGTAGTCGCGCAGGCTCGACAATTGCACCGGCTCGATGACGGCCCCGAGCCCGCGTAGGACCTCGACCGCGGCCGACATCGCCGGCGCCAGATCGGGATGAGCACCATGCGCATACCAGTGCTCGACCAGCCCGAGGCGCAGCCCATCGAGCCTCCCGGTCAAAGCAGCGCGATAATCCGGCACCGGAACGTCTTCGCTGCCCGGGTCCTCGGCATCGAACCCGGCGATGACCTGCAGGAACAATGCAATGTCCTCGGCGCTGCGGGTCAGCGGTCCACAATGATCCATCGTGAAGGTGTTGGGGAACACGCCCCGCCGGCTGACCCGGCCATAGGTCGGCTTGAGCCCGGCGATGCCGCAGACCGCAGCCGGCCCGCGGATCGACCCGCCGGTGTCGGTACCGATCGCACCCGGGACAAAGCCCGCCGCCACCGCCGCGCCGGCACCGCTCGACGAGCCGCCCGGCAGGTAATTGGGGTTCCACGGATTGCGCGCCGGCGGCCACGGCAAATCCCAGCTCGGTCCGCCAAGGGCAAACTCCCAGGTCGCGAGCTTGCCTATCAAGACGGCCCCGCCGGCTTTCAACAGTGTCACGAGATGCGCGTCGGCGGCCGGAACATGGTCCTGGCAGAGCTTTGAGTGACCGGTGGTCGGGATGCCAGCGGTCTCGACGATGTCCTTCAGCGCGTATGGGATGCCGTGCAACGGCCCGCGCCGGCTGCCGGTCATCAGCTCGCGCTCGGCGGCCTGCGCCTCGGCCAGCGCCACCTCGGGGGTCACCCGGATCAAGCTGTGCAATTTCCCGTCATAGGCGGCGATGCGGTCGAGCAGGCTTCGCGTTACCTCGACCGGCGACAGCTCGCGCTGGTCGTAAAGCCCGGCTGAGTTCGGCAATCGTCAGAAAGGCGGGATCCATGGTGCGGGACTCCCTGCGTGATGCGGATCGTCAACGCTAGCCTGCATTCGCGGCGGATACCAGCTTGCGTCAATCGAGGCCGCTCACGACACCGCTGATCAGATTGCCGTCATAGAGCGACCCGAGGTCGATCCCCGGGCGCTGGGTTACCGGCTCGAGCGCAGCGACGAGGTCGGCGAGATCGCGCTCCGCGGCGCGACACAGCTGCTCGGCGGCTTCGACAGTGACCGCGATAAAGCGCAGCGCATCGCCCGGCCGCCGACGTCCGACAACCGGCAAATCGGCCGAGACGACCGTGGCGATCTTCGGGTAGCCGCCGGTCGTCTGGTGATCGGCGAGCAGCAGGATCGGTTGCCCCGAGCCCGGGACCTGGATCGCGCCGGTGACGATCGCGTCGGAAACGATGTCCCAGCCGCGGCTTAGTTGCAGAACGGGGCCGTCGAGGCGCATACCCATGCGGTCGGCACTCGACGATATGCGGAATTCGCCGCCGAGCAATGCCGCAACAGCCTCCTCGGTGAAATACTCCTGTTGCGGGCCGAGCACGACGCGGATCGGCTGGTCGCCGGTTGCTTCCATCGGTGACGAAAGGCGGAGCTCGGGCCGTTCGGACGCGCACGCCATCGCGAGAGGCACGAGATCGCCGCTGCGCAAGGCGCGACCATCGAGCCCGCCGAGCGCCGCGCGCACATAGGTCGAGGCGCTGCCGAGAACCGAGGGCACGGCGATGCCCCCTTCCGCGGCGAGATAACAGCTGGCGGATTGACGGCCGACGACGACCTCGACGATCTCGCCGCGTGGCAATGTCACGCTTTGCCCGGCTTCTATTCGCGTCTTCTCGGCGCCGACAACGAGGCTCGCACTGGCACCGGCGAGTGCGACCCGCACCGTGTCGGCGGCGACCTCCAAGGTCGGCCCGTTGATCAGCACCTCAAGCGCCGGCGCTCCCGACGGGTTGCCGACCAGTGCATTGGCGAGCCACAGGCTCATCCCGTCGAGCGCCCCCGACATCGGAACGCCGATCGCCTGATAACCGGGTCTGCCGATATCCTGCACTGTCGTGTGCAGACCCGGCACCCGTACCTTTAATCCGGCGCTCATCCGGCGATCGGCCCGCTTGCGACCTTGTAACCGCCGCTGTCGACGGCTTTTCTGATCGTCGCAAAACCCGCCGGGTCGATCGGCTCGAACTGGACCATATCGCCGGGTGCGAGAAGCGCCGGGCGCGAGCGCGCCGGATCGAAGAGGCGGATCGGGGTCGCTCCGATCAGATGCCAGCCGCCGGGGCTCTCGTAGGGGTAGATCGCGGTTAAGTTGGTGGCGATCGAGACAGATCCGGCCGGGACGCGCAGCCGCGGGTCGGCGCGCCGCGGCAGTGCCAGCTGCTCCGGCAGATCGCCCAGATACGGAAAGCCCGGCAGAAATCCGAGCATGTAGACGTGGTACCGCACGCTGCTGTGCAGTCCGACCACCTCGCTTGGTGTCAGCCCCGTCAGACGTGCCACCTCTGCCAGATCGGGGGCGAATTCGCCGTCGTAGCATACTGGCACGCGCCACAAGGTGGCGTCGCCGCGTGGTCCCGATCGGCGATCGAGCAGGCCCGCGATCGCCTGCTCGAGATCGGCACGGCTCGTTATCAAAGGATCATAATGCACCATCAACGAGCGAAAGGTCGGGACCGTCTCGACGACGCCGGCGAGCCCGCTCGAGCGCAGGCTCGCATCGAGGCGCAGGACATCGTCGCTGAGCGCCCGATCGACCCGGTCGCCGAACTCGACGACCAGCGCACGGTCGCCGGCGGCGAGGAAACGCACTGTCATCGCGTTCCCTGGTACACTGCGAACCAGCTCGAAGGAGGGTATATGGCAAACGCGATCAATCTCAACGCCGATATGGGCGAAGGCTTTGGCGCATATGACATCGGTGACGATGCCGGGTTGCTCAAAATCATCCGCTCGGCGAGCATCGCCTGCGGGTTCCATGCCGGCGATCCGGTCACGATGCAGCGGCTCGTCACCGAGGCCGTGGCCCAGGGGGTCAGCATCGGCGCCCATCCGGGTTTCAACGATCTATGGGGGTTCGGAAGACGGCGCATCGACATGGACCCGCGCGAGCTCGAATACATGATCGCCTACCAGATCGGCGCGCTGCAGGCGATGGCCTGCTATGCCGGCGCCAAGGTGACCCATCTGAAACCGCACGGTTCGTTGAACAATATGGCGGCCGAGAATATCGATCTGGCGCTGGCGATCGGGCGCGCGATCAAGACGGTCGACCGCGACATCATCTATGTGGCACTGGCCGGATCGCAGA
>Ga0306920_100016357_pt1 | contig 10215 bp, 8 predicted proteins | sample flu12Cox44000170_FD_204666 | JGI IMG/M metagenome (GOLD analysis project Ga0306920, IMG submission 204666) | Lab enrichment of tropical soil microbial communities from Luquillo Experimental Forest, Puerto Rico - flux4day.12C.oxic.44.000.170 (v2)... | ecosystem: Environmental > Terrestrial >...
ATCGGACGCTGCGCTATCATCGCCAGTCGGCGAACTGGCCGAGACGCTGCGGGGTCGAAGCCGCCCCGGCGTGCCCAGCGATGTAGAGAGACTCATCGGCATGGCGATCAGCGAAGCGCTGGCAGAACGAAACGTGCAAATTGATGGCGTGATGCACGGAGCGTTCGATGATCGGGCGGCTTTGCTCGCCGGTCCCAAAACGCTGAACGACATCTGGAACTTGATTCCTTATGAAAACTACATCGTGACAGCGCAACTCTCGCCGGAGGAAATAAAAACGGTCATGGAAGAAGTATTTGCCAGCCACGAGAAGCGAAACCTGCTTGGCTTCGAACTGAAGACGCAAAGCCGCGGTAATGACTGTCGAATCATTTCGATGACTCTGACTGATGGTCGGCCACTCGAGCGAAACAAAAAATACGACATTGCGTTCAACAGTTTTGATTCCCGCAGTGGCGGTCATCATTTTATAAAACTGCGCGCGTTACTTGAAAGACCGGAGGCCAATTACGTCCTGCATCCGGTGCAAACGCGCGACGCACTCATCGATTATTTTCAGCGCCACAAAATTGTGCACCGAATCGCCGCTGAAATCCCGGTTGAAATCGCGGCATAAAGTCTCACCAGTTCGCTCTTGCAAACAGAACAGATTTCGCTTGCCTATTTCGCCATGCGGCTCAGGATTTTTTGCATTATTGGTCTGCTGCTGAGTGTCGAACTCGCTTCATCGCAAACGCCAAAAACCGGTTCATCATCACCGTCACCGAAGCCGGCGCTGCCGGAGTTCCGGCCGGCACTGATCGGGGCAGGACCGGATTCGCTGATAAACAGAATTGATACCGCTGATCTGATCAAAAAGGGCCAAAAGGACGGTGCCGTAATGTTTTCCTGTCTCGTGGCGCCAACTGGCGACATCGTTCGCAGTGGTGCTTATCGCGGCACGGTGGGGTCGGAACTGCTCGAGCGGGAACTATTGAAACGCCTCGCGAATGAGAAGTTCATCCCTGCGATTCACAATCATCAGCCGGTCATCGCCATTTTCTATGGTACGGTGACGTTCGCAGTTGTGAAAGGGAAACCGCGGCTGCGCATTTTCGCGAATCAGCAGATGGACGAATTGAAAAAAGAAAGCGATTTCATCGATCCACAACCGTATGTCGGCCAGGACTCAAAATTCACGGGGATACATTATCCAGACACAGGGAGCACGGTGCAGGTGACCGGTGTTGCCGAACTCGCGGTCAATGTGGATGCACAGGGAAATGTGAAAAGCATGCACCTCGTATCCGAGGAGCCACCGCTGCTCGGTTTTGGCGATGCGGCAATCACCGATTTCACTGGCGCGAAATTTGTTCCGGCCTTTCGCAATGGGCAGCCGGTCGAAAGCAACGTTAAGATTCCCGTTTACTATAAGCCATCGAGCTAATCTGTTTTCGAAGAAGTGGGCGAGATGGGATGGTAATCATGGTCAGTTATCAGCCGAGATGGGTCACTCTGTTGATTGGGCTGCAAGCGCGTAGGTCGCCTCTCCCTCCGCAGGGAGAGGGGGAGGGTTAGGGGTCCTATTGCGGGCAACTGGCGAGAGCGAATTCCCAAACCCCTCACCTCAGTCCTTTTCCCCTTGCCCAGGGGAGAGGCGGAAAGACATTTCTCAAAGCTAACATTAAACGAGCAGGCAGAGAAAAGAATGGCGAACAAGATTGTCCGCGCCTCTTTTTTTAAACGCGATCCGATCACGTGCGCGCGTGAGTTGATTGGGGCCGAACTAATCTGGGGCGACTGCTCGGGGATTGTTGTCGAGGTAGAAGCGTACGCGGCAATCAACGATGAGGCCGCGCACACGTTTACACGGCCGAGCGCGCGCAGCTTTATCGAGCGAAACCAACCCGGCGCAGCCTATGTCTATTTCAATTATGGGATGCACTGGATGCTGAATGTGCTGGTGAAAGGCGACGCCAACGGGTTCGTCTTAATTCGCGCGCTGGAGCCACGAAAAGGCATTGAGAGAATGAAAAAACGTCGAGGACTTAACGACGTGAAACACCTGTGTTCAGGGCCTGGCAAGCTAACGCAGGCGCTTGTGATTACCGGTCGCCAGCACGAGATGAATTTGTGCGCCGACCCGCAGCACTGTTTTGCTCGCAACGCCTACATGGCCGTAGATGTTGTTGCTGATGCGCGAATCGGTATCACGCGCTCTGCGCATTATCCCTGGCGGTTTACCTTGCGTGGAAGCGAGTTCGTAAGTAGGACGGTGAAACTGTAGCGGCGGTCTACGACCGCCGATGTACCCGTGGATGGCGCGGTTCGGGCGCTCACAGAGCGCAGCTACAGCTCATTGACTCACGCACCTCTTGATCGAAATTCTGCATTCGAATGAGCCGAAAGAAGCAACGCGTTCTTCTTGGAATGAGCGGTGGAGTGGACTCCAGCGTCGCCGGATATTTGCTGCGCGAACAAGGCTACGACGTGATCGGCGTCACTATGAAAGTCTGGCCGCAGGACTGCATCTCCCGTGCGGAGGACAAATGTTGCGGCCCCCAGGCAATAGCAGATGCGCGCGGCGTGGCGCATTCGCTGGGCATTCCGCATTACGTTGTTGATGAAGCCAATCAGTTCGAGCGGCTCGTGATTGATTATTTCTCCAGCGAGTACCAGGCCGGTCGGACGCCGAATCCTTGCGTGATGTGCAACGAAAAGATCAAGTTCGGCAATCTCTGGAGTAAAGCGGCAGCGCTCGGCTGCGATTACATCGCGACAGGTCATTATGCGATTATCGAGCATTCTGTTGTCCCTCAGTCGCCGGAGGACCCCGGCGGCGCGGATGGACCGATGAGGTCTGGATCTGCCGGGATCACTGATCCCGGCTACAACTACGCCGTGCTTCGCAAAGGAATCGATCCGCGCAAAGATCAGTCCTATTTTCTATTTAGTTTACGTCAGCCACAGCTTCGGCGCGCGCTCACGCCACTGGGCAAAATGACGAAACCTCAAATTCGTGCGATCGCGCATTCGTTGGGCTTGAAAGTGGCCGATAAGATCGACAGCCAGGAAATTTGTTTCGTACCGGGAAATGATTACAAAGCGTTTTTGCGTTCGCACCTCGGCGAAAAGGAATTTCATCGCGGCGAGATTTATGATGTCGATGGAAACTTCGTTGCCGAACACAGTGGCATCGAGCTTTTTACGATCGGCCAGCGCAAAGGACTTCCGGGCGGATCGCTGCGCCCGCGTTATGTTGTCGATTTAGATCCTGAAAAAAGCCGTGTGATTATCGGCGATGCGGAAAATTTGGTTTGCGATGAATTCGAAATCGATCGGGTGAATTGGCATCCTGTAGCTGGAATCGATGAATTGCGCGAGGTGAGGGGTTTTCCATCGCGAAACGGTGAAAGTCGTCAACCTTCACCTTACCCTGTCCCTTGCGAAGGGAGAGGCGGACGAACACCGGCACGTGGCGAGGATGATTCCAGATCGTCTTTCAAAGCGACGGTGAAGATTCGGTACAGCCATCCAGGCACACCCGCCAGCGTGACTCCGCTGGAAAATAATTGCGCTCGTATTCATTTACATGAGCCACAGCGCGCTGTGACACCGGGGCAGGCTGCGGTGATTTACGACCGTGATATGGTTCTTGGCGGCGGCTGGATTTGCCGGTCCGCTTCTAAGAGTCATCCTGAGCGGAGTGTAGCGGAGTCGAAGGATCCCGCGATCATACAGTTGGGTAGCTAAACGGGATTCCTCGACTTTGCTCGGAATGACTACTGGAAACGTTGTCCTCGCACTAAGCACGTTTCCAGATCGCGGGACCGCGCAAAGGATCTCAAACCAGCTCGTCACCGACAAATTTGCAGCCTGCGCGAACATTTTGCCGGCGGTTGAATCGATTTATCGTTGGAAAGAAAAGATTGAATCCGGAAATGAAACCCTCGTGTTGTTTAAGCTAAGCGAGAATAGACAATCAGCGTTTCAGAAAAAACTGCGCTCATTGCATCCCTACGAAGTTCCAGAAATCATCTTTGTTCCAATTTCGAGCGGGCTTCCCGAATATCTGCGCTGGGTTGTCGAGAACTGTGGCTAGCCGCGCTGCCGCTTCCTGCCAATAAGATAGATTGCGACGCCAATCGCATTCGCAATTCCGGTCACGGTAATGATTTTTACGGCGAAACTTAGCGGGCTCGGCACGTCGATAATCGGATAGATGGTGAAAAAAATCGCCGACAGCGACACAGCAGCGCCGCAGATCGCTGCGATGCGCAACCAGACCGGAGCGCCGGAACGAATCGCACCCACGCCAAAGATCGGTATTGCGAACATCGTGAAGTAAACGATGCCGTAGAAAACATTCGCAGCGTTATCGACGAGTTGAAACGCTTCCTGGATTCCGGCACCGATCTGGCTGGCGATCGCGATGAGAAGTGTGGTCGCGCCGACGAAAATGATGGAATTAACCGGCGTTTTGTATCGCGGATGCAATCGCGAAAACCAATTCGGCAGCAGCCGATCCCAGCCCGCAACCATTGGTAATCGCGAGCTGCCTGTTACGTGAACGCTGGTCGCAGAGATTGTGCGGACGGTCATTAACAGAATTCCGATCGACGCGATCGCGCCCGCGATTGGAAAGGAACGCAGCCCGAGTCTCAGGGTTTGCGGCACCGGACCAATAAGATCGATTGGATTGTCGCCGACGAACGCGAGCACCGAGCTCGTGCCGAGAATGAACATCAGCGCAATAACCGGTGAAGCGATGAGGACCGAGCGTCCGATGTCACGCGCGGGAGCGCGCGTTTCGCCGGCGAGAATCGCCACATATTCAAATCCGCTGAGTGCACCGACCGCGAGTTTGCTGAAGATATTGAAGCAATAGAATAGCGACATCGCGGGCAGCGCGAGTTGAAGCGGGTGATAAGTTTTCAATTCGCCCCGCGCGAGGCCGAGCAACGGCAATAAGATGAGCGATGTGTAAACGACGAGCATCGCAAATGCGCCAACGTTGTGAACCCATTTGCCCAACGAGAGGCCACGAACGCACGCCCAGCCCAGGCCGCCGACCAATGCGGCACTGATCAGCGACACGCACCATTTGCTCTCGGGCATCCAAACGACGCCCGGGCCGATCGCGTAAGAGATGTTCGTGGTAACAAACATTCCGCCGAGTGCGATGACCGTGATCGAGAGCAGCCAGAGGTTCCAGGCGACGATAAATCCGGCGAACTCGTTGAAGCCGAGCTTGGCCCATTGATAAATGCCGCCTTCGAGTGGCATCCGATTGCTCAAATAAATCACCACCGCAGCCTGCGGAATGTAGAAGAGCAAAATCGCGAGAAACCAAAAGAAAAGATGCGTTTGTCCGAGCTTCGCCGCGGCGCCGACCCAGCTCGAGCCGACGACAAAGAGAATTTGCGTCAAAACCAGATCGAAAAGGCCAAGCGGTTTCTTGAGAGATTCGCTGCGCGTTTCGATCTTTTGCTCAGCGCGCTGGAGTTCAGTTCGCATCGGGCAAGGGTTGAATGGTTGAAGCGTTGGATCGTTGAAAAGGTCTCGTGCTGGCATGTCGAGCGGAGCGAAACATCGCTGATTGTGACGGCGCCGCTGTCGGAAGAAATAGTCAGAGATTCTTCTCCCGCCACTGCGGGATCAGAATGACAATGGCGTTTCCAGTTTAACGCTTCAGCGCTTCAACGACTCTCAATGTTCGTCCTCGTGCGTCCTCTTTGGCGGCGCTGGTTCGTTGCGAAATTCGCGATGCCGAATTTTGCCGCCGGCGTAAGCAATGTAGCCGCCGGTTCCCAAGGTCCCCACGCCGAGAAAAATGACCGCGATGACGAGTGGTGCAGAAGACTTTGGCCATTTCATCGGCACTGCGATTGCGATAGCGCTCAAGACTGCGAGCGCGTAAAAAATCCAGATGAGATCCTCCGCGCGATCTCGATGTTCATCGAGCCAGCGTTCTCCATCTTCATCGGTCATCGACAGAACGCGATTGTATCCCTGCTGGCCAAATTCGTACACTGGCCACGCGGAGGCCGAGTTAATGAGTACCAGTACTAATGTGGCGATCTGAGCGCGGCGACTCTTGGAAAAAAAGGCGATGAGCAATCCAACCCAGGCGATGAGCAAGCCATAAACCGGCAAGGGATTGAGCAATACATGAACGTACTCCGGCTGCTGCAAACCACCGAGTATCGAATCGATCATAATCCGCCTTCCGAGTGAGTTTCTAAAACTTGTGCGGCACTCTTTGCTTTTTCAGGCGGCACATATTTTTGCCAATCAACGAGCGTGAAATGCCACCATTCGGTGCGTAAGCCGCAAAAACCAGCCTTGTACATAGCGGCCTTTAGCAAACGCACATGTCCTGTTATTTCGCGTACTTCGGCAAACTTCAGCAAACGCACATGTCCGCCTTTGTCGAAAGACAAACCGATGAAAGGCCACATTGCAGCGGGAGTAAAATCGTCAAAGTCCGTTGGCATGCGGACGTCGCGATTCCATGAGTCGACCAGGGTGGCGTCGACGGCGATACCCCAACTATGCAGCGAGCCGACGCCGATTTCGGGATTGGCAACGTAATCACTGTTGTGTGACGCCTGCCAGAGCATGGCCTGCACTTCTACCGGCCGATACGCATCCCAGATTTTGAGGCCACATTGGTAACGCCGCAGAACGCTCTGGGCCACAGCCAAAGCTGAGGCGACTTCGGGACGTGCGAGTGCGTGTGTTCCATGGGGATAAAGCGAATGCCCAAGAAAATTATTTCGGCTTGCGTAGCGTAACTCTACCGTGATTGTCGGATCAACGGATCGGACATCAACGAAAGGTCCGTTGGCATTTGCGCCCATTGACACAAACACCGCCGCCATTCCACCAATCACCGAAACACACAGGTGAAAGCGTCGCATTTTCGTTGTTTCAATACGCTGCCACCGCTTGAGGAGTATCTGTTTTTGCCAGGCGTTCAAGCAGAAGGCGAGCGGTGTCTTCGGGCATGGTGAACCGCAATTCAATGTTCGAGCTGTCGTGCGTTTGGACCTCAGGCGTTTGGGCGTAAAGCAACAGTTGAGTATCCGGCAAGCGCAGCCACTGCTGCGGCTTGTCGTGCAAATTTCGGGCGAGATCGGTCGTCCTTGTGGAGGAATTTACTTTTATTAGCACTCTGGCTTTTACCGGATCTTGCAGGTTCACTGCAAGACCGAGCAATTGTGAAGCCTCGAGCAGCTCACGCGTAAAGATGGGGTGGAAAACGCGTGCCAGATCAGGTGGGTCGCGGGAAATAATCCGGAGCGCGCTGTCACGGTCGAGCGCTTGGAAGCGATCGAATAGTTGACCGGTTATTTTCAAGTCCGGTTTCATCCCAAGACGCACGAGTACCAGTTGATCAACTTCCTCAGGTGCTCCGACGGCGAGGGTCGCGGGTCCCACCCGAGCTACGGCAAAATCTGGCTTGTCGGCCGTAGCACCGGAGAAGGCGGCCTCTCGTTCCCATACTGGCAAGCCGCTGATGGAGCGCTTTTGGAAGCTCTTATCAGTCGTGATTGCACGAATGGCGTTAGAAACGTCACGGCGCGCTTGAACCAGGTTAAACTCTCGAGTCTCTCCAGCTTCGTTCGTGGTGAGCGCACGCGTGATACGCACTACATCGCGAGGCAGATTCAGACCTGGGACCGACACTGCTGCGCCGATCAATCCTGTCCAAAGCGCTGGCTCTTCGTCGCGCCAGCGTTTTGCAAGGTTCGCCCGTTCAAACTGTTCGGCGTTAATCGACAGGATCGTATCGGTTTCTTGCGGCAGCCACTCACGTCCGCGGGGAGATTGGAAAACAACAAGCGATATGAGTGCGAGTAGAACGAGTACCGAAAAGACGCTGAAGTAGAACTTCCTCAGCTCCTGCTTGTCGATCTGACTGGAAAGCAAAGCGAGCTCGGCTTTGTGCTGCAAATGCGCATCCACTGCCTCCCGGCGGCGGTGCGCCTCTGCCAGCAGCTGTGGCGCGTTTGGTGGTGCTACACCCTTTGCAGCAAGATGCCGGCCGATGCTTAGATAGGCCGGATTTTTTCGCTCTTCAACTGTCTGGTGCCGTGCCCGCGCCTCGCGCGCTGCCTCCTGTTGCGCGCGAATGTTGTCATTCAGCTTTCGGTCACGCGCTTCAAACTCGCTTCGCGTTCGCACTATATTTTTTTCTACCGCGGAAAGCTCCGCCTCGATGGCATTCAGCTTCTCCTTTGCCAGACGCACTGCATCCGCGCTGCCCAGGCGTGCGCGGATAAGTTCTGCACGCTCCTCGGGAAGTCTCGCTTGTCGTGCGGTGATGTTGGCGGATCGAGCTTCGAGGTCCGCAGGTGGCGGATTGAGCGCATGCAAATCCGAGAGTTGCTTCAAGAGATCGCGATCCGCAGTTTCGTTCTCCTGAAGACGCCGTTCCATGCCGGCAAGCTCACGCTCGCACACATTCAGGTTGTGCTTCGCCTGGTTTTGCTGCTGGAGAAGCGGCTTCTTATCTGCCTCCAGCTTTGCAAGTGCCTCAGCTTGTTCGCGCGCGTTCTGTTGCCGTTCTTCTTCGATCGTTTTTATTCCTTCTTCGATTCGCGCGATTTGAAGTGCGACTTCTTTTTGCTCCTGCTCCAGTTTCTTCAGCGCAACGATCTCATTGCGTAGCTCGGGGAAATTGGCCGCCTGCGCAGTTCCTTCGCGGCCGAGATTGATCTCACTTCTTTGGAGAACACGCTTCTCGTGACGAAGCGCGATGCGCGTCCGCTGGCGCTTGACCTTTAATGCGATCTCACGAAAGCCTGTGCGGATGAAGCTCATGGCTTAAGGCTCGCTTTCGTCATTTTCGATCTTTTCTAAGCTTCTTCGGATTCCGCCAGTCTGGCTAAGACGCTGAAATCCTCCAACGTGGTGGTGTCGCCGGTGACCCTTGCACCGCTTGCGATTTCTTTGAGAAGCCGCCGCATGATTTTGCCGCTGCGCGTTTTCGGAAGCGCATCGGCGAAGCGCACTTCATCTGGCTTTGCAATCGCGCCAATATGTGCGGCAACGTGATCGCGCAATTCCTCCCTTAGTTCACGACTGGCATCAACTCCCGTTTTCACCGTCACAAACGCAACGACTGCCTGCCCTTTCAAGTCATCCGCTCTGCCCACCACCGCCGCTTCGGCAACTCGCGCGTGGCTGACGAGCGCACTTTCTATTTCCGACGTGCCAAGTCTGTGGCCAGCGACGTTCAGAACGTCGTCGATCCGGCCAACGATCCAGAAATAGCCGTCTTCATCACGGCGAGCGCCGTCGCCAGTCAGATAATTGCCTTTGAACTCACTCCAGTATTGCTGTCGATAGCGCGCCTTGTCCCCATAGATCGTGCGCAACATCGACGGCCACGGCCTGCGAATGATGAGTTTCCCGCCGACATTCGGTTCGACCTCGCGCCCGGTTTGGTCCACAACGGCCGGATCGACGCCAAAGAACGGGAGTGTCGCGCTGCCAGGCTTTGTTGGAGTAGTGCCCAGGAGAGGCGAAATCATGATTGCTCCTGTTTCCGTTTGCCACCACGTGTCGACAATCGGGCAACGTCCGTCACCGATTGTCTTATGGTACCACATCCATGCCTCTGGATTGATTGGCTCCCCAACAGTGCCAAGCAGGCGGAGCGATGAGAGATCATGTTTCGCCACCCATTGGTTGCCCCATCGAATGAATGCGCGGATCGCTGTCGGCGCGGTATAGAGGATGTTGATCCGATAGTCTTCGATGATTTTCCAGAACCGATCTGGCTCGGGCCAATTCGGTGCGCCCTCGTACATGACAACCGTAGCGCCGTTCGCGAGCGGACCATAGACGATGTAACTATGACCGGTCACCCAGCCGACATCGGCCGTGCACCAGAAAATATCTTCGTCGCGAAGATCGAAAACATATTTGGTGGTCGAATAAACGCCCACCAGATAACCACCGGTCGTGTGCAGAATTCCTTTCGGTTTTCCGGTGGACCCGCTTGTGTAAAGAAGGTAAAGCGGGTGCTCGCTGTCAAGTGGTGTAGCCTGGCAATTCGCATCCACATATTCCAGTTCCCGATGCCACCAAACATCTCGGCCCTCTTCCATGTGGATGTCGTTTCCGGCTCGGCGAAAAACAATTACTCGCCTGATTGACGTGCTGTCACGCAGCGCGTCATCGACATTTCTCTTCAATGTGACAATGGCGCCTCGGCGGTACGAA
>Ga0306920_100016358_pt1 | contig 10215 bp, 7 predicted proteins | sample flu12Cox44000170_FD_204666 | JGI IMG/M metagenome (GOLD analysis project Ga0306920, IMG submission 204666) | Lab enrichment of tropical soil microbial communities from Luquillo Experimental Forest, Puerto Rico - flux4day.12C.oxic.44.000.170 (v2)... | ecosystem: Environmental > Terrestrial >...
TGTCCGAAGTGGCGTAGGCCTTGCCGTATCGAAACTGGAGCGGCCGGCCTTCGATGTTCGCGAACACGGTCGGGGTCCCGCCGGGCGACTCGCCCGCGCCAGCGAGCAGCTCCTCGGGGTCCGAACTCTGCTCTTTTTCGACCTTGCTGCCGGAGCAAGCTGCGATGGCGACGGCGACGAGGCAACCACCGGCGGGAACGAAGCGGCGCGAGCTCACGCGGCGATTGTATCTCTTTCGCGGACTTATTTGCCCACCCTCGCCGGCTCTGAGGTGGGTGGCGGAATCAGTCGCCCGAGCCGGCCGAGCTGAAGCCAGCGTTTGATGTCTCGCTCGCGAGGCAAGCGGATTTCGACCAACACGTCGCGTCCCTCTTTTACGAAGAGTTGGCCCCGATGGCGCCGGACGATTTCTTGGCAGACGCGGAATTCGCCGACCTGCGGCTGCCATGGCATCTCCGAGCGCAGCTCGATCCAGAGCCACTCCTCCGACGTGCGAAGGCGCGCGGCGATCCGCCAGCCGCCGACGGACTGCCGCACGGCGATGCGCAGCAGTTGGCGAAAAAGCAGCTCGAGGGCGGATCTACTTGCGCGAGCCCAAACCGGCTCGCTCGAGGCATCGACGATAAGGCCAATCCCCCGTGCCACCGTGCGGGCGGTCACCCGCTGAAGAGCAATCCGCAGCAGGCGGTTCAAATCCACCAGCTCCAATCCGTCGAGCCCGGCGCTGAACGCGGAGTCGATCAGGGCGCGCAGGTGTTCGACGGATTTAGATAAGCGGCGAAGGTGGCGCCGCATTTGAATGCTCAGCGGCCCCGCCATCCCACGAAGGAGCATGTCCAAGTGGCCCCTCATCGATACCAGCGGGGCGTTCAAATCATGTCGCACTCGAACCGTTCGGGCATCGTGGTGCTCCATCTCACGCCGCGACGATTGCGCGCTGGAGAGATTGTCGCGCCAGGCGCGTTGCTGTTCGGCAGCTCGGAGCTTCCTCCTGACCACCATTGCAATCGTGTCCAGGATCGCGGCAATTGAACGCTCGATGGCTTCAAGCGGTACCGTCGATTCCAGCAGAAACCCCGCATCCGACAACCCGGCGAGAAGGAGCGGAAAGATCTTGTAGGGACCCAGCTGATGCGCCGGGGTCGACCGCGCAAGCTTGCCCATACGGCGCGCGAGCTCTTCGACGCTGGGGCCGCCGACCTGGAAAGACGCCAGGCACTTCGGCGACCCATGGGGCCAGGCGAAGACGGCAGCGGATGTCGACGAGCTGGCGGTGCACGCGGCTTGGCACAGCCACCCCAGCACTCGCGACCAATCGTCGCGAGACGCCGCCTGAAGACAGTCAAGCAGCAAGGCGCGCTCGTCTGCTCCATAAGGAGCCGGGATCGATGTCGGCGAGGAAGAGGCCACGCTGTCGATGCACGCAGGAACTATGCCTGAGTGCAGGCGGCGGGCCCTTCGCGGGCGATTGGACTTAGGAGGTAAGTCGGTCTGGAGCGGCCAACGTGCGTCGGCCGGGCATCGCGGAGGTCCTTGCGCTCCAGTAAGAATTGCCGATCCCATCAGAGCGAACGAGGCGGGATTCAATGGTCACGCCAGCTAGGCCTGGCTCGTGACTTGCTTGAGTACCCCCCTGCCAACGTGCCGATGTTCACGCATTACATCCGGATGGCGCGCCAGCTTTCCGTCGCTGGCATCGCGCGGGCGGGGGTGCGTCGCGTCTATGGCGCAGCGCTGCGCATGGCGTATCGACCCGGCTCGGATTTTCTCCCCGGGTCTGAATCGAAATCTGCAGCGCTCGCTGCCAGGATTCTTGAAGGATCAAACCGGCTGGCGTGGTCGGATGTATCACGCCGCGACGGCGTTCTCTCCACGCTCGAGCGAATTCCCGGCGCGCTCGAGCGAGCGATGGCGCGTGCAGACCGCGCAGCGCGGCGCGAATTCGACGTCTTTGGAGCGCCGCTCTCGTTCGGAGCAAGTCGCATCGACTGGTCGCTGGATCCGGTTGCCGGCTATCGCTATCCCCTCGCGCCCTCGGGCTCGCTGCGCCTCGACCCGGCTGGAGTGGATCCGAAGTACCCATGGGCGCTCGGGCGCCTCGACCAGCTCATCGCGCTGGGGCAGGGATATTGGGTCTGCGATGCGCCTGGGGTCCGAACGCGGTTTGCCGAGGAGTTCATTGCGCAAGTCGAAGATTTCGGCCGCGCGAATCCCGCGGCGCTTGGCATTCACTGGACGATCCCGATGGAAGTGGCGCTGCGAGCAGCCAATATGGCCGCCGCCCTTCTGATGTTTCGCGATTCACCGCAGGTCCGCGATCCGCGCTTCGTGCTCCTCGTCCTGCGCTCGCTGATCGAGCACTGCAGCTTCGTCGAAGCGCACCTGGAAAACGGCGGGGCCGTTCCAAACAATCACCTGGTGGCCAACTACGTTGGGCTGTTGGTTGTCGGGGTTGCTTATCCTGAATTGCCGCGGGCTCGGCGGTGGACGGAAATAGCGGCGCGGCGGTTGAGCGACCTGATTCGCGCGCAGGTCTGTCCCGACGGCTACTCGTTCGAAGGCTCGACTTCGTACCATCGCCTGGCCCTGGAGCTTTTCACGCTCGCCTACGCCTGTGCTTTGGCGGGCGGGATCGATCTGGGCGGCTTGTTCCGGGAGCGGCTGCGGAAAATGTTTCTCGTCGCGGCGACCTATTGCTCGGAGCGCGGCTTGGCGCCTCAGATCGGCGACAACGATTCCGGCCGTCCCCTGCCGCTTCGGGATCGACAAAGTCTTGACCACAGTTATCTGGCCGCGCTGGGCGCGTCGCTGTTGGGCGACCCTGCGCTGAAGTTGCACGGAGCCGAATTTCCGGACGAGGCCGCCTGGCTCTTGGGCCAAGACGGGTGGGAGAGATTCGAATCGCTCGCAAGCGCCCGGCCTCCGATGTCGTTCGGATCGCCCAAGGGTGGTTTGTACGTGCTTCGGGGCGCAGGCGCCGTGGCCACGGTGAGTGGCGGCCCCCAGGGTCAAAATGGGATCGGCGGTCACAACCATAACGACAAGCTCTCGTTCGAGCTGCACCTCGATGGGTATCCGGTCATCGTCGACGTCGGCACGGGAACGTACCTGCGCGATTTGCGCCTGAGGAATGCATTTCGCGGCACCGCGGCCCACAACGCGTTGCAACTCGATGGGCGAGAGCAGGCCACGCTGGATCCGTCGCACCCGTTTGCGCTGCCCTCGAACGTTCCAACGGTGCTGGAGCGCTTCGAAACCAGCGAGGCGCGCCAGATCCTCGTCCTCAGGCACGGCCGCGCTCCTTTAGGACCCGTGATTCGACGTTCGTTTGTACTGAGCACCGACGAGCGCGCGCTTTGGGTAACGGACGAGGTCGTGAGGGGCAGATCGAAGCGGGCTATTGGTCGCCTTCACGTACCGGATCGGCAGTGCCGGATCCGCGAGGTGCGCGCCGACGAGCATCTGCGCTCCCGTCGGGCGTGTGAACACTCGGCGCACTTTGGCAGCAGGGCAGCGGAGATCGGACCACCTGACGGCCCTCGGGCGACGATTCTCTTTAGCGCCGGTTTGCAAGTCGCATTCGAAGCAGCACCGTATTCGCCGGGCTATGGAGAAGTTCAGCCGGCGGGCGTGTTGGTCTACAGTGTCGATGTTGAGCAGGGCGCGATGCTCACATTAGTCGTACTCTTCTGTGACCGGCATTCGAGGAACGCCGCATTCGCCGGCGGATACGCTCCCAAGGCGTGAGAGGGCTTGGCAAAGATGAAAGCGATGCGCGAAGCAGGGCCCCCGCTGCTGGAGCGAATTCGCACCCGCGAGGCGAACGTAGGAATCGTGGGCATGGGCTACGTGGGACTGCCGCTCGCCATGGCCTTTGCCGAAGCAGGCTTCCCGGTGCTTGGGCTGGACATCGACTCGCGGAAGACCGAAAAGATCGAAGCCGGCGAAAGCTACATGAATCACATTGCCTCGGAGCCGATGGCCAAGCTGACCGGCTCCGGTCGGCTCAAAGCGACCACCGACTTCAGTCGCGCCGCCAACCTGGACTGCATCATCATCTGCGTGCCCACGCCCCTGACTGCGACGCGAGATCCGGACATGAGCTCTATCATCCAGACCGGCGAGTCGCTGGTGCCATATGTCCGCAGAGGCCAGCTCTTCGTTCTAGAGTCGACGACTTATCCCGGAACCACCGATGAGGTTCTGCGGCCAATTCTCGAGAGCAGCGGCCTTCGGGCCGGCGACGATTTCCACCTGGCGTTCAGCCCCGAGCGGGAGGATCCGGGCAACAAGACTTTCAGCACCAAGACGATTCCGAAGATCGTCGGCGGCTACACGCCCCGCTGCCTGGAGGTGGCTCAAGCGCTGTATGCAGCCGCGCTCAAAGAGACGATCGCGGTTTCGTCAACGCAGGTAGCCGAGCTGGTCAAGCTGCTCGAGAACATCTTCCGCTGCGTGAACATCGCCCTGGTCAATGAGCTGAAGATGCTCTGCGACAGGATGAAGCTGGACGTGTGGGAAGTGATTCAGGCCGCCTCGACGAAGCCCTTCGGATTCATGCCGTTCTTGCCCGGACCTGGGTTGGGCGGTCACTGCATCCCGATCGATCCCTTCTACCTCACCTGGAAAGCGCGGCAGTTCGAGTTCCAAACCAAGTTCATCGAGCTCGCCGGCGAGGTGAACGCGCAGATGCCGCACTACGTGGTGCACAGGACGATGGAGGCGCTCAATACGCAGCGCAAGAGCATGAATGGGGCGCGGCTCTTGATCGTGGGCGCCGCCTACAAGAAGGACGTCGATGACGTGCGCGAAAGCCCCGCACTGCGAGTGATCAGCTTGCTTAGGGACCGCGGCGCCTTCGTCGAGTACCACGATCCCTATGTGCCGCGGCTTGAGAAAGGAGCCACCTTCGAGTACGAAATGAGATCGGTGCCGCTCTCTTCGGAGCGCGTCTCCAAGTACGATGCGGTGCTCATCCTCACCGATCACACCTCGATCGATTACGGCATGATCGTCGCCAACGCCATGCAGGTGGTGGACACGCGCAACGCGACGCGGAACATCACCCGGGGTCGCGAGAAGATAGTCAAGGCATGAGAATGCCGATGGCGCCTTCGGCGTTCAAGTAACGGTGAAGGGCTTTTCTACGTACCGGTTGGGACGCTAGGGTGTGTCGTTCGTCTATGAAAACTACGGGTTTGCTGCTAGTCGCTTCGTTTTCCGTCGCCTTCGCTGCCCCGCCACAAGCGCAAGATCGGCGCCAGTCCCTTCTGGATGCGATGACCGCCGAGCTGCAGCGCAACCAGACTGAGCTGAAGCTCAGCGGCCACGAGCCGCCCTACTTTCTCAGCTACCAGCTCAAGGACTACCAGCAAGAGGAGGTCGCGGCTCGCTACGGCGCGGTGTTTCAGGACGAATCTCGCCACGACCGAAAGATCTACGTCGACGTCCGCGTCGGGAGCTACGACTTCGACAACTCGATCGGCGAGGACATGGATTTCAACTTTTCCATGAAGGGGAACAGCTACATCACGCGAAAGGCCGGACCGATCGAAGATGACCCGGTCGCGCTGCGCACCGCGCTGTGGCTGATCACCGACGAGAAATACAAAGGCGCTCTATTCAATTACCTCAAGAAGAAGGGCGAAAGCGTCTACACGGTGGAAGACCCCAAGAAGCCGCCGTCCTTTTCACGCGAGAAGGCGAACGGCTACGTCCAGTCGCCGGTTCCGTTTCCCTTTGACCGGGCGAGGTGGACGAAAGTGTCGCGCGAGCTCTCGTCGATGTTCAACGCCGCGCCGCGCTTATTCGACTCCGAGGTTCGGGTGTCGGCGGACAAGGTGACGCGCTACTTCGTTTCCACGGAAGGCAGCCGGATTCTCACCGAGGAGACGCTCTACGGCATCCACGTTTCCGCGGTAACCCGAGCCGACGACGGTCAGCTGTTGGACGACTCGCGGGACTTCTATGCATCGGCAGAGGAGAAGCTTCCCAACGACCGGCAACTCACCGACGCGACGCACAAGCTGATCGACGAGCTGCTTGCGCTGCGGGCCGCCCCGGCAATCGATCCCTACACCGGGCCGGCGATTCTGGAGCCTGCGGCAGCGGGCGTCCTCTTCCACGAAGCCGTTGGCCACCGCTTGGAAGGTGAGCGGCAAGACGACGACGCTGAAGGAAAGACTTTCCGCGGGCAGATCGGACATCAGGTCCTTCCGAGCTTCATCACCATCTACGATGATCCGACGCTGCGCGAGCGCGGGGGGCAGGAGCTGAACGGCTACTACCGATTCGACGAAGAGGGAGTGTCCGCGCAGCGGACCGCTCTGGTGGAGGGCGGCGTGTTGCGCAACTACCTCCTCTCCCGCCATCCCGTGGAGGGATTCCTCCACTCGAACGGCCACGGGCGGAGCCAGGGAAATCGCAAGCCGGTGGCGAGAATGGCGAACCTGCTCGTGGAATCCAAACGGATCGTGAGCGATGCCGAGCTGAAGCGAATGCTGATCTCAGAAGCAAAGCGCCAGGGCAAGCCTTACGGGCTGATCATCCGAGACATCACCGGCGGAAACACGAATACCTCAACATTCGGTTACCAAGCATTCAAGGGAGTACCGCGGATGGTCTATCGGGTGAACGTGCGGGACGGAAAAGAGACTCTGGTTCGCGGGGTCGAGATCGTCGGAACGCCGCTGAGCTCGATCAACAAGATCCTGGCCACCACCGGTACCCCCGGCGTCTTCAACGGGTTTTGCGGAGCGGAGAGCGGAAATGTTCCGGTGTCGACGGTGGCGCCTTCGACGCTGCTCCAGGAGATTGAGCTTCAACGCGCAATGGAAGGGAAAGACCGCCCGCCGCTTCTAGAGAGCCCGGCCGCCGCGATTCACAAGGCCGACCGATAAGCCTTCCGTCGTCAGCGCGCCCCAGTCTGAGACTGCGCTCGGGTGGGCGACTGAAAGCCGCGGCCCAGGAGGTAGCGCTTGAACTCCTCGATAAAGTCTTCTGCTCGCACACTCGTGACTTTCAAAAAGGCCTCGGAAAATGAAGGGCCCGGGCGCATCGCGTGAAGGATGTCGCGAACGCCTGCTTCGCCGTAGCGCTGGACGAGATACACGAACGCGTGGTGGGCCGCAGAATAAACGATGTCGCTCTGCTGCTTGTAAAGAGCGTCCGCGTGAGCGATCGGATCTTCCTTGGGATGCGTTTCAAAGAAACGAGCCAGCTCTTCGACGGTGGGCCAGCGGTAGCCTTGGCCCGCAGTGTACGAGGCCATCCCCTCGCGGAACCAGAGCGGGAATTCCTTCTCCGACCAGGTGAGGCGGTCCGACGACTGCTGGTACATCATGCAGTGAGTGATCTCGTGAATGAGCAGTTCATTGATTTCGCCTTGCGTGGGGCCGATGAACCCCCAGCTTCGCGGCGACTGGATGAACACCTCGTCGTAGCGCGCCCAGGCCCGGAGCCAGTCATACCCCGGCCGGTTTACCGCTTGCTCGAGCAGCTCGTGGCTGGGCAACATCTCGATTTTTACTGGGGAGCGCAGCTCTCCCCAGCGGGCGATCGGCGGCGCCGCTGACTCGACGGCCTGCGCTATTGCGGCCAGCGCGCTCGAATCTGGGTCAGAGTACTCGATGACGAAGGTTCCGAGCGAAGTCGGTAGCGCGTCGCGCCGCTGCAGCTGGGGCAGCTGCGCTGCACAGCCCGCGGCGATGAGCGCAGCAACACCCAGCATCAGATGCGACGCGCCGATGCCACCCGATCGCAAACTGAACGAGTGCTTCACGCCTTCGCCCCCAACAATCTGAGCACGCAGCGGCCCACGTCGGCCACGTTGTGAAGCTCGCCTGCCGGGCGAGCGGCTCCGAAGTGAAGGACGGGCACCTGGTTCAGGGTGTGACTTCGAGTCGAGAGGTCCTCCACGTTGCCGTGGTCGCTGCAGATCAAGACCTCGAGGTCGTCCGGCTTTCGCTTGACGACGGCTCGGGCGAACCGATCGAAGCTCGCCAGTGATTCCTCAGCTCGTTTCCAGTCTTTCGCGTGACCCGCCTCGTCAGCGAGGTAGTGCTCGAACAAGGTGAAATCGAAGCCTGCCGAGATTTGAAGAAAGATGCTTGCCGCTTCCTCTGGGCTGCGGTTTGGAACGTCGAAGCCCCGCTCGCGCGCACGCCGCCCGTCGATGTCGTTGGTAAGCCCATTCCCCTGGCGCGCGTCGTCCAACGTACGCAGGGGAACGTCGCCCGCCGCCATCGCCAGGGTGGTGGCCGAAGGCCGTAACCGCCGCGCTGCCGCGGCTGGAATCGAAATGTCTGGCCCCGCGCTGGCGCGCCGCTTCAGCCCGAGAGCATCGAGGTAGCCGGCTGGGTAGCAGTTGGTGAAGGTCGAGCTCCGCCCAGCAGCGGCCAGGCTCTTGACGATCGATCGCGCCTCGAGAATTCGCCGCAGCTCTGGATTTGGAAATCCGAGGACGTGCCGACCGATCAGACGCGGAGCTGGTTCTCCCGTGAGGAGCGCCGTTTGATTTGAAGCAGACTGCGGGCGTCCCGGAACGCCGAAGGTCGGGTCGACGGAATAGAGTCGTCCGCCCTCAAGCGCCTCGCCGGTCCCATCTCGGAATTGAGAGAGCAGAAAAGCTTTGCGCGCGAGGGGGTTCACCGCGGCATCGCGGTCGCCGATTCCGACGCCGTCGATGAAAAGCAGCGCCACCCTCAAGGGCTGATCTTTCCTAAGATGACCGAACGCTTCGCGCCTGTGGCCGCGGGAACGTTCTGCGGGACGCCCGAGAGGCACTCGCTGGCGAGCAGTGCGAAGCATGCTGCTTCCTTGGCTTGCTCCGGAAAGCCGAGGACCGAGAGAGGTCGAACAGGTATCGGCGAGAGCCGTTTCCGCAGCGCCCGCATCAGCTCGGGGTTCCTGCTCCCTCCGCCCGAGACGAAAATCGCTTCCAATCGAACGCGGTTGAGAATCCAGCGCTCGTAGGCCCGAGCCGTTGCCTCCACGGTGAAGGCAAGCGCGGTAGCGATCAAATCGTAGGGTCGGTTGCCGTAGCGGGTCCACAGCTCGCTCGCGAGATCCTCGCCGAAGTCCTCCCAGCCGGTGCTGCGAGGCGGGCGAACCTTCAAAAACGGGTGCCGCAGCAGTCGGGCGAGAAGGGAAGGGATCGCGGCCCCGCGGCGCGAAAGGCGCCCGTCCAAGTCGCAACGCAGCCTTCCCCCGCTGATCCTTCGGGCCAGCGCATCGAGCAAGAGATTCCCGGGGCCAGTGTCGAAAGCCAAGGTGTCGTCAAGCCGGTCTCCCACCACACTCACATTCGCGATGCCGCCGATGTTCTGCAAAGCGCGCCAGGTTCCCTGCTTCCGGAAGAGCGCCCAATCAGCGTAGGGCAAGAGTGGCGCACCTTGGCCGCCCGCGGCAATGTCCCGGGTCCGGAAGTCCGAAACAGTAGGGATGCCAGTGAGCTCGGCGATCATTGATGCCTCGCCAATCTGGAGCGTGGACGGGCGATGGGACGCCGGCGGCGGCAAATGCACAATCGTCTGTCCGTGAGAGCCGATGGCGTCAATTTCGTGCGGCCGCCTCCCGGCGCGAGCGATCACCTGCAGCGCTGCGTGCGCAAACCGTTCGCCGAGCGCAAAGTTGAGCTCGCAGACCTCCCGCGCCGAGCTTGCGCTTCGGATGCGGTTGGACAGTCTGGCCTCGAACGGCACGTGCAGGTGGCTGAGGAGGGTGAGCTTGGCGACTGCGCCCGAGCCTCGAATGCGACAGAGCGCGGCGTCGATTCCGTCCGCGCTCGTTCCGGACATCAGGCCGACGCAAAGACGCACTTGCTTGCGCAGGGCGCGCTCGAAGTGACGATTGGCCATTCGGGCTCCCACTGTCGATCGTCACCGCCGCCGCGCCAACATTTCAAGCTGTCGAAGGCCCTGTTTTTCGAGGGACCGCTGAGCCGCCAGGCGCGGCAAGCCGGTGAAGTGCATCGCAAGCGCAAGTCGCACTCGGCCGCCGGCGCGCGACAACAACCGGGTCGCGCGCGCCGGGCTGATACCCGCCAGATCGACGACGGTCCTGCGCGCTCGGCGGCGCAGCTTCGCGCTGCTCGGCTTTAGCCCCACCATGCGGCCGCGGTAGACCCCGCCCAGCGACACAAAAGCCGCCGTCGAGAGCGCATTGAGGATCAGCTTGGTTGCCGTGCCCGCTTTGAGGCGCGTGGAGCCGGCGATG
>Ga0306920_100016359_pt1 | contig 10214 bp, 9 predicted proteins | sample flu12Cox44000170_FD_204666 | JGI IMG/M metagenome (GOLD analysis project Ga0306920, IMG submission 204666) | Lab enrichment of tropical soil microbial communities from Luquillo Experimental Forest, Puerto Rico - flux4day.12C.oxic.44.000.170 (v2)... | ecosystem: Environmental > Terrestrial >...
GGGCGGCCCGACTTGATCAGCGCCGCGCTCACCGCGCTCAACTTCGGCCAACTTCCCGCGTCGTTCGCGCTGCTTGCGACCGTGGGCTGGTTCGTGCGGCGGGCCTGGCCCTTTGTCCTCTCCGGTGTGCTGGTCCTGCTGTGCTTGGCGGGGATCGTCACGACGGCAAGCCTATGGACCGTCGCTTGGGCTGGGGTGCTGGGGTTCGTCGGCGCCGTGGTGTTCACCCTCGCGCTTGCCCTGCCGCCGCTGTTGAGCCCCGCCGCCGACCTCGCCCGCGTGTCGGCGGCGGTGTTCACGATCAGCTACAGCCAGGGTCTTCTCGTGTCCGTGCTCAGCGGCGCGGCGTGGGATCTCGGCGCAAGCCCGCGCTTCGCCTTTCTGCCGATGGCGCTCAGCGCGCTGCCGCTCTTGTTCCTCCCGCCATTCATACGCTTCCGCCAGCCGCAGCAGGCGCCAACTTCGTAGATCGCACGATGCCCGATCTCAAGCTCACGCTCGCCTGCTGGGACTACGACCGCACCCGTCCGCTGATCGACGGGCGCGTGAAGCCCGAGGGCATCGACCTCGAGGTCGAGGTTCTGCGCCCGCGCCAGGCCTTCCAGCGCATGCTCGACAACAAGGAGTTTGAGGTCTCCGAGCTTTCGCTCGCTTCCTACACGGCGCTCAAAGGCCGCGGCGAGTGCCCGTTCGTGGCGGTGCCGGTCGCGTTATCGAAAATGTTCCGTCATTCCTGCATCTACGTGCGCACCGGCGCCGGCATCGACACGCCGCAGGATCTGAAGGGCAAACGCGTCGGCACGTCGCAGTGGAGCTCGACCGGGCTCGTGTTCATGCGCGGCATGTTGCAGCACGACTACGGCGTCAAGCCGCAGGACATGCACTGGTTCATGGGCGGGCTCAACAGCTTCGTCGAGCCGCCGCTGATCGCGCTCAACCTTGGAAGCGACATCAAGCTCGATTTTCTCTCCGGCTCGCAGACGTTGGAGCAGATGTTCGCGGCGGGTGAGCTCGACGCGCTGCTCTCGCTCTATATCCCGAAGCTGTTTCTCGCGCGCTCCCCCACGATCGCGCGTCTGTTCCCGAATTATAAGGAGGTCGAGCGGGACTATTATCGCCGCACGCGTATCCTGCCGATCATGCACACGGTGGTGCTGCGCGAGGACGTCCATCGCGCGCATCCGTGGGCGGCGCGCAGCATCTACCGGGCGTTCGTAGAAGCGCGCGACCTCGCAGTCGACGGCCTCTACGACACCGATGCCTTGCGCGTCGCGCTGCCGTGGCTCATCGAGCACGTCGAGGAAGCCCGGCGCGAGTTCGGCGAGGACTTTTGGGCCTATGGTCTCGAACCCAACCGGCCGGCCTTCGCGGCGATCGGCCGCTACGTCCACGAGCAGGGTCTCTCCCCGCGGGTGGTGAGCGCAGACGAACTCTTTGCTCCCGGTGTAGAATGATGGCGATGCCCGATCTCAACAACCCTCCCGGCGGTCCGCACCTGATCGTCACCGCAAAGACCGCCAACAAGGTGCAATTCTTCGACGCCGCGACGCTCGCCAAGACCGGCGAGATCGACATGCCGGCCTCGACCCATGAGATGATCCTCTCGTCCGACGGCAAGAAGGTTTTTGCTTCCGTTTATGGCGGTGGCATTTTCGGCAAGAACACCGCTCCCGACCGGCGCATCGGCGTCATCGATCTCGCGTCGAAGTCGCTCGAACGCCTGATCGACGTCGGCGCCAATGTGGCGCCGCATGGCGTGATGATGGACGACGGCGGAACGTTGTGGGCCACGGGCGAACTCGGAAACGCGTTGCTCGCCATCGATCCGGATTCGGAGGAGGTCGAGCGCATCGATCTCGGCGGCAGCCCGCATTGGCTCGCGGTGAGCCACGCCACCGGAAAAGTCTTCGCCTCGCTGAAGGCGACCGATTCCGTCGCCGTCGTCGATCGCGATCAACGCAAGCCGCTGGAGCGGATCCATATCCCGCATCGGGCCGAGGGCCTCGCGCTCGCGCCGGACGGTGAGACGCTCTACGTGGTGGCGCATCAGAAGGCCGAGTTTCACGTCATCGATGCGCGCAGCCATCGCCTGCGCGCCACGGTGACGATCGAAGGCGCGCCGGGCGCGGTCAATCAGTTGCGCCGCGTGCGGGTGTCGCCCGATGGCCGTTACCTGCTGGTGTCGTCGACCTACGACCGCCACGCCGCGGTCTTCGAGGCCGAAAGCCTTAAGCAGATCGCCTCGCTTAAGACCGCAAGGTCCCCCATGGGTTTCGGCTTCGGTCGCGACGGTACGCACGCCTATCTGTGCTGCCACGACGATGCGGTGGTGTTCGAGCTCGAACTATCCTCCGCTCGCGTGTCGCGCACATTTGCGACCGGGTCGGGCTGCGAGTTCATCATCGCGTACTAGTGTCCCGATTCCGAAGTTCGCATCATTGCGCCGCGGCCTCTTTTGCGAACTTCGGAATCGAAGGACACTAGCACCTCATTGATCTAGTGTGGCTTTGGTTCAGAAGTCCGCATTTCGGGCTCGCTGCAAGAATGATGCGGACTTCTGAACCGCCACACTAGTGATGGCGGCGCGCCACGCGTCACCCTTTGAACGGCTTGCTGACGAAGCGCGAGCCTTTGAGGCCGTAGCGCCACGGATGATCCACCGCCTTGGTGAGCCCGATGCGCGGGCCGATGGCGACGTCGACGTCCTCGGTCCGCGCGCGGAGCTCGAATGGCGGCGCATCGAGCGCAAGGCCGTATTGCGCGCCGGTGATGCCGAGCGCCTGGCACAGCCGTCCCGGGCCCGCGCACAACAGACGCTCGTCCGCGACGCCGCGGCGGCGGCGCATCGCGGGGAGGCCCTGCGTGGGCGCGAGCGCGCGGATCAGCACCGCGCTTGCGCTGCCCTGCGGCTCGCACACGAAGTTGAGGCACCAGTGCACGCCGTAGGAGCGGTAGACGTAGGCGTAGCCCGGCGGACCGAACATCACGCTGTTGCGCTCGGTCGGCCCGCGAAACGAATGCGCGGCAGGATCGGTGTGGTGGTAGGCCTCGACCTCGACGATGACGCCGCCGACGCCCTTGAACAAGAGCGTCGCACCGATGAGATCGGGGGCGACCGCGTGCACGCTGCGGGCGAAGAAACGTCGACGGAGCAGCTTGGGCATCGAGGCGTCTCGACCGAGAGCGGCGTGGCGGCCTAGCATAGGGCGATGAGAGTATTCCTCGCGGGCGCCGCTGGCGCCATCGGCCGGCGGTTGGTGCCGCTTCTCCTGCGCGCCGGGCACGACGTCACCGGCACGACGCGCTCGGCCGAGACTGCAAGCGAGCTTGCGCGGGCAGGGGTGGTGCCCGCCGTGCTCGATGTTTTCGACGCGCAAGCGGTGACGGCGGCGGTCGGCGCCGCCAAGCCCGCCGTCGTCATCCATCAGCTCACCGATCTGCCGCGCCAATTCGATGAGGCGCGCGTGGTTGCGTCCTATGCGAAGAATGCCCGCATCCGCACCGAAGGCACGCGCAACCTGATTGCCGCAGCGCAGGCCGCCGGGGCGCGGCGGCTCATCGTGCAAAGCATCGCCTTTGCCTACGCGGGCGGCGGCGAGCCGCATCCCGAGACCGATCCGCTCAATCTTGCCGACCCGGCGCGGGCGGTGACGGTCAAGGGCGCGGTCGACATGGAGCGGCAAGTCCTCACGGCGTCCGGCCTCGATGCCATTGTGCTGCGCTATGGCCTGCTGTACGGACCAGGTACTTGGCACGCGGCACCCGGCCGCAAGCCGGGGCTGCACGTCGACGCTGCCGCGCACGCCGCGCTGCTCGCGATCACCCATGGCGCGGCCGGCGTCTACAACATCGCGGATGACGACGGCGCGGTCTCGATCGCCAAGGCGCGCGCCGAGCTTGCCTTCGATCCGCGATTTCGCGCGCCGTGAATCGCGGGCACGCGCGGGCCTCTTTTGCGAAAGCGAGTCCCCCGTGTGGCCAAGGTGTGACATTTTTTGTTAACCAATCATTAATCCTGTTGCGCGTGTGCAACACGGCTAAAACATTGACATACGAATGGGAATCCGGCTCGGCCGCGCCGCGATTTGGCCATACGCGCCGCTGAGACGTTGTCCCAACACGTCCGGGCTGCGTCCATTCGCGGGGCGCGGACCCGGGGAGGAAGTGAGGCGGAAGGCGCAATGGATACCAAGGCCAACCTCAAGGCGAAGCTGCCCAGCCGGCACGTGACCGAGGGTCCCGAGCGCGCTCCGCAGCGCTCCTACTACTATGCGATGGGGCTCACGCGCGAGCAGATCCATCAGCCCTTCGTCGGCGTCGCCACCTGCTGGAACGAGGCCGCCCCCTGCAACATCTCGCTGATGCGTCAGGCCCAGGCCGTGAAAAAGGGCGTCGCCGCCGGCGGCGGCACGCCGCGCGAGTTCTGCACCATCACCGTGACGGACGGCATCGCCATGGGGCACGAGGGCATGAAATCGTCGCTGCCCTCGCGCGAGGTGATCGCCGACTCGGTCGAGCTGACCATGCGCGGGCACGCCTACGACGCGCTCATCGGTCTCGCCGGCTGCGACAAGTCGCTGCCTGGCATGATGATGGTGATGTGCCGACTGAACGTGCCGTCGATCTTCATCTACGGCGGCTCGATCCTGCCCGGCACCTTCAAAGGTCAGCCGGTCACCATCCAAGACGTGTTCGAGGCGGTCGGCAAGTATTCGGTCGGGGAGATGTCGGACGCCGACCTTGAGACGCTCGAGCAGCACGCCTGCCCGTCGGCGGGCGCCTGCGGCGCGCAGTTCACCGCCAACACCATGGCGACGGTATCCGAGGCGATCGGGCTCGCTTTGCCCTATTCGGCGGGGGCGCCGGCGCCTTACGAGATCCGCGACGCCTTCTGCATGACCGCCGGCGAGCAGATCGTCGACCTGATCAAGGCCGGCCTGCGGCCACGCGACATCGTGACCAGAAAAGCGCTGGAAAATGCCGCGGCGGTGGTGTCGGCGTCCGGCGGCTCGACCAATGCCGCACTGCACCTGCCGGCGATTGCCCACGAATGCGGCTTGAAGTTCGACCTGTTCGACGTCGCCGATGTCTTCAAAAGGACACCATATGTCGCGGATTTGAAACCGAGTGGCCGTTATGTTGCCAAAGATATGTTCGAAGCAGGCGGCGTTCCGCTCTTGATGAGGACGCTGCTCGACCACGGGTATCTTCACGGCGAATGCCTAACCGTGACTGGGCGCACGGTCGCCGAGAACCTCAAGCGGGTGAAGTGGAACAAGGACCAGGACGTGGTCCACCCCGCCGACAAGCCGCTCTCCGCCACCGGCGGCGTCGTCGGGCTCAGAGGCAACCTCGCGCCGGAAGGCGCCATTGCCAAGGTTGCTGGGATGGCGGACTTGAAGTTTACCGGCCCGGCGCGCTGCTTTGACGGGGAGGAAGCGTGCTTCGAGGCCGTCAAGAAGAAGAAGTACAGGGAAGGCGACGTGCTCGTGATCCGATACGAAGGGCCCAAAGGTGGCCCCGGGATGCGAGAAATGCTGGCGACCACCGCGGCCCTCTACGGACAGGGCATGGGCGGAAAGGTCGCGCTCATCACCGACGGGCGCTTCTCCGGAGCGACCCGCGGTTTCTGCATCGGCCATGTGGGTCCGGAAGCCGCCGTCGGCGGCCCGATCGCGCTCGTGCGCGATGGCGACATCATCGCCATGGACGCGGTGAAGGGTACCCTCGAGGTCAAGCTCAGCAAGGCCGAGTTCGAGGCGCGGGCCAAGGCGTGGAAGCCGCGACGACCCGTATTCACCTCAGGATATTTGTGGAAATACGCCCAGCAGGTGGGATCGGCGCGCGATGGCGCGGTGACCCATCCCGGCGCGGCAGCCGAGAGCGCGTGCTATGCGGACATCTAACGTCATCGCTAGCACTGCTTTGCTCGGTGTCGCCTTGCTCGGCATCGCCGTCGGCCTATCGCCGGCCATAAGCTTCGACGGCGCCCGCGCTCCCGAAGGGGCCACGGTGCCGCTGCCGGATACGAGCCCGAGCCCGGCGGCGGGGAGCCCCGCGCTCGGTGGCGCAACGCCGCTCGCCGCGGTGCCCGGGGCACCGCCGATCGCCCCGCTCACGCTGCCGCCGCGCACGGTCATGCCGCCTTCGCCGCAGGAGGCCTTCCGCTCGGGCACGCAGTTACTGCGCCAAGGCAAGACCGAGCAGGCAATCATGGAGCTCGAATTCGCCGCCGAGCAGGGCGTTCCCGGCGCCATCTGGAAGCTCGGCCGCATCTACGCGGACGGCGATGGCGTCAAGGCGAACAAGGCGCGCGCCTACGAGTATTTCCGCCGCCTGACCACGATGCATGGCGACGATAGCGCCGGCGCCCCCAACGCTCGGTTCGTGGCCAACGCCTTCGTGACGCTGGGGCTCTACCACCTCGACGGCATCCCCGGAACGCTCAAGCCCGATCCCAATATCGCGCGCGAAATGTTCCGCTACGCCGCCTCGTATTTCGCCGATCCCGAGGCCCAGTACTATCTCGGACGGCTCTACCTCCTGGGCAAAGGCGCGCCGAAGGATGCCATCCAGGCGGCGCGCTGGTTGCGGCTGTCCGCCAACAAGGGGGATCACCGCGCGCAGGCGCTGCTCGGCAGCATGCTGTTCAAGGGCGAGGAGGTTTCGCGCCAAGCCGCGCTCGGGCTGTTCTGGCTCATCGTCGCGAAAGACGCCGCCGGGCCGGACGAAGCCTGGATTACCGACATGTACACAAATGCGCTCGCTCAGGCCAATGAGACCGAGCGGGCAATGGCGCACAAGTATTTGGAAGATTGGCTGAAAAACCGCCGGGAGTGAGAATCTGTGGCGCTCGCGCCACACTTCCCGGAAATCTGCATTGGAACCCGGCCAAGTTCATGGACCCCCGTTCGGGGCGCGCGTATTTGTTCGTGCCAATGCGGGAAGCGTCTAGTTGAGGCTAAGAATGAAAAAATCGCTGTGCGCAAGCACGGCGGCGTTAGCATTGGTTCTGGCGTCGGCGATGCTGGCGCCGGCGTTCGCTGCCGACCTCAGCATTGCACCGATCTACAACGCGCCTCCGGCCGTCGCGACCTGGGCGGGCTCGTACGTGGGAGTCGCGGGCGGTGGCGCGTGGGGAAGCGCCGTGTTGCGCGACAACGCGACCGGCGTCGAGCAAACGCCGCGCACCAATCTCAGCGGCGGCATCGTCGGCATCACCTCGGGCTTCAATATCCAGAACGGCAATGGAGTGCTGGGCTTCGAGGGCGACATCTCGGCTACGAACAAGAAGGGCAGCACGTTCGAATTTCCGCCCAACGCCGCCCTCAGCAACGAGGTGAAGGAGCAGTGGCTGTCGACCTTCCGCGGCCGCGTCGGCTACGCACGGGATAACTGGCTCATTTACGCCACCGCCGGCGGCGCGCTCGCCAACGTCGCGAACAGCATCGTCGCTCCTGCCGGCACCATCTCGGATCAGCAGTGGCATTGGGGTTGGACCGCCGGCGGCGGCGTCGAGGTCAAGCTCAGCCGGGATTGGTCGGCGAAGGTTGAATATCTCTACGTCGGATTGCAGGACAAATCCTATTTCACCCCGGTGCCGAGCCCGGCGTTTCCCGGCAATCAGCGCCTCCACCTCGATGACCACATCGTCCGCGTCGGGGTGAACTACAAGCTGCCGTGGAATATCTTGGACAGCTTCTTCAAGCGCTGAGCTCGAGATCCGCCCAGACCGGAACGTGGTCCGACGGCTTTTCCCAGCCGCGCACGTGCTTGTCGACCCCGGCGGCGATCAGCCGATCGGCGGCCTGCGGCGATAGCAGCAGATGGTCGATGCGAATGCCGTCGTTCTTCTGCCAGGCGCCGGCCTGGTAGTCCCAGAACGTGTAGGGGCCGGGCCCATCGCTTGCGGCGCGGACCGCGTCGGTCAATCCGAGATGGTAAAGAACGCGGAATTTCTGCCGCGTGCGCGGCAGGAACAGCGCGTCATTCACCCAGCGGTCGGGGTGACGGGCATCGAGCTCGGTGGGAATGACATTGAAGTCCCCGCCCAGGACCAGCGGTTCTTCCAGCTGCAGCCGTTCGCGTGCATAGTGAATAAGTCGATCCATCCAGCTGATTTTATAAGAATATTTGTCGGTGTCCGGCGGGTTGCCATTGGGCAGGTAAACGGTCGCGACGCGTAGCGCGCCTTGGCCGGTCGACACCGTCGCTTCCATGAACCGGGCATGGCTGTCGGCCTCGTCGCCGGGAAGCCGCGCGGTCACGTCCTCGAGGGGAAATTTCGACAGCAGCGCGACCCCGTTGAAGGTCTTCTGCCCGTGCACTGCAACATTGTAGCCGAGCGCTTCGAAGGGCTCACGCGGGAAGGCATCATCCACGCATTTGGTCTCCTGCAGGCAGACGATGTCGGGCCGCCGCTCGGAGAGCCACGCGGTCAAGTTGTCGACCCTTTGCTTGATGGAATTGACGTTCCAGGTGGCGATGCGCATGACGGGCGAAGATGGGTGTGGTGCGGTGCGACTTCAACTCAGCGTGACGCACGCGACATGGCGCCGCGACGAGGGGGTCGTCATGAAGGTTACGCCGTTTTTACGACGGTAAGTCACTAGGGATATGTTAGAAGCTTCGTCTCGCATAACAAAAAGAATCGTTATGGCGGGCACCAGGAAAGAGAGGGAGGTCCCCGGGTGGGCCGCTCGAGGGCCTGCGCGGCACAGTAATGAAGAAGCGGACGTTGGTGGCGGGGGCGGTGGTGGTGCTTGTCGCGGCGGGCGGGATCGTCGTAGCGGCACGCAGTGGTTTGTGGGGCGGCGCGGTTGCGCAGGCGACGCGCCAGAATGGGCCCCGCGCGGTCCCGGTCGAAGTTGTGACCGCGATCAAGAAAGTCGTTCCCGTCCGCCTCGAAGTTCTGGGCTCCGTCACCCCGATCGCCAGCGTCGCGGTCAAGTCGCGGGTGGACAGCGAGATCACCAACGTGCACTTCCGCGACGGCGCGCTGGTGCGTGAGGGCGACCAGTTGTTCACGCTCGATAGCCGCACGATCGAAGCCCAGGTCAGGCAGGTGGAAGGCTTGCTCGCCGGCGCCAAGGCCAACCTCGAGCAGGCCGAACGCGATGTCGCGCGCTATACCGAGCTGATCGCCAAGAACGCGACCACGCTGGTCACGCTGCAGAACGCGCGGACGCAAACAAACATCTATCGCGCTTCAGTCGATTCGAATACCGCGCAACTCGAGAACCTCAACGTCCAGCTCAGCTACTGCAACATCCGGGCGCCGATTACCGGGCGCGCCAGCATGGCGATGGTCAAGGTCGGCAACTTTGTGCGCGCCGGGGACGCCACGCTGGCAACCATCATCCAGACGGCGCCGGTCTACGTGACGTTTGCGCTGTCCCAGAGCTATCTGCCGGATCTGCGTCAAGCGCTCGCCAACGAGAGCGCTACCGTCGAGGCGATCATCCCGGGCGAGCCGCGCCGAGCCAGCGGCCAGGTCACGATGATCGAGAATAGCGTGGACGCGCCGACGGGCACCGTCCCCGTTCGTGCCACCATGCCCAACACCGACGAGTTGCTGTGGCCGGGCACGTTGGTGACGGTGCAACTGACCTTCCGCGAGGAAGCGGCGGTCACGGTGCCGTCGACCGCGATCCAGCTCAGCCAGACCGGGTCCTATGTATTCGTCGTCCAAGGCGACGTTGCAATCGTCCAGCCGGTGCAAGTCGCGCGCGTTCTGGGCAGCGAATCCGTTCTCGCCAGCGGACTCGAGGGCGGTGAAACGGTCGTTGTCAACGGCCAGCTCTTGCTTTCCAATGGGACAAAGGTTGCCGTGCGCGCGCCGAAAGTCGGATCATAACCCATGACGCTCTCGGAGACCTGCATCCGCCGTCCGGTGCTGACGACGCTGGTCACAGCGTCGATCATCGTGTTGGGGATTTTCGCCTACCGGCTGCTTGCGGTCGCGGCGCTCCCGGCCGTCGACTTTCCGACCATCAGCATCCAAGGACAACTGCCGGGCGCAAGCGCGGAAACCATGGCGGCATCGGTGGCGGCGCCGATCGAGCGCCAGCTTTCCACCATCGCCGGCATCACCTCGCTCACCTCCTCGTCGTCGCTCGGCCTCACCTCGATCACGATCCAGTTCGATCTCAACCGCAACATCGACGGCGCCGCGCTCGACGTGCAGACGGCGCTGACGGTCGCGGCGAAAAAGT
>Ga0306920_100016360_pt1 | contig 10214 bp, 6 predicted proteins | sample flu12Cox44000170_FD_204666 | JGI IMG/M metagenome (GOLD analysis project Ga0306920, IMG submission 204666) | Lab enrichment of tropical soil microbial communities from Luquillo Experimental Forest, Puerto Rico - flux4day.12C.oxic.44.000.170 (v2)... | ecosystem: Environmental > Terrestrial >...
CGCCACTCGGCGCCGAATCCGCGGACGCAGGCAATGCCCACAAGCTGGCCACGATCGCCGAAGCCGCCACCGCCAAGAACAGAAGCCGTCTCTTCATCGGGAACCCCTCCTCTGGGGTGCCCGAACCCGCGACGGTAGCCACGGCAGAACCCCCCACCGATACGACCGGGCGCAGACGGTCCGACCCGACCACCATCGCGGCCACGACTGCCCCGCTCTCGAACAAGCCCCAACCTCCCAGAACCGTCGTGCGCTGTCAATACAACGAGCGCGTTGGACCCGCTGCGTGGCACCTGACCGGGCGGCCCGGGAAAGAGTTCGTCTAAGCTCAGCGGTCATGCCGAGGCTGCTGGTCGTTCACCATACGCCCTCGCCCGCGCTGCAGGAGATGTTCGAGGCGGCGGTGAGCGGAGCGCGGACTGATGAGATCGAGGGTGTCGAGGTAGTCATACGCCCGGCCCTGACGGCGGCGGCGGCCGACGTGCTCCAGGCCGACGGTTACTTGCTTGGTACACCGGCCAACATCGGCTACATGTCCGGTGCGCTCAAGCACTTCTTTGATGGCATCTATTACCCGTGCCTGGAGGCCACCCGTCGGCGGCCCTACGGGCTGTACGTGCATGGCGGCCTGGACACCACGGGCGCGGTCCGCGCGGTGGAGTCGATCGCCACCGGCCTGCAGTGGCGCGCGGTCCGGCCCCCGGTCGCGATCACTGGCACTCCGACCAGGCAGGAGCTGGAAGCCTGCTGGGAACTCGGCGCCCTCTTGTCCGCTGCGGTGGCCGGCCTGTCCTGAACCCTCCCCGGACCGGGCCCGATCCGGTCCGCTAACCGTCGGGGCGGTCCGCCGTAGGTGACTGGGGCGGGAGCGCCGCGCCGGCTGTCCCGAGGGCGTCGGCGATCTCGGTGCGTGAGTCGAGGTCCAGGCGGGCCAGGATCTGGCCGAGATGGAACTCGACGGTCTTGACGCTGGTGTATAGCTCCGCGGCAATCTCGCGGTTGGACTTGCCGGCGGCGGCGGCCCGGGCCACCAGCAGCTGGCGGGCGGTCAGCGGTGGCCGCTCCGGTCCGGAGATGGCTGGCGGCTCGACACCCTGTTCCTGCTCGCAGCGGGCCAGGAAGGGCTGGGCGCGCAGGCCGGCGAACAGCAGCCGGGCGGTGCCGATGTCGCGGGCGGCGGCGCGGCGCTGGCCGGCCCGGCGCAGCAGCCGGCCACGCTCGAGCCGGGTCATGGCTTCTTCCAGAGGCATGCCCAGCCCGTCCAGGTGGGCCAGGCTGGCGTCGAAGGCGATCAGGGCGTCGTCGTAGTGATGGCGGCAGGCGTGCAGGACGCCGCGGGCGCGGCTGGCCGCGGCCAGCGCGGACCGGCGGCCGCAGGCCGCGGCACGCTGCTCGTAATGGCGCAGGATGCGAGCGGCGTGGGTGTGCTGGCCGGTGCGGGCCAGCGCGCCGGCATAGGCCGGCCAGAAGGACACCCGGCTGGGTTCCAGGTGACGCAACAGGCCAGGATCGGCCGCGTCTGCGGCGGCAGCCAGGATGGCCGGCAGGTCATCACGGGCGACGGCGATCGCCGTTCGCGCGTCGGCCATCGCGAGGGTCCCGGCCCCGGGCCGTCCGGCCGCCGCGTCGGCGTGGCTGGAAGCGGAATGCCAGTGGCCGCGGCCCGCGGCGGAGTACACGGCGGCCAGGTGCGCCCGGCCGAGCAGCCAGCCCTGGTCCAGGTCGTCGATCAGCGCGATCAGCCGGTCGCCGTCGGCGGCGGATTGATCCCAGTACCCGGCGCGGTAGTTCAGGTTTACCTGGAGCAGCCGGGCCTCAAGCATGTGGGCCATCGGCAGCCGGGTCTGCCCGGCCGTGGTGGCAGCGGTCAGGTGAGCGGCAGCACCGGACAGGTCGTCGGCCAACAGCAGCGCCGCGCCCAGGCCCGCGTGCAGCAGCGCGCTGGCGGCGTCATCGGTGCAGTGCGCCAGCTCGGCCTGCAGCAGCGCCCGCGCCCTGGGTGCTTGCCCGGCGGCGGCCAGGGAGCCGCCCTGCACCGCGCGCGAGCAGGCCCGGGTGAACCCCGATGCCGCGGCCGCTGCCGACCGCTGCGCCCAGGATGCGGCGTCGGCCAGGCGCAGCTGGCCTGCCAGCGCCAGCGCCAGCTCGCACGCCGCCTTGGCGGCGGCCTCATCCGTGGGCGGGTGGCCCGGGCCGACCTCTGCGGCCAGCGCGGACCAGGCGCCGCTGATCTGCTGCTCGGCGGGCGCGCCCGCACCGGCCAGCAGGTCCAGCCGGCCGAGCAGCAGACCGCGCTGCACCGTCGGGGTCATCGCGGCGATCTGGGCGGCGTAGCCGCGGGCCCTGGCCGTATCGCCCTGGTCGATCAGCAGCCCGACCGCCTCGGCCAGCCATCCGTCCGCGTTGCGCCGGCCGTCCGCGACCCTGGCGGCCATCAGCAGATGCTCGACCGCGGTCGGCAGCCGCCCGGCCGCGCGCTCCGCGTCCGCTCGCGCGGCCAGGTCCACGGCCAGCTGGCCGTCGGCTCCTGCGCAGCCCGCCACCCGGTGCGCCAGGGCGACGCTGTCGGCGGTCAGGTTGGCCGCCGCGCGGTGCAACTCGGCCCGGCGATTCACCCCGACGTCCTGGTAGACCGCGGCGCGGATCAGCGCGTGCGGGAAGGCGCAGCGCCGGCGTCCGGCCGCCGCCGCCGGCTCGACCAGCAGCCGCTGCGCGACGGCCTCCTGCAGCGCAGGCAGCGGGTCGGCCAGCCCGGCCAGCATCGCGGCGTCGGCCAGCTCGCATTCGCCGCCGAGTACCGCCGCGGCCACCACTAGCGCTTCGGTGTCAACCGTGCAGGCCGCGAGCCGGGACGCCACCAGCGTCTGCAGCGACGGCGGCGTCGGCCAGGCCACGCCGGGCATCTGCAGCATCTGGCCGGGCAGGTCGTGCAGCAGTTCCCTGATATGCAGCGGGATGCCCCCGGTATGCTCGCGCAGCCATTCGGCGGCCCGGCCCGGCAGCCGCCCTGCCCCGGCCAGCTCGGCCAGCGCGGCTACCTCCCGGACATCCAGGCCCTCAAGATCCAGCCGCGCTCCCCGTTCGGCGGCCACCCGCACCAGGCCAGACGGAAGCCTGGCCAGCCCGTCGGGCCGGATCGCGACCAGGCACAGTACCGGGTCCGCCGCCAGCCGCCGCACGGCAAAGCTCAGCGCCCGCAGCGACAGCTCATCGGCCCACTGGGCGTCATCGACCGCCAGCACCAGCGGCCTGGCCCGGGCCCGCTCGTGCAGCAGCGCCAGCATCGCCGAACCGGCCCATAGCGGGTCGGCCCGGCCGCCGGCCAGCACCGCGGCCAGGCCGCCGGCCGCGCCCGGCCCCGGCTGGGCCAGCTGGGCCGCCAGCCCGCCCGCCAGCGCGACCTCAGCCTCATCACCCGATACCAGCACCGTCTCCGCGCGTCCGGCCCACCTCGCCAGGCATCGCCCGACCAGCGCCGTCTTGCCCCCGCCGGCCTGCCCGGCCAGCACCACCACCCGGCCCTGACCCGCTGCGGCCAGCCCGAACTGCCGATCCAGCTCGGCCAGCTCGGCAGCCCTGCCCACGAACGGCTCGTCCACGGCGGTGCTCTCCCAGGCTTTCCGCCGGTCCGGCCCAGGCCTGCCGGCCAGCGCTCCCGATCAGGACGAGGATAATCCCGCTACCCGGCCGTCACCACTAGTGCGGCGGCCCCAGTTTTACCGGCTAGGGCCGGCCACCGGTGCGCCCGCCGTCCGGGACGCCGCACGCTGCTGGCAGCAGCAGGTCCAGCCAGCCAGGAAGACCTATGACCCTAGTATCGACGGCTGCCCCCGCGCGAGCATGATGCAGATGCGGTCACGAATGGCCGTCTTCATGCCCTCATCCCACCGCCAGAGAAAGGAAAGGTCGATGGGATCAGAGCGACAAGTGATGCAGGACTACCTCGATGCTCTCGTCAAGCGGGCCGACTATCCCCGGTATTTCACCGAAGATGTCGTCGCCACCTTCGAAGGGACCGACCAGCGCGCCGAAGGACGAGAGGCCGCGGGCCAGCTGATCTGGTACGTGCACCAGGGCGCGTTCGACGCCAAGCCGGAGGTGAAGTGCCTCCTCGTGGACGGTGGCAAGGCGGCCATCGAGGCCGACTTCGTGGGGACCCATACCGGCGAGTTCGCCGGAATCCAGCCCACCGGGCGGACGGTGAAGGTCCCGTACTCGGTCGTGTACGACCTTCGCGACGGTCAGATCAGCGCGTTGCGCATCTACTTCCCCATGAGCCTCCTGGTGGAACAGCTCACCAGCTGACCGAGGAACCGGCCTCCCGCCGCTACAGCGCGGCCGCGGCGGCTGTTACCGTGCCTTCCCGCGGTCGATATCGGCCCTGACGGCCGCGGCCTGGCGCAGGTGGCGCGGGGTGGCCGCGGCTCCGGGGTGATACCGCGGCGACCAGTCAACCTGCCGTAGCACCATATGCGCGAGGTACGCGCGGGCCACCTATTGTCGTGAACAGGGCGCCGGGTACCCCCGGTCCCGCAGCCGGATTACCACGGCGCCGAGCGCAAGGCCGGTCAACCCTGGGGTTGATATCCATATCAACCCGCGCTGCCACCCGTGGGCCGACGCCCTTGACCGGGGCCGCGAGGCATTGTATCGGCATGAACATCAACATGTACGTGGTCAACGCAGTCCTCATCCTCTTGGTCGTCCGCCAGGTCCGCGAACACCCGCTCGACCTGCGTTCACTGGCCGTCCCGGTGCTCGCCGTCGGCGTCGCCGCCGTCCTGTTCCTTCACTCGGTGCCCCTCGGCGGGCACGACATCGCGCTGGAGGTGGCGTGCGTGCTGGCGGGCGCGCTCATGGGCGCCACCGGCGGCCTGGCCACCCGGCTGCGTCTGGGTGCCGACGGACGGCCGCTGGGCCGTGCCGGCTGGCTCGCCGCCAGCATGTGGGTCGGCGGCGTCGGCGCCCGGCTGGCCTTCGCGGTCGCCGCGAGCAACGGCGCGGGCCCTGCCGTCGCCAGCTTCAGCATCGCCAACCACATCACCGGGTCGGCGGCCTGGGTCGCGGCCCTGGTCATGATGGCGCTGGCCGACGTCCTCACCCGGCTGGTGATCATCTACCTGCGCGGACGCCGGCTGGCCGGCGGCCGGGCGGCCGTTCGCGCCGCCATTCCGGTCGGCATCAGTGCCTGATCTGGTGCCCAGGCCCGCCGCGGTCCACACTGTGTCCATGAAGGCACGGCCGACCGTGGCGGGTCTTCGTCGTGGCGCCGCCCGGCCCGGCCCGCTGCCCGTCTCGCCGGCGGCTACGGGCGAGGGCGGCCAGCCCGCCTCGGCCCGGGTAGCCGAGGCCCGGTCCCGGGCCCGGGACCGCCGCGACGCCCAGCGCCAGGCGATGCGTCCGCTGGGCCTGCTGTTCATCGCGGTCGTGGTGATCACCAGCGTGCAGGCCCAGCCCGCGCCGGGCCTGCGCGGAACCGGCCTGGCGGTGACGCTGATGCTCGTGGCCTATACGGCCGCGGTCGCCCTCGCGATCAGCGTCCGCTGGGCGCGCCGCGGCCCGGCCGCACAGGTCATCGTGGCCAGCCTGATCGGCGGCTGCGGCGTGGCCCTGGCCGTCCTGCAGCCGCACGGACCGGTCGAGATCGCCCCGAGCCTGGGGGTGTGGATCGCCGCGGTCCGGCTGCCGCTGGCGCCGGCCGCTGCCGTATCCGGCGCGATCACCGCCGCGCTCGCCATTGCCGTCGCCCTGACCGAGCACCCTGCCGCCGAGTCGGCCATCACCGCCACGCTGCTGTGCCTGCTGCTGGCGGTGACCGGCCAGTTCCTCCGGCGCGGCCGGGAGAGCCAGGATCGCACCGAACTGCTCATGGCCGAGCTGCAGGACGCGCGCGAGGCGGAGGCCGCCGCGGCCGCGCTCGCCGAGCGCACCCGCATCGCCGGCGAGCTGCACGACGTGCTCGCCCACTCGCTGTCAGCGCTGGCCATCCAGCTACAGGGCGCTCGCAAGCTCGCCGACCGGGAACGGGTCAGCGACGGCCTGCGCGCCACCATCGAGCGGTCAGCCGAGCTGGCCAAGGCGGGGCTCGCCGACGCCCGGCAAGCGGTCGGCGCGCTGCGCGGCGACCGGCTGCCCACCCTGGACCAGCTGGGCGCCCTCGTGGAGGACTTCCGCCGCGACACCGGGTCCGATGCCACCCTGCGGATCGACGGGACCATCCGGGCGCTGCCCGCTGAGGCCAGCCTGGCCCTGTACCGCGGCGCCCAGGAGGCATTGACCAACATCTCTCGCTACGCCCCGGGCACTGTCACCTTGGTGACCGTAAGCTACCAGCCGGATCGCACCGTGGTCACGGTCGAGGACCACCTCTGCCGGTCGCCTGCCGATCCCCGGTTGGCCCTGCCCGTTGCCGCGGGCACGGTCGCCGACTCCCGGCCCGCCCTGCTCGCCGACGCAGGCGGCGGGCACGGCCTGGCCGCGATGCTCGAGCGCGCGCAACGTGCGGGCGGGACCGCGCGGGCCGGTCCGATCGCCGATGGATGGCTGGTCGAGCTGGAGGTGCCGGCGTGACCGATGCGCCCGGCGTGACCGATGCGCACAGCCCGATCCGGGTCCTGGTCGCCGACGACCAGCGGGTCGTCCGCGACGGACTGGCCATGCTGGTCGGGCTCATCGACGGGGTCGAGGTGGTCGGCGCGGCCGGCGATGGGGAGGAGGCCATACGGCTGGCCGAAGTTCACCACCCGGACGTGGTCCTGATGGACCTGCGGATGCCAGGCGTGGACGGTATCGCCGCCACCGCGGATCTGCGGGAGCGGCTGCCCGCCGTCCGGGTGCTGGTACTGACCACCTACGCCGAGCAGGACGCGATCGTCCCTGCGCTGCAGGCCGGAGCACGAGGCTACCTGACCAAAGACGCCAGTGCGGAGCAGATCGAAGCTGCGATCCGCGCGGTCCACGCCGGCCAGACCCACCTGGACCCCGCCGTCCAGGAACGCTTGGTCGCCACGATCATCAGCCAGCCCTCCGCCCTCCGTCCCGGGTCGCCACCCGGTTCGGGGAGCGGCCCGGCCGGCGCGGGCGACCAGCGGCCCGACGGTCTCACCGAGCGTGAAGCCGAGGTGCTCACGCTCCTCGCGGCGGGCCTGAGCAACTCTGAGATCGCCCAGCGCCTCTACCTGAGCCATGCCACGGTGAAGACCCACATCAACCGCATCTTCGCCAAGACCGGCGCCCGCGACCGGGCCCAGGCCGTCCGGTACGCCTACCAACATGGTCTGGCTGGCCACGCTCAGTAACGCGGAACGAACGCTGGCGGTCGGGCGGGCGAGTCGGCCGGAAACTTGCCAGGCCTGTCTTGTCACCCGGCGCGTGCCTGGTAGATGGTGGCATTGGGGCGGCTGGTACGCAGGGCCCGGCCGCCGCAGGAACCTCGCGGAGGTGGTCGCCGTGCCGGTCGGCGCGAATGCGTACAACAGCTTGTGGCAGGTCAGGAACGACGCCTGGTCCAGCCTGGAGGAAGCAATCGCCCAGCTGGCGCTGGCCCACGTCGAGCAACGCCCCGTCGACCAGCTGACCCAGACGGCCACTGCGGCCTTGAACCTGCTCGAGCCGATGGAGCGGTTCTGGGCGTTTCCCGGCCCACGGGCCTACCAGAAGGTACGGCGGCTGTTCGCGGCCAGGCACTACGAACAGTGCGCGGCCTTGGTGGCCAGGCTCGACGGTGCCCTAGCCACCGACACCTACGGCGGCGGCCAGGTCTGGGATGCCCTGGCCGAGGAGGACGCCTACGATCGCGATGCGCATCCGACCGAACAGGCCCGGACCGACCAGCCCTATTTCGAGGTCCTGGTCGTGGAGGACCTGACCGAGGAAGCCGAGCACGCGCTGCGCGACGAGCTACGGCGCTGGCGCCGTCCGGATGACCAGTTCGTCTACGAGATCGTCGTGGTGCCGAGCTTCGACGACGCGCTGATGGCCGCGAGCATCAACTTCAGGCTGCAGGCGTGCGTGGTCCGCCGCCGGTTCGCCCACCGCTCCGGCCACGACACCTCCTCGCTCAGGCAGTTCGCGAGCCTGCTCGGATCCGATGACCTGATGGACCACTCGCCGGACGAGCGCGCTCAGGTCCTCGCCAGGTCGCTGGCCCGGATCAGACCGGAACTCGACCTGTACCTGATGACGGAGATTTCCGTAGAGGACCTGGCCGCTCGGCTCAGCCACCACTTCCGGCGCATCTTCCACAGCCGCGAAGGGTCCCTGGAGCTACACCTGAGCATCCTCGACGGCATAGCGGCCCGCTATCGCGCGCCGTTCTTCAGTGCCCTTCGGAGCTACTCTCACCGGCCGACCGGGGTGTTCCACGCTCTGCCGATCTCGCACGGCAAGTCGATCGTCAACTCGCACTGGATCCGGGACATGGTGGATTTCTACGGCCTGGAGATCTTCCTGGCCGAGACGTCCGCCACCTGCGGCGGGCTCGACTCGCTGCTCGAGCCCACCGGACCGCTGCGCGAAGCCCAGCAGCTGGCGGCCGACACATTCGGTTCCCGGCAGACGTACTTCGTCACCAACGGGACCTCGACCGCGAACAAGATCGTCGTGCAGGCCCTGGTCCAGCCCGGAGACATCGTCTTGGTCGACCGCAACTGCCACCAGTCCCACCATTACGGCCTCATGCTCGCGGGCGCCATGGTGACCTACCTGGACGCGTACCGCCTCAACCAGTACTCGATGTACGGCGCCGTGCCGCTGCGCGAGATCAAGAGCCAGCTGCTGGCGTTGCGGCGAGCGGGCAAGCTCGACCGGATCAAGATGCTGCTGCTGACTAACTGCACCTTCGACGGGATCGTCTACGACGTCCAGCGGGTGATGGAAGAGTGCCTGGCCATCAAGCCTGACCTCGTCTTCCTCTGGGACGAGGCCTGGTTCGCCTTCGCCAGGTTCCACCCCGTCTACCGGCCGCGCACCGGCATGCGAGCTGCGCGAACTCTGGCCGAGCTGCTGCGCTCGCCCGACTACCGTGCGAGCTACAAGGCGTTCGCCGAACAGGTCGGCTCAATCGACGCCGCGGATGACGAGGTGCTGCTGGACCGGCGGCTGATGCCCGATCCCGCCCGCGCCCGGATCCGCGTCTACTCCACCCAGTCCACCCACAAGACGCTGACCTCACTGCGCCAGGGATCGATGATCCACGTCTGGGACCAGGACTTCACCCAGAAGGTCGAGGAGACCTTCCACGAGGCCTATATGACACACACCTCCACGTCCCCGAACTACCAGATCCTTGCCTCCCTGGACCTCGGGCGCCGGCAGGGCGCGCTGGAGGGCTTCGAGCTGGTGCAGAAGCAGCTCGAGAACGCGATGCGGCTCCGCGACGCCGTGGACCACCACCCGCTGCTGTCCAAATACATGCGCTGCCTGAGGACCGTCGACCTGATCCCGGCGGAGTACCGGCCGTCGGCCATCGACCAGCCGCTGCGCTCCGGGCTGCCGAACATGATCAAGGCCTGGGAGACCGACGAGTTCGTCCTTGACCCGTCCCGGGTCACCATCTACATCGGCGCTACCGGCATCGACGGCGACGCGTTCAAGCGCACCCAGCTGATGGACCGCTACGGCGTCCAGATCAACAAGACCTCAAGGAACACGGTCCTGTTCATGACCACAATCGGGACCACCCGCAGCTCGGTGGCGTACCTGATCGAGGTGCTGGTCACCATCGCCCGCGAGCTCGAACACCGGATCGCGGATATGAGCCCGACCGAACGCGCTATCCACGAGCGCGCGGTGCTCCGGCTCACCGCCCCCTCCGCGCCGCTGCCCGACTTCAGCGGCTTCCACCCAAGTTTCACGGACGGCCACCGGATGCCCACCCCGGAAGGCGACGTCCGACGCGCCTTCTACCTGGCCTACAACGACAGCTACTGCGAGTACCTCACGCCCGATGAGGTCGAGCAGCGCCTGGATAACGGCGAAGCGGTCGTATCTACCACCTACGTCACCCCGTACCCTCCGGGCTTTCCAGTACTGGTACCGGGCCAGGTGTTCAGCCAGCAGATCCTGTCGTTCATGAACAGCCTGGATACGCCCGAGGTCCACGGCTACCGGGCCGACTGCGGCTACCGGGTGTACATCGACAAGGCCCTGGAGATCGCGGCGCCCGCCCTCCCCGTCCCGCCCCGAGATCAGCCGGATGCGCCCGAGCCCATACC
>Ga0306920_100016361_pt1 | contig 10213 bp, 7 predicted proteins | sample flu12Cox44000170_FD_204666 | JGI IMG/M metagenome (GOLD analysis project Ga0306920, IMG submission 204666) | Lab enrichment of tropical soil microbial communities from Luquillo Experimental Forest, Puerto Rico - flux4day.12C.oxic.44.000.170 (v2)... | ecosystem: Environmental > Terrestrial >...
GTTCGGCGTTCTGGCGCTCCATTTCCACTTCATAAAGGCGAGAGCGGAGGACGCGCATGGCCTTTTCGCGGTTCTTGATCTGCGATTTTTCGTCCTGGCAGCTCACAACGGTGTTGGTAGGAAGGTGCGTGATGCGAACAGCGGAGTAGGTGGTATTGACCGACTGGCCGCCGGGGCCGGAAGAGCAGAATGTGTCGATTCGAATGTCCTTTGCCTCGATCTTGATGTCGACTTCCTCGGCTTCAGGAAGGACGGCGACGGTGATGGCGGAGGTATGAACTCGTCCCTGCGTCTCGGTTGCGGGAACTCGCTGGACGCGGTGCACGCCGCTCTCCCACTTAAGCTGGGAGTAGACGCGGTTGCCTTCGATGATGGCGATGACCTCTTTGAATCCACCCACGCCAGACTCGGAGAGGGACATTACTTCGACCTTCCAGCGATGCTGCTCGGCAAAGCGCGTATACATGCGGAAGACTTCTGCGGCGAAGAGTGAGGCTTCGTCACCGCCGGTGCCCGCGCGGATTTCGAGGATGACGTTCTTCTCGTCGTTGGGGTCCTTGGGCAGGAGGAGGAGCTTGAGTTCGTCCTGGATGGCGGCTTCGCGCGGCTCGAGTGCGGCGATCTCCTCCTCGGCCATGGCGCGCATGTCGGCGTCGGATTCGTTGAGCATTGCGCGGGCGTCGGCGATGCCATGCTGGACCTGCTTCAGCTCGCGGTATTTCTCCACCGGCTCTTCGATTTCGCGGATGGCCTTGGCGGTTTTCTGATACTTCTCGTGGTCGTTAATGACCTCGGGCAAGGCAAACTGTGCCTGCAGTTCGTTGTAGCGGCTCTCTAGTTGTTCCAGACGATCAAGCATTTCAAACTCCTCACGTGGCCCACTGGGCGCGGAACTGTCGGACTGGCGATCTTGTCTCAAGAGAAAGGGCGCGAGCAGGTATTGGCGGCGGGCGCCGCTAGAGGAGGGCCGAGATGGGCTGGCGGAGGGACATGCTGACTCTATTTTAGCGCGAAATTGGCTGCGCCTGCAGTTGGTTGGATGTGGCTCCCGGGCCTCAGATTCGAGACCCGGGCCCCGGCGCTGTTAACGGGTCGAGGTTAAGCGAAGCAAATACAGGCTACTCGACTCCCGTCCTCTTGGCTGCGCTCATCATCCTTAGAGGATCCAGACCTATTAAAAGCAGTCGATGTGGTCGCAGGCGTTCATGAGGGGGACCTGGAGATTGGAGTCGCGTTCGGGCTCGGAGTAGATGGTGATGGTGGCCGGCTTGTAATCGGTGGGCCTGGCCAACATGATGTTGGGCACGAAGGTTTGCGGGTTGCGGTCGTATAGCGGGAACCACGTGCTCTGAATCTCGACCATGACCGTATGACCCGCTTTGAAGACGTGGTCAACAGCGTGAAGGCTGAATCGATATTCACGAACCGAACCGGCACGTAATGGGCGGGCATTCTCCAGGCTGTCGAGATAACGGCCGCGGAAGATTTCTGCGTTGATCATAAGCTGATATCCGCGCATCTTCGGGTCCGGGTCGTCGTCGGGGTACTCGTCGATGAGCTTGACGACCATGTCGTTGTCGGCGCCCGAGGTTGAGGCGAAGATGTCGGCAAGCACCTCGCCGGTCATGATCAGATCCTTTTTGAGGACGGGAAGTTCCCAGAAAGCGACATCCTTGCGGCTGGTGACGAAGCGCTGGTCTTCGGTCATCCAGTTGCCCCACATTGAACCGTTGGCGTAGGTGGGCTGGATCGGCTGATGGCGATAGGGAACGGGATTGGCGGGGTCACTCGTGTAGGTGGTACGCGCCTGCGCGGTGGAGTCGGCCCACGCGAGTTTGCCGTTGCTCTGAAGATGCAGTGTAGTGACTTCGGCTTCTTTCGGTGGGAAGTGGGAGTAGCGTTTCCACGTGTTTGAGCCGGTTTGGAAGCTTGCGGTGTCCTCAAGGTCAAAGCCGGGTTCATCTTTCAGGTAATGACCAAAGAACTGGGCTTCGATCTGGGAGCGATATTCCTTGCCCACTGACTCGCCATATTGCAGGTTGCCGAGATGACGCGAGGAGGAAGCCCACGATCCATGACGCCAGGGACCGAGAACAAGAAAGTTCTGGTGCTTGTCATCGTGGGGTTCAAGAGCCGCATACTCGGCTTGTGGGCCCCAGAGGTCTTCCTGGTCGTAATAGCCTCCGACGGAGAGAGTGGGGACTGCAACTGAGTCCAGGTGGCGCTCCACCGCGCGCGAGGACCAGACCGCGTCGTAACTGGGGTGATCAAGGAAAAGCTTCCAGGTAGGAAACGATGATTTGACGCCGGAATGCTTTACGTCTTCGGCAAAAGAACCGCGCTCGAGAAAGTAGTCGAAACCATCGCGGGGATTTCCGTCCTTGTCTTTTCCGTAGCTTACGTCTGCTCGCTCCTTGCTGGTCTCCATGCCGAAGACGTAATCGTAGCCGTAGGTTTGACGGAAGGCGCCGTTGTGGAAGAAGTCATCGCCGATCCAGACGTTGATCATCGGCGCCTGGGGCGAAATGGCCTTCACGGCTGGGTGGGGATCGATGCCTGCTTCCATGGCGAGAAAGCCGGGATAGCTTGTGCCAATGAACCCGGCGCGGCCGTTGTTGCCGGAGACATTCTTGACGAGCCAGTCGACTGAGTCGTAGGCGTCAGTGCTTTCGTCGGTCGCCTTCTGGTCACGGTGATCTCCGATGGGGCGGCTCATGACGAACTCACCCTCGCTCTTGAAGCGGCCGCGTATGTCTTCGTCAACATAGATGTAGCCAGCGCGCGCCAGTTCGGGGCGAAAGTTGAAGAATGACGCACGCGATGTGCCGTCAACGCCATAGGGCGTCCGCTGGATCAAGAATGGGAGCGGACTGGTGATGTCTGCAGGCTTAAGTATGACCGCATGAAGCTTCACGCCGTCGCGCATGGGGATCGTCACTTCCGTGCGCTTGTAGTCGTGAAAGAGATGATGAACGGGGTTGCCGGTTCGGAGGAGGACTCCTCGAGGCTGATCGGAGACTTCAACGCTGGCCCCGTGTCCTGCGGCATCGAGCGTGAATTTCACGGTCGTTTTGGAATTAGGAAAAGCGAACTCGGTTGCCGATATGGGCATAAGCGGGGTTGGCACGAGCCGCTCGGATTCGGCGACAAGGTTGTCGTCCTGAGCGTAGAAACTGATTGGGGTATCGGGCTCGATTGCGTCGGTATATTCGCCAGCGAGGCCGTCGAGCCGCGGCATCGCGGAATTGGTCTGCTGTGAGATCGCAGCGAGAGTTGGAGAGAGGATCAGGAGACAATCGGGAACGGAGCTGAGCAGCGCAAGACACAAAGCAGCAAGAGCAACTCGACGTCGAAACAAGCTTCTGACCTCCTCAGGTCGTGTTAGTGGGCGTGGCCGTGATGGCTGTGCACTGTGCCGGTAGACATTTCTTCGATTGGAACGACACAACCTTCGAGCTCTTCACATCCCTGATGTTCGAACTGGATGGTTGTGTGGCTGATCTGGAAATGGTCGCGCAGAATATGTCTGAGCTTCAGCAGGATGCAAGCACTCTCTGACGGGGGAATGTCTGCAATTGTTACGTGGCACGCTAGAGCGTGGGAATTCGAACCAAGGCTCCAGACGTGTAGATCGTGTACGTTGACGACGCCATCGACGGCTTCCATGCCGGTGCGAATATCGCCAATGGCAACTCCGCGGGGGGTGCCCTCGAGCAGGATATTCAGGGTTTCGCGCACGATGTCCAGGCTCGTCCACAGGATCAGGGCGGCGATGAGAAGCGACAGTACGGGATCGATCCAGTTTCGACCGGTATAAAGGATGCCGGCGCCGCCGGCGATGACGGCGGCGGTGGAGAGTGTGTCGCCCGCCATGTGGAGGAAAGCGCTACGAAGATTGACGTCACGAGCCACTCCCCAAAGCAGGCCTGCGATGACGCCGTTCATCACCACACCTGCAGCGGCGACGATCATCATGAGTTGCGGCTGGACCGCGACAGGAGCGCTCAGGCGATGAATCGCCTCGATGGCGATCCAGATCGAGATGAGGATCAGCGTGGCAGCGTTTACGAAGGCGGTCAGGACTCCAGCTCGCTGATAGCCGAAGGTCCGGGCATGGTCTGCCGGGCGCGATTGGAAGTAAACGGCGGCGAAGCTTAGAAGTAGCGCCAGGAAGTCTGACACGTTGTGACCGGCTTCGGAGAGCAGCGCCAGGGAGTGGGCGCGCAGTCCGGCTATAAAGGTCACCAAAACATAGAGAAGCGTGGCCCCGAGTGAAAACCGAAGCACGGATTGAGTTCTGTTTGAGACGGCAGCCGGGGGCGCCGCGTGGACATGCATAGCGGCAGTTTAAACGGGTCCGGGCGCTGCGCGCCAACGCTACTGTCGATACGCGACAGGGCTTGTTAGCTTCGGCCGGCTTTGAGGTGGCCTACGTCCGTCCGCCTCCTGCCTTCCACGGCAGGAAAGACAGGCAGGCTCGATCGGATCCCGGACCATCCTTCCGCGATCACGATGCTGTTTTGTGGGTTTCCGGGCTGGTATCGCACAGAGCAGGGGAACCCCGCGCGCATGATCGAGAGGTCGATGACCTTGAGCAGAGCGGTGATGTCCTGAGAGCACTCGTAGTCGACCCCAGCGCTGCGGTAGCTGTATTCAAGCATGGTGAGGGTGCGGCCATCTTCGGTGGTCAGTTCCCGTATGTCGAGCAGCATCCCATCGACTACGCGTCCGGATTGAGCTAGCAGGGCGCGGCGATTGTGTTCCAATTCTTCCTCTGTCGGGCGCTTACGACGCACAAACCATATTGTGCCCGCGGCCAGAGTGGCAACGAGGGCGACGCCGGCTGCGGCTTCCCATACGTTTCTGCTCGAGAGGATCATTGGGGTGGGAGAGAGCGATGATAGCTATCCCAGTCTTGAGGATACCGCAAGGCGGACTCTCGCGTTTCAAATGGAGGGAGAGAGTGGATGACCAATGTCATGAACCGGCGGCCGTTCTTTTCTTTCTCATGGTGTGCGACTACGCTTGGGTTGACTGGAGGTCAAAATGAGGGTTGGAGTTCTTGGATCCGGCGACGTTGCCAAGGCATTGGCAGCGGGATTTTTGAAGCATGGGCACCAGGTGAACATGGGGAGCCGGACGGCCGGGAAGCTTGCTGACTGGACCACGCAAAATCCCGGCGTCCGTACGGGAACGTTTGCCGATGCGGCAGAGTTTGGCGAACTGGTCGTTCTGGCCGTGAAGGGAAAGGCGGCAGGAGAAGCACTCTCCATGGCCGGCGCGCAGAACCTGAGAGGAAAGACAGTGATGGACGCGTGCAATCCGATTGACGATGCACCGCCGGAAAACGGGGTCCTGCGGTTCTTCACGGATTTGAACCGATCGCTGATGGAACAGTTGCAGGCTCAGTACCCTGACGCGAATTTCGTGAAAGCGTACAACTCTGTGGGCAATACGCGCATGATCAATCCACAGTTCGCCGAGGGCAGGCCAACCATGTTTATCTGCGGCAACAGTGAAGCGGCGAAGAAGCAGGTGCGTGAGATCAACGAGCAGTTCGGATGGGAGACGGCTGACATGGGAAAGGCCGAGGCAGCGCGAGCTATCGAACCGCTGTGTATGCTTTGGTGCATCCCTGGGTTTGTACGCAATGAGTGGACGCATGCGTTCAAGCTGCTGGTGAAATAAATGGCCCCAATGGAAACGGAGCGCCTTCTGCTGCGCCGTTGGCGGTTCTCAGACCGGAAGTTATTTGCGCTTATCAATCAGGATCCAGCGGTGATGGAGTATTTTCCAGCACATCTCTCACGGGCAGAGAGCGATGAGATGGCGGACGGGATCGAGGCGCATTTCAGGCGGCATGGATTCGGATTATGGGCTGCGGAGCGGCGCGAGAGCGAAGAGTTCATCGGATTCATCGGTCTCGCGGTGCCCCGATTTGAGGCGGCGTTTACCCCGTGTGTCGAGATCGGATGGCGGTTGGCGCGCTCGCATTGGGGAAGGGGATTGGCGACGGAAGGGGCGCGCGCGGCGATGCGCCATGCATTTGAACATTTGGGATTGCCGTCATTGGTGTCGTTTACGGTTCCGGCGAATCTGCGGTCGCGGCGCGTGATGGAAAAGCTGGGAATGACGCATGATCCCGCTGACGACTTCGACCATCCCGGGTTGCCTGCGGGCCACCTTCTGCGCAGCCATGTGCTGTACCGCCTGAGCCGCACAGAGTGGATACAGCGAAGCGCGGAGACACGGGTGGCCGTTGCGCCTTGACCGGGCAGAGAACGGTTCCGTATGCTCGGCAATACTTGGCCGAAAGCGGATATGTCAATGCAGACACAAACGAAAACGATGGCGACGGCTGAAATCGCACCTGTGCGATTTGCAGCGAAGCCGCTGCTGGTGCGCCGTGCCGCCGTGCTCGGTGCAGGAACCATGGGCTCCCGCATCGCAGCACATCTGGCAAATGCCGGCATCCCGGTTCTGCTCCTCGACATCGTTCCGGAGGGAGGGACCGCACGCGACAAGCTGGCGCTGTCGGCTTTGGCGGCGCTGACGAAGGCCAAGCCTGCTGCGTTTTATGAGCCGTCGCTTGCGGCTATGATGACGCCGGGGAATTTTGAAGACGATCTGTCGCGCCTGAAGCAATGCGACTGGATCATCGAAGCCGTTGCGGAGAATCTTGAAATCAAGCAGGCATTGCTGGAGCGCGTTACGCCACACCTAGCGCCGCTTGCAGTTCTGACCACGAACACATCGGGACTGCCAATCAGGAAGATTGCCGCGGGGCTCAGGTCGCACCGCGACCGATTCTTCGGTACGCATTTTTTCAATCCGCCGCGCTACATGCAGCTGTTGGAGGTGATTCCAACGGCAGAAAGCGATCGCGGGGTGGTGGGAGCATTTTCCACATTTGCAGATCGCATTCTGGGCAAGCAGGTGGTTTACGCCAACGACACGCCGAACTTTATTGCGAACCGTATCGGTGTCGCGGTGATGTTCTCTGCGGCGACGCTGATGATGGAGCAGGATCTGACGATTGAGGAGGTGGACGCTCTAACGGGGCCCGCGCTTGGGTGGCCGCGTACGGGAACGTTCCGGCTCGCAGATATGGTCGGAATCGACATTCTCGCGCATGTGGCCGCGAACTTTCCGCAGGGTGTGACGCCGAGTGGATTTTCGGAAGTGTTGAGCGGGATTGTGAAACGCGGTTGGCTCGGCGACAAGGCCGGCCAGGGTTTCTACAAGAAGACACGAGGCGCGGATGGGCGAGACGGGCGGCTCGTTCTCGATCTCAAGACGTTCGAATACCGGCCGGCTGCGAAGGTATCGTTGCCTTCGCTCGAGATGGCGAAGAATGCAACGACAGTGCAGGAGAGGCTGAAGCTGCTGCTTGCGAACGATCCGGCGAAGGATAAGGCTGCGAAGTTTCTGTGGCCGTTTCTTTCCGGGCTATGGAACTTTGCGGCGGAGCGAATCGGCGAAGCAGCCGGAGATGCTCCATCGATCGATCAGGCGATGCGTGCGGGGTTCAACTGGGAGCTGGGTCCGTTTGAGATGTGGGACGCAGCCGGCGTGAAAGAGACAACGGCCCGGATGAAGGCGCTTCAAGTGCAAGTCAGCCCGGCGGTTGAGGACCTTCTTTCTTCCGAAAATGGCTCCTGGTACTCGCCGGATGGCCCGCAGTGTTTCAGCCCGATCACGGGTCATTGGGATCAGGTGCAAATGCAGCCGGGCCATGCGCGCGTTGCGGACTTCAGGCGCGCGAATGGAGTAGTTCGCAGCAATGCTGGAGCGTCGCTGGTGGATATCGGCGACGGGATCGGCTGCATCGAACTGCATTCGCTTAAGAACGCGATTGGTGGCGACGTAGTTGCGATGATTTCGTCGGTTCTGAACCCGTCCTCGGATGCGGTGCGAGACTTTGCAGGATTCGTGATCTGCGGCGATCGGGATCGCTTCAGCGTCGGCGCGAATCTGATGCAACTGCTTTTGGGAGCGCAGGAAGGCGAGTGGGACGAGGTGGAGATGGCGATCCGCGCCTTCCAGCAGATGTCGGCGGCGATCAAGTTCTGCCCACGTCCTGTTGTGGCGGCGCCGTTCAACCTGACGCTGGGTGGCGGCGCGGAGATCTGCCTGCATGCTGCACGTCGGCAACCTTACGCGGAGACGTATCTAGGTCTGGTGGAGGCCGGGATTGGGTTGATTCCCGGCGGAGGCGGCACAAAGGAGATGCTGCTGCGTGCGGTGGATGCGGCGGCTGCACTCGCACCGCCTGATCCAAAAGATCCGCCATCGCGGTTTGCGCAGTCCGCGGAATTGAATACGGCGTTGAAGCGTGCGCTCGAGACAATTGCGATGGCAAAGGTATCCACGTCTGCGGCTGAGGCGCGCGCGCTGGGATTGCTCTCGCCGGGGGATCGAATCACGATGAATCGCGAACGCCTTCTGCTGGATGCGAAAGCGGAGGCGAAGGCGCTGGCCGATGCGGGCTATTCCGCTCCGCAGCCGAGAACGCAGATTCCTGCGCCGGGCACGGCGGCTCTAGCGACTCTCAATACCGGAGTCTTTTTGATGGGCGAGGCGGGTTTCGCATCGGAACACGACCAGAAGGTCGCGCGTTGGATTGCGTATATTCTTTGCGGCGGCCGCGTGACAGCTGGATCGCTGGTTGCAGAACAGTATCTGCTGGATCTGGAGCGGGAGGCTTTTCTTTCGCTGTGCGGGGAGCGCAAAACTCAGGAACGTGTTGCATTTACACTGAAGACCGGCAAGCCATTGCGCAACTAGGGCGCGCTCGGAATGAACCAAGCGGCAGTACTTGGGATCTCGGCAACAGTGATCGCGATGAGCGCCCTCTTATCTGCCAGACAGACTGCATCGGACTCAACACAGACTACGCAACTGACAGAGAAGGGAAGTGTCACGGTCGGTGGCCGGTCGGTTGCCTACGTGATTCGGCGTTTGCCGATCAGTTCATTTCCGGAGCTGCCCGCAGTAGTTGCCGACCTTCTCACGCAACGCGGCTGCTTGATTCCGCAGACCTATCAGGCACATCGTCCTGAAAACGTGGTGCGCGCCAGCTTGGAGGAATCAGGGTCATCCGATTGGGCGGTTTTGTGCGCTGCGCAGGGGACTGTGAGCCTTCTGGTGTTCTTTGCAAGTGCTCCCGAGTACCCGGCGGTACTGGCGTCGGCAGAAGAAACTCAGCGATTGCAGGTACATGATCTGACGGGGGTGATGGGATTCAACTGGGGCATCGACCCGGCATCACCTCGGCAAGTGAGGGAGGCGCAGGCCGCCTTGGCGCATCACCCACCGTTGTTGGACCATGACGCGCTGGCGGACACCGTGCTGGAAAAAGGGACGATTTACCACTTTTTCTCGAAGAAAGGGTGGACCACGGTTGAGCTGCCGGAGTGAGGACTATATGGCAGGGACAGGAATTGGGATTTGCTGTTTGCTTAAACACCGCCCCCAAAGACAGCATCTGCCCACAGCAGAATCTACTGATAGACCCACAGCATCGAACCACTGCACAGGAGGAGCATTCTCATGTCGGAAGCCATTGTTGTCAGCGCAGTTCGCACACCGGTTGGCCGCGCACCTAAGGGCGCCCTATCCAACTCCCGGCCCGATGACCTGGCAGCGATTGCGTTGACCGGAGCTTTGGAGAGGGTTCCAGGTTTGGATAAGGCAGAAGTGGAAGACGTGATTCTGGGCTGTGCTCAGCAAGAGGGCGAACAGGGCTGGAACATGGCGCGTATGGCGGCATTGCGTGCACAATTGCCCGTTGACGTTCCTGGGATGACGGTGAATCGTCTCTGCGCGTCTGGGCTCGAAGCCATCGCCCAGGCCGACATGCGTATCCGGACAGGTGGGCAGCGCGTCGTCGTGGCCGGCGGGGCTGAGACGATGAGCATGCTGCCTATGGGTGGCAACAAGCCGAGCCCGAATCCGTGGCTGGCGGAGAACTACCCGGCTGCGCTGTTGACGATGGGCCTGACGGCTGAGCGAGTCGCGAAACACTACCAAATCTCGCGCGAGGATGCGGATGCCTTTGCGCTATGCAGCCATCAGAGAGCGATTGAGGCGCAGAAAGCCGGCAAATTCGACGAAGAGCTTGTTCCAGTGATGGTTACGACAGCGACTCCAGGGGTTAAGGCTGGCAAGCCGGTCATCTCCGAGGCAGTTTTTTCCGCGGACGAAGGCCCGC
>Ga0306920_100016362_pt1 | contig 10213 bp, 9 predicted proteins | sample flu12Cox44000170_FD_204666 | JGI IMG/M metagenome (GOLD analysis project Ga0306920, IMG submission 204666) | Lab enrichment of tropical soil microbial communities from Luquillo Experimental Forest, Puerto Rico - flux4day.12C.oxic.44.000.170 (v2)... | ecosystem: Environmental > Terrestrial >...
GCGCCGGGCACCGACTCGCAGGCGCCGGGCCAGGGCAGCAGGGTCGTGGCGACCGACGCGGTCGTGGTGCTCGTGTCGGCCAAGCAGAAAGTCCAGGCCGCCGATGGCGACCGCGTAGTCTTGGTTGCGCTGCCGGCTCGCGTGGCGAACGCGGTGGCAGGCTCGACGCTCGGTCAGACGGTAACGTTCACCCTGCACTGAATGCCGGGCCGCTGTTAGGCACGTGTTCGATAGCAAACTCTGTCCAGCCCAGAAAGGACATCCCCCATGCTCAAAGGGTTCAAGGAGTTTCTCTCGCGGGGCAATATCGTCGACCTGGCCGTCGCCGTCGTCATCGGTACCGCCTTCACCGCACTGGTCACCAAGTTCACCGAAAGCATCATCACGCCGTTGATCAACCGGATCGGTGTCAACCAGAAATCCGATGTCGGCATCTTGAAGATCGACATCGGCGGCGGTCAGACCATCGACCTGAACATCCTGCTGTCGGCCGCGATCAACTTCTTCCTGATCGCGTTGGTCGTGTACTTCTTCGTCGTCCTCCCCTACAACACGCTGCGCAAGCGTGGTGAGGTCGAACAGGCCGACGACGCACAGATCGTTCTGCTCAGCGAAATCCGCGACCTTCTCGCCCAAACCAATGGGGACTCGTCGGGCAAGCACGGTGGGGCCGTCAAGACACCAACGCCAGAGCACGGACCCCGCGCGGACGTCGAATCACAGTGACCCATCACTGCGAGTAGTCGGGCGGTTAGATCTCCAGGCTCGACAACTGGCCGATGATCTGAGCGGCGAGCGGATTCAGCGTCGCCATGCCGTCGCGCACCGCGTAACGCGAACCCGCGAGGTTGACCACCAACGTACTTCCGGAGACGCCGGCCAAACCGCGTGACAATCCGGCATCGACGATTCCCGCGGACAGCCCCGAGGCGCGGATGGCCTCCGCGATACCCAGGATTTCTCGATCCAGAATGTCGCGGGTGGCCTCCGGGGCGACGTCGCGTGGGGTGACTCCCGTCCCGCCGACCGAGACCACCAGGTCCACCCCACCGATGACCGCGGTGTTCAGCGCGTTGCGGATCTCGACCTCGTCGGCCGCGACGGCAACCACGCCGTCAACAACGAACCCCGCCTCGGTCAGCAGCTCGGTCACCAGCGGCCCGCTATGGTCCTCGTCCCCGTGCGCGGTGCGATCATCGACCACGACGACGAGAGCCCGGCCGAGGACCAATTCCGCACCCGTATCCATGGGTGCAACCGTATATCCGAGTTCCGACAGCGGCTCGTCGACTCTCATCACTGATCCGCCTTGCCGAGGGTGATCTGCACGGTGCGGCTCCCGCCACCGGGATCCTGGTAGGTCAGCGACACCTTGTCGCCGGGCGCTTTGGATCGCACGGCGGCAACCAATGCGTCGGCGCTGTTGATCGGGCGGTCGTCGACCTTGGTGACGACCACACCCTTGGGCACTCCGGCGGTCGCGGCCGCGCCGCCTTGAACCACGTCGACAACCTTGGCGCCCGGGGTGCCCTTGTCACTGGTCACCTGCACGCCGAGCGAGGCATGCGTCGCCTTGCCGGTGCTGATCAATTCGTCGGCGATGCGCTTGGCCTGGTCGACCGGAATCGCGAAGCCGAGGCCGATCGAGCCGCTCTGGGCATCCGGCGAATCGGCCCCCAGGGTCGCGATCGCCGAGTTGACGCCCACCAGCTGCCCGCTCATGTTGACCAAGGCACCACCGGAGTTACCCGGGTTGATCGCCGCGTCGGTCTGAATCGCGTCCAGCACGGTGTTTTGGTTACCGGACTCGCCGGTCGTGGACACCGGACGGTTCAATGCGCTGATGATTCCGGTGGTCACCGTGCCCGACAGACCCAGGGGTGACCCGATCGCGACCACCGGCTGACCGACCCGCAGGTCCGCCGAGGAGCCCATCGAGATGGGGGTAAGGCCGGAAACGCCCTGCACCTGAATCACGGCGATATCGCTAGTGGGGTCGGCACCGATCACCGTAAAGGGTGCGGTACGGCCGTCGGAGAAGGTCACCGTCGTTTTTGGCGCCGGACCGCCCGGGCCGCCAGGAGGACCGCCCGGGCCGCCAGGAGCACCGCCCGGCGCGCTGGGGGCGCCCCCCGGCTTGGCCGCGGCCGCGACCACGTGGTTGTTGGTCAGAATCTTCCCGTCGGCCGAAAGGACGATGCCGGAGCCCTCTTCCGACTGACGACCCATGTCGGTCTCCAACATGACAACGCTGGGGACCACCTTGGAGGCGACCTGCTCGACGCTGCCCGGGGGCATGTTCGCGGCCGGGACGCTGGGAGCGGCCCCCGGGATGATCCCGTGGCTGCCGCTACCCCCGGAGTGCGTGCCCAGCTCGACGGCTGTTGCCGCGGCGCCGCCTATCCCGGCCGACACCACCGCGATCGCCAACGCCCCTACGGCCAACGCGCCTGCGCGGGACCGTCTCTGGGGTGGCGGCCCAGGCGGGGGAGCCATCGGCGGCAGCAACCCGGGTATCGGACCCGTTGTGGTACGGGCAAACATCGGAGCCGTCCCGGTGCCGGCGGGGATGGGACCCGCCCCGGTGCCCCCGGGTATCGGGCCCGGCCCGGTACCGCTGAACGGCTCGTAGGGCCGGCGGTACTGCGTCGTCGGCGATGCCTGCACCGGCTGGCCTTGCGTGGACGGCGGATAGCGCCAATCGAACTGGTCGGTGTATGGCTGCTGGTACCCCTGGGCATAGGCGGGGTGCACAGGCTGATTAGGCCCGGTACGGTATCCCGGCTGCTGCGGCGGTGGCGAATACCTTGGGTCATTCGTCATGTCGCTACGTCGCTCTTCCTCTACTTCGGCCGATGTCGGCTCGACTCGGCTCGATTCCAACAGTAACTGCAGGCCTACCTTGCCCGCGCGGACTGAGAGTCCACTGAGATAACGTTCGCTGAATCCCGAGAGTTCGCCCCGTTGCCCGCCACGGGAACCAGGGGGTCGGTCTCGGCCTCGATCTTACTGTCGGCGGCAGGCGTCTGGTATGTCGAAACCGGCATCGGCCGGCCTGGAAGGAGCACGTAAATGGATGTGCCCGGGGGCTGCCCTCCCGGCACGGTGTCCTCGACGCGAAGCAACCCACCGTGGCTGAGTACCACCTTTTTGACGATCGCCAACCCAAGCCCCGAACCGGGCAACGCCCGGGCCGTCGCCGATCGGTAGAACCGCTCGAACACCAGACGGCGCTCGTGCGGTGGAATCCCCGGGCCATGGTCGGAGACCACCAGCTCGGCGTGGGACGGATCGAGCTGCCTCATCGCGATACCGACACGGCCGCCCGACGGGCTCCACTTGGCCGCGTTGTCCATGAGGTTAAGCACAGCGCGCGACAGCCCGGCGCTGTCGCCGTAGACCTGCCAGGGAAACACTTCGACGTCGAAGTGAATATCGTTGCGCCGCCGCCTAACTCGCTCGAGGCTGCGATCAATCACCTCGGACATGTCGACCGGCTCGTGCACCACCTGATCGGCGTCGTCGCGGGTAAGGTCCACCAAATCGCCTACCAGCGTGGACAATTCCTCGATCTGCGCGAGCACATCGGCTCGCAGGCCGACCATCTCCTGCTCGGGTAGCCGCGGCGCACCCGGCTCCATCGAGGCCATCAGCAGTTCGACGTTGGTGCGCAGCGACGTCAGCGGGGTGCGCAATTCGTGTCCGGCGTCGGTGACCAGCCGCGCCTGCCGCTCCCGGGACTCGGCCAACGCCCGCAGCATCAAATTGAATGCCTCGGTGAGCCTGGCCAGTTCGTCACTGCCGAATACCGGGATAGGCCGCAGGTCGTCAGTACGCGCCACCCGCTCGGCGGCTTCGGTAAGGCGAGCTACCGGACGCAACCCCGCCCGGGTGACCATGCCCCCGGCCACCGCGGCGACCGCGACGCCGACGCCACCGACGATCAGCAGCACCCAGCGCAGCTTGGTCATGACCGCCTCGGTCGGCTTCAGACTCTTGGATATCACCAGTGAACTGCCGTTGGTCAGGTGGATGGCGAGGATTCGTTGATCCGATGCGGTGCGGCGCGACATGAACAAGTCGCCACGGATGACGGCCTTTTCGGTGGTTCCGACGGGCAGGATCTGGCCCGGCTGGTTGGCGCTGTAGATCGAACGGCCCGGGTTCACCAGCATCGCGTTGACGTCCGAATAGGCGGTGCCCTCGATGGCCTTCCCCGGGTCGGCGGCCAGCGAACCACTGGCGATCAGCAGTTGCGCCCGGCTCTGCAGCTGGTTGTCGATATCGCTGTACAGCGCGGCCGAAATCACTGCGTAGACGGCGAATGACATCAGCACGACGACCATCGCCACCATCGACATCGCCAGCAGCATGACCCGCCAGCGAAGGGACAACGAGCTGGGGGCTCGCAGCGGTGCGCGCCGGCGCCGATGGAACCGGATCATCAGGGCGGCGTCTCCCGAAGGACGTAACCCACCCCACGCACCGTGTGGATCAGCCGCGGCTCGCCATCGGCTTCGGTCTTGCGGCGCAGATAACCGACGTAGACCTCCAGCGCATTGCCCGAGGTGGGAAAGTCGAATCCCCATACCTCCTCGAGGATGCGGCTGCGGGTAAGCACCCGGCGCGGATTGGCGATCAACATCTCCAGCAATGAAAACTCGGTCCGGGTCAGGCTGATCCGGCGTTGCCCGCGGGTGACCTCGCGAGTCACCGGGTCCAGAGTCAGGTCGGAAAACTTCATGGCCACCGACTCGGCGTCATCGTCCGGCTTGGTGCGGCGCAGGAGCGCCCGCATGCGGGCCAACAATTCTTCGAGGGCGAACGGCTTCGGTAGGTAGTCATCGGCGCCCGCGTCCAGGCCGGCAACCCGCTCGGAAACCGAGTCGCGCGCGGTTAGCACCAGGATCGGCAGGTCGTCGCCCGTGCTGCGCAGGTGACGGCACACCTCGAGGCCGTCCAAACGCGGCATCATCACATCCAGGACCAGCGCGTCGGGCCGATCGCTGGCGATCTTGTCGAGGGCCTCGACGCCGTCGTGAGCCAACTCGACCGAGTACCCGTTGAAGGAAAGCGACCTGCGCAGCGACTCGCGCACCGCGCGATCGTCATCGACGACAAGTATCCGCACGGCCACTAGTTTCGTCCTAGCGCCTGAGAGCGGCCTGAGAGGCGCGCCGGGTATTTGCCGAGATTAACGGCGGTCGAGATCGATGAGACCAAGCCGGGCCGCCTTGAGCAGCCTGCGCGGCACCTTGTGCTTCTGGCCTGCCACGGTCACACCCACGAGCTCGGTCCGGGTGGCCTTCCACTGCGCGCGACGGCTTCGGGTGTTCGCGCGCGACATCCTGCGCTTGGGTACGGCCATGTCGGGCCTAACTCCTCGTTCGGGGTTCCGTGGGCATGTCGCGCGGCAAGGCCGGTCGGGCTTACGTGCGACGATTGGATATCAGGATAGTCGAGTGGCCTGCTGCTCGCCAAAATCGAACGATTGCGCCGAGACTTACGCCAGGGCGCTGCGCCACGGCGTGTCGTGTGTGTGGTGCAAGTGTCGCGCCCGGTGTCCTTGACGCGGCACCGGCGGTACCGGCTAACCTACCGGGTGGTTGGTTGATTGGAGGATGCCCATGGCCTCTGCCGGTAATCCTGGCCCTGTCCGGATCGCGAACTGCTCCGGGTTCTACGGCGATCGGCTCTCGGCGATGCGCGAAATGCTCACCGGCGGCGATATCGACTACCTCACCGGTGACTACCTGGCCGAACTCACCATGCTCATCCTCGGACGCGACCGGATGAAGCACCCCGACCGCGGCTACGCCAAGACCTTCCTAACCCAACTCGAGGACTGCCTGGGTGAGGCGCGCGACCGCGGCGTTCGCATCGTCGCCAACGCCGGCGGCCTCAACCCCGCCGGCCTGGCCGACGCGATACGCGCGCTGGCCGAGCGCCTGGGCGTCCCGGCCCGGGTCGCCCATGTCGAGGGTGACGACCTGCAGCCGCGCGCGACCGAACTGGGGCTCGGCACGCCGCTGACCGCGAATGCGTATCTGGGCGCGTGGGGCATTGTCGACTGCCTCAACGACCGCGCCGACGTCGTCGTCACCGGCCGGGTCACCGACGCCTCGGTGATCGTCGGGGCGGCCGCGGCGCACTTGGGCTGGGACCGCACCGACTACCACGAACTCGCCGGCGCCGTGGTCGCCGGCCACGTCATCGAATGCGGTGTCCAGGCCACCGGAGGCAACTACTCCTTCTTCACCGAGATCGGCGACCTCGCCCACGCCGGTTTCCCACTGGCCGAGGTCTACCCCGACGGCTCGTCGGTGATCACCAAGCATCCCGGCACCGGCGGCCTGGTCAGCGTCGACACCGTCACCGCGCAGTTGCTCTACGAGATCACCGGCGCCCGCTACGCCAACCCGGACGTCACCGCCCGGATGGACACCGTCGAGCTGTCCGCGGACGGCCCCGACCGGGTGCGCATCGCCGGTGTGCGGGGCGAACCGCCGCCGCCCACGTACAAGGTGTCGCTGAACAGCATCGGCGGTTTCCGCAATGCCATGACCTTCGTGCTGACCGGACTGGACATCGAAGCCAAGGCCGACCTGGTGCGCCGGCAGCTTGAGGCCGCGCTCACCGTCAAGCCCGCCGAGCTGCAGTGGTCGCTGGCCCGCACCGATCACACCGACGCCGACACCGAAGAGGCCGCCAGCGCCTTGCTCCACTGCGTGGTCCGCGATCCCGACGCCGCCAACGTCGGGCGCCAATTCTCTTCGGCGGCAGTTGAGTTGGCGCTGGCCAGTTATCCGGGCTTTCACGTGACTGCCCCGCCGGGCGACGCTCAGGTCTACGGCGTGTTCACCGCCGGCTACGTCGACGCTACGAAAGTGCCGCATGTCGCGGTGCATGCCGACGGAACCGGGACTTTCATCCCTTGCGCCACCGAGACTTTGGAACTAGCTCCCGCCGCTCCCCCACCACCGCCGGACCCGCTGCCCGCCGGTCCGACCCGGCGGGTGCCGCTGGGCCGCATCGCGGGGGCCCGCAGCGGCGACAAGGGCGGATCGGCCAACGTCGGGGTCTGGGTCCGCACCGACGAACAATGGCGCTGGCTTGCCAACACGCTGACCGTCGAGCTGCTCAGGGAGCTCCTGCCCGAGGCGGCGGACTTCGAGGTGACCCGCCATGTGCTGCCCAACTTGCGCGCGGTGAACTTCGTCATCGACGGCATCCTGGGCCAGGGCGTCGCCTATCAGGCGCGATTCGATCCCCAGGCCAAGGGGCTGGGCGAATGGCTGCGCTGCCGCTACGTCGACATCCCGGAGAGGCTTTTATGAATCTTTGGACCACCCCGGAGCGCGAACAGTTGCGAAAGACAGTGCGCTCGTTCACGGAACGCGAGATCCTGCCCAACATCGACGAGTGGGAACGCACCGGCGACCTCCCGCGCGAATTGCACCTGAGGGCCGGGGCGGCGGGGCTGCTGGGGGCGGGCCTGCCCGAGGCGGTCGGCGGCGGCGGCGGGGATGGCGCCGACTCGGTGATCATCTGCGAGGAAGTGCATCAGGCCGGCGCGCCCGGTGGCGTTTTCGCGTCGTTGTTCACCTGCGGCATCGCGGTGCCGCACATGATTGCGTCGGGCGATGAACGACTGATCGACACGTTCGTGCGGCCGACATTGGCCGGTGAGAGGATCGGCGCGCTGGCGATCACCGAGCCCGGCGGCGGTTCGGATGTCGGGCACCTCCGAACCGCTGCGGTTCGCGACGGCGACCACTACATCGTCAACGGGGCCAAGACCTACATCACCTCCGGGGTCCGCGCCGACTACGTCGTCACCGCGGTGCGCACGGGCGGTCCTGGCGCCGCCGGGGTTTCGCTGCTGGTTGTCGAGAAGGGCACGCCCGGCTTCGAGGTCAGCCGCAAGCTGGACAAGATGGGCTGGCGATCATCCGACACCGCCGAGCTGTCCTACACCGACGTGCGGGTGCCGGCGGCCAACCTCGTCGGCGTGCAGAACACCGGATTCGCCCAGATCGCTCAGGCCTTCGTCTCCGAGCGGATCGCCCTTGCCACGCAGGCGTATTCGAGCGCCCAGCGATGCCTGGACATCACCGCCCGGTGGTGCCGCGACCGGGAGACGTTCGGCCGCCCGTTGATATCGCGCCAGTCGGTGCAGAACACGCTGGCCGAGATGGCCCGACGCATCGACGTCGCCCGGGTCTATTCGCGCAGTGTGGTGGAGCGTCAGCTGGCCGGTGAGACTAACCTGATCGCGCAGGTGTGTTTCGCCAAGAACACCGCCGTCGAGGCCGGAGAATGGGTTGCCAACCAGGCCGTCCAATTGTTCGGCGGGATGGGCTATATGGCCGAGTCCGAAGTCGAACGCCAATACCGGGACATGCGAATCCTGGGCATCGGCGGGGGAACCACCGAAATCCTGACCGCGCTGGCGGCCAAGCTCCTGGGGTATCAGTCGTGACCGTGCTGCAGTCCACCATCGATCCGAACGCCACGACCTTCACCGACGCGGCCTCGGCGGCTACCTCGCGGCTCGACGAGATCGACGCCGAACTGGCCAAAGCGCTTGCCGGCGGCGGTCCCAAGTACGTCGAGCGTCACCACGGCCGCGGCAAGCTGACCCCGCGGGAACGCATCGAGCTGCTCGTCGACGCTGACTCTCCCTTTCTGGAACTGAGCCCGTTGGCGGCGTACGGCACCGCCTTCCAGATCGGCGCCAGCCTGGTTACCGGCATCGGCGCTATCTCCGGCGTGGAGTGCATGATCGTGGCCAACGACCCCACGGTCAAAGGCGGCACCAGCAACCCGTGGACCCTGCGGAAGATCTTGCGGGCCAAGCAGATCGCTCTGCAGAACCGGCTTCCGGTGGTCTCGCTGGTGGAATCCGGCGGGGCAGACCTGCCGACCCAGAAGGAAATCTTCATCCCCGGCGGGCAGATGTTCCGGGATCTGACCCGGCTGTCGGCGGCGGGCATTCCGACCATCGCGCTGGTGTTCGGCAACTCCACCGCCGGCGGGGCATACGTCCCGGGGATGTCGGATCACGTGGTGATGATCAAGGAGCGCTCGAAGGTGTTCCTGGCCGGTCCCCCGCTGGTGAAGATGGCCACCGGCGAGGAATCGGATGACGAATCGCTGGGCGGTGCCGAAATGCACGCCCGCATATCGGGATTGGCCGACTACTTCGCCGTTGACGAGCTCGACGCGATCCGCGTCGGACGTCGGATCGTGGCGCGGCTGAACTGGGTCAAACAGGGCCCCGCGCCCAAACAAGTGACCGCGCCGCTGTTCGATGCCGAAGAGCTGATCGGCATCGTCCCCGCGGACCTGCGCATCCCGTTCGACCCGCGTGAGGTGATCGCCCGCATCGTCGACGGCTCCGAATTCGACGAATTCAAGCCGTTGTATGGCTCTTCGTTGGTGACGGGCTGGGCCCAGCTGCACGGCTACCCGGTGGGCATTCTGGCCAACTCGCGCGGCATCCTGTTCAGCGAGGAGTCGCAAAAGGCCACACAATTCATCCAGTTGGCCAACCGCTCCGACACGCCACTGTTGTTCCTGCACAACACCACTGGCTACATGGTGGGCAAGGACTACGAAGAGGGCGGCATGATCAAGCACGGCTCGATGATGATCAACGCTGTATCCAACTCCACCGTTCCCCACATCTCACTGATCGTCGGCGCGTCGTACGGCGCGGGCCACTACGGCATGTGCGGGCGCGCCTACGAACCCCGGTTCCTGTTCGCCTGGCCCAGCGCCAAATCCGCCGTCATGGGCGGCGCGCAGCTGTCGGGCGTGCTGTCGATCGTGGCCCGGGCGGCCGCCGAAGCCCGCGGGCAGCAGGTCGACGAGGCGGCCGACGCGGCGATGCGGGCCGCCGTCGAGGGCCAGATCGAAGCGGAGTCGCTGCCGATGGTCTTGTCCGGAATGCTCTACGACGACGGGGTGATCGACCCGCGCGACACCCGCACCGTGCTGGGAATGTGTCTGTCCGCCATCGCCAATGGCCCGATCAAGGGGACGTCGAACTTCGGCGTCTTCCGGATGTGATGCAAATGGGAATCACTCGAGTATTGGTCGCCAACCGCGGCGAGATCGCCCGACGGGTGTTCGCCACCTGCCGACGGCTGGGCCTGGGCACCGTCGCCGTCTACACCGAACCGGACGCCGAGGCGCCCCACGTCACCGA
>Ga0306920_100016364_pt1 | contig 10213 bp, 9 predicted proteins | sample flu12Cox44000170_FD_204666 | JGI IMG/M metagenome (GOLD analysis project Ga0306920, IMG submission 204666) | Lab enrichment of tropical soil microbial communities from Luquillo Experimental Forest, Puerto Rico - flux4day.12C.oxic.44.000.170 (v2)... | ecosystem: Environmental > Terrestrial >...
TAATGAGGCGCGGACGCACTTGGCCTTGGATAAGGATGCGCCCGTTTCTCGCACGGTTCAGCGAACCGGTGTGGTCAGGTCACTTGGCATCCTGGGCGGACTTCATTACCACTACGCCCGAGCTTGAGTTCTCGGTAAACACAGCGGGAAATCCGCACGCTGCGTGCGACGTGGAGGGGACTGGAAACGTGGCACGGTCGAAAGGCCTGCCGGGCGCCAGTCCTCGACCCTACCAACGAGGGGGATTGGAAACGGGGCGATGGCCGCTGGCCCCCAGGCTTGAATCTAGCATCCTGAATATTCCCATTTGTACGCCGTAGTAGCCGATTGCGCGATCATGATGATCAGCGCCTTTCTATCGTTGTTTGTGTTGCATTAGCTAAGCGAAATTGTCGCAAGCCGAGGCCGCATGACCCGCCTCCACTGGGCAGCTGGGCCACGCTCCGCTCCTGTCCCCATCACGGCTGACGTCCTGGAGAAATGCCTCGATCGCGTGGCGCTGGCGATCCACCAAGCGGGCGACAAGGGCGCGGTGTACCTTCCCATCTACGATCGTCTTGAAGCGGAGTTAAAGACGTTCAAGGACAAAGAGGATCGCGTCGCCCGTATCCGGGCTCGCGTCAAACAATAGACGGGTCGAAGGGTAGTTCAATTTTCTGCAATTCGGCTTGACGCCATTCCAGCGATCCGCCAGAGCCGTATTTCGGACGATCGATGGCATGTCCCATCAAGATTCTGCGCAATTCTTCGTCGATACCGGCCTCTTTCAGGCGGTCCTCAAACGTATGGCGGAATGAATAAATTTTGTGTTTGGGAGTTGGAAACAATCGATTCTCCCGGAAGTACTTGTTAAGCGCGCTGGACATGCTCGATTCCTTTTCCTTGTAGCGCGGAAAGCCCTTTGGAAATTTCGTCATGGCGGCCAGCGCCAGTCCCACCAATGGAACTGCTCGCACGGAAGTTGTGGTCTTGATCTCTCTCGGATCCTCGGGGTCGAGCCGGGGCTCGATCAATATGTGCGGTACAGATGCGGCGAGCCTAATGACCTGCTCCGTCAGATTACAGATTTCGCTCGGGCGCGCGCCGGTTTCGATGATCGTCAGCAGGACCGCACGGGCCTCGTCATTCATTCCAGCAAGCGCGCCAGGGCGTAGCACCTGCGTTTTCACCCATTCCAACGGAAATGGTGGTCGAGTCTTCTTGAATTTATCGGCAAACGACAGCCCGTTAAATGGATTCTGGCGATCCGGCTCATCGAGATGTGTGAAATACGCGTCATAAAGGACGCGCATGTTGCCAATCATGCGATTTCCCATCGAAGCGGATTTGCGCGGGCCACCTGCCTTCGGCGCGACCTTGCCCAACCAGTGCTTGTGGAAGGCGCGGCCATCATCGCGGGTGATGTCCGTCATGGCCTTGTCCTCGATCACGGCGATGAACGAGTCGATAGCCCGGCGTTTGACCTTTTCCCACTGTTTGCGCTGTGTCGGGCTCTTGCCAGCGATCTCGTCGGCGACGATCTCTTCGCAATAGATTTTGAATGCCTCGCTGACCTTGATCTTCGGGATCTGTTCGCCGCCCAGAACTGCCGTTTCGACAGCGATCGGCGTACGGGTATCCATGATAGCCGTGATGCGCCGCACGATGTCATCGATCGGCCGCAACGCCAACTCATCGGCGGGCCGATAGCTGAAACCAATCGATTCCGAGAGCAGTTTTGCTGCCTTGTACGCCTCCAGCTTCTCGGCCCGGTCGTTACCATCCAGCAGCATCGCCGCCCACAGTTCGTTGTCGGCCTTTTCAAGGATGTCGCGCTGAGCCCGGGCCTTCGCAAGATCGTCAGTCTTGAGAGAGTGCCGAACAATCGGAGCACGAATATCGATCCCGACCAGCGCTTTCGGAACGCGTCGCCAGTAGTACCAAATTTCGTTACGCGCGACCAAAAATCGGTCCCGCCTGGACGTCCGGAGCATGCTGCTGCTCTGCCGTGTATCCCAGTTTGTGTCCCAATTTGTACCCAGAAAATGGGAAAACTGGGGCAGGGCAGAAGGCGGCTGAAAGTTATTTGTTGTTTCTCAATCCATTAAGCGCGAAGCTTGCTTCAAGCCTTGGTGCGGGCGGTGGGACTCGAACCCACACGACGTTGCCATCGAGGGATTTTAAGTCCCTTGCGTCTACCAGTTCCGCCACGTCCGCATGTTGATTTTATTGGTCTTTTCGCAATTTTCTGCCAAAGGGTTTCCAAAATCCCTCGCAGGGTTTCCAAAACACGAAATGTTCTGTTCTCGTTTGCCCCCTGGCGCCGGTTGTATCGCCAGCGCCGCCCGGCGTCCTTTTATTGCTTCGGCTTGAGCTTTTCAAACGCCCTGATGACGTTGCTCTCGCGGTCGACGTGGCGGCTGTAATGGGCGCCCATCGCCTCGCTCTCGTCGCCCAGCAGGTCGGCGATTTCGCGGTTCGTGGCACCGTTGCGCTTCCACCATGCGGCGTAGGACGACCGCAGGCCGTGAAGCGTCGTCCCGCTGCCGATCAGACCCTTGGCTTCCAGATCGCGGAAGAAATGGCTGCACCTGGTCTGCATGTCCACTTCGGTTTCCCATGGCGTCCCGTCGTCCCGGACGGCGATCAGCGTGGAGCTGCGCTGCCCGTCGTGGAGTAGGCGACTAAGGTAGTCTTGCAGCTCGGGCAGGGCGGGCAGGAACGCTCGCCCCTTGTTCTTCTTCGTCGTCAGATAGATTGCCTTGCCGTATTTCGGATGGTCCCGGTACTGCGTCCAGTTGGCGACGACAATCGTCTGACCGCGAAGCCCGGCGTAGCGCGCCAGCATCATGCAGGTCCGGATTTCCTCTGGCGCGCGACTGAAGGCGACCTTCCATTCCTCGGGAAACCATTCGCGGTTCGCGTTCGGGTCGGCCTGGTGCGCTTTGTCCATGCCAAGGCAGGGATTTGTCTTCAGCCCGGTCTTGTTGCCGCGTTTGACGCCCTGCTTGAACGCCGACGACAGCGCCGCGATCATCTGGTCGGCGAAGCGCGGCCACTTCTCGTTCGCGCAGCGGTCGCGCAGCTCGTATAGGTCGGGCTGATGAATCTCGGCCAGCAGGATCGGGAAGGCGTCGCGCAGATAGTCGAACGCTTCCAGGTAGTCCTTGCGGGTCGCTTTGGCCAGATTGCGCCATTTCGGATAGCCGTCGGTCGGAGGGGTGTCCGGAAGATCGGGGACGACAAACTTACCGCGTTCGTCGCGGCAGCGATCGACGTCGCCGTTGGTGTACCATGCGACCAGGCCGCCTAGCGTGTCGCCGGCCATGTCCTTCGCGTCGGCGCGCTGGATCGTCCTGGGGGCGTTGTATGCCCTGACAAAGTCCGGGCCTTCCATGCGCTTCAATAGCGCCGCCTTCGTCCCCTTGAAGTTCCTGATCAGGGCCTCGCCGTTCGACCGGCGATAGACGTAATAGGCGCCGGTATGGCTCCGCGTGATTTTCAGCCGTCTAAGCTTGATGTCTACCACCGATCAGGTCCCCGATCTTGCGCCGTTCCGGTTCACGGGAAACCTCACGGTTAGGGTCGATCCTGTCAAGCCACTCGTCCAGCCGGGCGCGCAGGTAGCGCTGGCCGCGGCTGGATTGCGTGAACTCGATCGGCTTAACCGGGCAGACCGCCGCGAACGTCGGGACGCTTAAGCCGCAGTATTCGGCGGCCTGGTCAAGGCGGAGGGCGGCGGGCCAGCGTTCGCTCACGGCCGCTCCGTCGATGCGACGGGCGGCGAAGGAAGCGGCGCCCAGTGGGTTGCGTGGCGCGGCGCATCTGATGCATAGGCATCAGACCATCTGCCTGACACGTTGCGATAGGCGAGGCCAAGGCGCCACTCCCCATCAAGGCGATAGGCCCAGATGAACATTTCATCCTTTGGCGCCGTCTCGATCGGTTTCCACGCCCGTTCCGCCCTCAGCTCGCTCGCTTCTTTGGCCCGCTCATCCGCAAGCCGCAACGCGAGACGATTGGCCTCTTGGAGGCGGGAGATTTCGATTTCGCCTTTCGTCAAGCGGTCGCGGAGATCTTGCTTGTGGGCCAGCTCTTGAAGTTCTGCCCTTGCCGGGGAGCAAGAAGGGCACGGAAACCACCATCCGTCTAAGCACTCTATTTGTCGCCCGGCGCATGTATCGCCGCCGAGTCCATCCGGCTGCTTGTGATCAAAGAAGGCGCCGGTGCGCGCGTTGAGCTGGACCGGGCAACTCTCACAGAACGGCACGCCGTCGCGCATACAGCGCTTCAGAGCAGCGGCCTTCACCTTCTGCGGAAACTCGGTCCGCCTCTGGTTGCGAAGGCTGCTCATTGACTAACCTCGAAAACTTGACGGTGAGAGCGGCGACAACGATGGCGCCGCCGATGGTGATGTAGATGATGGCGGCGACCTGCCAGACGTCCCACCAGAAGGCGGGGTTATCGATCATCGGCGCGCCTGCGGTTGAGCCAGTAGCGGGCGGTGAACTTCACGTCCTCGTCCATGTCGGTCGCCTTGTAGACGATCCAGTCGAGATAGGAGATATCGACCCGCGACCAGGGCGTGCCCCTGAGCGTAGCGCGTGCCACTCCGATGAGCAGGCCTTGAAAGTGGCTTTTCGGATTCTGCCGTGGCGTCGCGTCGCTCTCGCGGTTCTTGCGTGGCAGACCGATTTTCGTTCTTCCTCATGCGTGGTCGCGCTCCTCCATCGATCTCTGCGTCCATCAAACGTCATGAGACGACCGATGAAAAGAGGTGGGCGGTATCAATCGTAGAATCGGCGTCAATCACTTGAACGAGCGTAGTCCGATTTCGAAAATTTCACGGAAGTTGGACTCTCGATGCTACCGGCGAGATCGTCCATAGGGACGGCATTTGGCTCGTCTATGAACTCATCTGGCAGATGGATGTGATCCTGTTCTGGGATCGCTTCAAGAGATGCTGGCTCCGCGGCTGCCGGAATTGAAACCGCTAACCTTTTGGCCGAAATTCGACGCGCTCGATACGCGGTAAGGCGCGACCTGATGACCGCAAAATCTGTATTAGCCGTGCCGATATTTTCTCTCTGTTAGGATATAGCTTTTGCCAGCTATGACGACCTTCGGCCAATTGTGATGCCTGAAGGAGCAATGTCGTTTGACCGCGTGTCTAACATCTGCGCGCGAGATCGGAGACGACGATACTGAACTCTCGTCGGGACCGTTGCCATCATTTGCCATACCGAGACCAGCAAAAGCCACCCACGATTTGCAGCCGCCCGTGACCACATGATGGTATGTGCGGTCAATCGATATCAGTTGGTCTCAAGGGCTGACCTGCAGCTTGAAATCGTCAATCGCCCTTGCCTGGAAAGCCGGACTCACAGTAGCTCAGGGCTTCCCAATGCGGCGCGGGACATCGACATGGCGTTTCCTTTCAATAAGCTTCCAAAAGCTGGGTTTGCCCTTGAAATCGATGGACGAATCAAGACCGAATTTGACACCCGAGAAGGCGCCGAAACAGGCGCCATCGAGTTGAAGCGCCGCTTTCCGGCCCTGCAAATTCGCATCTATGACGCGCAAACGCAATCCAGGGACGACATCCAGGCCTGATGGCGCAAACGCCACCATTTGCCAGCACTCGCCATCATCTTTTGTAAGTCCGCTGCGTCCATGCGCACCTCTGCGAGCGCAAGATGGGCGGACTCGTTACATCATCGGTCGTGTTCGCGGGCGCAGATAACGATCGAACGTTGCCGATAGTTGTCGTTTCCCGCGTTCGGCGGAAACTGAAGTCCGAAGTTCACTACAAAGAGCGAGTATCGGTCTCTACGCTCGCGCTTGTATTTGCGCGCTAACCCCGCCGAAGACGCGACGGCCGTGCGGCGCGCCTTGCGCGCTTGCCTCGATCGGCCTTTCTATGACTGCGAATGAAGCAGCATGGTCCAGCGTCGAACATGAGCGAAGTTCTCGAAGCAGATCCGTCAATCACCGCAGGGCGCGCCGTTAAGCGGAAGATCTGCATCTACGTCAGCGAAGATCTTGTCGCGCGATTGGCTGCGGCCGCCGAGCAGCGCGGGGCCACCAAATCGGGCCTCGTCGGCGCGGCCCTCGACCGTTTTCTGGATGCAGCGGAAGATAATCCGTCCGGCGTCGAGCAGCGTCTTGATCAGATGGGCCGCCAGCTCGATCACCTCGCGAGCGAATTGAAATTTGTCAACGAAACAGTTGCGATGCATGCGCGCTATCATCTCACAGTCACGCCGCCGCTCCCCGATGCCGCACAGCCCGCGGCGTGCAGACTAGGCGCAGCGCGTTTTGACGAATTCACCGCACAGGTCGGGAAGCGCGTCGAGGAGGGTCGTCCGCTAATGCGCGAAACGCTTGACCGGCTCGCCACAACAAATACACATCGATCGTTTCCCGACAGCGAAGGCTCACGGAGCGCGCGGGCAAACCATCCGGCCCCGCACGAGGCGATCGGCAGCCGCTCTGATGCCGCCGGTCAAAACCCCGGCGCGACGAACGAGTTGCGGCAGACGCGGGGGCCGAAACAGGAAGTCGGCGCACGCCAGCTTATCAAGGACCGGCCTTCAGGCTTTGCCCCAATCCTGCGCGTCTTCCTGCCATTCGCCTTTGGCTACTACCTATCGTACTTATTTCGCACCATCAGCGCGCTGACCGCTGCGCCGCTGACGGTCGAGTTCGGGCTGACGCCGTCCAGCCTGGGTCTGCTCACATCAGCCTATTTTCTCACCTTCGCCGCGGCGCAACTGCCGATCGGCGTTTTCCTCGATCGTTATGGCCCTCGTCAGGTCCAGGCCGTGCTGCTTGTGATCGCAGCCGGCGGCGCTGCGCTGTTTGGCGCATCCGATGGATTCCCCTCGCTTCTCGCCGGCCGCGCCCTGATCGGCCTCGGTGTCGCGGCCGCTTTGGCCGCCGGCCTGAAAGCGACCGTTCTGTGGTTCCCCGAGGAGCGTGTTGCGCTCGTCAACGGCTGGATGGTGATGCTCGGCGCACTGGGTGCCGTGACCGCGACGACGCCGTCCGAATGGCTGCTGCCCTTGATCGGCTGGCGCGGATTGTTCGAGTGGCTTGCCATGGCGACCACGGTCGCGGCCGCCGCCGTTTATTTTCTCGTCCCCGAAGCCCCGCAGCCGCCTTCGACAGCGAAGATCCAACCTTTCGTTGGACTTAAAGATATCTACACTGATTCACGCTTCTGGCGGTTGGCGCCGCTCTCCGCGAGCACGATCGGGACAGCCTGGGCGCTGCAAGGGTTATGGGCTGCGCCGTGGCTCAGCGATGTTGAAAGCCTCGATCGCGCGGCGCTCGTGAACCATCTCTTCGCCATGGCCGTCGCGCTCAGCATCGGTGCCCTCATGCTCGGTGTCCTTGCGACCCGCTTACGCCAGCGCAATATTCAGCCGCAGGCCATCTTTGGCGTCATCGCGGCACTGTTCATCGCGGCACAACTCGCGCTCATCCTGCGCTGGCCGCTGCCGTCCTACATCCTGTGGTGCTTCCTGGCAGCAGCGGGCGCGGTGACAGTTCTGAGCTACGCGATCTTGGCTGGCTATTTTCCGAAGGAATTGGCTGGACGTGCGAACGCGGCATTGAACGTGTTCCACATCGGTGGGGCCTTTGTCGTGCAAGACTTCATCGGCATCATCATCGATCGTTGGCCTGTCCAAGACAATCACCATCCAACGATCGCCTATCAGATCGCATTGGGCACGAACGTCGCGCTTCAACTGGTCGCCTGGATCTGGTTCATGTGGCCGCGTGCTCAGACAGCCACCATCCCTTCACCCCGACGGTACGCAGCCCAATCCATGTCAGCTCAAGTGATGGCGGTCGAGGCCGCCGCGCGTGCCTAGATTTCGGCGGCGATCGCAGAATAGAAGCAGACCGTCTATCGCCCATTGGCCCGCAATCGCTGGGCGGCTGGCCTCTTCGGTATGTCCGGTCAGGGACCAATAGCGATCGTTCGATTCACGGCGGCCCCTCCTTACGGTCACGCTCTACTCGCAGGCATGCGCCTGCGACCGGAGCCGCAAGGCGTCTCCGCCCTTCGGGTGACGATCGTTGCGCGTGCTGCTTCCAATCTTTGGAACGCACAAGAGAGAGTGAGAGGAGGGCGGCGGGTTTCCGTGACGGAGTGCAGGCCGGGAGAGAGGCTCTCGGGCTCTGTCGTGGAGATATCCCATGAGTCAGACGAATATTCCAGATGCCGCGCGTGATCAGCGCGGAGCTTTCAAGGTCGATGTGAGCCGCGGCCAGAGAGTCGGCCGCGTGTCCTCTGAATGGTTCTCGCGCCCGGCCGACGAGCGCTATCTGTCCCTGTCCGAGCTTTTCGGTGCCGTATCCGGCCGCGCCGAGCGAAGCCGAACGCGGACTGCGGAGAGCGCGGCAATCCGCGTGGAAGCGAAACGCGACGATGCGGAGCGATTGGCGCTGATCGTGCCGGGTTCAGACGTGCCGCTCGCACCGACCCACTGGAGCTTCGGCCAACTCGCCACCATGGTCGGAGCTCCGTCCGCCTATTTGCGCCAGCTCCCGGCACCGCTTGCAGCCATCAACCTTCAGTACGGACTGACCTCGCATCGTGGCGAACTGGTCAAAACGCTCGAGGTCGAGGACGGACGCGTTGAGCTTCGCGCGGTCACCGGACCCGACTACGGGCGCATCTTTGATCATGAACTGGTGGCCGCGGTGCAGCGGATTGCAGGAAACGGCACCGGCGATACAAGATGGAAGGTCCCTGGCATGCTCGACTGGCAGACGGGCATGTACAATCCCGAAGTTGATATCACCCGAGACACGACAACGCTTTATGCTTCCGATCGAGACGTCTTCCTGTTCCTGGTTGATGACCTCAATCCGATCGAAGCGGGGCGGCTGCCCGATGGTTCTCCCGATCTCTACTTCCGTGGTTTCTATTGCTGGAATTCGGAGGTCGGCGCCAAGACGCTCGGCATCGCCAGCTTCTATCTGCGTGCCGTTTGTCAAAATCGGAATCTTTGGGGCGTCGAGGATTTTGAGGAGATCACGATCCGCCACTCCAAATATGCCGCCTCACGCTTCGCCCATGAGGCCGCACCGGCGCTGAATCGCTTTGCCGATTCCTCGCCGATGCGCTTCGTCAACGGAATTAGGGCGGCGCGCGAGCGGATCGTCGCTCGAACCGACGAGGAGCGCTCCGACTTTCTGCGCAAGCGTGGCTTCGGCAAGTCCGAGACAGCAAAAGTCATCGAGACGGTGCTGACCGAAGAGGGCCACAAGCCCGAGAGCATCTTCGACTTCGTGCAAGGCATCACGGCGGTGGCGCGCGACAAGCCGCATCAGGACGTTCGGCTAGATCTGGAGGCCCGGGCGAAGAAGCTGCTCGACCGCGTCGTCTAGCAACAGGTCCGCTCCCGCTGCTTCCAGCTTCGAGCGCATTTCAGCGGTCGATTGTTCGGCGCCGCCCTCCAGAGGAAGAGGGTGGCGCCGGATGTCGTGACGGGTTCAGGAGGTCGAGAGAGAGGCTCTCGGCCGCCCGTCATGGAGAAGCCGATAATGGCCAAGTCAACTCAGAAGATCACGCTCAGCCAGTCGCGGGACATTCCCTTCAATAAGCTGGTGCTGAGCCAGGCGAACGTGCGGCGTATCAAGGCCGGCGTATCAATCGAGGAGCTTGCGGAGGATATCGCGCGCCGCACACTGCTACAAAGCCTCACTGTCCGACCGGTGCTCGATGACGATGGCGCGGAGACCGGCACTTTCGAAATTCCAGCCGGGGGCAGGCGCTATCGCGCGCTAGAGCTCCTGGTCAAGCAAAAAAAGCTTGCGCGCACCGCGCCCGTTCCGTGTGTCGTGCGGACCGAAGGTCTCGCCGAGGAAGATTCGCTCGCCGAAAACGTTCAGCGTGCGCCGCTCCATCCGCTCGATCAGTTCCGCTCCTTCCGCGATCTGCGCGAGAAGGGCAGGAGCGAGGAGGAGATCGCGGCCACCTTCTTCGTCAGCGTTCAGGTGGTGAAGCAGCGGCTCAAGCTCGCTGCCGTCTCGCCGAAGCTGCTCGAGGTCTATGCCGAAGACGGCATGACGCTCGACCAGCTCATGGCGTTTACGGTCAACCCGAATTACGAGCGCCAGGAGCAGGTTTTATGCCGATATCGGCATAAGACTTGTTATGTCGAGCACGCGATTATGCCGAGTAGGAGCAAACATGTCGTTGCTCCGCTTGGGTAAG
>Ga0306920_100016365_pt1 | contig 10213 bp, 7 predicted proteins | sample flu12Cox44000170_FD_204666 | JGI IMG/M metagenome (GOLD analysis project Ga0306920, IMG submission 204666) | Lab enrichment of tropical soil microbial communities from Luquillo Experimental Forest, Puerto Rico - flux4day.12C.oxic.44.000.170 (v2)... | ecosystem: Environmental > Terrestrial >...
AAAGCGGCGCGACTTGATCAAGCCCCAATACGCCATTGAGCGACTTTATGCATTGACCCGCGAACGCGACGTCTACATTACGACCGAGGTCGGCCAGCATCAGATGTGGGCGGCTCAGTTTTTCAAGTTCGAAGAGCCCAAACATTGGATGACCTCGGGCGGCCTCGGCACGATGGGATACGGCCTGCCTGCGGCGATCGGCGTGCAAATCGCCCACCCCGACGCGCTCGTCATCGACATCGCCGGTGAGGCGTCGGTGTTGATGAACATCCAAGAGATGTCGACCGCCGCACAATATCGGTTGCCGGTCAAAGTATTTATTCTCAACAACCAGTACATGGGCATGGTGCGGCAGTGGCAGGAACTGCTGCACGGCGGCCGCTACTCCGAGAGCTATACTGCAGCGCTGCCCGATTTCGTAAAGCTCGCTGACGCCTTCAGCGCGGTCGGGCGGCGTGTCGAGGAGCCGGCCGAGGTCGACGACGCGATCATCGAGATGCTGGCGATCGACCGCGCCGTGATTCTCGATGTTGCAGTGGACCCAGCGGAGAACTGTTTCCCGATGATCCCATCGGGCGCGGCTCACAACGAAATGCTGCTGGGTCCCGAGGACGAAGCCGAGAAACCTATTTCCGAGGAGGGAATGGTGCTTGTCTGAGGGGCGCGTGGCCGATGTCGAGCGGCATACCGTCGCCGTGCTCGTCGACAACGAGCCGGGTATTCTCGCGCGCGTTGTTGGCCTCTTTTCCGGGCGCGGCTACAACATCGACAGCTTGACCGTTGCGGAGGTCGATCGGCGGAATCAGCTTTCACGCATAACAATCGCCACCTCGGGGACGCGCATGATTATCGAGCAGATCAAGGCGCAACTCTCGCGTCTGGTGCCGGTGCACAAGGTGCATGATCTGACCGATGAGGGGCCGTTCGTCGAGCGCGAGATGGCGTTGATCAAGGTTGCCGGCAAGGGCGAGTCACGGATCGAGTCGTTGCGCCTTGCCGACATCTTCCGGGCGCAAGTGATCGACTCGACGATCGAGAGCTTTGTGTTCGAGATCACCGGTTCGGCTGACAAGCTGAACGCCTTCATCACGCTGATGGAGCCGCTCGGGCTCGTCGAAGTGTCGCGCACTGGAGCGGTGGCGATCTCGCGCGGCCCGGCGGGTATTTAGATCGCGACCGCTCTCTCACAGGAGGATACGGACATGCGGGTGTATTACGACCGCGACGCCGATGTGAACCTGGTCAAATCGAAGAAGGTCGCGATCGTCGGCTACGGCAGCCAGGGTCACGCGCACGCCAATAATCTGCGCGACAGCGGGGTCAAGGATGTCGTCGTCGCCTTGCGCCCCGGCTCTCAGTCGGTGCAGAAAGCGGAGAGCGCCGGCTTCAGGGTCATGACCAACTCCGAGGCCGCGAAATGGGCCGACATCGTCATGGTATTGGCGCCGGACGAGTTGCAAGCTGCGCTGTACAATGGCGAATTGCGGCCGAACATGCGCGAAGGCACCGCTCTGGCGGTCGCGCACGGGCTCAGCATCCATTTCCGGCTGATCGAGCCGCGCCCCGACATGGACGTGTTTATGATCGCGCCGAAGGGTCCAGGCCACACGGTGCGCTCCGAGTACCTGCGCGGCGCCGGCGTCCCCTGTCTGCTCGCGGTAGAGCAAAACCCCTCGGGCAACGCGGTCGAGATCGCGCTGTCTTACGGCTGCGCCATCGGCGGTGGCCGCGCCGGCGTTATCGAGACGACGTTTCGCGAGGAATGCGAGACCGATTTGTTCGGCGAGCAGTCGGTGCTTTGCGGCGGGCTGACTTCGCTGATCCTGGCCGGCTTCGAGACCTTGGTCGAGGCCGGCTACGCGCCGGAAATGGCCTATTTCGAATGCTGTCACGAGGTCAAGCTGATCGTCGACCTGATCTATGAGGGCGGCATCGCCAACATGCGCTATTCGGTCTCCAATACGGCCGAATACGGCGACTACTCGCGCGGGCCGCGGGTCATCGACGACCACGTCCGCGCCGAGATGAAGAAAATCCTTGCCGACATCCAGTCTGGTCGCTTCGCCCGCGAATGGGTGCTCGAAAACAACGCCGGCCAGCCCAGCTTCAAGGCGATGCGTCGCCGCGCCGCCGAGCACGAAATCGAGAAGATCGGCGAGAAGCTGCGCGCGATGATGCCGTGGATCGCCGAGAACCGGCTCGTGGACAGGTCCAAAAACTAAACCGCCGGCGGGCTCGCGCAGGCGGCGCTCGCGAGCCGATGCGCGTCCTCTATGCCGCGGCGGAGCTCTATCCTTGGGTCAGGTCGGGTGGGCTCGGAGATGTTTCTGCGGCGCTGCCGCCGGCGCTGGCCGCACTCGGGGTCGATGTCCGCCTCTTGCTGCCCGGCTTCGCGGGCTTTCTCGATGCGTTTCCCGCCATTACCGACGCCGCGCGGCTGCGCACGCCGTTTGCCTCGGAGCGGGTGCGGATCGGTCTCGCCCGGCTCCCCGGCACCGAACGCCTCGCCTATCTCGTAGATCAGCCGGCGCTGTACGACCGGCCCGGCAACCCATACTCCGGCCCGGATGGGCACGATTGGCTCGACAATCATCGCCGCTTCGGCCTCTTCAGCTGGGTCGCCGCAGAACTGGCGCGCGGCGGTGATCCGCACTGGAACCCGGACATCCTGCATGCCCACGATTGGCACGCCGGGCTCGCCCCGGCATATCTGACGGCATCCCCGGCGCCGGCCGGCCACGTCCCGACCGTCTTCACGATCCACAACCTCGCCTATCAGGGCCTTTTCCCGCCCAGCGCCTTTCCGGAGCTCGCCTTGCCGCCCGAGTTTTTTTCGATCCAGGGGGTCGAGTTCAACGGCAACGTTTCGTTTGTCAAAGCCGCGCTGTTCTACTCGGACGGCCTGACCACCGTCAGTCCGACGTATGCGCGCGAGATCCAGACACCGGCTTTCGGCGGTGGCTTGGACGGGTTGTTGCGCAGCCGCGCCGACACCCTGACCGGCATCTTGAATGGGGTTGACCCGCAAGTCTGGGATCCCCGGCATGACCCCATCTTGCCACAGGCCTACGGCATCGAGGATGCAGCGGCCGGGAAACGCGCGGCGAAAGCCGCGCTGCAACGCCGGCTCGGGCTCGACGAGCGTGAAGATGTGCCGCTTTTCGGGGTGGTTAGCCGGCTGACGCCACAAAAGGGTCTCGATCTCCTCCTCGCGTGTTTGCCCGAAGTGGTCGCAGCCGACAATCAACTCGCGATCCTCGGTTCCGGTGACGCCGATTTGGAGCGGGACTTTGCCATCGCGGCCCAGGCACAGAAGGGGCGGGCGGAGGTCGAGATCGGCTATGACGAAACGTTGTCCCATCTCATCATCGCCGGCTCCGATATTATTCTGGTGCCGTCGCGCTTCGAACCTTGCGGTCTGACCCAGTTATATGCTCTGCGCTACGGCACTTTGCCGCTTGTCCGCCGGGTCGGCGGGCTCGCCGACACTGTCGTTGATGCAACATCGATCAGTCTGTCAGAAGGCCGGGCCACTGGCTTCGCCTTCGATCAGGACGCCCCCGAAGCTCTGATGTCGACGATCGCGCGCGCCGCCACGCTGTTCCACGAGCCTGAGATGTGGCGGCGCATGATGCGATGTGCGATGACCGCCGACTTCAGCTGGGAAGCCGCCGCACGCCGCTACATTTCCGTTTATCATGAATTGAGGCGGATCTGGTCTCACCCATTCCCTTCTGCGCGCGGCGGAGGGAATGGGTAGGGACTACCCGCCAAGGACAGTCCCTTCCGCGATGTCTGCGTCGGTCGATTTGATCTTGGGTCCGTCGTCGAGGCGCACGCGGGAGACCTCGACGAAGCCGCCTTGGGCGAGAATTCGCAAGCCCGACTCACCGACCGAGACCACTTCGCTGATCTTGCGCCCGCGCACAGCGCCGAAAGTCGGCGCGATGATCTTGCGCGCGTCGAACAGGTAGAGCTTGCGCTCGCCGAGCATCGTCCAGGCGCCGGGGGCCGGATTGCAGCCGCGGATGAGGTCGTAGACGAAATCGACATGGTTCGCCCAGTTGATCCGCGATTCAGCTTCGCGCACCCAGCCTTCATAGGTGGCCTTGCTTTCATCCTGTGTGGTCTCGGTGGCGCGTCCGGAGACGACGAGTTCGGCGGCCTGTGCGAGCGCCTCGACGCCAAGCGGGAAGATCTTGTCGAAATATAGAGACCCGGCGGTGTCATCTGGCCCGATCGGCACACGCTTTTGCAGGATCACCGGACCCTCGTCGAGCCCCGGCGTCGGACGGAAGATCGACAAGCCGGTTTCGGTGCGGCCGCGGATGATCGCCCATGGGATCGACGAGGCCCCGCGATGCAGGGGCAACAGCGAGGGATGGAACTGGATCATGCCGTGTTTCGGGATCGCACAGAATTCCGGCGGGGCAAACAATGTGACATACGCCATGACGCCGAGATCGGCATTGAGTTCGGCGAGCGCCTGCTTGGCCTCGTCGCTCGAATATCTTGCGTGGCGATGGACCGTCACCCCGCGCTCCGATGCGGCGGCGACGAGCGGGTCCGGCCTTGCACCCGTTCTTTCCGGTGGTGCAAAAACCCCCGCCACCTGGTCTCCGCGAGCGATAAAGGCATCCAGCACAGCCTTGCCGAAGGCCTGCTGGCCGACGATCACGATGCGCATCTCGGTTCCCTCCGAAATCTGTCGGGTTGCCCTGACGAGAACGTCAGAGTTTCATGCCATAACGGCCGGGGGCAAGTCTGCCGAGCCCTCGTTCAAGGTCTCGCCCTGTGCAGCGCGCGGTAGCAGCAACGTCACCGCCGTGCCGCGGCCGACCTCGCTGCGGATCGACGCCGAGCCGCCGGATTGGCGGGCGAACCCGTACACCATGCTGAGGCCGAGACCGGTGCCCTTGCCGGGGTCCTTGCTCGTGAAGAACGGCTCGAACGCCCGCGCTAGCACCTCAGGCGGCATGCCGGTTCCGGTGTCCGAGATCTCCAGTCCCACGAAATCCCCTCCCATTACAAGCCCCCGATCGAAAGCCTGCGGGGACAGGGCCGTATTGCAGGTCCGCAAGCGCAGCACACCACCTCCCGGCATCGCATCGCGTGCGTTGATTATGAGGTTGATCACCGCGAGCTCCAGCTGGGCGGCATCGGTGTCGACCGGCCACAAATCCAGGGCGAGATCGTATACCGCTCTGATGTTGCCGCCGACCGTTTGAGCCACCAGTTCGGTCATCCGGCGCAACAGCGCGTTGATATCGACGCGCGCGACTGTCAACGGCTGGCGCCGCGCAAACGCGAGAAGCTGTCCGGTCAGCTTTCTGCCCCGCTCGAGCGTCCCCAGCGCCGTATCGACTCGGGCCTGTAGCCTTTCGTCGCGCTGGCGGCCGCTCAGCAGTTCGAGACAGCCCTGCAGCACGGTCAACAAGTTATTGAAATCGTGTGCTACACCGCCGGTCAGCTGACCCAGTGCCTCCATCCTTTGCGATTGGTACAGCTCGGCCTCCGCCCGTGTCCGCCGATCCATCTCGCGCTTCAGGCGCTGCGCGGTCCGTCGCCACCGCCAGCTTGCCACCTTTTGCCGTTGCAGCTGCCGCACCGCGAACAGCGTCATGCAGAACAAGCCAAGCGAGGCAGGAACCGCAAACCACAAATAGTCGACCAGATTGGCCTGCCATGCACCAAGAATGTCCCGCACCGGAATGCCGAAGACGACATAGAGCGGATACCCCCTGACCCGCTCATACGCGAAAACACGCCGGATCCCATCGGTTGCGCCTCTCCCCCGAAACGAGCCGTGGTCAGGCGCAGCCGCGATCGCCTGCATGACCGGTGTGTCCGGCGCGAAAATCCGCCCAGACGAGGATGGCGGCGGGTATCTTACTAATACCGAGCCATCACTCAGCAACAACGAGGCGGAAAAGCCCTCGTCGCGTGACAATGTAGTGAAGAAGTCACTGAAATAATCCAGTCTGGCCGCGACGTCGATGACCCCGTCGAAGTTGCGATCGGCGGTCGTTCGGCGGCGGCTGATGTCGAAACCTCGGATGTGGGTGCGCGGATCCATGTGATCGCGCCCGACATAGATGCCGACGTCTCGCTGTTTCTGCGCGACAAAGGCGTCGAGATCGGAGGCGTCGGGGACTGGTATCGCCAACGGATGGCCGCTGGCTTCGATGTGGCCCGATGCATCAATGATCGAAACCGCGTTGATCTGCGGCAATGTCTCGATATCCAGCAGAAAGCTGTGCAACCCGGGATCATGCTCTATCCGATCCCAGTCAAGGCCTCGGATGCGATCATCGATCCAGGCAAGGATCAGCGTATAGGTCTCGAGTGCGCGGACAGCGTGCTCGTGTAGCTGGCCGGTCTCGTCGGCTGCCCGCTGTTCAGTCTGCACCTCGACTAACCGCAGATTTTGCCAAGCGGCCACGCCCAGCAGCAGGAGCGGGACGGCGAGAGACGCCACCAGAAGCAGGCGCAAAGGCCAAGTGAGCCCCCGCCGCGGGTGCCGTTCGACCGGGTCCGCGGGGCCGGCGGCAGCGCCAAATACCCCCCTGAAGAGACCGCGGCGCCGCGGCTGATTACCGCTGCCATTGGCGGCGGCGGTTTCGACCGGGCGAACAATATTCGCCTCCCTCCGATCGATCCCGTCGGCAAGTCTCGTAGGCCTGCGGCGCGTTCCCAGCCCTTGTACGAGGCTCAGGAGGACCCTGAAGGCCGACCTCATCCTGCAATTGTGCTCGCTAGGTGCATCGCAGCCGTGACTTTACGATGAAACCGCAGCGAGGTCGAATGGAGCAGCCACGGCATCGCGCGCAAGGAAAACGGCTTTTGGCCGTGAGCGGCGCGTCTCGTCGTGCCTTTGTGGAGCCGGCTACGGCCTCTCAAGCACCGTCATCAGCTCGCGCCACTCCCGGGGCGAAAGGCCGCTCGATGCCTGGTCAACCTGTTCGCCAGCCAGCAGCCGACGGATCACCGCGAGCCCCGTCGCCGAAATCAATGCTGCATTCATCCGGTATTCAAGAAAGGCCGCATGGGCCATCGGCACCCAGCGCTTCAGGGTGTCGAGAATCACCTCCGCATAGGCGCAGATCTCGTGCTGCGCGTGCGGATCGGCGCGCAAGGACAGGAAGTGCAGCAAATTATGCAGATCGATCTTCCAATACCATTGCGTGTAGAAGCCGAGCGTCAGGTTGATGCGGGCGAGTTCACGGGCAAGGCTGGGCCGTCCCGGGTCGATCGGCGCACCCGACGCGTCCTCATTGAGCAGCTCAGCGTACCCGGCATAGGCGGCCTCGGCATCCCGGCGTAGCAAGTCGAGCGCACGCTGCGCCGCCTCACCGTCGATCACCGCGCCGCGCCCTTGCCGGTTTGTCGTCGCCTGCACCGCTAAGTGCTCGGGCGCTGGGATATAAAATTCCTTGTCGAGGATCGAATACCGCGCCGAGTACTCGTTGACGTTCGCTGTGCGATGGCGGATCCACTGTCGTGCTACAAAAATCGGTAGCTTTACATGATACTTGATCTCGCACATCTCGAACGGCGTGGTGTGACGGTGACGCACCAAATAGTTGATGAGTCCCCGGTCCTCGCTGACCTTTCGGGTCCCGCGGCCATAGGAGACTCGCGCCGCCTGAACGATAGCAGCGTCGTCACCCATGTAATCGATAACGCGGACAAAACCGTGATCGAGCACCGGCAGCGGCTCGCAAAGGATCTCCTCCAGCGCCGGCACCGTGGCGCGCAGCGTTTGGCAGGTTTCGCTCCGCTGGGTGGCGACTTCATCCTGTTGCTTTGGCGTAAGCCGCATTCTCTCATCCGAGTTGATCGACGGCGGCTGGGCGTGACAGCCGTTCGCGCGCCATTCGAACCATTGGATCGCTTGCCGGCAAGCTTAAAAGTTGCCGCTCTAGCCGGACGAGGACCGTCGGCGCGTCCGAGAACTCGCGCTCAATCCAAAAGCGCTTCGCGCGGTCGAAATAGCCGACGGTATCGAGGAATGCGATCGTGAAGTAGTAGCTCTCGGGTAGTGATTCGCCGACCGCCCGCGCGCGAATCGCGCCGTCCGGCGCGATTGCCGTCGTGACGCACCAATCGAGAAGCCGAGCAAGCTCCTGTGCGGCCCGGGAGCGCTGGTCAGCGCGCATGTGTGGCCAGCCGAGTTGGAACAGAACTGCGACGTCGTAATTGTTGTGGCTGGTCAAACCTACCTCATCGAGCCAGCCATTCGGATAGCGGTCGTCGCGAATGCCGATCAACGTGTCTATGAGCTGCGGCCAGTACCCGATTTTTCCTCCGAGATAGCGCGCCATATGGAAGGTGAGGCTCAGATCCACGGTCCGCAGCCGGCGCCTTCCGATTTGATAGCTCGCGCCAAAGAACCCGGTGATCGGGTCCTGCCACTCCGCAATAAAGCGGCGGATGACGGCTTCGAGCCCTGAATGCCATCGGTAATTCCGCGGTCGCCGCCACAAGATGAGGCGAACGAGATTGGCGGTTGCAAAGTTGAGCTCCTTGCGACGATCGATGCCGTCTTCGGTCGGGCGCGAGACGAGCAAGCTTTCGAGATAGATCTGGAGCCGTGCGGGGTCGTTTATACGGTCGAGGAAGCGAGGTGGCCTGCCTCGATCATCAAAATCTGGGGCGAGCATGTGGTCGACCGACGCATCGAGCTTCAAAAACCACGTGCGGGTAGAGGCCTCATAATTGCCGTCCGCGTCCGGCATGGGGGTGGTGTCCGGGAAGGGTAGCGCAGCCGCCGCGCGAAGCCGATCGATGACTTCATAAGCAGCGGTGCTATGGGCGGTATATTCCAGTCGCCAGCGAAGCTCTCGGAGGATTTGGCGCGAGAGCGACATGTCGCCGCCACCGGCCTCCACTCGATCGAGCTTTGCCGCGATCTCTCGGATCTCGTCGTGTATTGCGCCGCGTAACTCGGCGATTTGCGGAAATCGGGTAGCGATGGCGGTCTGCGGGCTCCGGACGAGAGGGGCAGGGGTCGTCATCAGATGCTCGGCGGCGCGCCTTCGGCAGGGCAACTAGATCACGGCCCGCGCCCACGCCCGCTCGGGCTCGGTGGCGCGGACGGGGTTGGCTCGGTATTCGTTCCGAGGGTATCGCGTGAGCCGTACGGGGCGCCTGGCGAGCCATTCGCTCAACGGTGTGACTGGCAGCGGCATTTCCCGGTCATCGCAATCGGGCAGCAGCGCGACACACACGCGTCGCGTGCCCTTCGGCCAGGCGATTTGCAGCCGCCTGATAAGGGCCCCGCCGGCACGCTTGCCATCGTGGTCGGTGCGACGAGGCAATTCGGACATCCGAGCCCCTCCCCCACTGGGCAGACACGAGCGGCCGTGCAGGTATCGAATATCCGCAATCGGAAAGGATTTCGGCGCCGGTGGGAAAGTGATTTCGAAGCTCGTAGCGGCGGGTTCCAGGATGCGCGCGACAAAGCGGTCCTCACGCGATCGGAAGCGCGCTACCGGGCCGGCCACTGAGGTCGGTTCGGCGCTAGTATGCGCGGTCCATACGACCGGGCCGGAAACTTCTGGGCCGATTTCGTCTTGGATCACCACTTGTCGCCCGATCAATGCCGCTCCGCGGCGTATCGAACCTGCTGGTTTTCCATAAGCAGCGGACAAATCGAAGACGACCCATTTGCAGTCACCGTCGACACAATAGCCGATGATCGGCGCGTACGCGTTGGGCACCTGATTGCGCCCGCCAATCACCAAAGTGTTGTGTCCTGCGGTCTGCGTACGGTAATACCGCCACCGTGGCCCGGATTGGCAGTCGATGCCGTGATCGAAATAACCGGGCAAGTCATAATCGTCTGAACCGAGGTCGATTATCCATCGCTGTTTCGCGCCATCAACTATAAAGCTGCCCGCGTCCGCTTGCGCGTGCAAGATGACGTCTTCCGAGCGACGGGATGTTCTGCCCTCCGCGCTGAAAAAATTCCCGCCCTTGATGGCGATGTAGACGGGCCGCGCCGCGGGTTTTGTCGACCAGCTATTCCGAAAACAGGCGAGATCGGCGCTGCGAAAGACCTTCCCGGTAGGGGGTTCACCGGTCAGTCGCTCGCGCCGCATGCGATCCGCCCAGATCACGGTAAATGGGAGATACCAGCCGTCATATCCATCGAGGAGCCGGGCATCGATGGGTCGCCCGTACCGGTGGGCGAACCAAGCGAGCGATGAAA
>Ga0306920_100016366_pt1 | contig 10213 bp, 5 predicted proteins | sample flu12Cox44000170_FD_204666 | JGI IMG/M metagenome (GOLD analysis project Ga0306920, IMG submission 204666) | Lab enrichment of tropical soil microbial communities from Luquillo Experimental Forest, Puerto Rico - flux4day.12C.oxic.44.000.170 (v2)... | ecosystem: Environmental > Terrestrial >...
GACGTCCCGCTGAACCTGGAGTACCGGCTCGAGGTCTGGGACTCGCCGAACTCGGCCGGCGTGATCATCGACGCGATCCGCGCCGCCAAGATCGCCCTTGACCGCGGAATCGGCGGCCCGGTCCTGTCCGCGGCGTCGTACTTCATGAAGTCGCCGCCCGAGCAGCACGGCGACGACGAGGCCCACGACCTGGTGGACAAGTTCATCCGCGGCGAGGTCGAGCGCTGACCTGACCCCGGGGCCCGCCTGGCCGGCGGAGGTCTCGCCGGACGTACCCGGGCGCGCGTAGGCTGATCGCGTGCCTCGGCAGGCAGACCTCACCACCGGGCCGGGTTCCCGCCGCAGGCAGCCGCTCGGCTGGATTACCCGGTCGGCGTTCGTCTCCGATCTGCGCGCCGTCCTGGCGGAGCGGAACTTCCGGCGGCTGTTCTCGGTCCGGCTGATCTCGCAGACCGGCGACGGCATCGTTACCGCCGCCATCGGCACGTACGTGTTCTTCAACGCGACCACGTTCACGAGCCCGGCGGCGGCGGCGGGGGCACTCACCGTCCTGTACCTGCCGTACTCGCTGATCGGCCCGTTCGCCGGCGTGTTCATCGACCGCTGGTCGCGGCGCCAGATCCTGGTCGTGTCGGCCCTGCTCCGCTCGGTCTTCGTGGTGCTGACCGCGGCCCTCATGGGTTGGGGCAACCGGTCGGTCCCGCTGTACGCGGCCTACCTGCTGGTGCTGGGCGTGAACCGGTTCTTCCTGGCGTCGCTGTCGGCGGCGCTGCCGCACGTGGTGCCCGAGGACAAGCTGGTGATGGCCAACTCGGTGTCACCGACCGTGGGCGGCATCATGGCCTTGATCGGCGGGGCCGTCGCCGCCGGCCTGAACGCGGCCACCGGCGACACCGAGCGCGGCGCCGCGATCACGATGCTGGTCGCCGGCGGGTGTTATGTGGGCGCCGGGCTGGTCGCCGCGACCATGCGGCGTGACCTGCTCGGCCCCGAGCGCGAGCCCGGCACCCCACGGGGGAGGCTGCTCAGCGAGCTCGCCGCGGTGGCGTCCGAGCTGGCGGCCGGCGTGCGCTACCTGGTCAGGCGCCGTGGCCCGGTGACCGCGCTGGGCGCCACCGGGGCCAGCAAGTTCCTGTTCGGGATCTTGTTCGTGATGTCGATCCTGCTCTACCGGAACTACTTCTACCCGTCTAGCGCCCCGGTGGCCGAAGCCCACTACGTGGCGCTGGCGACAGTGTCCGGGATCGGCTACTTCTGCGCCGCACTGGTCGTCCCCGCGGCTACCCGCCGGCTGGCCAAGCCGACCGTGATCGCGCTGCTGCTCGCCGGCTGCGCGGTAGCGACCGCCGTGCTGGGCGAGACCTTCCACCAGGTCGCGTTCCTGGCGTTCGGGTTCTGCCTGTACCTGACCGGGCAGGGTGTGGCCATCTGCGCGATCACGATCCTGCAGGAGGAGGTGGACGACGCCTACCGCGGGCGGATATTCGCTTTCTACGACGTGGCGTTCAACGTCATGCTGGCCGCCGGGGCGCTGGTCAGCGCGGCCTTCATGCCGAGCACGGGCCGGTCGCCCGTGCTCGTCGGACTGGTGGCCGCCGGGTACGCCGTGACCGCGGCCGGGTACTGGATCCTCAGCCGTCAGTCCTCGGCGGGCGGCGGGCCCGCGACGTCGAGCCCCTCGCGCTCGGCCCAGTCCAGCAGCTCCTGAGTGGCCTGCTCGCGGCCGAGCGGGCCGCGCTCCATGCGCAGTTCCAGCAGGTACTCCAGCGCCCGGCCCACCGGCCGCCCGGGCCCGATGCCGAGGATCCGCATGACGTCGTCGCCGTCCAGGTCCGGCCGGATCTTCGCCAGCTCCTCGCGCTCGGCCAGCACGGCGATGTGCTCTTCCAGGCGGTCGTAGGCGCGGGCCAGCCGCTGCGCCTTGGCCTGGTTCCTGGTCGTGCAGTCCGCCCTGGTCAGCGCGTTCAGCCGGGACAGCAGCGGCCCCGCGTCCCGGACGTAGCGGCGGACCGCCGAGTCCGTCCACTGCCCCGACCCGTACCCGTGGAACCGCAGGTGCAGCTCGACCAGCCGGGACACGTCGTCCACGACGTCCTTGCTGAACCGCAGGGCCGTCAGCCGGGCCCGGGCCATCTGGGCGCCCTTCACCTCGTGATGGTGGAAGGCCACCCTGCCGCCCGGCAGCTTGGTCCGGGTCTTGGGCTTTCCGATGTCGTGCAGCAGCGCGGCCAGGCGGAGCCTGAGGTCGCCGTCCAGGCCATAACGGGGCTCCAGGGCGATGGCCTGGTCCAGCACGGTCAGCGAGTGCAGGTACACGTCCTTGTGCCGGAAGTGCTCGTCCTGCTCCAGCCGCAGCCGGGGCACCTCGGGCAGCACCTGGTCGGCCGCCTTCGTGTCCACGAGCAGTTCGATGCCGCGGCGCGGCCCGCCGGCCGGCCGGGCCAGCATGAGCTTGGTCAGCTCGGCCGAGATCCGCTCGGCCGACACGATGGCCAGCCGGGGCGCCAGCTCGGTCATGGCCGCGCGCAGTTCCGGTGACACGGTGAAGGTCAGCTGCGCGGCGAACCTGGCCGCCCGCATGATCCGCAGCGGATCCTCGTCGAGCGAGTCCTCCGGCCGGCCCGGGGTGCGCAGCACCTTGTCCCCCAGGTCCTGCAGTCCCCCGAACGGGTCCACCAGTTCGGCCCCGGGCAGCTTCGCGGCCATCGCGTTGACGGTGAAGTCCCGGCGGGACAGGTCCGCCACGAGCGACGTGCCGTACTCGACTTCCGGCTTGCGTGACTTGGGCGTGTACCGCTCGGTCCGGTAGGTCGTGATCTCGAAGATCTCGCTGCCCTTGCGCATCCCGACGGTGCCGAATTCGATCCCGATCTTCCACACCTGGTCCGCCCAGCCGTCGACGATCTCCAGGATCCGCGCCGGGACGGCGTCGGTGGTCAGGTCCAGGTCGCCGGGGTCGCGGCCGAGGAAGACGTCCCGGACCGAGCCGCCCACCAGCGCCAGCTCGTGGCCCTCGCGGGCGAACCGGGCGCCGAGCTCGCTGGCCGCCGGGGAGACGGCCGACAGCAGCCGGGCCGCCGCCTCGCGCGGCCGCGGGCCCAGCTGCCGCCCTGGCGGGATCTGCTGCGGCGGCCTGGGGACCCCCGGGCTGAGGTCCCCGGCGCCCTGCGATGTGGAATCCGGCACGGGCATTGAGGGTAAATGCTGCGCGTAAGCTTTGGGAAACCCGGGGAGCGCGGAGGAGACGATGCCGGACATCCCGCACCGCCTGGCCCGCCGCACCCGGCTGCCCGGAATAGCATTTCCGCCATGCCTCGCCCGCCGCTGACCGGCTGCGCCGCCCTGGCCGTCGCCGCCTCGGTGCTGGCCCTGGCCGGCCTGGCCGGATCCCGCAGCCCGGCGAGCGCGGCCACCGCGCAGCCAGGCCGGTCGCCGGTGTCCCTGGCGATCACCTCGGTCAGCCCGACTTACGCCCGGCCGGGCCAGAAGGTGACGGTCTCCGGCACCCTGACCAACATCTCCCATACCTCGTTGCAGGGCCTGTCGGTCCAGCTCAGCTCGTCCAGCGTGCCGTTGCTCAGCCGGATCGGGCTGCAGGAATATGCCGACGGCTCCGTCCAGGATGCTGCGCCGATCCCCGGCGCGTCTACGGACCTGCCCGCGACACTCGCTCCTCGGGCCACGGTCAGCTGGTCGGTCGCGTTGCGTCCCAGCCAGGTGCCCCTGACCGGCTTCGGCGTGTACCCGCTCGCCGCCGAGGCGGACAGCCCGGTCTTCGGCTCGCTGGCCGAGCAGCGTACGTTCCTGCCGTTCTGGCCCGGAAATAGGGCCTCGGACCCGCAGCCCCAGCAGATCGCCTGGGTGTGGCCGCTGACCGATCAGCCTCGCCTGGCCCCGTGCGCCGGGGGGCTGGTGAACAACGGGCTGGCCGCCAGCCTGGCCTCCGGCGGCCGGCTGTCCGGGCAGCTGGAGGCGGGCAGCCAGTACGCCGGCAGCGCGAGCCTGACCTGGGCGATCGACCCGGCGCTGCTGGCCGACGTGGCCACGATGACCAAGCCGTACCAGGTCGTCACCACCGTCCGTAACGGGGCATGCCAGGGCAAGAAGCAGCCCGCGAGCCAGGCCGCGGCCGCCTGGCTGGCCGGGCTCAAGTCGGCCACGGCCGGGCAGCCGGTGTTCGTCACGCCGTACGCGGACGTGGACATCGCCGCGCTCACCCGGTACGGGATGAACGGTGACCTGACCCGCGCGTTCAGCGAGGGCCGCCAGGTGGCCAGCAGCCTGCTGGGCCGCGACTTCACCGGGGTGGCCGGGGGAAGCAGCACCGACCTGGCCGGGACGGCGTGGCCGGCCGACGGGATCGCCAACTACGGGGTCCTGGAGAACCTCGCCGCGAACGGGATCAACACGGTCGTGCTCGACAGCTCGACGATGCCGCCGTCGTCGTCGCCTCAGCCGGACTTCACCCCGAGCGCGCAGACGACGACGCCGGACGGCGAGGGACCCGACCTGAAGGTCCTGCTCTCCGACCACACGCTCACGCAGATCGTCGCGTCCGCCGGCTCCGCGTCCGGCTCGAAGGCGCAGGCCTTCGCGGTGCAGCAGCGGTACCTGGCCGAGACCGCGATGATCGCCGCGGAGGAGCCCAGCGTCGCCCGGTCGATCGTGGTCACCCCGCCGCGCCGCTGGGATCCCCCGGCCGGCCTGGCGGGTGACCTGCTCCAGGAGACGGTCAGCGCCCCGTGGCTGCAACCGGTCAGCCTGGCCCAGCTGGCCGCCGTCCAGCACCCGGCGGGACAGGTCAAGCGCCAGGCCCCGCACGCGGTCAGCCAGGCCGAGATCGGGCGGTCCCTGCTGGGTCAGGCCCGCCAGCTGGGCCAGCAGGTGAAGCTGCTGCAGGACATCCAGCGGAGCCCGGACCCCGGTCTCGGCTACACCGTGGCCGCCGTCGAGTCCGCCGCGTGGCGGGGCAGCGGCAGCGCCGCCGAGCAGGGCTCGGACCAGGCCCAGCAGTACGCCCAGTACCTGTCGGGCCAGGAGAGCAGGCTGACGGTCATCGGGCCGGACCGGATCACGCTAGCGGGCCTCAAGGGCGCGGTGCCGGTGTCGATCTACAACCGGCTGGGCTACCCCGTGAAGGTCATGCTGGAGGCCATCCCCAGCAGCGGGCTGACGGTCAAGACCCAGCCCTCCCTGATGGTCATCCCGCCCGGGCAGCAGGTGATCAAGAAGGTCGAGGTCGCGGCCGCCACGGTAGGCCCGGCCACGCTCAGGCTCCGCCTGCTCACCCCGCAGGGCATGCCGTTCCCCTCGCAGACCACCGTGATCCTCCAGGCCACGCACTACGGCACCCTGGCGCTGGTGATCATTGGTACCGCGCTGGGGGTCTTCATCCTCACCGTGGTGACCAGGGCGGTCCGGCGGCGCCGGGCGGCGCCCCGGGAAGGCCCGTCCGGCTCCGGTCCTGGCTCCGGTCCCGGCCCGGATCCTGGCTCTGCTCCCCAGCCGCAGCCGGCGGGCCGCGCGCCGGAGGGTGCGGGCGGGCATGATTGGCGCGATGATCGGGGGGAAGCCGATAACGTCGTGACTGGGGACCCGGCCTCCGGCCACTCTCCCGCCCACGATGCCGCAGAGGAGATAGATGACTACGCCTGGGCACCAGGCTGGGCCGACCCCCGCTGACGGCGGCCCCGCCCCGGGCACAGGCTTCCCCCCACGCGAAGGCGTACCCGAAGCTGGAGACGCCCGCTACGGTTTTCCCGAGGCGCAGGACACCCGTTACGGCATTCCTGAGGCGCGGGACACCCGTTATGGCGTTCCCGAGGGACAGGACGCCCGCTATGGGGTTCCCGAGGCGCAGGACAGCCGCTACGGCTATCGCGGCGAGGTGAGCGCGGGCCGGAGGGATGCGCGGGGCCGGGCCCGCCCACGCCATGCCGCCGACCGTGCGCGCCACCCCGCCCCTGGACGCTACGAAGCCGGGCCGCCGCGCTACGACGAGGCCGACCGCGCCGCCGACGCGGCCGCGGGCACCGAAGCCGCTTACCACGCCGAGCCCGCGCCCCACCCCGGGGGGGCCGGCACCGCCCGGGCCACGGCCGAGGCGGAGGGCGCGGGGAGTTCCAGCCTGCTGCGCTCCAGCGGCGTCATGGCGATGGGCACCATCGCCTCCCGGGTCACCGGGTTCGTGCGCTCGGCCATCCTCATCTACGCGATCGGCACCCACGATCTGGGCAACGCCTACAACCTGGCCAACACGATCCCCAACATCGTCTACAACCTCGCCCTCGGCGGCATTCTCACCAGCGTCGTGGTGCCGCTGCTGGTCAACGCGGCCAAGCGGGACCGCGACCGCGGCGAGGCCTACGACCAGCGGATCTTCACGCTCGGCGTGCTGGCGCTCGGCGGCATCACCGTGGTCGCGACGCTCGCCGCTCAGCCGATCGCCAGCCTGTACGCCAGCAACATCGGCAGCCCCGCCGCCTACCACCTGACGGTGATCTTCGCCTACTTCTTCATCCCGCAGATCTTCTTCTACGGGGTCAGCTCGCTGGCCGGGGCGATCCTGAACGCGCGCGGCAGCTTCGCGGCGCCGATGTGGACGCCGGTGATCAACAACGTGGTCGTCATCCTGGTCGGCCTGGCGTTCATGGCGACGGCGGGCCTGAACCGGACCCCGGAGAACATCACGGCCGCCCAGGTCCAGTTGCTGGGCATCGGCACCACGCTGGGCATCGTCCTGCAGACCGCCGGGCTGGTGCCGTCGCTGCGCCGCGTCGGGTTCCGCTGGCATCCCCGGCATGACTTCCGCCGTGCCGAGGTGACCGAGATCGGCCGGATGAGCGGCTGGATGTTCGGCTACGTGCTCACCACCCAGATCGCGTTCCTGATCACCACGCGGGTCGCCAATGCCGCGGGCGCCCGGGTCTCCCAGCAGGCCGCGGGGGCCGGGATCGCCGCCTACAGCAACGCCTACATGCTGTTCCAGCTGCCGTACGCGATCGTCGGCATCTCGGTGATCACCGCGCTGCTGCCGAGGATGAGCGCGCACGCGTCCGAGCGCAGGTATGGGCTCGTCTCAGGGGATTTCTCCACGGCCGCGCGGCTCGCCTCGGTCATCGTCGCGCCCGCGGCGCTGATCCTGGCCGTCCTGGGCACGCCGCTGGCCGAGGGGGTATTCGGGTACGGAAGCACCTCGATCGCCAGCGCCCGCTACGTGGGCGAGATCTTCGCGGTGTTCTCCCTCGGCCTGCTCCCGTTCACGCTGTTCCAGCTGCAGCTGCGGGTCTTCTACGCGATGCACGACAGCCGCACGCCCGCGCTGATCAGCGTGGTCACGATGACGATCAACATCGCGGCCAACCTCCTGGCGCTGGCCCTCCTGCCGCCGCAGCACGTGGTCGCGGGCCTGGGCGCCGGGTTCGGGCTCGCGAGCCTGGTCGGGAGCGTGATCGCCTGGTGGATACTGAGCCAGCGCCTCGGCGGCCTGGACGGCCACCGGGTCGGCTCGGCGCTGCTGCGGATGAACCTGGCGGCGATCCCCGGCGTGATCTTCGCCATCGCCGTGTCGGTGATGGTGGGAGCCGTCATCCCGGGCGGGCGGATCGCCGCCCTGCTCACGGTGGCGCTGGGCGGCACCGGCGCGATGCTGCTTTACGTGCTGTTCGCCAAGGCCTTCCGGGTGACCGAGCTAGACGAGCTCACCTCATCCCTGCGCGCCAGGTTCCGCTGAACGGGCCCACCGGGAGCCGCCGCGGGCCCGTCCGGCGCCGAGGACCGGGACGATTCCGGGCCCTTCGGACATCTCTTCGCGGTAACGGTTTGCGATGGTAGCTTGCGCGGGGACTGTCGGGGGCCGGTCGGCGGCCTAGCATGTTGTACAGCATGATGGTCTTGTCTCGTCCGGTGCATCCTCAACGGGGCTAGGAGGGAGGCTCGGGAGCCGTCCCGCTCGTCACAGGCATGTGAGTACGTTTACGTCTGAACCGGGAACGCGGCTGGGCGGCCGATACCGGCTGGAGGATCGGGTTGCCGCGGCTGCGGGCTGGGCTGCCTGGAAAGCCATCGACGAGACCCTGGCCCGGCCGGTCACCGTGCTCACGTTCGCGCCGGGCTTCCCGCAGCTGCGCGAGGTCGTGACCGCGGCGCGCGCGGCCAGCCGGCTCAACGACTCGCGGTTCGCACAGGTGTTCGATGTTGAGGATGACTGGGATCACGCCTACATCGTGCGGGAGTGGGCCGGCGGGGACTCGCTCGACGACATGCTGGCGGCCGGCCCGCTCGACGCGGTACGCGGAGCCCGGATCATCGCCGAGGCAGCCGAGGCGATGTCGGCCGCGCACAGCGCCGGCCTGGCCCACCTGTGCCTGACCCCGGACTCGCTGCGCTGGACCCCGGGCGGCGGCGTGAAGATCACCGGCCTCGGCATGGACGCCGCCCTGACCGGCACCACCGCGGAGGATCCGGCGCTGGCCGACACCTACCGGCTGGGCATGCTGCTCTATGCCGCGCTGACCGGGCACTGGCCGGGCCCGGACTGGCCCGCCCTGCCCCCCGCGCCGCTGGCGGACGGGCTTCCCTGCAGCCCCCGCCAGGTCAGGGCCGGCGTTCCCGCCGCGCTGGACGAGATCACCAGCGAGGCCATGCTGCAACGGGACCGGGACGGCGTCTACCCGCTGACCACGCCGGCGCAGCTGGCGGCCGCCCTGCAGGCGGCGATCCCGCCGGTCCCGATCCCGCAACTGCCGCAGCCGCCGCGGTCGCGGGGCAACTCCCACCGGGCCGGATCGCGGCCCGCGCGGGAGACCGAGTACTGGGCTCCCGGCGAGCCGGAGCCCGCGTACTGGTCACCGGACGGGCGGCCGGTCTCCCCGGGCCCGGGGACGCGGGAGCCATCGCCCCGGCGCAAGGCCAGCCCGTCCGGGGTCAGGGTGGGGGTCATCGTGGTGCTGGTGGCGGCCGTGGTCGCCGGGCTCGCGCTGGTGGCCCTGCGCTCGCTGGGCGGGAGCCATCCCCCGTCCAACGCGGCGACGCACCCGCCCACATCCACGCGGACCAGCACGGCCGTGGTCACGCTCACGCCGGTCAGCGCGCAGGCCTTCGAGGACAACCCGCACGGGGCGAACCTGGCCATCGACAACGACCCGACCACCTCCTGGCAGACGGACTGGTATCTCGGCAACCCGGTGTTCGGCGGCCTTCAGCAGGGGTCCGGGCTGATCCTGGACATGGGCCGCTCGGTCAGGCTGAGCTCGGTGACGGTCAAGTTCGGGCCGATCCCCGGGGCCGACGTGCAGATCAAGATCGGCAACCCGGCCACGCCGGTGCCCCCGCAGAACGCGCCGACCACGGCGGAGGCCATCGCCAACAGCATGACCACCGTGGCCCAGCAGTCCGACGTGGGCGGGACCGTGACGTTCCCGGTCACCAGCTCGGCCAGCGGACGATACGTCCTGATCTGGTTCACCAAGCTGCCGCCGATGGCCGGCGAGCCCAACAAGTACCAGGCGGATATCTTCGACGTCATCGTGAAGGGCATGGGCTGAACCCTGGTGCCGCAGGCATGACGGGGAGGGACAGCTACGGAACACCACGAGGCGGGCGGTCCCCCGGCGGGGCGCGCCCTGCCCGAGCCGTGCCCGCCCCCGGGTGACGAGCCGCCCGACGCGGAACTGGTCCGCCGGGCCGCGGCCGGCGACCCGGACGCGTTCGGGCGGCTGTTCCTGCGCCACCGTGACCGGCTCTGGGCCGTGGCCATCCGCACCCTGTCCGATCCGGAGGAGGCCGCCGACGCGCTGCAGGACGCGATGATCTCGGCGTTCCGCCGGGCCGGGAGCTTCCGCGGCGACTCGGCCGTGACCACGTGGCTGCACCGGATCGTCGTCAACGCCTGCCTGGACCGGCTGCGGCGCAAGGCCGCGCGGCCGGTCTCCGGCGGGACGGACGAGCGCACCCTGGACCACCTGGCCGCCGGCCAGGCCGCGCCAGATCCCTCAGCCCACAGCGACGTCTCACTGGACGTGCAGGCCGCGCTGCGCACGCTGCCTCCCGACCAGCAGGCCGCGCTGGTCCTGGTGGACATGCTCGGCTACTCGGTGGCCGACGCGTCCGAGATCCTCGGCGTGTCCCAGGGCACGGTGAAGAGCCGCTGTGCCCGGGGACGGGCCCGGCTGCTGCCCCGGCTGGCGCACCTGCGCCGGGGACCGGGCCGCGC
>Ga0306920_100016367_pt1 | contig 10213 bp, 6 predicted proteins | sample flu12Cox44000170_FD_204666 | JGI IMG/M metagenome (GOLD analysis project Ga0306920, IMG submission 204666) | Lab enrichment of tropical soil microbial communities from Luquillo Experimental Forest, Puerto Rico - flux4day.12C.oxic.44.000.170 (v2)... | ecosystem: Environmental > Terrestrial >...
GCGAGCTCCCTCGCTTTTACGCGGGTACGATTACGCCGCGGAATCACGCGCTCTTCTTGCGGCAGGTGCGGCGAAAGCGCGTCGTCATCTTTTGCATCGGACTGTGCTTCCACCCAAATGGAGGGCGAATCGCAATGCTTGCACAGTCTCGCGATGCACCGCCGTATCTCGAACGACTTCAATTCCATCTCGTTCAGGTAAACCACCTCGCGGCGCTGGCAGAAGCTGCATTCCATCAGCAGCCGGGCCAAAGCTTCTTCGGCCTTGTGCGGAGCAGGGAACTCAATCTCCCAGAAATCGGCGCCGGGCTCCATTGCGATGGCGTAGATGAATCCATCCGGCTCGTGATCGATTTCAGCGACGATTTTTGCGCGCGCAATCCTAACCTGTTCCCCGTCCAGATTGCGGTGGAGTGTGATTTCCTGCCCGGGAAAGAGCTTTTCCCGCAGGCGGATGACGCCGCCATTACGGCTCACCAGAAGCGTATGAGCCGGCTGTTTGATCGCCGTCCCGCCGGTTTCAAACCACGAGGCATCCACCTGGAGCCGCAGGCTAACCCGATCGCTCTGTCGCATTGTCTCCGGGCGCATAGGGTATTGGGGATTGGAATTCCCACCGATAGGCTAGCATGCCGATCCGCCGCCGCCGCCCCCCGGAAGCCCGACGCTTGTCGTACCCACTAATAACCGGAGCTGGAGCCCGCCGGAGTTACCTTTTCGCCGCCTGGCGGCGCGCTGAAGTTCAAAAAATGCTTCAATTCAGACACACTAACTTAGTTGCGTACCTCGGTCCTCCGGGGACGACCAGGTTACTTATTGCCAGAGATCTGCTGGTGACAAAGATCATCTCCATGCCAGAACGCTCCTCTTCCTTTCCGGCGCGCCTCAATGGCGTGCGCGACCGGCGTTTCACCATCCGCTATCCTTTTGCCGCCGATGCCGAACTCATCGATCTGGAGTCCGGCAAGCAGGTACAGGGGGTCACTTCGGATATTTCGCTCGGAGGTTGCTTCATTTGTACGAGCAAAGCGGTGCCCATCAACTCGCGTGCCCGTCTGACACTTACATGGAAAAATCAGGTCCTCGAAGCACTGGCCGTTGTCCGCATCGTCAAACCCCGCGTCGGACTCGGGATGGAATTCTTCGACTTGGAGCCGCCCCATAGCACGCTTCTCACGGACTGGATCAATACGCTTCGTCGGACGCGCTGACGGAGTGGAAGTCGAGAGAAGCCTTCCGGGGGCAACCGTATCGGCGCTAACATGCCCGCATGGTGCGGTCCGCATCTACATTTGACGACACCTTGATAGAGGTATGGCGACAGACTCTCGCCGAGGGTCTGAAGACCGTGACGCTCGATTCAGGCGCGTACCCCGTCCGCACCACGCCCAGCAAGCGGCTGCGGCAAGTTGATTTTGAACATGATGGAGAAAGCCTCCGCGGCCTGGAACAGAATCCGAAAACCAAGTCCCGCTGGGCCATGCTGGCGCGCAAAGGCGCGAAGGTGATGCAGTTTCTCCGGGCAGGGAAATACATAGCTGTCGTCGACGGAAAGGTCACGCACTACTCAGGGAGCAAGGACTGACTTTAGTGCGCCGTATCGAGCGGATGTTCACTCTTCTCATAAAATTCTTTTTGCAGCTTCAGACTCTCATCGTCCGCCTTAATTGCACGGATGGCTCGCACCACAGTGCTGATCCAGCTTTGCACGTCGGCTTCGCCTTGTTCCTTCGTCGCAGTCGTAGCGTCTCCGGAATAGTGGTTTGGGAACCTGGCGTACCACCAGATGCCTGTGTACACACTTTGTGGCAACTTGACCCGCCGTTGATCCGCGCCGGATTCACCTGCGGCGCGATCCATGTGCACAAGGTCCGGGTGCGTCACGAGTACTCTCGAGGTCTCCGTCTCGCCGGCGTGAAAATCGGGACCGGGTTTCTCCGTCCCCGCCTTCTTCCCGGACTCATGTCCCCACTGCACGTACACCACGTAATCATGGGGCTTGTACAGTTGCGCTTGCGCAAAGTAGGGCAGCAGGTATTCGTTTCCTCCGTGGCCGTTCACGATCACAACCTTTTTGCAACCGTTCCTGGCCATTTCGTCAGTAGTTTCCTGAAGCAGGCGCAATTGCAGCTCGGGGCTATAGGCAATGGTGCCCGGCTCGTGCTTCGCTTCGGAAATCTGCCCCGCGAAGTATTCGGGAAAAACGATAGAGTACTCTTCCTCGGCCGCATGTTCTGAGACGTAGCGCGCGTTCAGCAAATCAGTCCCGATCGGCAAGTGAGGCCCGTGCTTTTCGAGAATGCCGAATGGCAGCAGACAGGTCCCTTGCGCTTTGACAATCGCCTCTTTGAAGTCACCTGCGGTCAACTCTTCCCACTTGGTCGACAGTTTAGTCTGCGCCTCCGAGGAGCCGGAGATGCAGAGCAGGGTCATCAGGATTGAAACGATCCAATAACGCATCGGCGCGACTCCCTTACTGCTTTACGGATTTTACTCCTCCGAACACTTTGAAAGGGAGGTGCGTTATCAATAGAAAAGGCCCCCGCGTCGTCACGGAGGCCCTTCCCTTTGATTCCGATGCTTCTCGGGTTAGAAGATGAGTTTAATGGCCAACTGCATGTTGAACGGCTCGCCGGGTCCCAGCCCAGGCGCACCCGCGAAGTCGCCGGCGGTGTCGCTGACCTGGCCAAAGCCCGCGGCTGTCGAGCAGTGACCCCCGCCGATCACCTCTCCGCAGGAAAGACCAACTGCACCAACGCCTTGGGAGTAATTCTTGCGGTTAAACAGGTTAAACATGTCCGCGCGAAGCTGGAACTTAATCCGTTCCGTGACCGGAATATACTTGATCACGGATAGGTCCACGTCCTTGAAGTTCGGCCCCGCATACTTGTTCCGCGAAACCGGAGAGCCGCCACAAGCGGGGTCGCTCGGATTGCAGAACGAGTTCGGGTTGAGCCACTGAACTCCTGGTATCGAAGCATCGAAACTGTGGTTGAGGCCTGCGAAAGGCTTGCCGATCTGATTCAGCCCAGATAGTGTTTCGTCGTATGGCTGGCCGGAGTGCAAGTTGACGATGGTGCTTACTTGCCAACCGTTTACGAAGTAGTCTTTCCATCCCGTGGCCCACTTCGCTTTGGGCACGTCGTAGTTCAGGCCAATGGTGAACAGGTTGCGCGTGTCGTAGTCGCTGTTGCCATAGTCCGCTCTCTTGTTGAATGCGTCGTCGAGCACGACCGCCCGGTATTCGCTGACCTGATCCAGAGCGTGCGCCCAAGTGTAGGCAAACTGCCCAGAGAAATTGTGCCAGGACCTCATCCGGAAAACTGTTTGTAGTGCGTTGTAGTTGGAGGTGCCAGCGGTGTTGAGCTGAAGGACCGGGCCAAATTGCGTGAAGGCGCCGTCCTGATTGATGTTGGAAACAATGTTGAGCTTGCGCCCTTCGCTGCCCACATAGCCGACTTGCCAAACTCCTATATTGCCGAAGCCCTTTTCGACCTGCAGGCTGTAGTTGAAAAAGTACGGAACGCGGAAATCCTTGCCGACAGAATAAATCCCCAGTCCTTGCGGGTCCGTAGCGCCGTTGCAGTTGGGGTCGCTGCATCCCTGCGCGGCGGGGAAGATAGCCTTCGCCGAATTCGCCGCACCCGCATTTGTGTACCCTAGAGGGCACACGGCTTGCTGCACGGCATCCCACTGATAACCTCCGCTAGCGAGGGTCCCGCATTGAGGAGTCGAGTAGGTGGATACGGGCGAGTTGCCGAATGGGTTGCCTTGAATCCCCTGGGGTGCCCCGACCAACGGTGGACGAAAGTCGAGGAACGGATTCAAGTTGATCTGATCGTAGTAGACGCCGAAGTTGGCGCGAACAACCAAGTCTCCTTTGCTGTCCACCTGGTAGGCAAATCCAACGCGCGGAGCAAAGTGGTTCTTACCCGGGTCGTAGAGATCCACGCCGTTTTGGCCCTGTATTTCGAACCCTGTGCCTACTACATAATTGGCAATTTGGGCGCTGCTCCGGGTGCTTTGCATGGGCCCGAAGTACTCGTAGCGTAAGCCAAGCTCGAGGTTTAGTTTCTTTGTGATCTGCCAGTTATCCTGAACGTAAAGACTCAGGGCGTTCACTTTCACCCAGCGCTCGGGATTGCCAACGGCAATCGTCGAACTCGATACATCACCGGCAAGAAAGTCGGCCAATGCACAGAGGGTAGGATTGGCGATGCAGGCCGCGCTGCCGGCCCAAGGCCCCTGGGTTCCATCAAAGACGAAGGTGCCGGTGCCCCGGCGATGGTAGAACTCGTTCAGGTGCGCCTGACGCACTTCACCGCCATAACGCAGTTGGTGCGCTCCAAGGCTCTGCGAAACCACGTCGTTAATGTGCCAGGTCAGGTCGCTGCGCCCTTCCGGTGGCGTGATGCCGGTCTGTTCAAAGTTCGCATTTCCGCTGCCGCCACTGATCTGAACATTAGGAGCGCCGTTAATCGGCTTTCCGTTTTTCAGCGCAGACGGGCTGAGGTTTAAGCCGTAATCCGCAGCGATAAAGCCGTTATTGTTGTCGTGGAAGATTTGGTTAAAGTAGTTGGCGCCAAAGAGCAACTGGTTGGTCACCTTGGGGGTAAGCACGGAATTGAGCACGGCCGAGTAGTTGCCAACGTGGAGTGGGGCTGCTTCGAAGTAGTAGATGAGGTTGGAACTGGCTGTGCCGAGCGCCGGGCTAGCGCCCAGCGGCGCTATCTGGTTCCCTTGACCCATATAGGCACGCAAATAAAGATGGTGTTTGTCGGTTATGTTGTAGTCCAAACGACCCACACCATTGAAACTGTGCCCCACCGAAGCAACGGGAGCGAAATAGTTGCTGGTGGTTGCCGGCAAACCCGCGACCGACCCTTTGCCCGTCGTCGGCCAGAATCCGTTGTTGCCAGTGCTATTGCAGCCGCTCGGAATCATGCTGGAAGGAAGGCCGCTGGTCAAGGAAGCCAAGGCATTACAGGATCCCAGACTGGCTTGCGTCACACCATTGGCCGCCAGCAACTGGCCAGCTTCGGTAACCCAGCTGGCCGAAGGTTCCGTAGCGATTCCGGAGACGGAGATGAGGTAGTCTTGTTTTTCGTAGTTCGTGAAGAAGAATAATTTGTCTTTCAAGATGGGCCCACCAACAGAGGCGCCGTAGTTTTCATTCCGCAGCGGCGGGGCTTTCCTACCGGCCGGCAGGAATGGCGTATGAGCAGCGTAGAATTCGTTGCGGTTGTAGTAGTAGACCGAGCCATGCCAGTCGTTCGTGCCCGAACGGGTAACGACGTTTACTACGCCGCCGCCATTGCGCCCGCCCTCCGGTCCCGATTGCGTCTGCGATGAAAATTCCACAATGGAGTCCATGGGCATCACAACGCCCGCGATGCCCGACACACCGCCCTGATTCACGGCTGGAATGTTGTGCCAGAAGTCGTTGTTGTCCACGCCGTCGATCTGCCAGTTGATCTGATTCGGGCGCGTTCCGTTCAGCGAGCCAAAACCGCCAACGTTATAGCCACCGAAGCCAGGTTGCACGGCGATCATTTGGGTGAAGTCACGCCCGTTCAAAGGAAGGTTTTGAACCACGTCGTCCGGAATGCTCATGCTCTGAGTCGTCGTCGTTGTATCGACGGCGATTGTCTGCGCGGAGATTTCTACGGTGGTAACGGACTGTCCCAGTTTCATGCTTATAGGCAAAGTGTGGACCGTCCCGGCTATGACCTCTACCTTGTCCACTACGGCGGTGACAAAACCGGTTGCCGTCACGGTAACCTTGTAAAAACCGAGCGGGATGTCTTGAAAGGCGAACTGTCCCTCGTTTGAAGTCGTGGTTGCGTGGTCGATGTTCGTCGCGGTTTCCGTCGCTTTTACCGTCGCTCCCGCGACCGACGCTCCCGAAGGATCAGTTACTGTGCCGTTGATGCTGCCCCGAAAAGTCTGTGCAGAGGCTGGCAGTGCAATCAATACCAAAGCCAACAACGCAACTGCGAATCGATTCCTCACCGATCCTCCTCCTGAAATTGAATTCTTGGAGCCCCCTGCTGCAGTCGCCCGCCCGACACAGGTTCCTGCCCGCATGTAGCTAGACGCCGGAGTTGTGCACCTCGAAATCCGGCGTCTAGATGCCGAAAACCGGTCGGGTTTCGACACTGCTCCAGCAAGCAAGACACAAAAGCAAACAAAGGAGTGACACGGATGACCTGGCTATGCAGCCATACCCCCCGCTCCCCACGCCCCGACTGGCGAGCCATTTTGGCTCTTTAGGAATTTTGGCCAAGGTTACGCACGTTCCAGAGCACTGTCAAGAACAAACTGCGGACGGCTGGAATTCAATTTTCGGCTTCAGCGCCGTGTTATTGTTTCTCTTCAGCTCCTGGCATCACGTTCTTGAGCGGCTCGGAGCGCTCTTGCTCGAGTTCCGGGTGGGGCATTGGTTTGCGCGGCAGCATCTGATCCCGCATGGCGGCGTTGTAGACGAAGATCGTTTCAACGAATGCAGCTTGCGTCAGGTCTTCCGCTTGCAGCCTCTCGTAGGTATCCATATTTGAATGATGGGTGCGAGAGTCGTAATCCAGCGGATCCTGGATGAACTGGAAGCCTGGAATGCCCACTGCGTCAAAACCAAGATGATCCGTTCCGCCGGTGTTCTGCAGCGTCAATGTCGTAACGCCCACGTCTTTTAGCGGCGCCATCCACTGGGCGAAGATCGGCCCCGCGGCTGCGTTCCCCTGCAAATAGATGCCGCGAATCTTCCCGCTCCCGTTGTCGACATTAAAATACCCGGCGAGCTTCTCCTGCTCCGGCTTCACCTGAACAGGGCCAGAGGCCTTCCTCATCCATTCGCCGAGCTTCAGCTGGTCCGGTTCTGTCGAGCGCGGAATGTGCCCGAAGTGCTGATCGACGTAGCCGTGCGACCCCAGAAGTCCCTGTTCCTCGCCTGTCCACAGAGCGATTCGAATCGTCCGTCTCGGCTTCACGTGCAGCGCGTTCAGCACCCGCATCACCTCCATCGCCACAACGGACCCTGCTCCATTGTCCGTGGCGCCCGTTCCCGCCGCCCAGGAGTCGAGGTGCCCTCCGACCATCACCACCTCGTCCTTGAGCTTCGGGTCGGTTCCGGGAATTTCCGCGACCGTATCGAATCCATGCTCGTGCTCGCCGAGGAACTTTGTGTCGATGTTCAGTTCTAGCGTCACGGGCACGTTGGCTTTCAGGAGGCGGTACGCCCGTCCATAATTCTCGATGGCCATGACGGCGAGCGGTAGCGGATTCATCTGGTCGTGCTGATACGGCCGCGGCCCGAAACCGGACCCGTTGTCATCAAAAAAGGTCCCTCCCGAGCCGCCGCCGTTTTCACCATCACGGCTCGGCAAGATTACGGCAAGGACTCCCTCGTTCGCGAGAAACTGTCCCAGTTTCTGGCGGAATTCCGTCCGCTTCAGGTATCTTTGTAAAAAGGCCTGGAAATTCTGCGGTCGAATCGGGTACTGCTCAAGCTTCTTCAGTTCCGCGTCGTCGTATCGAGTAAACAGCGGCTTCTCGACCGGCTTGACTTCCCGCATTTCGCCGAGCAGCACGATCTTTCCATTGAGCTTGCCTTTGTACGTATCGAAGTCCTTTTCTTCCTTGATGTCCGCCCAGGCAGCCGGAGCACTCACCGCTCCCTTGGTTGCCGGCGACCAGGGAGCCGCCTGAGATATGAACACGGCCTTGTCCGGGGAGGTCATTCGAACCCACGTGTTTTCCTGCTCCCACGACATTCCGAACTCGCCCCAGTCTTCAAGATGCGAGTTACTGCAGCCCATCGCCGTCAGTTGATCGCGCGTCCACTGGTTTGCTCGTTTCAGATTTGGCGAACCTGTCAGACGGGGGCCGATCCCATCCATCAGCGCGGAGGCGTATTCCATCACATGCGAATGAGCAAGAGCCTCTTGTCGGATTTCGTCATATGCCCTGTAATCGAGCGTTTCTTTCTCGGGTTGCGGCAGTTCGTAGGAAGGCTTCGGCGGCTCCTTCGCGACAGGCTCTTTTTTTTCTTTTTGGGCTGCGGCCAGCGAAAGAGAGAAACTCACAATCAAGACCGCCAGCACGGCAGGGAAGCGTCTGGTTAGCATACATGTTTCCTTCGGCTCGGATTTACCGGAGGGAGCATAGCAAAGGGGCCGGGATTCACCAAGATGATCCACTGCCCTTCGTGTGATACTGCCGATGAGGAACTTTCTCGGGGTTGTGGCGGCAAGATTACGGAAGGTAGCGGGAGCTGAGGTCGCGGACTGCGCGTTTCAGGCTTGAACCGCGGTTAGCTCATCCTTCTTCGATGCCTTTGCTTCGCGTGACCCTTCGACGGTCAGATCGCGTTCTCCGAACCCAACGCCAATTTTTTTCAGGAACGCCGTGGGCGGTTCTCCCCCCGCAAAGATCCACACGAAGTCGTTCGGGAGCGTCTGTTTGGTGCCATCCACTTCCAAAATCACACTGTCGGGCCGAAACTCGACCGGGTTCGAGTTAAAAAGCACCTTGAGTTTGTTTTTTCGAATGCATTCCTCAATCCGCTGGGCGTTGCGATCTTTAATGCGCGAAAAGGCTCCCTGCCGGTATGAAACGGTCACTGTATTTCCTACTTGGTGTGCCAGCCCCATCGCCGCTTCCACTGCAGAGTCGCCTCCGCCTACCACAAGAATTTTCTTGTTCACGTAGTGGTCGGCTTCGATCAGCCGGTACATAACCTTCGGCAAGTCTTCCCCGGGCACTCCCAGTTTCCGCGGACTTCCTGACTTCCCGATTGCCAGAACGACGAAACGGGCGCGGTATTCTTCTTTGGTGGTCGAAACGGTGAAAGTGCCGTCTTGCTCCCTCACGATGTTCTCTACCTTTTCATTCGTCCGGCACTTGAAGTCAGCCCTCTTCATCACCTTCAGCCAAAAATCGATCAAATTCTCCTTTGGCAGCTCCGTCTTCTTGAACTTTCCATAGAGCGGGAACTCAACCGGACTGGTCATAACCAGTTTCTGACGCGGATATTTCGCGACCGTGCCGCCGATTTCTGATTCCTCGATCGTGATGTAATTTAGATTTTTCTCGATGGCGCGGAGCGAGGCGGTCAAGCCGGCCGGACCGGCTCCTACAATAAGCACATCCGCTGCGTTGGGAAGAGCCTTCGCGCCCTTGTTCGCTTCCATGCGCGCCACAATCGTATCGATGCAACCGCGCCCCTGGTTCACGGCGTTCTTGATGAGAGCTAATCCCCCAAGCTCGCCGATGATGAACAAGTTTTTGATGGTGGTCTCATATTCGGACGTCAGGGTGGCGAGATTTGCGCCGACGCTCGGGCTGGCAAGGACCATCGTAATCGCGCCAACCGGACAGGAATCGGCGCAAATGCCGTGGCCGATACACTTGTACCCGTTAATGATCATGGCCTTGCCGCCGATCATCCCCAGCACATCGCCCTCGGGGCAAACCATCGTGCAGGTGGCGCAGCCGATGCAATAGTTGTTTTCGATGTGCGGGTGCTGCGATTGCGGACCATCGGAGCGCAGCTTGCCCTTTTCCGCAGCCACAAGTGCCGCAGCCTCCTTCTTCCTTTCCTGTCTGAGGTAATAGAGAAGAAAGGCTCCAATGACAACCGCAGCGATCAGAAATGAGATCAGATTATCCATTGCCGGAGCAACCTATATCCGGTAGCCCATGAACAGGGCCAAACCGATATGCAAAATCGCCAAAATGGCGAACGCGTAGCTGAATGGGCGGTGCACAACGTGCCAAAGATTGAAGACCTGCTGGGTCCGCGACAAAAACACGATTCTCTTCGAAAGGGCCGCTTGGTTCCGGGCCACCAGGATCGCACGCTCCAATTTTAGATCGCGCGTGCGGCGCAGGCCGCACAAGGAAGTGAGCCATGCAGAGACTCCACCCGTCTGCAGCCGCAGCAGGGACAGGCGGAAGGGGCGCTTCAGATCGATGAGAATCATTTGCAGTAAAGCGAACACCATAGGCATGTGCGCCACATCCTGGGGCGTGGGTAGGTCGTAAAGCTTTTCCATCCGCCGTCCGAAGGTCAAGCGCTGCTCGGCAAGCTCCACGCGCAGCGCCTCTTCGATGTCACGCATTTCCTTCATCGTGAGTTCGGCTGCGTTCAGGTTGCGTGGTATCTGTGAGTACAAATATCGCCCGACGAAGCCCGACAGGGTAACGGCAAGCATGCT
>Ga0306920_100016368_pt1 | contig 10213 bp, 11 predicted proteins | sample flu12Cox44000170_FD_204666 | JGI IMG/M metagenome (GOLD analysis project Ga0306920, IMG submission 204666) | Lab enrichment of tropical soil microbial communities from Luquillo Experimental Forest, Puerto Rico - flux4day.12C.oxic.44.000.170 (v2)... | ecosystem: Environmental > Terrestrial >...
CGCCGAGAGCCGTATCCGCCGCGAGACGATCGCCGCCGAGGACATCCTGCACGACCTCGGCGCCTTCAGCATGATGTCGTCGGACAGCCAGGCGATGGGCCGGGCTGGCGAGGTCATCATTCGGACCTGGCAGACCGCCGACAAGATGAAGCGCCAGCGCGGCCCGCTTCCCGAGGACAGCGCCAGGTTCGGTGATCGCGCCGACAATTTTCGGGTCAAGCGCTACGTCGCGAAATATACGATCAACCCGGCGTTGACACATGGGCTTGCCGAGCACGTCGGCTCGATCGAGGTGGGCAAGCTCGCCGATCTCGTCCTATGGTCACCGGCTTTTTTCGGGGTCAAGCCCGATCTGGTGCTGAAGGCGGGGATGATCGCCGCGGCCTTGATGGGCGACCCCAACGCCTCGATCCCGACCCCGCAGCCGGTGCATTACCGGCCGATGTTCGCCGCGTTCGGCCGCGCGCTGCCGGCCTCGGCGGCGACCTTTCTGCCGGTCGTGGCGATCGAGCGCGGGCTGCCGGCCCAGCTCGGGCTTCAGCGCATGGTGCTGCCGGCGCGCGGCATCCGCGCCGTCGACAAGAAATGCATGATTCATAACGCGGCACTGCCGTATATCGAGGTCGATCCGGAGACCTACGAGGTTCGCGCCGACGGCGCGCACCTGACCTGCGAGCCGGCGACGGTGTTGCCGCTGGCACAGCGCTATTTCCTCTATTGATTTCGGCGCGGCAACGTTGGTCGGCGCAAGTGAAAATCGGGCGGCGGCATGTTCTCCTGTTGCTCGGCGGAGCCGTCGGCAGCGCAATTGCCGCGCAGGCCGCGCCAACGAAAATCCCGAAGATCGGCGTATTGATCGTGGCTAAGCCCGCTCAGGAACCGGCTTTACGAGAGTTTCGCAAGGCCCTGGCCGGCCTGGGCTATGTCGAGGGACAGAATATTTCTATCGAAGTCCAGTCTGCCGAGGGCAAGCGCGACCGGTTGCCGGAACTCGCGGCGCGGCTGGTTCGCGACAAGGTCGATATCATTGCTGCTTGGATGACGCCGGCGGTGACGGCGGCGAAGGCGGCGACGACCGAAATCCCGATCGTGATGCTCGGAGCAGGCGACCCGGTCGGCAACGGCCTTGTCGCTAGCCTCGCGCGGCCCGGCGGCAACATCACCGGCATTGCCGGAGTGACCGCCGAGTTGGCTGCAAAAACCTTGGAATTGCTTCGAGAAATGCTGCCGTCGATGGGCCGTGCCGTTGCCCTTTGCAATGCCTCGGACCCGTTCTCCCGACCGTTTTTGCAGCAGATCCAGCTCGCCGGTCGTAGCCTCGGCGCCGAGGTGGTGCCGATCATGGTCATGAAAGATCACATTCTCGGCTCGGACTTCGCGGCGATGCGGGAAAAGCGGGTCGACGGCGTGATCGTGCAACCGAGCCTGCCGCCTAAGCAGGCCGCCCGAATGGCGCTGCGCGACCGTCTCCCGGCAGCGTCGCCGGCGACCCTGTTTCCCGCCGTCGGCGGGCTGTTGGGCTACGGCGGCTTATCGTCGGAGAGTTCGTCGCGGGCGGCCGTTTTCGTGGACAAGATCCTGAAGGGCCGCAGCCCCGCCGAACTGCCGGTCGAGCAGCGGGCCCGATTTGATCTGGTGATCAATTTGAAGACCGCCAAAGCGCTCGGCATAATCGTGCCGGCAAGTCTGTTGGCGCGCGCCGATCAGATTATCGAGTGAGGATGAGGGATGCGCCGGGCGATCGCGGTTCATCCTTGTGGGCAATGGCCGGAGTCCGCGGAGGCGGACGCGGTGACGCTCGCTTATCTCGACCGGCATCGGCGCCGCATTCGCCTTGTCGCCGATTCGGGCGAGACCTTTCTGCTCGACCTCGCGCGCGCCCGCCATCTCGGCGATGGCGACGGGCTCGAACTCGACGGCGGCGGTTTTGTCCGCGTGCGCGCGGCGCCGGAGCCGGTTCTGGAGATCGAGGCGGCGGATCGGGCCGGTCTGCTGCGGATCGCCTGGCACCTCGGCAACCGGCATCTGCCGCTACAGGTCGCTGGAGAGCGTCTGCGCATTCGCGCCGACCACGTCATCGCCGAGATGATCGTCGGGCTCGGCGGCAGGCTGACCCGGCTCGACGCGCCGTTCAACCCGGAAATCGGCGCCTACGCCGTCGCGCTTCACGGCCACGAGCACGATCACCATGACGACGATCACGGGTAAGGCCGCCCTTGGTGAGGCTGGGCTTTACCGGCTGCTTGCTTGGCTGTCGCCCGGCTTTCCGATCGGCGCGTTCAGCTATTCGCACAGTCTCGAAGCTGAAGCGGAAAGCGGCCGGGTGCGCGACCGGGCGACTTTGCAGGCCTGGATCGGCACCGTCGTCGCGCGGGGAAGTGGGCGGATCGATGCCGATATTCTGCGCGATGCCCATCGGGCGGCCGGCGCCGCCGACATCGCGGCGCTCGACGCCGCCAACTGCCGCGGGCTCGCCTATCGCGCGACGGCGGAGTTCGCCCTTGAAGGCACGGCGCAGGGTGCGGCCTTTCTCGCCGCCTGCCGTGCCGCCTGGCCCGATCCCCTTCTCGACCGCTGGGCGGCAGCGCTCGATATGGTCTGTCTTCCCGCTGCGGTCGGCGCCGCTACGGCGTGCGCCGGCATCCCCCTGGGCAGCGCATCGATCGGATATCTGCAGGCGATGGCGGCCAATCTGGTCTCCGCCGGTCTGCGCCTCGGTTGTGTCGGTCAGACCGATGGCCAGCGGATCTTGGCCGCACTAGAGCCGGTCGTCATCGAAGCGGCCGCGGCGGCGATGGTCCGCGATCCGGCCGAATTCGGCGCCGCGACTTTTGCCGTCGATCTCGCATCGATGGCGCACGAAACCCAATACACGAGGCTATTCCGCTCATGAGCGAAGAGGAGAGGCGCGATCCGCTGCGAGTCGGGATCGGCGGGCCGGTCGGGTCGGGCAAGACCGCGCTGATGGATTGGTTGTGCAAGACCATGCGCGGCCGCTGGGAGATCGCGGCGATCACCAACGACATTTACACGCGCGAGGATGCCGAGTTTCTGACGAGGAGCGGGGCATTGCCGCCCGAGCGCATCCGCGGCGTCGAAACCGGCGGCTGCCCGCACACCGCGATCCGGGAGGACGCCTCGATCAACCTCGCCGCCGTCGCCGAAATGAACCACCTGTTTCCCCGCCTCGACCTGATCTTGATCGAGTCGGGCGGCGATAACCTGGCCGCGACCTTCTCGCCCGAACTCGCCGATCTGACGATCTACGTCATCGACGTGGCCGCCGGCGACAAGATCCCGCGCAAGGGCGGCCCGGGCATCACCCGCTCCGATCTCCTGGTCATCAACAAGACCGATCTCGCCCCGCTGGTCGGCGCCAGTCTCGACATCATGGATCGTGACGCCAGGAAAATGCGCGGCGAGCGGCCCTTCGTCTTCACCAACCTCAAATGCGGCGACGGGGTGGAGACGATCGTTGATATCATCGCCACGCAAGGCGGGCTTTACGTCTAGCCGCGCTGGTTGGAGACGCCCGGCAGCCCCGTGCTCTGAAAGCGACGCGACGGTTTAGGCCAGGCTGCGCCTCCGCATGCCCGAACTGCCTGAAAAGCAAGGCTCAAACGACGACCTCGCAACAATATTCCTTGGCGAGGCGCAATCGTGTGGGCCTCGGATCTGCGTATTCATCAAAAGGGCCGGTTCGGACCATGCCCCCAAGGCAGACGTTGCAGCCGAGCAAAAGACAGGAATGCGACAAATATTCTCGCAATACGATCGTCCGCTGGTGCGCTTGGTGCGGCGTCTCGACGACATCGCGCGCCGGCTGAACCCTTTTCTCGCGGTCGTCATTATCGCGCTGCTTATCCTGAACTTCGCCTGCGCGTTCGACTTGATCGATTGGCGAAATCTGCCGGAATCGACGCCGCTTGCTGACAGGAGCCAGGCGGCGGCTTCGCAGCCGGTAGCGGGTCCGAGCCTTTCCGGCGCGCACACCGGATCGGGCGCCCGCATCGCCACCACGCCCGATTAGAGATCGGCTCACTCTCCGGTGTGGTCGAGGGCGTAACCCGCGGAGCGGACCGTGCGCACGATGTCGGGGCCGCCCTCGCCGTTCAATGCCTTGCGCAGCCGCCGAATATGGACGTCGACGGTCCGCGCCTCGACGTAGACATCGTGGCCCCAGACGGCGTCGAGCAGTTGCTCGCGCGAGAACACCCGTCCTGGGTGTTGCATCAGATGCCGCAGCAAGCGGAACTCGGTCGGGCCGAGATGTACCGGCCTGCCAACCCTGGAGACACGGTGCGCGACGAGATCCATCGTCACGTCGCCGAACTTCAATGTCTCTTCAACCGCGTTTGGTTGAGCGCGCCGAATGACCGCCCGCAGCCGCGCCGTCAATTCGCGCACGCTGAACGGCTTGGCGATGTAATCGTCCGCGCCGCTGTCGAGCCCCCGCACCCGGTCGGCCTCTTCGCCGCGGGCGGTCAGCATGATCACCGGCAAGGTGCGAGTCTGCGGGGAGCGCCGGATCTGGCGGCACACCTCGATCCCGGATACCAGCGGCAGCATCCAGTCCAGCAGCACGACATCCGGCTTGCGCTCGGCGATCCGCACCAGCGCTTCCTCGCCATCGGCGGCCTCGCCGACCTCGAAACCTTCCTTCTCGAGGTTGTAGCGCAGCATGGCGACGAGCGGCGCCTCGTCCTCGACGATCAGCACGAGCGGCCCGGTCAAGGCTCGGTCCGTCCTGGCGCGACCACTTCGAGATTCGAATTGTCGCCCTTTGGCCGCTTCTGGGTCAGCGGCGTGCCGTGCACCAGATAGTACAGATCTTCCGCGATGTTGGTGGCGTGGTCGCCGATCCGTTCGATGTTCTTGGCCATGAACAACAGGTGGGTGCTGGCACCGATGTTCCGCGGATCCTCCATCATGTAGGTTAAGAGCTCGCGGAACAGGCTCCCATACATCTCGTCCAGCTCTTCGTCCCGCATCCACACCGCATAGGCCTTATCGGCGTCGCGGGCGACATAAGCGTCGATCACGTCCTTGACCAACACCTGAGCCAGCCGCGCCATGCGCGGCAATGCGAAGACCGGCTGCACTGGCGGCGCCTGGTCGAGGGCGATCGAGCGCTTGGCGATATTGGCCGCGTAGTCGCACATGCGTTCGAGATCGCTGGCGATCTTCAGCGCGGCGAAGATCTCGCGCAGATCGCGCGCTACCGGCTGGCGCAACGCCAACAACCGCAATGCCAGATTGTCCAGATCGCGCTGGAGCTGGTCGACCCGGGTGTCCGCCTCGACGACACTGGCGGCGAGTTCGCTGTCCCGCTCGACCACGGCATCGATCGCCGTGGCGAGCTGGCTCTCGGTGAGCCCGCCCATCTCGGTGATGATATTGTTGAGCCGGCGCAGTTCTTCGTCGTAGCCTTTGACCATGTGCTCGGAAGACATCGGCAACGCGCTCCCCCGGCTCAGCCGAAGCGGCCGGTGATGTAATCTTCGGTCCGCCGCTCCTTCGGGTGGGTGAAGATTCGTTCGGTTTCGTCGAACTCGACCAGCTCGCCCAGATACATGAAGGCGGTGTAGTCCGAGCTGCGCGCCGCTTGCTGCATGTTGTGAGTGACAATGGCGATGCAGTAATCCGACTTCAGCTCGGCGATCAGTTCTTCGATGCGCTGGGTCGAGATCGGATCGAGCGCCGAGGCAGGTTCGTCGAGCAGCAGGATTTCCGGCTGTACCGCGACTGCGCGGGCGATGCACAGCCGCTGCTGTTGCCCGCCGGAAAGCCCGAGGCCGCTCTGCTTCAGCTTGTCCTTGACCTCGTCCCACAACGCGGCGCGGCGCAATGCCGATTCGATGCGGTCGTCGAGCTCGGATTGCGGCAGCTTCTCGTATAGCCGGATGCCGAAAGCGACGTTGTCGTGGATCGACATCGGAAACGGGGTCGGCTTTTGGAAGACCATGCCGATCTTGGCGCGGAGAAGATTGAGGTCACGGCCGGGTGCCAGAATGTTCTCGCCGTCGACCAGCACCTCGCCGGTCGCGCGCTGCCCGGGATAGAGCTCGTAGATGCGATTGAGCACCCGCAGCAAGGTGGACTTGCCGCAGCCGGACGGGCCGATGAACGCGGTAACGCGCTTGTCCCGAAGCGTCAGATTGATGTTCTTCAACGCCTTGAACTTGTCGTAGTAGAACTCGACGTTGCGGATCAGCACCTTTGCCGTACGAGCGGATTCGGGCTCACTGGCAGCTGGGGGCATGGGCGGCATCGTGGCGACCGAGGCTCGGCTCATCATTTGAACGTGCTCCACGACGCGATCAGCCGCGCGCCGATGTTGAGGCACAGGACGGTAATCGTGATCAGCAGCGCACCGCCCCAGGCGAGCACCTGCCAATCGGCGTAGGGGCTCATCGCGAACTGAAAGATGACGACCGGCAGATTGGCCATCGGAGCGTTCAGGTCCCTGCTCCAGAACTGGTTGTTCAGCGCGGTGAACAGCAATGGCGCGGTCTCGCCGGCGATCCGTGCGATGGCGAGCATGACCCCGGTCAGCATCCCCTGGATCGCGGCGCGGTAGGAGACCATCACGATCACCTTCCACCTTGGCGAACCGAGCGCGGACGCTGCCTCGCGCAAGGAATTCGGCACCAGCCTCAGCATGTCCTCGGTGGTCCTAACCACCACCGGGATGACGATGATCGCGAGCGCCACCGAGCCGGCCCAGGCCGAAAAATGTCCCATCGGCACGACCATGATCTCGTAGACGAACAGTCCGACGATGATCGACGGCGCGCTCAATAGGATGTCGTTGATGAAGCGAATGACTTCGCCGAAGCGGCTGCGATGGCTGTATTCCGCGAGGAAGGTGCCGGCGAGGACACCGGTCGGAGTTCCGATCAAGGTGGCGATCAACGTCATGATGACGCTGCCGGCGATGGCGTTCAGCAATCCGCCGCTGTTACCGGGCGGTGGCGTCATCTGGGAGAACAGCGCCGGGGTGATCGCGGAAATCCCTTCCGATATCAAGGTCCACAATACGAGGACCAGCCACAGCAGGCCAAACCCGGTGGCGACGACCGAAAAAGCCATGACCATCGCGTTGGCGAAGCGGCGCCGGGCGTAGACGTCCATTCGGCTAGCCCCCCGCCTGCTGTTCGAGCCGCAGCAACAGGATCTTTGCGATCGACAGCACGATGAAAGTTATGATGAACAGTATTAAGCCGAGTGCTATCAGCGACGACTGATAAAGCCGGCCGACCGCCTCGGTGAACTCGTTCGCCAGCGAAGCCGAAATCGTCGTGCCCGGCTGCAGGATCGAGGCGCTGATGCGGTGTGCGTTGCCGATCACAAAGGTGACAGCCATCGTCTCGCCGAGAGCCCGGCCGAGGCCGAGCATGATGCCGCCGATGACCCCGACCCGCGTGTAGGGCAGGACCACCCGCCTGATGACCTCGCCTCGCGTGGCGCCGAGACCATAGGCGCTTTCCTTCAATATCGCCGGCACCGTCTCGAACACGTCACGCATGATCGACGAGATGAACGGCAACACCATGATCGCCAAGATGAAGCCCGCGGTCAGCACGCCGATGCCGAGCGGCGGCCCGGCGAACAACATGCCGATGCCGGGTATCTGTCCCAATGTGTTGATGATCGCCGGCTGGATGTATTGCTGGACGAACGGCGCAAAGACGAACAGGCCCCAGATGCCGTAGATGATGCTGGGGATCGCCGCCAGCAATTCGATCATCGTCGCCAGCGGCCGCTTCAGCCGGATCGGGCAGATCTCGGTGATGAATACGGCTATCCCGAACGCAACCGGGATTCCGACCAGCATCGCGATCGCGGAAGTAATCAAAGTCCCGTAGATCGGAGCCAGTGCCCCGAACTCGTCGGTGACCGGGTTCCACGCCTCTGTGATGATGAACGAAAAGAAACCAAAGGTGCGCAGGGCCGGCCATGACCCGGCGACGAGCGAGACCATGACCCCGCCGAGTATGATCAGCACGAGCAGCGCGAAAAAGAAGGCCAGCCCGCGGAATACGACATCGCCGATAGCGCCGGCGCGCCCCTTTTGCACTGCAACTCGGGCAACGCCCGCGGTCTCAGCTGTCACGATCTCCCTCCGACGCGCTGCCGCGGAGCCGCGACGGAAGGCGCGCTCGCCTCCCGTCTTTCAACAGCCTCAGGACGCGTGCCCATCCCATATCGGCTTGCCGTCCGGTCCGAGGATCTGCTTCCAGCTGCCCTCGAAGATCTCGACGGCGCTCGGCGGCATCGGCACGTAGCTCAGCGATTTCGCCATGTCGGCGCCGTTCCTGTAGGCCCAATCGAAGAACTGGAGCACCTGCTTTGCCCGGTCCGGTTGGTCCTGCTTTTTGTGCATCAGGATGAAGGTCGCTCCGGTGATCGGCCAAGTGTCCTTCCCGGGCTGATTGGTCAGGATCAGGTAAAGCCCGGGTGCGTTCTTCCAATCGGCATTGGCGGCGGCGGCCTGGAACACGCCGATGCTCGGCTCCAGCGCCACGCCGTCGTGATTGACCAGCTTGGTGTGAACCATCTTGTTCTGCAGCGCATAGGCGTATTCGACGTAGCCGATCGCGCCCATCGTCCGCGAGGTTATCGCCGAGACGCCCTCATTGCCCTTGCCGCCAAGCCCGACCGGCCATTGGACAGAGGTGCCCTCGCTGACCTTGGCCTTCCACTCCGGGCTTATCTTCGAAAGGAAGTTGGTGAAGATGAAAGTGGTGCCCGAGCCGTCCGAGCGGTGGACGACGGCAATCGCGGTGTCCGGCAGCGGCAGGCCGGGGTTCAGCTTGGCGATCGCCGGATCGTTCCATTTGGCGATCTTGCCCAGATAGATGTCCGCGATCGTCGGACCGTCGAGCGTCATCTGGCCCGCCTGGATGCCGGGAAGGTTGACCACCATGACTTCGGCGCCGATGACCGGCGGAAACTGCATCAGCCCGTCCTTATCGAGCACTTCGGGCTTCAACGGCATGTCGGAGGCGCCAAAATCGACGGTCCGGGCTCTTATCTGCGCGATGCCGCCGCCCGAACCGATCGATTGATAATTCAATTTGACCCCGGTTTTCTCGGCATAGGCCGCCGCCCATTTGGCGTAGATCGGGTAGGGGAAGGTCGCGCCGGCGCCGGAAATATCAGCGGCCTGAGCGGCAAAGCCGAGCACCGCGCCAGCGGCGGCGAGCAAAAGAATGCGACAGGGCTGCAAAACGTGCCTCCTCGGTCAGAGGGCGGGAACGGGCCCCCTGTTAGCCTCTCAGCATCAATTATTTATGACGGTATTATTGCGTTTTTATGACGGACTTCTGATGCCTTCGCCCGGCGACGCGGCCAGATGGGGGCGCAGGAACACCGTGAAGGTCGATCCGACGCCCTGGGTGCTGTCGATTTCGATAAACCCGCGGTGGCGGTTGACGATGTGCTTGACGATCGCCAGCCCGAGCCCGGTGCCGCCCATCTCCCGCGACCGTGCGGTATCGACGCGGTAAAAGCGCTCCGTCAGGCGCGGCAGATGCTCGCGCGCAATGCCCTCGCCACGATCGCGCACCGCGACCGAAACATAAGCGACCGGGGCCGGCTCGCCATTCGCCGAAGGCCGGGTCACGGCCTCGCCGGTGACGGTGATGTCGCTGCCGACGCGGCCATATTTGATCGCGTTGTCGAACAGGTTTTGAAAGAGCTGCGCGAGTTCGTCGCGGTCGCCCTGAACGTCGGGCAGGTCGGACGGCAGAGCCATCCGCAGCCGCATATCGCGCCCGCCGGCGCGCAGTTCGAGCGCTTGAGCGAGGTGATCGAGCACCGGCGCCAGCGCCACGCGGCCCTGCGGCGGCACGTGTTCGTTCAGTTCGATGCGCGACAAGGACAGCAGGTCCTCGACCAGACGCGCCATCCGCGCCGCCTGCCCGCTCATGATCGCGAGAAACCGCTCGCGCGCTTCGGTGTCGTCGCGCGCTGGCCCGCGCAGGGTCTCGATAAATCCGGTCAAGGTGGCGAGCGGGGTGCGCAATTCGTGGCTTGCGTTGGCGATGAAGTCGGCGCGCATCTGCTCGGCGCGCTTTAGTTCGGTGATGTCGTGCAAGCTCAGCATGGCGACCGCGCCCTCCAGCGGGGAGGGGTCGATGCGGGCGAAACGGGCGCGCAGCTGGCGCTCGATCGGCACGCTCAGGGTGAATTCGACAACCCGCGTGGC
>Ga0306920_100016369_pt1 | contig 10213 bp, 6 predicted proteins | sample flu12Cox44000170_FD_204666 | JGI IMG/M metagenome (GOLD analysis project Ga0306920, IMG submission 204666) | Lab enrichment of tropical soil microbial communities from Luquillo Experimental Forest, Puerto Rico - flux4day.12C.oxic.44.000.170 (v2)... | ecosystem: Environmental > Terrestrial >...
AACGGCTTGAAGGCCGTGGACGCCCCCGCCCTCGTCCGCATCGCGGTTACGGCCCAGGCGCTCGTGGCTATTCACCCAGTTCCCGGCCAGGACCGCGGCCGTGAGGGACATTTCGCCGGCCAGTGTCGTGCCGGCGCAGATCTCGGCGAGCTTTTTCGCCTTGCCCTTCCCGTAGCAGCCGAGGAGCTCCAAGCACTCACGCTGCGTAGGCAGTGCAGTGCCGCCGCCGTAGGTCCCGACGATGAGGCTGGTCAGGGTTATCGACCAGTAGTAGTCGCCATTCTCGAGAAGCTGCGAGTAGGTGATCGCTGCGTGTGATTCCGCGATGTTGGCGACGTCCTGGCCGGTGGCGATGAAGATCGCCGTGAGACCGTTGGCGGCGTGTGCGCTGTTCGAGGCGGAGCCGGCGAGGAAGCCGCCGAGGAAGTGAACCTGGCGGTAGTCGTACACGCTCTGGGTATCGACCCCCAAAACGCGCTGGAGCACGTCGTTCTTGATCACGGCCTCGGCCACCACGCGCTTGCCGCGCGTCAGCAGCATGTTGATATGCGAGTGCTTCTTGTCGGTGTCGATCGCACCGGTCAGCCGGTACTCGGCGCCGCCCGGATAGTGGGCCTTCATCCACTCGCAGGCGGCCTGCGTCGCCTTCGCTGTCATGTTCTGACCTGCAGCGTCGCCCGTCGTGAAGTTCACTCGCAGGTACAGCAAGGGCCCAACCTGGTACTGGCCGATGTAGGTGAGCCTGCCCGAGCGCGTGGTCGCCTCAGCCGCTGCCCGGATCTCGTCCTCGTGCTCACTGACCCAGGCGCCGAACTCGCGCGCCCGCAACGCGTCGTCGAAGATGAACACCGGGGCGCGCTGCATGTTGTCGTCGACCACGGTCGTCTTGACGCCACCGCACTCTCTGAGCACGCGCATTCCGCGGTTGTAGCTGGCTACGAGGGTGCCCTCAGTGGTCGCCAGCGGCACATAGAAGTCCCCGCGGGCATGCTCACCGTTGAGGCGCAACGGACCGGCCACGCCGATCGGCACCTGCGCGACGCCAGCGAAGTTCTCGATGTTACCTGGCAGCACATCAGGGTCGAACGAGAACCGTCCGACGTGCTCGAGGCTCGCTCCGGTCTGCTCGCGCAGGAAGTCCCGGCGGCGGGCCGCCATATCGGGCGTGTAGTCGTGCTCCTTATCGCGCGGGATGCGTGGGACGGGCGTGTGATCGTCGTTTTCGCGCGAGATGCGGGCGGCCGTAGCGCTGGTGAACATGTCCTATCAACGCCGTGCGCCCGCGTGTCCTTTCGGCCCAAGGCCGCGAAAGAGTCCCGCGGAGCCTCACGTTCATTCAGCGAGCACAGACGACCCTGTGCGGGGATTCCCAACGGCCGGGCCGTCTTGGAACCGGCCGAGGAGGTGTGGTGTTGAGCACTGAGACATCGTTTTGGCATCCATACGCCGACATGGGCTCGGTACGCCGCTCCGAGCACGTGATGGAGCGCGCGGAAGACGTGTGGGTATGGGACACCGACGGGAACCGCTACCTCGACGCGACCGCCGGCCTGTGGTACGCGAACGTCGGCCACGGCAGACCCGAGATTCGAGCCGCCGTCGCCGCCCAGATGGAGCGCATGGAGGCCTGCTCAGCGTTCTTTGACCTCGCCAACCCGCCCGTGCTGGAACTGGCGGACGCGCTCGCGGAGCGGGCGCCGATGCCGTCCAAGGTCTTCTTCAACTCCGGCGGCAGCGACGGAATCGAGACCGCGGCCAAGCTGGCCCGCCGATACTGGTGGGAGGTCGGCCAGTGCGATCGCACGCTGTTGATCAGCCGCACCGCTGCATATCACGGCACCCACGGGTTTGGAACGGCGCTCGGCGGTATCCCCAGCAACCAGGTGGGCTTTGGACCGCTGGACGACACGATCCAGGTGCGCCACGACTCGCTGGCGGCGATGGAGCAGACATTCGAGCGGATCGGCCCGGAGCGGATCGCGGCCGTGTTCATGGAGCCGGTGATCGGCGCCGGTGGGGTCTATCCGCCCGCACCCGGATACATCGAGGGCGTCGCCGAGCTATGCGAGCGCACCGGAGTCCTGCTCGTGATCGATGCGGTGATCTGCGCGTTCGGTCGCCTCGGCACGTGGTTCGGGATCGAGCGCTGGGGCGTGGAGCCGGACATGATCGTCTTCGCCAAGGGCGTGACCAGCGGCTATCTCCCGTTGGGAGGCGTCATGATCTCCACGCGAATCGCTGAGCCATTCTGGGGCGAGCCGGGGGGACCGATTTTCCGACACGGCTCCACCTACTCCGGCCACCCCACGTGCTGTGCTGCCGCGCTCGCGAACATCGCCTTGCTCGAGCGCGAGGGCCTGCTCGCGCGCGGGCGCGAACAGGAGCAGGCGCTGCTCGACGCCCTCCTGCCGCTCGCTGAGCACGAGCTGGTGTCGGAAGTCAGAGGCGGCGTGGGCACAATGGCCGCGGTCCAGTTGAAGGCCGAGGTATGCGAGCAGCAACCGCGCATCGCTGCCTCGCTGGCGTTGGGCGCGCGAGCGGCTGGGGTCTTCGTACGTCCCGGTGGTACTGCCGTCGCGGTGTCGCCGCCGTTGACCGCCGATCCACGGCACTTCGCGATGATTGCGCAGGGGATCGAATACGGCCTGAGCACGCTGCGCCAGGAGATGCTGCTGGCGGCCTAACACTGCACGGCCTCGGTCGCGACTCGGGTATCTGGAGCGCGATCACGGCCGTGAGGCTAAGAATCGAAAGCTGACGGGCCGGAAGCCCGTTGGTTGGACAGTACCTAACAACCAAGAATGGTTATGCGGCGTTTAGTGAGAGGGCCTCGCGACGGCAACTGCGAGGGTAGGGTGATAGACCGGGGGCCAGATTCCCGGATTCGGTACGGGGGGGCGTGGTTCTCGGCTGCAAGTGGCCTGCCACTTGGCGGAGCCGTGACCCGTCCGCGCCCGCTGGCAAGACTCATTGCCGCAGCCGCGCGCCGACCGGCGCGCCTCGCCGCGCTGATCGCGCTCCTCCTGCGGACCCCTTCGGAATACGTGGTTCTGTCGGGGACGTCTGCCGGGCGAGCTCTCGACGAGTATTTCAGCCGGCGCCTGGTGGGCGTTCTGCCAATGACCCGGTTTTGCCAGGGAGTGCTGACCCTCCCCCGGGACCATTCGGACTACCTGCGCGGACGCCACCGCCAGGCCCTGAGAACCAACCTGCGAAGGGCTGCGAGCGCCGGCATCAAGTGCGAGGTGGTGACTGATCCTCGATGCGCCGTCGACGAGACATCGAAGGTGTGGCGCCGACAATGGAGCGCTCTGCCCGAGCCCGAGTTGCAGGCCCGGCTGGACAACGTCCGCGCGTCTGTCGGACGCTCTGAGCTGACCATCGCGGTCGCTCGCGATCGACACGGTCGACCGCTCGCGATGGTGGCAGTCGTAATCGACGAGACGGTGTGTCTCATCAAACACGCCGTGGCGACTAGCCACGAGGCAAGGTGGGCGCTTCACGACCACATTGCTCGAATCCTCATCGCGCAGCGCGTCGAATATCTCCTCGCCGACGGAGGAGGAGCGTTCGGAGCGCTTGGGTTCGCGACCAGCGTGCAGCATTATCAGCACCTGCTCGGCTACGAGCTTCGTCACGTAATCCCGGTTCGTCTGCATCGTGCGGCGCGGCGGCGGCGCCGTCTCGCATTGGCCGTGGTGACGGCGTCGCTGTCGCTCATCGCGGCACCGGCCGCGGACAGCGCCACCGTCCCCAAGCCGCTTTCGGGCCACCGGGCGAGGTCCGAGGCGACCGTACTACCGGCGTCTATCGGGACCTCGCGACCGCGGGAATAACAGCCTCGATCAGATGCGGACCGGGCTCGCCGAGCGCCTCCTCGAGCGCGCCGGTCAGCTGCTCGGCGGTGTCGACGCGCCGCGACACAACACCGAGCCCGCTGCCGAGCTTGACGAAATCGAGGCCCGGATCCCCCAACTCCAGCAGCGCCCGGGCCTTGTCGCCGACGCCCTGGGCGTCGAGCCGCCCAAGCTCGGCATCGAGGATCGCGTAACCCCGATTGTTGAAGATCACGACGGTGACGTCGAGGTGCTCGCGCGCCATCGTCCACAGAGACTGGATCGTGTACAGAGCCGAGCCGTCGGCTTCGAGTGCGATAACCGGGCGGTCGGGACAGGCGATTGCCGCCCCAACCGCGACCGGCAGCCCTTGACCGATGGCGCCTCCGGTCAGGGTGAGCCAGTCGTGCTTGGGAGCCCCCGCGGTATTGGCCGGCAAGGTCGCTGCTGACGTGATCGCCTCGTCGGAGAGGATCGCGCCCTCGGGCAGGATGGCGCCGATCGCCTGGCAGACCTTCTCCGCCGTAAGCGGGCCGTCGGGCCGTCGCGGCACGGACAGCGCTTGCAGCAAGGGCGCGACCTTCGAGGCGCCCAACGCCGCAACCAACCCGTCGAGGCTGCTGACCACGTCGCAACCCGGAGGCGAGAGCTCGCGCACCTCGCAACCGTCGGGCACGAGCGAGCTCTTCTCGCCGGGATAAGCGAACCACGCGACCGGCGGCGCGGCCTCGGCCAGGATCAGCAGCTCCAGCCCGTCGAGCTGCCGAGCGGCGAGCTCGGGCCAGTATGCGAGCCGCTCCACGGCGGGCAGGCCGGCGCCCCGTTCCAATCGGGGCGCACCTCTCTCGGCGAACAGCTTGGCCCCGGTAGCGGCGGCGACGCGTGCAGCCGCCACGAGTCCACTGCCACTCTGTGCTTTGCCCCCGAGGAGAATGCCGGTCCGGCCGCTGCCTCTTAACGCAGTTGCCACTGACTCGACAACGTCGTCCGCGGCAGCGGACGGAGTGACCAGCTTTATGGGCGGCGCGGGTTCGACGCCTTCCTGCCAAGACAGATCGGCGGGCACGATCAGGGTCGCCACCTGGCCCGGAGGGCCAATGGCCGCCGCGACCGCCTCGACTGCGTCGCGCGGGAGCTGTTCGAAGTTACGCGACGTCCGGACCCACGTTGACACGTTCCGCGCGATCGTCTCGATGTCAGATCGGAGCGGAGGGTCGTACTGGGCGTGGAATGTGGCGTGATCGCCCACGATGCTGACGACGGGGACCTTGGCCCGGCGCGCGTTGTGGAGGTTTGCCAGCCCATAACCGAGCCCCGGTCCGAGGTGCAGCAGGGTCGACGCGGGCGCCCCCGTCATCCGCGCATATCCATCGGCAGCCCCGGTCGCGACCCCCTCGAACACGGTCAGGATCGCCCTCATCTCGGGGACCGAATCGAGCGCGGCGACGAGGTGGATCTCAGAGGTGCCGGGGTTGGTGAAGCACGTCTGGACCCCTGCGTCTACGAGCGTGCGGATGAGTGCCTGGGCGCCGTTGGGCATCAGCTACGTCGGCGAAGGATTTCACGCATCGCGCTCGGAGGGCGCGGTGGGCTCCCGTTAGCCCGAGTCCGCAAACCGCTCGGAAGATCTTCGGCCCGCGACTCGTTCAGTGGGCAGGAAACCTGAGACACGGGAGTTCAGCTGCCTTGCTACGCATCGCGATCGTCGGACTAGGACCATGGGGCGTATGCGCGCTTGAGCGCGTGATCACGACCGCACGTCAGGACCTTCGCCCGGGCGTCGACATCGCGGTTCACATCGTCGAGCCCGGAACCCCGGGGTCCGGCGTCTACGACGTCACCCAACCTGACTACCTCCTTCTCAACAACCCCTGCGGGGAGCTCTCGCTGTATCCGTTCCAGACCGAGGACGACCAGCCGGGTTATGGGATGGGTCTGTACGACTGGGCCGTCGCGCGCGGGTACCGGTGGGTCAACGACCGGTGCGTGATCGACCCGACGGGGCAGCCGATCGAGCCTCACCATTTTCTTCCTCGCCGCTTGATGGGCGAGTACCTCCAGTGGTTTTACCGGGCCCTGGTCGCCGAGGCGCCACGCGGGATCCATATCGTCCATCACCCGACCGCGGCGGTCGACTTGATCGCCCGGCGCAACGGCACCGAAGAGGTGCACCTGGCCAACGGAGGGACGGTTGTCGTCGACCACGTGATCGTCACCTCGGGGCATACGGCGAACCAGCACGCCGATGACGCGCGACGCGTCCTCGACCCCTACCCCGTCGGGTCTTACGTCGACTCGATCCCAACCGGCGCGACGGTTGCCGTCTCGGGGATGGGATTGGTGGCGATCGACGTGGTGACGGCCCTGACCATCGGGCGGGGCGGCCGGTTCGTCGACGATGGCGGCGCGCTTCGCTATCGGCCCAGCGGTCGCGAGCCGCGCGTGCAACTGTTCTGCCGGAGTGGATTGCCGTTCACCGCCAAGTCGGTCACCGGAAAGGACCGGACGGACGTGTACAAGCCGGTGATCTGCACCAACGAGGCTCTCGACGCGCTGAGCGGCCGCTCCAGCGGCCGTAGGCGGCTAGTCGATGTTCGGAACGAGTTGCTCCCTCTGCTCTTCGCTGAGATGTATGCGCGCTACTACGCGCAACTCGCCTTCCAATCCTCCGGCACGGCCGCCGCCGGCGCCGCGGTGCGCCAGCAGCTCGCTCAGGCATGGACCGATCGCCGCTTCGAGGACAAACTGGCGCGCCTCGCCGCTCGCTTCGGCAGCTTCGACGCAGAAGAGCTTTTCTTCGGACGCCAGCCCAATTACCTCTGCAGCGATGACTACGAGCGGTTCGTATATCAGTCGCTCGCCGACGATCTCCGCGAGGCGGAGGTGCCAGACGGCGCCAGTCCAGTGAAATCGGCCGCTCAGGTGCTCCGGATCTTCCGGGACAAGATGCGGACCGTGGTGGAGCAAGGGGGACTGTCGTTCGACTCATATCTCGACTTCAATGCCGACATCTGCAGCCGGATTCACCGCCTTGTAGCTGGTCCGCCCGCGCTGCGCACGCGCCAGACCCTGGCGCTGATGGACGCTGGAGTGGTGCGGATGCCATACGGTCCCGCCCCCGCTCGCGGCCTCGCGGTGAACGGCACGGATCCGACAGCCGCCCGGACGCGCATCTCGTCAACGGCGTTCGAAACGCCGTATCTGGAGGATGTCGACGTCTTGATCCGAGGGCACCTCGAAGAGCCGCGGATCGCCGGCTCGGCCTCGGCGCTGCTCACTCACCTCTACAACCGCGGCCGGGTGAGTCAGTTCCGCTACGGCGAGATCGCCGTCGGCAGCGTCGACCTCACGGCGGACTCTCATCCCATCGACAGCGAGGGCCGGCCGCAAGAGAGCATCTCGATGTTCGGCGTGCTGACCGAGGGCGTTCGGCACTTTACGCAATACATCCCCTCGCCTCGGAGCCGGATACGCGCGTTCGAGGATGTCGGCGCTTGCGTGGCGGAGCTCCTCGCGGACAGCTGCGTCAGCAGCGAGCGTCTGGTCGCATAGCCGCTGGCACGGTCGTCGAACCGTCCGGCCGGGCGGTGGGTTCGGCCGGGCGGTGGTTCAGTTCAGCCAGCGATCAGCGGGCGCCGGCCGCCGCGGCCAGCGCCTGGTCGAGATCCTCGATCAGGTCATCCGGATGCTCGAGCCCGACCGACAGGCGCACCATGTCCGGCGTGATGCCGGCGAGCTTCAGGTCGTCGGGCGTCAGCTGACGGTGGGTCGTGGAGGCGGGATGGGTGATCAGCGACTTCGCGTCCCCCATGTTCAGCAGGCGCTTGAACAACTTGACACTGTTGAATACCGCGATCCCCGCCTCGCGGCCACCGCGAACGGTGAACGTCATGATCGACGGGGCGTGGTCGCCCAGGTACCGGCGACCGAGCTCGTAGTAGGGGTTATCGGGAAACCCGAGGAAGCTGACCGAGGTCACGTCTGGATGCGATGCCAGAAACGCCGCCACCGCACGCGTGTTGGCCTCGTGGCGGGGCAGTCGCACGGCCAGCGTCTCGAGCCCCTGGAGGAGGAGAAAGGCGTTGAATGGGGACAGCGCGGCGCCCGTGTTGCGTATGCCGATTGTCCGGCAGCGAGTGACGTAGGGCGCGTCAGGGAAGTCGCTCGTGTATCGAACGCCATGAAACGCCGGCTCCGGGTCGATCATCATGCTGAACCGGTCCGGATGCTCGGCCCACGGGAATGTGCCGCCGTCGATGACGATGCCGCCGAGCGTCGTGCCATGCCCGCCGATGAACTTTGTCAGCGAGTGGATCACCACGTCGGCCCCGTGCTGGAACGGCTTGAGCAGGAACGGCGTCGCGACGGTGTTGTCCGCGATGACCGGAACGCCACGCGTGTGGGCCGCCTCGGCGACAGCGGCGAGGTCGATTACGTTGCCGGCGGGGTTGCCGACGGTCTCGCAGAACACCGCCTTCGTTCGCCCGTCGATTCGCGCGGCGATCGAGTCCGGATGGTCGTCCGCCGAGAAGCGGACCTCGATCCCGAGTCGGCGCAGGACGTGGGCGAAGAACGTGTAGGTGGCTCCATACAGCGTCGGAACCGACACCAGGTTGTCGCCGGCTGTGAGGAGGTTGAGTACCGACATGCTGACCGCTGTCGCTCCTGAGCTGACCGCCATCGCCGCGACCCCACCCTCCAGCGCGGTCACCCGCTTCTCAAGCACATCCACGGTTGGGTTGTTGATGCGGTTGTAATGGAAGCCGGGGATCTCGAGGTCCATGATCGCCCCGGCCTCATCCGCATCGGTGAACTCATGGGCCACCGTCTGGTAGATCGGAACGGCGACGGCGCGCGTCGAGTCCGGCGTGTAGCCGCCGTGTATGGCGAGCGTCTCGTCCCGCATCGGCCGCTCAGGTCGCGGAACGGAATCGGTCACGCGGCGGCACGGCGCAGCACCGCGTCATGCGCGCGATGAGGCACGGCGAGCCGCGCCACCTGCAGCCAGTTCCGGTACAGCGTGGCCGACGCTGATCCCCATGTGTTCTCGACGGTCGCGGCTACCTCCTCGAACGGGAAGGTTGGCCACAGCTCGCGTGGATCAGCGTTTCTTGCGTGGGCGCGCCGCTCGAACTTGGTCAACTTGTCCACCGCCTCCTGTCCAAGGTAGCCATCGGGTAGCCGAGGATACGGGACAGCGCCCCTGCCGAACAGGAAGCGGCGCACGTCGCGGCGATACTCGCGCAGCAGGCTGAGCGTGCCGTACTCCGGATGGCCCTGGCAGAGGACGAACAGTCCATCTCCCCGCTGTCGCGTCGCCACCGACCAGCCCGCGGCCGACGAGCCGACCACGATGCGGTAGCCGGCGGCGATGAGCGCCGGCTCAGGCACTTCGTTCACGCGCGAGTGAGGGATGGGGTACACGGTCGGGAGGCCGGTCGTTAGCGGATCGGACGGGTCTTCCACCGTGCCTTCGAACACGCCGCTGCACTTGACGGGCCGCTGGACGCGGTCGATGCCGTCGAACAGGAGGATGCTGGCGTGCGAGGCCAGGCATGAAAGCAGGGTGGTCGGGACGTGGTCAGCCGCCCACTCCAGGAGCCGTGCCAGGTAGGGCCAGTACGGCTCGAACCGCATCTGAACCTGAGTCGGCTCGGTTCCGGTGACGATCAAGGCATCGGGCGGACGCGTCCACAGCTCGTCGAGCCCGCGATAGCGCTCCTGGATGAGCGCAGCAACTTTCTCGGAGCGCTGCATCTCTCTGATCGTGTAGAGCTCGAATTCGACGGCGCCGCCACCGGCGCCCAGGGCCGCTTCCCTGAACTGGTTCTCGGTATCGAGAAATGCCGAGTCCGGCATGTTGTTGACGAGCCCGACCGTGATCGGACGCGATTCGGTCCAGGCATCGTGAAGTGTCATTTGTGGTCACCCAACCGATCTAACCCGCGAACGGGCCCCTCGCCCCGCCCAATGTGCAGGTGATTCCGCTCCATTAATCCTGGAACGGACGGCGGCCCCGGTTTCTTCCGAGGAGCCGCCGGCGTGTGCCCCCGCGCCTAGGCTGCTGCGGGGGTCCGGCCCGTCACGGGTCGAGTCGACGGCGAGGTCTCGAGCGCCCTCAGCTCGCGCTGCAAGGCACGCCGGCCTCGGTGGTGCAGGCCATGGATCGACGACTCGCTCCGACCCAGCCGGTCCGCGATCTCGCCGGGAGTCAGCCCGACGACATGGCGCAGAACGACGACCTCGCGCTGCTCCTCGGGCAGGGCGGCCAAAGCCTCCCGGACCGTCTGGAGCTGATCGACGTGCGAATCGGAGCTCGAGCCCGTGTCAGGAAGGGTCTCGATCGGGGTGACGCGGTTGGCTCGCAGGTGGTCGAT
>Ga0306920_100016370_pt1 | contig 10212 bp, 6 predicted proteins | sample flu12Cox44000170_FD_204666 | JGI IMG/M metagenome (GOLD analysis project Ga0306920, IMG submission 204666) | Lab enrichment of tropical soil microbial communities from Luquillo Experimental Forest, Puerto Rico - flux4day.12C.oxic.44.000.170 (v2)... | ecosystem: Environmental > Terrestrial >...
TCCTGGATTAACTACACGCGCCATTATCCGGCTGGAACGTACAACATCCTGGGACGGTTCACCGAAGGCGCCGCGGCCACTACGGAGACTCTGTCGATTGTGAGCAGCGGATATGGCACGAGCAACCAGGTCAAAAACGTGCTCGGCACGTTCTATATTCCGTTAGGCGGATGGAACACCTGGCAATACACGCCTCTTACCGACGCCTATGGGAACCTGGTCCAAGTGACCTTTGACGGCTCGCGCACTACACTGCAACTGGGCGGAGACCCGAGCGCCACGACCATCAACGCGAATTTCTTCATGTTGATTCCGGCAGCGCCGACAGGCCCTGAACTGAGCCTATCGCTCGCTGGCGGAAAGGCGACGCTGTCGTTCCTCACGCGAAGCGGAACGACCTACCAGGTACAGTACAAGACCAGTCTGACTGACCTGAGCTGGAGTGCGTTGGGTAGCGCAATCTCAGGGAACGGTTCCGTCCAATCGGTTCAGGATCCCATCTCGGGCACTGGCCGCTTTTACCGCGTCCAACTCAAGCCATGAAAGTGACTTGAAGCTTTCACCCAAACTCATTAGATGATGCAACAAGGCCCGGCGCAAGCCGGGCCTTGTCTTTTGAGCAGTTTGATCGCTTTTTGCGTTCCGTGCTATGTTGGAATGCGGGGATTAGGCTGTAAAAACGCAAATGGGAAATACTTCTATGATCGAAAAACTCGAACGTAGCTCCGGACCTGTGTTGGGCTTTAAAATGAGTGGCAAATTGCATGACGAGGATTACCAAAACCTGGTGCCGTTAGTGGATGCGGCGATCCAGGCCAACCGAAAAGTCCGGTTGCTGGCGCAATTTCACGACTTTCACGGTTGGGACCTCCATGCTCTTTGGGATGACATTAAGTTCTCCGCCAAACACTGCACGGATGTTGAACAGATCGCCCTGGTCGGAGAAAAAAAGTGGGAGGAGTGGATGGCGAAGGTATGCAAGCCGTTCACAATGGCGAAGGTCAAGTACTTCGAAGCGTCCCAGCTTGATGCGGCCTGGCAGTGGTTGGAGGCCGGCCCGAACTCTAATTAGTAACTGTTTAGCGTCGTGGCGGGGGGCGTCTCGCCTGTCCTAGAGCCGGGCATCCTAGCCCGGCGGAGCTTAGGGCTCGAATGGTAGACACGTCCAATCGGGCCGCGGGACGTAGCCCCATACGTCAGGCGGGAGGCTTCGACGCTACCGTCGTTCATTCTCCGCGAATCGAACGTAATTGACTTATCAACAGCTAATTGCGAGCCTCGATTTGATGGCGGGGATTCTTATTATCGACGATGACCCGGACACGCGGGACGTGCTGAAGATGACCCTGGAGGCAGCTGGCCATCAGATCACGGTGGCCGCTGATGGAAGCGAAGGGGTACAGGCTTACCGCGCCAATAAAGCCGATTTGGTTATCATGGATCTCTACATGCCCGGTCAGGAAGGCCTTGAAACGATCAAGCAGCTACGAATGGAATTTCCCGAAGTCCGCATCGTTGCCATCTCGGGCAAACCCACTGGCGCGACCATGCTATCAGTCGCCAAGCGCTTGGGCGCCATCGGCGTCCTGCACAAACCGTTCATGCAGGAAGAACTGCTACATGTAGTTGAGCAGTCGCTTTAGGCCGAAGGGGGAAGTTTTTAGTTTTCAGTTTTTAGTTTTGAGTTACCAATAGCGTACCTCTGCATAACCCAAAACTCGTCCCGTTGGCATCGAAAGCTTTAAAAGGCGTGACCACAGTTAAGAGCATGCCTCCCCCGTCGTTCGATTGCCGTCGCACTCTTAACAACGCAATGGGCCAGAACATTGTGAGTCGGCCGACTCTGAATGGTGAACCTCGGCAGTTTCTGGGCTGAGATTCAAGTCGGCGCGGAGTTGATGCAGGGACTGGGCATCGAGCAAAAGCTCCCGCCGTTCTTTCGCCTCGAGCGCATCAACGCCTTCGTGGAGGACCTTTAGTCTGAGCTTTTCGAGATGATTCTCGTGGAGAGGATGCTGTGGTTCGGGAGGAATCGATAAAAGTGAACGATGAATTTCCCAGGCCTTAACATCGTGCAAGACCCGAGTCAACCCATTGGCGGGAGGTGCGGCGGGCTCGGCTCCGCCATGAATCGACAGCTCGCGCTGGAATCGTTTGAGTAGATCCGGCGGCTCCAATTCCTCCGGCGTCAGAAACAAGCCATGTTGTTTGGCCCATTGACCCCAGCTGACGCGACTGCTAAATGCTGAGAGCGGAATCGCCAAAAGGAATCCGGCAATAACGGGCGAGAACCACCAAATAAGCTTCGGCACAGTCAAGGCCAGGATGACCGTCCAAATCACCGCGATGAACGCGCTCGGCCAATGCCGTCGGAACGCCTCGCCAAAGGTCGTACTGGTCTCGCCGCGGTCTTGCGAGTTCCATTCCACTTTCCGGCCCATCAAGGTTCCAATAACAAACCGGGCTTGCAACAGCGCCAGGTTGGGAGCCAGCAGTGTCGAGACCAGCGTCTCGCAAACGACACTGCAGATTAGCTTAAATCCTCCACCGAAACCTCGTAGACGTTCGCGTTTCCTGCAATTGATAAGCAGACTGAGGAGTTTGGGGAGCAACAGCAGGCTCATCATCAAAATGAACAGCATCAAAGCACGTTCCCGGACTGAAATGTGCCAGGTAGGGAACAGCGACCTTCCCGAAGTAAAGTAGGCGTGTTTGAAAACGGTCTCTCGAATCCCTTCGGCCGTCGTTAGCGCCAACAGCAACAGCCACAGCGGTGAAGCCAAATACCCCATGAGCCCCATTAAAATGTGAATGCGGTTAACGAAATGAAACCCGGGAGTGCACAACAGACGGGCGTGCTGAAGATTACCCTGGCACCAGCGGCGATCCCGTGCAGCATATCCAATGAGGGAAGATGGGACTTCTTCGTAACTGCCTCGCAGTTCGCTGGCGAGGTATACCTTCCACCCCGCGCGCCTCATGAAAGCGGCCTCGACGAAATCGTGACTCAGGATTGAACCGCCCAAAGGTTCCTTCCCCGGCAGCTTTGGCAAGCGGCAATGCTCCAGGAACGGCCGGATGCGGATGATGGCGTTATGCCCCCAATAATTGGCGGCACCACCTTGCCAGAAGTTCAAGCCGGTGATGTAGATCAGGCTGTAGGCTTGCATCGCGAATTGGTGAAGTCGGCCAAAAAGGCTGCGGCGGTTGACAGGCAGCGGAGGGGCTTGCACGATGCCAACGTGAGGATTGTGTTCCATGAGGCGCACCAGATTAACCAAGCTCAAACCGCTCATGATGCTGTCTGCATCGAACACGATCATGTATTGGTAATGGTCCCCCCACGTTTCGCAAAAGTCCGCGATGTTTCCTGTCTTCCGTTCGATATTTTTGCGGCGGTTGCGATAAAAGAGGCGTTCGGGGTCGCTAACCTGCTCGCGCAATTGCGCAAAAGCCATTTCTTCGCTAATCCAGGTGTCAGGATCAGTAGTGTCGCTGAGGACAAAGATATCAAAATCCTTCAGGCGTCCGGTCAGTTCCAGGCTTTCGTAGGTCGCTTTAACGCCAGCAAATACCCGACTGGGCTCTTCGTTATAGATCGGCATCACAACAGCCGTTCGCGGAAGGTTCGTGCCGATTGCCGGCGCGTTTTCGAGAGTTCTGGTTAAATCGAGAGAATCTCCACCTCGCCATTGCACGATGAAACCGATGACCGCTGTCCAGAACGACAGCACGATTGAAAGCATTAACACAAAGAACAGAATGAAACTTATCAGCTTGAGCGTGTCGATGCCGTTGATCCGCAGCATCTGAAATGCGTTCCACCCAATCAGCAGCGCCGTAAGGGTCACTAGCGTTGCGAAGCCAGCGCGCCGCAGCAGCAGCCAATACCGACCGGGTTCAAGCCAGAGCGTCTTCATTTGCTCACCGAAGTCTCATGGCTGGCGGTACAGGCAGGTCCAGGTCTCGCTCAAGACCTCGCTGCCTTTATGCAGGTACAACCTCAGGTCTGCAGGCTTACTCGCATCTGCGAGGTCAAAAAACGTACGCCATCCACCGGTCACCTCATTCTTTTCGGTAACCAAATTCCGGATTGTGCCCTGAGAAGTATGCACACTGGTTTCGATTTCTGCGTTCGCGGGCAGGGCAGGGCCATCTTTGGCGGAGAAGTCGACCACGAACCTGGGAGCCTTCTTGTCCTGCGCCGGATTGATCCGGGTGGATTCTACGCGCAGCAGCTTGGCCGCTTGAGGATCTGTTATGCACGCAGAAACCCGGTAGCTCCAATGTGACTCCTCGCCGCGCTGGGGGTTTTGTTGAGGAACCCAATATGTGACGATGTTATCGTTCCATTCGGCCGGGGTTGGTATCTCGACGAGCTCAACTCTTCCGGTGGCCCAATCCTGGCGAGGTTCAACCCACAGGCTGGGCCGCAGTTCTTCCCGGGCGGCCAGGTCCTGATAATGATCGAATTGCCGATCTCGTTGCAGGAGTCCGAACCCTTTTATCTTATTGGCGGGAAATTGACTCACCATATGGTCTTTCTCCGGATTGACCAGCGGACGCCATATCCAGTCCGTTCCGCCAAGGTTAAGCAGGAGTCCGTCGGAATCATGAACTTCAGGACGAAAATCGGGCACGAACCGGGTCCGATTTTCTCCTACCAAGAACATACTGGTAAGCGGGGCAATCCCCAGTTTCTTGACCGGTTTCCGCATAAAGAGGCTCGACTCGACCTCCACTTGTGTGATCTCCCCGGGCTGAATGACGAAACGGTAAGCCCCGCTTACGCTGGGGCTGTCCAGCAACCCATAGAGCCGCAAAGAATTGTCGAGCGGGCCCGGCTTTTCGATCCAAAACTCTGTGAATCGCGGAAACTCCTCCCCGCTTGGCTCGGCTGTATCGACGGCAAGCGCCCGCACGGACGCGCCGTATTTCTGGTGTGCCCCGATAAGTCGAAAATAGCTGGCGCCAAGAAAGGCGGCGACCTCGTCCTGTTTATTAGAAACATTGAGAGGGAAAAGCACACGGAGCCCAGCGAAGCTAAAATCACCCGGGGGAGGCGCTGGCGCTTTGTTTTTTCCGTAATCAAACTGGCTGGGAGAGAATTGAAAGTCATGCACTTGACCCTCCTCGATCAGGTGAATTCGCACGGGGTCCTGATAAATAAATCCTCGATGGAAGAATTGGAAGGTGAAGCGAAGTCGCTGGTCTTCCCAGGGACCTGCGGCCGGAATGAATCGGATCGATTGGTAATCGTCGTAGCTAAGTTTCTTGAAGAACTCCGGCAGGTCAGGGCGATTGTCCGGTCGATATTCGGTATCGGCCAGCTTTCGCGCTGTCGCACGAACGGTCTCGTACGAGAAAGGTGGCGACTCGGCTAAGGCATTGGAAGCCATCAATAGCGCGAGTCCCGCAGCATAGGCGGCCGGAAAGCCAAAACGGCCGCCGGAAACCAGCCTCAGCCTGGTGCTTTTACCGACAATCGACATGTAGAGGAAGCGATACCCTGTTCATTGAGGGCACTTCTCATGTCCAAACGTGGAGCACCTTCGTCAAAAAACAAACGGGGTGGATTACCGCCACAGTCCCAGGTTTGGGCGGCGGCAACTCGAAAATGCCATGAACTGGGCTCTGGCCAACCAAAGAACGTAACCCGCAGTGAAAGAAGTGGCCTTGGCTTTGCTCGAACAAACTTTTTTGGGCAGTTGGCATCATAAATGCCTACATTTTGAACGTTATGTCCGACCCCGTCCGAGTTTTTGGCAAAAAGATCCTTTTGGTGGACGATGACAACTCAGCGCGAGAATCGATCAAACTGCTGCTGAACATCGACCGCCACGGGGTCACAGAGGCCAGGAACGGCTTGGAAGCCCTGCAGATGTTTCACCAGACGCCCTTCGACCTTGTGATACTCGATTATTTCATGCCACAGATGGAGGGCAATGAACTGGCGGCCAATATTAAAGAGGAGGCGCCTCTGCTACCCATCCTAATGGTGACGGCCTACGTCGAGAAATTAGTGGACATGGATACGAAGGTGGACGCCGTTTTACCCAAGCCGTTTGCGATTGCTGAGCTGAGGCAGGCGATTGCCGAGTTGGTGTCTCAAAACAGTTTTGAGTTTTAAGTGGATTGAGAATTGAAGAATGGTGCATTTAATAACAAATAACCATTTTTCGATTTACAATTTTCAATCCGGTCGGTGTGGCAGTTGAGGGGCTCACCACCGGAAATGGCGGTAGGGATCGTCCCATTCCTGTGGCTTATCGATGTAAAGGCCCGACAGACAGCGGCTGGGCGTGGTTTGATCGGCGACGGGATCGTGAAAGCGCTCGAGCAGAGGCGTCGAAAAATCTGCGCCAAGGTTTCCAAGCAAGCGCGACAATGCGAACGATGCGCGCCGGTGGGTCCGCTTAAGGTTTGGCCGCTCGTCACTATATTCCCAAGGCAGAATCTGACAAAGCACAACTCGTCCCTGTTCTGCCCCGGCCAGGATGCCATCAGCGACGATGCGAGCGCCCCCAGTGACTAGCGGAAACTTTCGCGGGTCACGGTTATGAAGGTCAGCGGGTCCTATGCCCGCGCCAAACGAATCGAACCTGAACGGTTCAAAGAATGCGCAGATATGTTCCTTTTCTGCAGTTTCGACCTGGTGAAGGAGGAAAGAATTTAACTCGTCCCGGGCCAGGCCGATGGCCACGAAGTTGCCGCCGGCTTGCAGAAATGATGCGAGAGCCGATTTGTTGACGGCCAATTCTTTGCCACCGCCGGGAGTCGCCAGAAGGATTGTATTTGTGGTTAGCTGCGCAGGGTCGTAAGGCTTCGTTGCAATTCCTACCGCTTCCAGGTGCTGGCTGCCTCGGGGCTCGCCGGCGTAAAGCACCTGTTTTCGCGGCGAGGGTTTCCAGGTCGTCGCATATGAGAGCAGGTTGCGAACGAGAATGTCTGCGACCGGTTCGGGTTCGTTGCGCGCCGTCACGTCCAATTGGCAAAATAAAACCATTCCTTTTCCTTCGTGATACTCAAGCAGGGGGCTGTACTGGAGGCTGTAACCACCGTCGACGATTGGCAGAAAGTCTCCACTCATTGGTTTTTCGATTAGCACGGAGGCAACGTTGCCGCGATTGCCACAGCGCCACAGATGAGGCACAGGGATGCCGCACCACTCTACCGTCGGCCCGTAGCGAGGACGCAATTCGTACTTTAATCGTGGTGGCAGCAGTGTGGCTTCACCGCGCCAATCACGGAGTTGTTCAACGGTTACTCCCCTTAGGACCGGATGGTCTGGAATCCTTGGGAAAACCTGCCGCAAGCCGTATTCTTCGACCCGAAAGCCAAGGCGCTTTTCCAGGACTTCTGCGCTCTGCTCGAAAATGATTACCTTGAGCCCATCACGAACCCGTTTGATGTCAGGGGCGTTGCTACCGAGGGTCAAAGCGCCCTTACCCACAATCAATAGATCGTAATTGGAGAGATTAGCGTCGGCATCGATCAAAGCGACTCGCCATCCTATTTCTTTCAGCAGCTTAGTGGTTTCACCTTTGGGATCGTATAGACCACTCCTGCCCGATTGCATTAGCGAGCCAGGTTTTGGCACCACCTCTAGAGTAAACTTGTCATTCTGCCGTTCGCCGTTGTCGAACTTGACGGAAGAGGTGATCGCATATGGTCCGGGCGCGGCTGAGAGCGGCAGGTCGAAGTGAACCGGAACACGTTCGTGTTGACCTGGCGCGATTGAGAGATGTTTCGTCGTGGTTGTGGTGCCGAGTCCCTGCAATTGACATTCGCAAACAGCGGTGATTGGCGTTCTGGAATTGTTGATAATGATGAGTTGCTTGTCGATGGCATCACCAGGACGAAAAAGATGGTCCTTGCCGGTGATAGCCGCTGGTTTGCCGGCCAGGTAGGCGAGCAAAGGCCGATTGTTTTCGATGAGTGCCTGAGCGGCCTCGGTGGGAACCCAATCTGAGCGTTCATATGCCAGGTCCATTCTTTCGTATCGTTGATCTTCAAAGTCTGGGGCGAATCCAGGACGCTGCAAACCTTGCCAGTCGGTTTTGAACTCCTTGCGCTTACGGTCCACGCCGTCGCGCAACTTCCAGAAGTGCTCGTATTCCCAGGGTGAGATCGCCGAGACACCCCAGGTGCGAAACGCGCGCCAATTGTCTTTGAGGTACATGGCAAAAACCGGGTAGCGCTCCGTTAAGCGGCTGGAGCCGACCTCGACGGGGTAATCCCAGCGGTGCCAAAGTTTGCCATCGCGAAATTGGCGCGCTTCCCAGCGGAGGTTTGCCTTTTCCGCATCGCTGATGGCGAACGCCTTGTCGCCGAGAAACTGAGCGTTCCACTCCGCGAGGCAAAACTCCCAAGGCACCGCGGCACTGCCGAACTCGCGCTGACCTTTGTAAAAGCCCCGGTACATGGTCCAATCCCAGGTGAACGGCGCGCCATACTCGCACATGAAGGCGGGCTTGACACCCTGGGTGGACCAATGCTCAAACCAGTCAGACAATTCCTGGATTGGGACGAAGTTGGGATAGAAATTAATAGCGTGCATCGAGCCGAGATTGCCGGAAGCGTGATGATAAACGATCCGCGTTGGGTCGAGTTGATGCACGATCGCTTCAGCACGCTGTGCCAGGGCGACATTTTTGAGAGCCCATGAGTCACGGGCATCATGAACGCCGTCGATCATGTCGGGATTCATGTCTTCGTCGTAGCCGGTGGCGTTGTGACTCATGGAGTACATGACCACCGAAGGATGGTTCTCAGCTGCGCGCACGTAGTAAGCAGCGTGACGCGCGTAGCCATTTGCCTGGTCGGCGTTGCCGGCCTTCCAATCATAATGGCTGAAGTGTGGTTGCGAAAAAGAGACGAGCATGCCCGTGTCGTCTGCCGCTTTCAGAATCTCTTCAAAGCTGAGGTGAGCGCCGGGTTCGCAGCCGTAGTTGTGGGTGTAAACGAAGTTGATGCCAAAGCTTTTGAGTCGCTCCAGGCTTTCTCGCGCCGCGGAATAGGTAGAAAGCGCGGCACTGACCTGCGCGTTGTCAAGCGGGACGGCTGAGAGGAAAATGCGCGTGCCGTTCAGGTAGAAATCGCGGCCATCGATCCAGAGCTCTCGGAAGCCGAAGGACACAGGCCAGCTGGTGTCAAGCACGGCGCCGGAGGAGTCGAGCAGAGAGAGTCGCAACTTATAAATATTCTGAGGGGTATGTGTGTCCCAGAGCTTTTCAGGCATCCAGTTCTCTGAAAGTACCACGTGGCCTTGATTAAGATCCTTCCCAAGGAAAGGGTCGCCCGTGAATTCTTTAATACTGGTATTTCCGTCGAAGACTTTCGCTTGCAAACGGTACTTCGTTTCGGCCGCAAGACTCTCTGTGGTTGCATGCACGCTTATGGTTTTCTTGGGAACCGAGGTTTCGACCCTCAAATCTGTCAGGCGTGCGCTGGCGGGGGTGCTAATAAGGTAAACATCTCCGCATAGACCGCGTCGCGCCACGGAACCTTTTTGTTCGCGAGCCGATGCGCTGTCGGTGTAGGAAAGCATCACGCCCTTGAGCGGAAGAGCGATGACGAGCAGGCTTAGTTTGTGACTACCCGGTTGTTTCTGAGTTGATGTGAGCTCTATTTCGCCGCCTGGGAAACGAACCTCTCCGACGAATTGTCCATCGAGGTAGACCGCTGCGTAGGAGTTCAGGTAATCGAGAGAGAGAGAAATGCGACGGCCGCTCCAGTTGGCCGGAATGGAAAATTCGCGCTGCTGCCAGGCTGCGTTGATTTCGGCTGTTTTGCGGCGGGACCAACTCGGATGCGGGTAGAGGATTTGGCAATCCTTCTGCATGTAATCAGTTATTCCTGGCCAGCATCCCGGGACTTTGAAGTATCCCCAGTCACCGTCGGGAACCTGATTGGATTGCGAGTCAGCCGGCTGCCATTGCCAAAGCCCGTTAAGGCAGATGCGTTCACGAGTGGGGGTTGTTTCGTGATAAGCCTTGCCGAGATCCCAAACGGCTTCGACGCCGGGTGGGAGGGAAACGGTTGGAGCGTCAGCGGCGAGGGTCGGAATGCTGAAGAAAAGAGGTATCCATGAGAGAAAAAAACGGCAGAGCGAGACGGGACTAATCTGCATGTGCAGTGGTGTAGGGAGGGGGGGAGGGGATGTCAAGGGGGTGGAAATTCTTAATTCTTAATTTTGAATTCTTAATTACG